>Ga0210396_10001061_pt1 | contig 31101 bp, 25 predicted proteins | sample IncBWH17OmetaG_FD_155466 | JGI IMG/M metagenome (GOLD analysis project Ga0210396, IMG submission 155466) | Forest soil microbial communities from Barre Woods Harvard Forest LTER site, Petersham, Massachusetts, United States - Inc-BW-H-17-O ...
GTCGATTATGCACGTTACAACGAGAATTTTGTTCTCGTTGTAACTCAACGTGGCTGCATCCGTTGAAATTCAACGGGATATCAAGGGCGAAGCCTTTGGCTAGTTGGCATACGATAATCCCATCGACACAGGTTCGGATACATCACGGTCTCTTCCATTCAGTCATTGATCTTAACTCGTCCATGATTTCCTTCAACCTTTGCTCGCGCCTCGCGTGATCGTTCATTTCACTGAAGCCCGGTCTTGGAGTTTGCAAGTACGCGAGATTTAGTCTTTGGATCTCAGCTATTTCTCGCCTCAGCGCTTCGACTCGTTCTCGGATATCCCCAGACATGCATTGACATTATATGTAACCCGACGCTACCGATAATGCCCATCCTTGCTAAGGGACCGCCCTCGCTTAGCCCATTTGTGCCGAACTTTACCTCGGCCGTGCCATTTACAAGTTCTAGGCGTGGATCTAATGTGGTCGAGCAGCCCTGGGGGAGGGCTGCTTGAGGGCGTCCCTGGCTCAATGAGTCCGGGGCTTTTTTTTTGTGCGGTCCGAAAGATACCTTCTCCCGCCATCCACGTGCCGACAATCCTCAAGGGCAGCGCTGGGTTGAAAGAAGTCTACCGAGATTGACATTGCCCATTGACCGCACTACGCTTTGCTGCGAGGTGGGCGCCCTTGGCATTCGCTGGCGGCCCATTTTTACGGACTGGATATGACACACGAGACGGCGCGAATCTTCCGGATGATTTTCAATGGACTCGGTATAGTGCTGGCATTATGATGCTAGCCCGAGTCGGAGCCGGAACCGCATTCCGCGCCTGGCTGAAAGCCGCATGGATCGCTTTTATGGTGCTGTTTTGTATCCGCGCGTATTTCTTTTTTGTCAGCCTGGGGAATAGCGGGATTGCCATCACCTGCATCTTCATTGCCGGGATGGCCGCAGGTGTCTGGCACAAGACGGCTCATCATGGACGGCCCGCTTGGTGGGCAAAATGTAAGCAGGCCAGAGGCGCGTCACAGCCCTCTGACCGGCCAGTGGTGGTGATTTCCGTTCTTGTCAATTAACGAGCTGCGTTTGTCCGGCATCCGTAGCTACCAGGAACGATGGCCCCGTTTCTTGAAACTGGGCACCCTGTGCGGTCAAAGAAAGCACAGTTATCGGAGGACCAATGAGATCCGGGTAAGCTTCTATCTGACGTTGGACCAGCCACTCGGCGAGATCGGTGGAAAGCAGACGCTTGCATACAGTTGGCTGATTTTTCTTTGCATCTAATACGGCCTCCACTGCGGAAAGCGAAATGACAGGCGGGAAGCTGGCGCAAGGAGCACAGCGGCCCCTGCTCTCGAGGAACTTGACTTCGGCAGTGTTGACGGCCCTAAGCTTTTGAACTATGCGGGTCGATTCCCGTCATCCACATATCTACACGTGCTAGCTGCTCTGGTCCAAAGCACGGGCGCAAAGGCAAAAGTCGGTCGGAGGCGGAGCCGGGCAGGAGACTAGGCTCAATTCGTTGCGCAGAACTTCGTCTCACTTGTTCAATATCCTTTCACAAGGGGACTCACTCTCGATAAGGCTGGCCCCAAGAGTGGCACAGAGTAAACGACCTCGAATTTACAGCGCCCCTTCCGCAACGGCTACAGAACCGCAGGCCGGCGCGATAATCAAGACATTTACAAAGCTGACGAAGTTGATTTGCTGGTCGCCTACATCGATCCACGCGACAGTTGGTACGTAATCCCAGTGAAGCACATAGCAGCCTCAGGCGTTCTACTCTTCTATCCTTCAGGGTGCAAGCGGGGCGGTCACTTCGAGTGCTACCGCGAAGCCTGGTATCTGATGGCGCCGGACACGGCCGCGACAGCACAATCCCGGATACTGCCTCTGGTGCACGCCATCGCGTGCCAGCAGAGTAGCGGCTTGTCCATCGGCAAGATATCGGAGATATCCCCGAGCTACATTGACACTCATCCGGCTGGCCCCTAGACTTGGAATGTTCCGGCCCGTCCGCACGGATTGGACGCGAAGCTGCAACGAAGACCCGAGGACGCCTCATGGCTTGGCTGCAAAACAAGTTCGAAAAGAATTTCCTGATCACCACGGTGGATTACGTCTTCAACTGGGCTCGGAAGTCGGCAGTGTGGCCCATGACGTTTGGGCTGGCTTGCTGCGCGATTGAAATGATTGCCTCGTCGACCGCCCGGTTTGATATCGCGCGGTTTGGCTCGGAGGTGTTTCGTCCCAGCCCGCGGCAGAGTGATTTGATGATCGTGGCGGGAACGGTAACGCTGAAGATGGCGCCGGTGGTGAAGCGCATCTATGACCAGATGCCCGATCCGAAGTGGGTGATCTCGATGGGCGCATGCTCGTCGGTAGGCGGCCCGTTCAATACCTATGCCGTGCTGCAGGGCGTGGACAAAATAGTCCCCACAGATGTGTATGTGATCGGCTGTCCGCCACGTCCGGAGAATCTCTTTTACGCGCTGCTAAAGCTGCAGGACAAGATCGATCAAATGACGTTGGCCAAAAAGCCCACCGAAGTGCGGCTGGATCAGAACATGGTGGAGAACTTCAAGCGGCAGGTCATGATTGCGCAGACGTTGCAACCCAAGTAGCTGTCAGCTTTCAGCCGTCAGCACTCAGCAAACCCATCTGACTGAATGCTGAGTGCTGAATGCTTACTAAGCTGACCACGCAATCCGAACTTCCTCCTGAAGGCCAAGCCAGGGAAGTTCCTTGTGGGGATAAGGTCATCTGCGTTGCCAACGTGAACGGGACTATCACTGCCATGGATAACGTTTGCTTGCACCGCGGCGGGCCGCTGGGGCAAGGCGTCATCGAAGGCAGCAAGCTGGTTTGTCCGTGGCACGGATGGCAATGGGATCCGAAGACGGGCGAGGCGGTGCACAATCCTGGGGCTAAGGTTGCCGTGTATCCGATCAAGGTGGAAGGCGACGATGTGATGGTTGAGTTGTAGCGGTCCGCGCGACTCAAGAGCATGAGCCGGGTTACTCACTTCCTCACGGGATGGGTTTTCGCTAACTGCGCGCGCCTGGACCGCAGGGATCGAGCTCTGGTCACGCTGGCTGGCGTGCACCGGATGTAGACGGCTTGGGAATCGTTCTCGACAGTCTGGTGTTCGCTTTGGTGATCGCCGGTGTGTCAGTTATGCTCGCGCATCAGAGGTGGAAAACAGGATTGCTGGCGTTTGTCAGTTTCCATCTGCATCTGGTTGAGGATCTCGCAGGCTCTCGCGAGCCCGACGGATACGAGTGGCCGATTCCTTATCTGAAGGCATTCTCTTCAGCATGGAGTCTGCCCTGGCAAGGGACAGTGGGCACTTAACTCATGGCTAAATATTGCCATCACAGCTGCGCTGTGGTTGGCTACATTCTATCTGGCCTGGTGGCAGCGGATTCTCGCCGCTTGAAATCATTTCAGAGAAGGCAGACGCCACCTTCGTACCCGCTCTGTGGCAACGATTTCCGAGACATGAACAGGTCTGACTTTGCTATCCCAAATACTTCAAAAACTTTCCTGGCTGATTGTCGAAGCCTGGGAAGACCTGATTCAGCGCTTTGTTTCCCAAATGCTTGTAGACCGCTTCTCCTAGGACTTGGCGGAAGTCTGTGCTTACGGCCAGGTCGCGGCCTTCGTAGAGTTGGGATTGGTCGAGGCCGGGCCAGCGTCCGTAAACCTTGCCGCCTTTGACTGGGCCACCCATTACGAACATTACGTTGGCGTGGCCGTGGTCGGTGCCGCGGTTTCCGTTTTCGCGGGCGGTGCGGCCGAACTCAGACATGGTCACGACCACCGTATCTTCGGCCAAGTCGTCGAGATCGGTCCACAATGCGGCGAGGGATTGCGAGAACTCATGTAGAACGTTCGCAATCTGGCCTTGGGTGCTGCCCTCGTTGACGTGATGGTCCCAGCCGCCAATGTCGGCGAATGCAACTTGCACTCCCAGGTTGGCTTTGATCAGTTGAGCGAGCTGTTTGAGGCTGTCGCCGAAGCGTCCGTTGGGATAGTCGGCGCGGGCGGCGGGCTTGTACTTCGTGGGGTCCGCGGCTTTCAGCATTTTTACTGCGTCGAAAGTTTCCTGTCCGGTGCCGTGCAGCACGGAATCGACCGAGCGCTCGTACATGGCTTCGAAGGTGTTGGCGTTGGGCGTGCCTTTGGGATTATTTCCTCCGACGCCGAAGTCGTTGATGTTGTTCATCGCGATTGCGGGCTCGCTGCCGGAAAGAATTCGCGGCAGGGAAGGCCCCAGGGCAATTGCGCGAAAAGCGGATTGGTCGGCCGCAGCGGGTGAAGGAAGAGAATGTAGGGACCGGTTCAGCCAGCCGTCTTCGGTCGTTTTCACGCCCGGTGTGCCGGATTCCATGAAGTCTTGCGCGTCGAAGTGCGAGCGGGTGGGGTCGGGCGAGCCGGCGGCGTGAACGATTGCCAGGTGGCGCTGCTTCCACAGCGGCTGGAACGGCGAGAGCGAAGGATGGAGTCCGAAGAATCCGTCGAGATCGAGGACCGCGTTGCGCGGAATGTTGATGGAGGGGCGCATGGCGTAATAGGCACGCTCGCCGTGGGGCACGACGATGTTGAGCCCGTCGGCTGCGCCACGCTGGAAGATGACGACCAGGCGCTTATTTTTTGCGCCGACGGACTCCACGGAGTATGCGGCGCGAGTGAGAAATGATGGAATGGCGGCGGTGCCGATGACGGCGAGTCCGCCGTTTCTCAGAAACACCCGCCTTGTGATCGACATAAAGCAGCTCCTGGCTTTTGGCTCTTCGGTCATCTCTCCCCGCATTTGCAGGACTCAGCGCTCTGCGTAGCTAACGGCTAAAGACCAATTGCCAATACCTATCTTCTTTGAAACTCCGGCGATCCTAATAGCAAGCCTGCGATCAAGCTGATGTTCGGTGGCCGGGCTGGATCGTCGAGCTTACGGCGGCTGATCTTTGAATCCTGAAGACGCGCAGCGATAACGTTGTCCGTCTGTTTCGAAACATCTCCTGAGAGGAGCACGTTCTCCAGTGCTGCCAAGGCTTGCTGCGGATCGCTTCGGCCGGGCAATTGTTCGGAATCCACTTGCACTCCTTTTATCTTTCCTGAGGTCAGCGCCAAGGCAAAATTCATGCGACCCAAAAGCGCGGAGGAGTTTACCCATGCATCTGCCTTCATGGAGTAGCCAGTTGGCGGTTGCATGGCGTAGAGCGGCATGCCCATATTTTGAAGCTCGTGCGCTATGGGCATGGCATCGGTGACTTCGGCGCCGCTGGCGCGCACGGCCGAGACTACGAATTCCAGTGGAGTTTTCACTTTGGCGCGGTACGCGTCCGGCGCCCAGAATTCGGGACAGTCCAACATCGTCTTGAGCACTTCGCGGATGTTGCCGTCTTTCTTTAGGAATGTTTGTGCCATGCGATCCACTAAGGATTCCGGCGGATCGTCAGAGACGAAGCGCATCGCCAGTTTGGTGGAAACGAATTTCGCAGTTGAAGGGTGGCGCGCGAGGATACGCAATACTTCCATGCCTTCCTTCGCACCTTTTGGTTTGATGCGGTGGCCGAGCACGAGCTTGTTTCCAGGCTCGTGGGTGCGCTCTTCGAAGGTGAAGCCGCCGCCTTGCTTGGGCTGCTTCAGCGTCCATCCGGTGAAGACGCGCGCTACTTCGGTGACATCTTGTTGGGTGTAGCCGCCATTCACGCCGAGAGTGTGCAGTTCCATCAACTCGCGGCCGTAGTTTTCGTTTAGGCCGTTGCGCTTGCCCTTGGATTGGCTGGTCTGGCCGTTATTCCGGACCCGCCGCTTCCAGTCGTTATTGGCCCGCTTCGGAATGCCGTTGGCAAGGTCGGAATTTGGTCCGACGCTCAGCCAGTTATCGAGATAGAACAACATGGCGGGACTCTGAGCGGTCGCGACCAGCAAGTCCTCAAATTTACCGAGAGCATGGGGGCGAATGACGTCGCGCTCATAGCTGGTGAGTAAATAGTGATCGGCGCCCTTGCCGATGAATACGTTGAAATGATTGAGCCAAAAGTCGGTCATCACTTCCTGCAACTGGCGATCGCTGTAGATGGCGCGCAGCAATTTGCCCTCGACGAGTTCGTTGGCGACGACCTGCTGCGGATAATTGAGCGCTTCGATGGTCTCGCGCTGCCGCGGATTCATTCCCTCCATGAACTCGTCCCGTTTGTCGCCTTGCAGAGAGCTGGTCATAACGCGCTGCTCTTCGGGCGACATCTTGAGGACAGCTTTCATGCGCTGATCCGGCGCCATGTCGAGTAGTTCCTCGACCTTCTGATTAGCGACGGCCCGCTCCTGCTGACGCCGCGCGCGGTCGTCGTCTGTGACCTTGTCAGGGCCGGCGACGGCGCTGTGCTGTTTGCGGTCTTCTTTGTTCTGATAACGATCCAACTGCGCTTGGTAGACGGCGCGCTTCAGCGGATCGGATGGAAGCGATTGCTTTCCGTCGGCGACGGCTCTGATCATTTGCTCCGGGGGGAAGTTCTCAACAATCTCTCGCGTGTCCATATGCAGGGTGCGAAGTGGAGAGAGACGAGCGTCGAGCGCGCTGTCATCAATCTTATCGGGATGAAGTTGCTGATCGATCCATTTGTCCACGCCGATCGCCATGACGTGATCAACATCGCCGGGTCGCGGACCGAACGTCAGCCGGTTCAACGCATGCACGGCTCGTTTCTGCTGGTCCATCTGGGTGACGGCGGAGGTCGGGTTGTCTTTCTTGCTGCCGAGCGCCAGCTGTGCAGAGATGGTTAATCCCAGCAACGGGAGCAGAAGCGCGGGGCCGATTTGGATGCGTCCCAACTTCATAGGGCACAGGCAGGTTCTTGGAATTATGAACCCGGAGCGAGGAAAAAGTTGCTGGCAAACGGGTTACGTTTGTGCGCCTTTGTGGGCAGACGGGCGAGGACGCCCGTCCTACATCGTCCGCCCTACATCGAACGATCGGCCTTGATGATGACGGATGTGATGTCGTCGTCCTGGGGATCACCTTGCACGAACGTCGGAGTTGCCTGGTAGAGGCAATCCGCAAGGTTCGAAGCCGAATCCGGGTTGTGGGCCTGCACGTAGTCAAGCACCCGCAGGGACCCGAATTGATGCCCGTCAGGCTTGGTCGATTCTGTAACTCCGTCGGTGAGGAACAGCACGATCACTCCCTTGTCGAGAGGAATTGCGGGCCGCAGCGCAAACTTGCTTCCAGAAAACAGGCCGAGCGGTGGGCCAGTGCTGTCTGGGGGTGCACTTCACTTCCCCCGACTCGAGGAATACGAAACTTGGAACGTGGCCCGCACTGGCGTATGACATTCTGCGATGATCTGGATTCAGGCGAGCCAGAAAGAGGGTCACGAAATGGCCGTGTTCAAGGTCTTTCAGCAGCATCTGGTTAACCCGGGCCAGAATGTCATCGAGCTCCAACTGCATGGCAGCGAATCAGCGCACGTAGGCCCGGGTGAGTGCCATGACCAGTGCAGAGCCGAAGCTATGCCCTTGGCATCGGCTACGGCGATCAGAAGCGAACCATCCGCCATGAAGATGAAATCAAAATAGTCTCCTCCGGTTTCGTCGGCGGGATGCGCCGAACCGCCAATGTCGAAGCCCGATACCACGGGTGCGGCGGCATAGAAGCGCTGCTGAACATGGCGCGCGAGTTGCAACTGGAACTCCTGCTCCTGCTTTTTTCTAAACTCGGTGATGTCTTGTGAGACGGAAACGAAGTGAGTGAGATGGCGGGATTCGTCAGGTATGGACGTGATGGTTTGCTGCGCCCAGAAGAGTTCACCGTTCTTATTGCGATTAATTATCATTCCTTTGAAGGCGAGACCGTGAGTGAACTGAGCCCACATTTGCCGGTAGAATTCCGCGTCATGCAGACCCGACCTTAGAATTCGCGGAGTTTTGCCGAGAGCTTCATCCCTGCTGCATCCGGTTGTTGTGGCCTCGAAGGCTGGATTCACGTACGGGATGATGCCATGGGTGTCGGTGAGGACGACGCTGTCGGGAGTCTGTTCGACAACCCGAGAACGCAGCAAGAAGCTTTGCGGGGCATTGCGGCCCTGGGTGAAATCGTGGAATATCACGACTCCTCCGGAAACCATTCCGGCAGAGTCTTTCAGGGGCCACGCCTTTACCCGGATCCAAACTCCGGGACGCGGTTGTGAGTTGCGCCCGAAAATAAGCTCGTCGACAATCTTTTCTCCGCGAATGACGCGAACCAGGGGCAATTGATCGGGTGGCACGACAGAAACCTGATCAGGAAAGTACCATCCTTCGAGTGCCATACGAGTCTCCGGTAGAACTTCGACGTTGCCGATTCCTAATATCGTTTTCGCAGCGGGATTGGAGAATAGAGTCTGCCTTCAAGATCGGCGACGATCACGCCCCAGGGAAGGCTTTCCAAGATGATCCGCAATGCTTCGGATTGCTGAGCTAGAGCCTCATATCGATATTCCATCGTCGCTGCGATGGTCACCTCTTTCGTTTCGCGCAGGCCCTAAGCGTTCGGATAGTTGGCAAGTGAGTGGCTACACGGTAATGCCTGGCTGCATTTCGATCGAAGCTAGGAAGGAAGAAATCGACACTGACCGGTACAAATCAACTATCGGCGAGCCTCGCAGGATCATTAGCGACGGGCAACACCTTCTGATTCCGCGAGTGATCGGGCGAAATCCGGTGAAGATGCCAAAACAATACAAGGAGAATAGGTGAGATACGGTGTAAACATGGGGAACAACCTGGTGCTTGCTAAGTTAGGTAGAGCCGGCTATGACTCATCTTATGTTGCAAACCGGCGGCGAGTTGATCGATGTCGGCGGCTGCAATGTCGCCCACCATCCGATCTTGAAGGAAGGGCGTGCGGTTACTGCCGACGGTATCGCGGCGGACTTGCAGCAGCAACCCGTGGACAGCATTCGGGTCAAACTTTTGCGGAGTCAGGCGCACGATTTCGTTGAGCGTACTGCCGAGCGAGAGGCGCTCACGGTAAGGGCGCTCGCTGGTCATGGCATCGAAGGTGTCGGCCAGGCCGACGATCCGCACTGGCATGGGCACATCCTCAAGAAGCAATCCGTCGGGATAGCCGGACCCGTCGCTGCGCTCGTGATGCCACCGTACGATCTCCGGAATGCGCGGCCACGGAAACTGGACGCCACTTACAATCTGATGCCCCACAATTGTGTGGTCCGCCATTTCGCGGAATTCTTCAGCATCCAATGAAGTTGGTTTGCCGAAGAGACGCTTGTCTACGGCGACCTTACCGATATCGTGCAAGTAACCGGCGGAACGAAGGGCTGCAACCTCGGTGGGATCCATGTTCATGGCTTCCCCGATGGCGGAAGAGTAACGTCCGACGCGCAGGGAGTGTCCGTGAATGTTGATATGTTTCACGTCAATAGCGGTCGCAAAGGCTTCCAGCGCGTTGTCGTAGAAGCCGTGCAGGGACGCCATGAGGCGCAGGTTTTCAGACACGCGCTGGGCCAGGGTCTGCGTGAGCGAATGATTATGGACGGCGAGGGCGACATAATGGCAGAGCAAGTCGAGTGCCTCGAGTTCACCGGCATCGTAGAGGACATCACCGTCACGACGGCCCAGGGCGATGAGGCCAACCAATTTAGTGCCGACCTTCAGGGGAACAATGCACTTGAAGAGCTCAGGAGCTACGTTTCCGTTGGCGCTCAGATAAAGGTCGTAGGAGCCCGGGTCGAGAATCACCGGCTCGCGCGACGAAGTGAGAGCATGAACATGTCTGGGCAGCAGCGGGATCACCGCAGGTTCCGGCATCAAGCTAAAGCCTTCGGCTGTGATGGAAGTGAGTAGCGAAGGCCGGTCGCTATAGGTGAAGAGCGCGCCTTCGCGAGCGCCGCCAGCCTCAAGAGACGCCGACAACATGGCCCGCGCGGTCTGCGGAAACTCGCGCTCGGCGGTCATCTCCGGACCGAGATCGGAGAGAGTTTCAACCGTACGCAGCAAGCGCCGGAAATTGTCTTTTTGCAGTGCCACTGGGGGAGCAAAACCAGAGCAGAAAAAGAGTAACACGCACTCGGTTAACAAACTTGTTAGTTAGTTTGGTGCACAAACAGTGGGTCGCCAACGAGACTTGCGGTCACATTGACGTCACATTCTCGTCACACTAACGCGATGTTTTGTCGCGTATGGCCTTGAATGTCATCTCGTCCGCCAGGCTTCCAGTCTGCTTTTTCCACTGAAGGAACAGGTCTGAGTAGGTTGCGGTGATGTAGTCGCTGCGGGGAATTTCCAGAGCCCGAGCAGTTCGATCAATCCAGCGCGAAGGGCCTTCGATCTCGCCGAGGTTCCCGACCGGGGTTTCATCCACGACCACGTGCCCCTTGCCGTCACTCCACTCGGCCCGGAATTTCTCGTAGCGAAAGGTTGGAGCAAAGCCCAGAGCCCGCAGGATAGCTTCCATCTTTGCGCCATCAGCGATTTTGGTCTCAGTTTCGACTCGCGTCTTGTGACGCCCCACCTTGCCTTTGGCCTTGTGGGTCAGCAGCCACTCGGGTCCATAGCGGCGCAGTCGAAGCAGTTCTCCGCGCTTGCGCAAGAGTTGGCCGGGCAGATCATAGAGTGTATTGATTTCGTGGGTACGAGGAGTAAGCAGGCGAAAGCCGGATTTTCGCAGCCGCCGGTTTAGCGCCCGTACATCGTCGACGCGAAACTTGATTTCGATTTCGTTACGCGTGGCCATTGGAAGTATTGAGAGGTTGAGAGTCCGCCCCTAGCCGAACGTTGGTAGCTTTACGAGATCGCTCTTGGGCACTGGCTCCAGCGGCTGACCTGCCTTCTTCCACGCCGCCACTCCGCCCACGAGGACGAACGCGTTGAATCCCTGTTCTCGCAGTTGCAGCGCCACCCGGGCGCTGGTCGCTTCGCGTGCTCAAGTACAGTACAGATAAATGTCCTTGTCCTTGGGCAGAATTTTGAGTTCCTCGGAGAGATTGTTGGGTTCGATGCGGATCGATCCTTTGATACGCTCCGCGTTGGCGTCGTAATATCCGTGGCTGCGGACATCCAGTATTAAAATCTTGTCTTTTTCCTCCGAAACCAGCCTGGCCGCCAGTTCTTCCACTTGCGCTCGTGGCACAACGCGATACACCTTGTTCTTGTGGTAAAGCCAGACGCGATAAACGATGTACACAATCGCCGCTACGAAAAGTACTTCTTCAAATACTCGGCCTGCGGCCTGGAATCCGCGCGTGATTGCGGCCAGAAAGTCACGGAACAGAAATCCCATCCCGCCGTAGGCTAGGATATATAGCGACGCCCCCGCGGAGTCGAACCGGAAGAATTGCAACGGACGCATTTTCATGCTGCCGGCCAGCGGCGGAGCCATGGTATTGACACCAGGAATAAACTTGGCGATCAATAGCGTCGTCTTCCCACGTTTGTAGAAAGATTCAGCCGAGCGCAAGACGCAAGACTCGGGATTGACGGACAGGCGGCACAAAAGACCCAGCAGGCGCCAGCCCATGTAGCCGCCGAGAATGAAGAGCAGGGTGTCTCCGATGAGCATCGCGCTCAAGGCGAGAAAGATGACTTTGAATACATTCAAGCTGCCGGCCGCAACCGCCGCGCCGCCGGCCACCAGCGCGACCGCGGCTGGAACTGGCAGTCCGATCGCCTCGGCCAGTACAACCATGAAGAGCAGAAGGTACCCGTGATGCGCGATTAGTGAGAGAATATTGCTCATCCTTGCCGTATTACTCGGGCCACTGTTCCGCCCGTTGTATCGAAGTCATTAGATCGAACGCTTGGTCAGGAGGATTCAAAGCCCCCAGATAAAGAACGATAATCGATATGCGAGCAAAAGCCAAAACTGACCGTCGCCCCATCAACCTGCCCGGCCGTAAAGCGTCTCTGCCATTCAGCGACGCAGTGCTGGTAGGCAACACTCTTTACCTCTCCGGGCGGATCGGCATCGATCCTACGACCGGCGTGGCTCCTGAGGATGTCCACCAGGAACTTCGACTGCTATTCGACGGCTTCGAGGCTGTCCTCGCCGAGGCTGGCATGAACATGGATGACCTGGTCTGGGTACAAGTGTACTCGCCGGATGTTTCGCTCTGGGAGCGCTTTAACGTCGCCTATGTGAAACGCTTCTCCAAAGAGTTGCCGGCGCGTGCGTTTATCGGTTCAGGACCGCTGTTGAAGGGCGGGAGATTCGAGATGCTTGGAGTGGCGGTTAAGAGCTCTTGAATCGAGAGGCCGGCACGGTCAGGCGGGATGGCAGATCTTCTCAGCGTCCTCTGCGGATTTTCTCCGCGCACTCTGCGATTCAGGGTTTTCGTCGTAGTGATTGACAATTTTCCGAACCCCGTCTTTCAGCACGACGACATGAACGTTGATCAGGAGTCCCACTTGCAGCCCGAGCAACCTTAGGTGCGAAAGCACCTGAGCATAATCTACGGGATGCAGCGCTGCTTTGCATTTAAGTTCCACCACGACTCTGCTGTTTACCACGAGGTCGGCTCGAAACCCACATTCCAACTTTACAGTGCCGTAAATCAGGGGAACTGCTTTTTGCTGTTCGACGCGAAGGCCCATTTCTCGCAATTCGAATGCGAGACAGGTTTCGTATGCCGACTCCCGAAGACCAGGTCCCTGTCTTCGATGGATTCGAATGGCAGCTTCCAATGATCTTTTCCGTTAGCTGGTTCGAATTTGTTCGATGGCTTCCGTGGAGCCATTGCAGCGACCTTACTGGATGCATAACCGGAAGATTAGGGGACTGGCGCGATGCGGTCAGTGATGGAGGTCACGATAAGCGGGAGCGGTTTCTGTGGATAACGACGCGACGGAGGGTTGCCGAGATCGGAAGGTCTTAAAACGCAGAAGTTCGCGGAGAACCACCGCAGAGAGCGCAGAGAAGAACTTAGAAACTATTTTTCTCTTGCCACTACGAACTCCGGGGCCCACAGCAAAGCCCGTTTGATTTCGCTATCAGGAAAGCCGCAGATGGCATTTCGCGCCAGCCCCGCGTACTGGATGGCCCTCGCATTGGCAGCCTCGACGGAGCCGTAGCGGTTCAGGATCTCGAGGATTTCCCCGTGGGTCACGCCGTCGAATGCCCGTTCGCGCACCACCCGGTCGATGCGCTCCCGCTCCTTCGCAGTGCAGCGTTCGAGGGCATGGATCACGGCCATCGTCACCTTGCCCTCACGCAGATCGCTGGCCACCGGCTTGCCTAACACTTCCTCGGAAGCTGTCAGATCGAGCACGTCATCTACAATCTGAAATGCCATTCCCAGGTCCCGACCGTATTGCGCCAGGTTCTCTTCCTGCTCCGCGGTTGCGCCCCCCAAAATCGCGCCAATCCGCATACACACCGAGAACAGGCACGCGGTTTTGCGGAAGATGAGGTCGAAGTGCTCGTCTGAAGAAATCAGCTTGCCCAGTTTCTCCATCTGCAATAGTTCGCCTTCAACCATTTGCTGGGTCAGGTCGATGAGTGTATCCAGGATGCGGAAGTTACGTTCCTGCACCGCGATCTTGAAAGCCTGCATGTAGAGCCAATCGCCGGCCAGCACGCACTTGGAGTTTCCCCATTGCGTATTAGCAGCGGGACGACCGCGCCGGGTCTGGGCCTCATCGATGATGTCGTCGTGCACCAGCGTGGCGGTGTGAATGATTTCGACGACTGCGCCCAGTTTGATTGCGCCGCGTCCTCGGTAGTCGAAAAGCTTGGCTGACAGCAGTAATAGCATGGGACGAATGCGCTTGCCGCCACCGCCGCGGAGATACTCGCCGATTTCAGTGATCGCTTCGACGCCCGAGACAGTGTCCCGCCCGAACTCGCGCTCTATGGCCGAGAGATCGCCGCGAAGCAACTCGAAGATTTCTTTTCCGTTGACGGTAGCTGGCGTGCTCAATTGGTTTGTCCCCAAGCGTGAAGCCTCAATGTAAAACCACAGAGAACTCTAGTTTGTTCGGTAATTCGTAAACTGCGTATCGATGCCGAAATCCTGCCCGCGGAGCAGCGCGATGATTTCCTGCAAAGCGTCACGATCTTTCCCGCTTACTCTCACCAGATCGCCCTGAATCGAAGCATTCACTTTCTTCTTGGAATCCTTGATGACCTTCACGATCTGGCGAGCTTTCTCGATGGGGATGCCCTGCTGCATCGTAATCTTCTGCTTAACTGTGCCTCCAGCGGCGGGTTCGACGGGTCCATACGTCAGGCCCTTGAGGGACACGCCGCGTTTCACCAGCTTCTGCTGAAAGATCTCGGTGACAGCCTTCAGTTTGTATTCATCGACCGAATGCAAATTGATTGCGTCCTTTCCCTCGAGCTCGATGTTCGATTTCGAATCTTTCAGGTCGAAACGAGTGTGAATCTCCTTCAGCGCCTGCTGCATGGCGTTCGAGACTTCCTGTAGATCGAGCTTGCTCACAATGTCGAAAGTGTTCTCTGGCATGATATTTCGCTTCTAGTTAACAGATTACACAGCCCCAGCAAAAGATGCTCTTAACAAGCTAAATGGTGTTGCGGATTTCGTGAAGTGAAAAGAAGCGATAGAAGTTGTTCGCGGTGTGCAAGCCGAGATCTTCCGTCGAAAGACCGCGCAATTCGCCCAGTTGCCGCGCTACTTCTCTTACGAACGAGGGTTCGTTGCGCTTGCCGCGATGCGGCACAGGGGCGAGAAAGGGCGAATCGGTTTCAATCAGAATCCGATCGAGCGGCACTTGTTTTGCGGCCTCGCGAATCTGCTGCGCTTTGGCAAAGGTGAGGTTGCCGGCGAAGGAGATCATGAACGCCATATCGAGTGCCTGCTCGGCATGCGCCCAGGTTCCGGTGAAGCAGTGCAGGATCCCTCCCAGCCCACTTGCCGCCCAGTGTTCCTGTAACAACTTGAGGCAGTCCTGCCAAGCGTCGTCGGAGTTGTCAGAGGGCCGGCAGTGGATGACGACCGGCAGCTTAGCCGCGTGCGCCAGGTGCAGTTGCTTTAAGAATACTTGCTGTTGCACCTCCCGAGGCGAATGGTCATAGAAATAATCCAGCCCAATCTCGCCCCAGGCGATGACCTTGGGCCGCTTTGCCAGTTGCACCATCTCCTCGAAATCGGCATGGCTGGCAAGCTTGGCCTCGTGCGGATGAATTCCAATGGTCGCATAAATGAACTCGTGCTGTTCGGCAAGCTGGATGCCGCAGTCGAGAGACCCTGGGCCGGTTCCGCTCCCGATGGCCACAATCGTCTCAATCCCGGCTTCGCGGGCGCGAGCGATTACCTGCTCACGGTCAGCATCAAACTGCTCCATTTCGAGATGCGCGTGGGAATCGACGAAGATCGCTCGTTGGTCGTTATTCATTGGTCGTTGGTCGTTAGCAGCAACTCGTGTGGTGACGGGCGTACTCGTCCGTCGGGGTCGGTTATCGAAGTCGAGAAGCGCGCTTTATTTCAGTCTGGTCCCGACCGGCACGTCTTCGAGGAAACCCGCCAGCACAGGCTTCCCGCCATCCGGTGACGCGGCCACAATCATTCCGTTCGATTCCAGTCCCCGGAGTTTTCTGGGCGCAAGGTTCGCCACGATTACAACCTTCCTCCCGACCAACAACTCCGGCGCATACGATTCGGCGATTCCCGCCACTATCTGCCGAACCTCTGTGCCCAAATCGACTTCCAGGCGGAGCAACTTATCTGCGCCTTTCACTTTCTCGGCGGCCTTCACTTCGCCCACGCGCAGTTCGACCCTCGCGAAATCATCGATGCTGATCTTGCCGTCGGGCACAGTCCCGGCAGGCTTCGCCGCAGACGCCGCAGGCGCCGGCTTGGCCTCGGGCAGAGTTGCCATCGCATGTGGTGCCGCGTCAGGTTGCGCTTCGGTCGTCGGTCCGCCTGGTTGCTGCTCCTCCATTTTCTGCATCCTTTCAATTGCGCTCTTGTCGGCGCGCGGGAATACGGGCTCAACATTACCCAGCTTCGTTCCCAGTTGAAGCTGTCCCCACTTCAACTCCGAGAGAGGAAACTTGCGAATGTCACCCAGGCCGAGCTGCGCCCAGATCCTCGATGTCGCGTCCGGAATTACCGGATGTGCCAATGCGGTCACGATGCGCAACGCTTCGGCGCTGGTGTACAGAATGGTCCCTAGGCGCGAGCGGCTTTCTTCATCCTGCTTTTCACCCAGCGCCCAAGGCTCATTGTCGACAATATATTTGTCCACGGCCGCCACCAGTCCCCACGCAACTTCCAGAGCACGGGAGAACTGGTATTGTTCAAACAGAGTGCTGCATTCAGCGATAACCTTACGAGCGCTTTCGGCGATGGCACTATCGCCCGCTTTTTGCGAGATCGCCGCCGAAGGATACGGCACTTCGCCGCGAAAATATCTTGCGATCATGGTTAGCGTGCGACTGGCGAGGTTGCCGAGTCCGTTAGCTAAGTCCGCGTTATAACGCTGCACCAGTGCGTCGAAAGAAAAAGACCCGTCCTGACCGAACACAACTTCACGCAGCAGGAAGTAGCGCAGGGCATCGGCGCCGAGTACATCGAGAATCGTCTCAGTACGCACGATATTTCCGCGCGACTTCGACATTTTGCTTTCCTCGAACAGCAGCCAGCCGTGCGCCATGATGCTCTTGGGCTGAGGAAGCCCTGCCGCCATCAGAAACGCAGGCCAATACACACAGTGGAACCGAACGATTTCCTTCCCGATCATGTGCAAATCGGCCGGCCAGTATTTCCGAAATGCTTCCTGAGCGCCTTTGTGAGACGATCCGTACCCAATTGCCGTGATGTAGTTTGCCAGCGCGTCCAGCCACACGTAAATCACGTGTTTGGGATCGTCCGGCACCGGAATGCCCCAGGAAAACGTGGAGCGGCTGATGGACTGATCACGTAGGCCGGAGCGCACGAACGACATGACCTCATTCCGCCTGGTCTCGGGGCGAATGAAGTCGGGTTGCTCGGTGTACAGTTGTAGCAGCTTGTCCTGAAATGCCGAAAGTCTGAAGAAGTAATTCTCTTCCTTTACCGTTTCCGTCGGACGTCCGCACTCCGGGCATGGGGCGCCAGGTCCCACCGCATCCACGTAGAGTTCGTCGAATACGCAATACTGGCCTGTATAGGTGCCCTTGTAGATGTGGCCGTTGTCACGAATGCGCCGGAAGAGTTCCTGCATGCGCTTAATGTGGCGCTCCTCGGTGGTGCGGATGAAGTCGTCGTTGGTGATTCCCATCCGCGCCCACAATGCCCGAAACTGCGCCGAAACTTCGTCGGTAAATTGTTGCGGCGTTTTGCCCGCAGCTTGCGCAGCGCGCTCAATCTTTTGCCCGTGCTCGTCGGTGCCAGTGAGGAAATATGTGTCCGCACCGAGCATCCGTTGCCGGCGTGCAATCGCGTCGCAGGCAATCGTGGTGTAAGCATGACCGATGTGTGGTCGCGCATTTACGTAATAAATCGGCGTCGTGATATAGAACTTTTTGTTCATTTGTGCATTTCAGGCGACTAAGGAACACGAAGGAGTCCGATTCTAACCCTTCCCTTGTGAACCTTCGTGCCCTTTGTGGTTGATGACTCTTTCAACGTTGGCGGTTCATATAAAGCTGCAGCGCTTCCTGCATGACACTCTTCAACGGTATATGCCGCTCAGTCGCGATGCGGCGGCAGTCCTCGTATTCCGGAGCATAATTCGTTACTGTGCCTTTTATGCTTGCTACCTTCAATCGCACATCGCCCCAGCGGGTCGCTACGGTTACCCATTCTCGCGCCAGCGTCTGACGCTTCTCCTCGCGCTGCCGCACGCCCAGAGTAGTTGTCTCCGTGAAAATCAGGTGCGTGAATTTGGAAGCGTCCTCGGGCCGACACAGGACTGTCAGCAGCATCCCCGGCCGATTCTTCTTCATTTGAACGGGCACGCCAAAAGCGTCCAGCGCGCCCTCCACGAGCAGGCGATCCATCACATAGCCGAAGACTTGCGGATTCAAATCGTCGATATTCGCCTCGAGTACGATGACGGTGTCCGTGGGGATTGCGGCCGGGAGTTCCGGCTGGGCTTGGCCGATCGTGAGCCGTACAACATTCGCGTGTCCCGCAAGGTCACGGGTCCCCGCTCCGTAGCCGGTCCTCTCGACCTTCATCGACGGAAATGGTGCGAACCGTTTTGCGAGCGTTTTGACGATTGCGGCCCCGGTTGGCGTGACCAGTTCGTACTGAATGCCAGACGAATAGATTGGCGCATCTTTCAACAATTCCAGCGTTGCCGGTGCCGGCACTGGCAAGGTTCCGTGGGCGCACTTCACTGCGCCTCCGCCAACATTCAAGGGCGAACAGACGGTTTCGTCGACGCCCAGCGCCTCGGCGCCAACCGCGGCGCAGACAATATCGACCATCGCATCGACTGCCCCGACTTCATGAAAGTGAATCTTCTCGATATTTGTGTCGTGAATCTTGGCTTCTGCGCCACCAAGCGCTTCGAAAATAGCGATAGCAGTCTTTTTCGCGTCTTCGTTGATTGCTGCCTTGCAGATAATGCCGCGAATCTCATTCAGCCCGCGGCCCTGTTCATGCGAATGGCTGTGATTTTGTTCGTCTTCATGTGAGCGTCGCTTGAGCTCAACGGGGCTTTGCAAGCCGTAATTGTGTTCCAACAGCGCAACCGGTTCCCGCTGGTGAGTATGAGAGTGCCCGTGCTCGTCGTTTCCGTGATCATGTACATGAGAATGGGCAGTATCGTCGGGGCTAGGGTGGGCGTGTCCCGACTGTTCCGGGTGCTGCTCCCAGATCTCGCGCGGTAAATCCTTCTCACCGTTCGAATACACATCGACCTTGATCGCGCTTATGCTGTTGCGCTGAACCCGAGAAATCTCCAGCCTCGCCCCGATGTTCAACGCGGCAACCGTTTCTTCCAAGAGTTGTCGGGGAACGCCGGCATCGACCAGCGCGCCCAGAAACATGTCGCCGCTCACGCCGGAAAAACAGTCGAGGTAGGCTATACGCATAAGGCTTGTCGTTGGTGCTTGGTCGTTGGTCTTTGCTCTTGGGTCGTTGGCCAAAAACCTGCTAAGTGGAACTAACAGCCAACGACGAACGACCCACAGCCCCACGACTGATTTTCATCATAGGGAAGCCTGCCCACTCCGTCAAACCGCTGCGTCGCACGCCCTCTGCTACAATCACTGTTTTCATCGACCGCCTAGAGGGACTCTTGTATCGTCACCTGGAACGCCGACTTGCCCAGCAAATTCGCGACTTCTTGCGAAGCAGCTACGGTCTCGATTTGCGAAAGATTGTCATCGAGCAGCCGCCTCGCGTTGAACTTGGCGAATATGCGCTCCCGCTCGCCTTTGAGTTGGCCAAGAAGCTGCGCAAACCGCCCCGGAAGATTGCGGAAGAGATCGTTGCTGGCATCGGACCGATTGAAGGTTTTGAGAAGCTGGAGCTCGCCGGTGCTGGCTACATCAATGCCCGCGTCAAGCGCGAGGTCCTCGCTGGCGCGCTCGCGGCCGATGAGAAACCGAAGGCCGACGTCCCAACGGGCAAGGTTCTGGTCGAGCACTCCAGCATTAATCCGAACAAGGCCGCGCACATTGGACATCTCCGCAACGCCATCCTCGGAGACACATTTGTCCGCCTACTGCATTTTGCGGGCAGGGAAGTGGATGTCCAGAATTACATCGACAATACGGGAGTGCAGGTCGCAGACGTGATTGTTGGATTCTTGCGTTTGGAGAAAAAGTCGCGCGCCGAAATCGAAGAGCTAACCCGCCAGCCGCGTTTCGATTACTACTGTTGGGATTTGTACGCGCAAGTTTCCAGCTGGTACGAGCAGGACAAACAGAACCGCGATGGGCGGCAGCAGGTATTGCACGCCCTGGAGGAAGGTGGAAACGAGACCGCCGCGATCGCTGACTTGATTTCCACCGCCGTACTGCGCCGCCATCTCGAAACCATGGACCGGTTGGACATCGAATACGATTTCCTTCCGCGCGAGAGCGAAATCCTCCACCTGCACTTCTGGGATGCGGCTTTCACCAAGCTCAAGGACGCTGGTGTGCTTTCCTTCGAGACCGAGGGCAAGAATAAAGGCTGTTGGGTGATGCGGCGAGGAAAAGCAAGCGCAACCGAGAACGCGGAGGTTGCTGAAGAAGACCAGAAAGTTATTGTGCGGTCGAATGGCAGCGTGGGCTACGTCGGCAAAGACATCGCCTATCACTTGTGGAAGTTTGGCCTACTGGGGCGCGACTTCGGATACCGCAAGTTCTATCGCTATCCCAATAGTCATGACTGCTGGATTTCAACGACCAACGGCGAGCCCGATCATCCCCATTTTGGAGACGTGGCGGAGATTTACAACGTAATCGATGCCCGCCAAGCCGAAGCCCAGAATACCGTCATTGAAGGACTGCGCGGACTTGGTTACAACCAGCAGGCTGACCACTACACCCACTTTTCTTACGAAATGGTCGCGCTCACGCCGCGTTGTGCCGCCGAGTTAGGTTATCAGTTGTCCGACGAGGACAAGACGCGCTCCTATATTGAGGTTTCTGGTCGAAAGGGTTTCGGGGTAAAGGCCGACGATTTGATCGACACGTTGATTGCTTCCGCAAAAAAGGAAGTTGATCCGCGCCACCCGCAATTAAGCGAAGCTGAGCGCATGACCATCGCGACGCAAATTGCGGTTGGCGCGCTGCGCTATTTCATGTTGAAGTTCACCAAGCCCTCCGTGATTGCCTTCGATTTCAAGGAAGCGCTAAGTTTTGAGGGTGAGACCGGGCCGTACGCGCAGTATGCAGTAGTTCGCGCAAGCAACATTTTCCGCAAAGGCGGAATCGATCCGGACATTTTCTGTAGAGACGTAGCTAGCTATGTCTCTACAGACGACTTCGCGAAGTATCTGAACGCTGCGGACGGAAACGAAATCTGGGAGCTGTGGCTGGCGTCCTCGAAAACGTGCTACGTGATCGATCAGTGCATTGCAACTACTGAACCAGCTTATCTTGCCAAGCACGTCTTTCAGCTAGCGCAACTTTTCAATGCTTTTTACCACCGATACCCCATTCTTGCGGAGCCGGATGAGGTCCGCAAGAGGTTTCTATTCGCGACCGTCGCGGTGGTACGTCGCGAGCTGATCCGCGCATTGGCAGTGATGGGAATCGCCGTACCATCAGCGATGTAAGAGAGATGCGGGCGAGTCGTCCGCCACTCCATGTTCTGTTTCTGCCTTAGCTTTTAAACTCTCTGGCAAACTCCACCAGGCTGCGTACCGCAATCCCGGATGGGCCTTTCGCGATCCACGGTTTATTCTCTTCCATCCATGCAGTGCCTGCGATGTCGAGATGTAGCCACGGAGTATCCTCAGCAAACTCCTTCAGGAACATCGCCGCGTTCACGGCGCCGCCCCAACGGCCTCCGGAGTTGACGATATCCGCGATGTTCGACCGAATATTCTCCTTGTACTCCTCGTCGAGCGGGAGACGCCAAAACTTTTCGCCAGCTTTTTCCAGGGCATGGTGAAAGCGTTCGTACATTTTCTCGTCGTTGGCAAAGATCCCGGCGTTTACGTATCCGAGCGCGACTACAACCGCGCCCGTCAGAGTGGCGGCGTCGATCAGGTGCGTGCAGCCGAGTTGGCGGGCATAGCAAAGCCCATCAGCCAGCACCAGCCGGCCTTCGGCATCGGTATTGATAATCTCAATGGATTTGCCGGACATTGCGATCTGAATGTCGCCGGGCTTCTGGGCCTTGCCCGAAGGCATATTCTCAGTGGCGCAGACAATCGCAGTGACTCGTACTTTCGGCTTGAGCAGCGCGATAGCCCGCATCGCGCCGATCATGGCGGCGGCGCCGGCCATATCATATTTCATCTTTTCCATGCCATCGGCGGGCTTGATGGAGATACCGCCGGTGTCAAACGTAACTCCCTTCCCAACCAGGCCTAGAACCGGAGTCGCGAGCGCATCCGCTGGCTCATGGCGCATAACGATCAGCGCGGGAGGTTCGTCCGATCCTTGGGCCACGCCCCAAAAAGCCCCCATCTTCAATTCTTTGATTTTGTCGGCGCCATACGCTTCGAACTTCAAGCCGACTTCCTGCGCCATCTTGCGGGCGCGCTCCGCCAGAATGGTTGGCGTCATGCGGTTGCTGGGCTCGTTCACCAAGTCGCGAGTGAAATTCTGCGACTCGCCTACGATGCGAGCTTCATCCATCGCCTTCTGGAGTCTGTCCTGGTCTCCACGCGCGACAACTGTGATGGAGTCAATCTTCTGCTCTTTCCGGTCGCTCTTGTACGTGTCGGGGTCGAAGTTACCGACGAAAGCTCCTTCCACAATCACCTTTACCGCTTCATCGCTATTTATGTTTTCGGGAGCCAGAAAGGCGAAACTGCGAATCCCCTTTGGCTTGAAGAAGCGGACTGCTGCGCCGGCAAGCTTGCGCAACTCCGAGGCAGTAAAATTGTTAGCTATGCCGCCGCCCAGCAGCAGCAAGCGTTTTGCCTTCAGTTTCGCGGGATGATGCAGCAGCGTGGTTTCGAACATTTTGCCGGTGACTTCGCCGGCGCCTATCACGTCGGCCGCGACGTCTTTGATGGCAGCGTCGCTGGCTTGGACGCTGACTTCAGATTTATCTTTTGGGCCTTGATCGAGAACCACCACGGCCAGGCATTCGGTTTCGACTTCTGCGGGATTGGCAACAGAAAGGTTAGTCTTCATAGTTTTTGTGTGACTCCAGTATCGTCGGCGGCGGGGCAAAAGTGCAAGCGCAGTTTACCCGCAGAGGACAGCAGAGTGTGGACGATTGCGGCGATCAATGCCCTGTAAGACTTCCGATCTAGATGGCACTAGGAGCTCTGATTAGTCCACCATGCTGGCAGTTTGCTTAGGCTGGGACTTCAAGTGTTTGCCGCCTTTTTTCACTCTCCGGCATCTTAAATAGAAAAGGCAGTTTAAGTAGTAGGTTAGTTTGAAAGGAGAACTCCATGAAGAAGAGTTGTCTGGGGCTTACGTTAGTTGCGATTGCCGGCCTGTTGGCTAGCGTGCAATTGGCTGCTGCTCAGGAAAGCGCATCCGCAACCGGACCTGCCGAAAACTTGGTAGTGACCGTGGAAGCCCGTCACGGCTCCAACATTCCCGACGTCACTCGCGACGATGTGATGGTGTATGAAGGTCGAGATCGCGACCGGGTGACTGGTTGGCTGCCCCTGCAGGGGGACCATGCGGGCTTGGAATTCTTCATTATGCTCGACGATTCATCGAACGTCACCTTGGGCTCGCAATTGGAAGATATCCGCCAGTTCATCAATGCGCAGCCTCCGACTACAAAGATCGGAGTCGCCTATATGGCGAATGGAATTGCGCAGGTCGTGCAGAATCTCACCAGCGACCACGCGCTGACGGCCAAAGCGTTACGCCTGCCTTTCGGAAACCCTGGCGCCTCCGCGAGTCCGTATTTTTCGCTGGGCGATTTGATCAAACGCTGGCCCGCAGGCGACGAACGACGTGAGGTTCTGATGATCACGGATGGCATCGACCGCTACTGGGGCAGCGGTCCGGACAACGCTTATGTCGACACGGTGATTGAACAAGCCCAACGCGCCGGGGTCATCGTTTATAGCATCTACACGCCAGGGGTGGGTCACTTTGGCCACAGTTATTGGCGGACGTACTGGGGTCAGAATTATCTCTCTCAGCTTTCCGACGAGACTGGTGGCGAGAGCTATTACCTGATCGGTCCTGCTCCGCCAGTTTCGTTCGCTCCCTATATGGAGGACATAACGCGCAAGCTAAACCATCAGTACCTGCTGACCTTCATGGCTAAGGCGCAAAAAAAGGCTGGAATGCAACGAGTGAAAGTTCACACCGAGGTTCCCAATGCGGAGCTGGTCAGCGCCGACAGAGTGTACGTTCCGGCTACGCCGCAGTAAATTAGATCCTTGGTTGACCTAACTCGGATCTGACCTACTCGGCGGCCGCCTGGGAGTATCTGCGGAAGAAACTATCTTGCTTCCACTGCGGCCGCTGAGGGTTCTGGGCGACTGAGACCATTAGCCCGCGAATCACTTCTTCATAGAGCGCGGCGGCTTGCAGATCCACGGGCTGATTCAAGTCGTCGGAAGGCGCGTGATAGCGTTGGGTGAGCCAGTCTTTGAAAATCTTCTGTTCCGGAGAACCGGGCGCGACTCCAACTCCCATCGCCAAGGCGGGAATTCCGTGCCGGATGAAATTGTATTGATCGCTTCGAATAAAGATATTTCGCTGTGGCTCCGGGTCGGGCTGCACGCTGATGCCATAAGCCTGCGCCACCTCACGGGCCGAATCACCAAGATCGGACTCCGCCAGCCCGAACACGGTGAGAACCTTAAGGGGAACAATGGGCAAGAACATGTCAACGTTGATATCGGCCACCATCGATTTGGCATCGACAGTGGGATGCGCAGCGAAATATTTTGAGCCCAGCAATCCTTTCTCCTCACCGGTGACAAATAAAAACAGAAGTGAGCGTTTGAGCTTCTCCGGCGACTTGTTTACCGAAGATGCCACGTCGAGCAATAAAGCACTTCCGGAAGCGTTGTCCATCGCGCCGTTGTAAATGCGATCCCCGTTGATCGGCTCGCCGATGCCCAGATGGTCGATGTGCGCGGAGAGAACCACATATTCGTTCTTGAGCTGGGGATCATTTCCCGGCAGTTTTGCGATTACATTGGCGGACTCGAGGTCTTTCTTTTCAAGCTTGGCTTTTGCTTCGATCGAAGCTGTCAGGGGGAAGCGTGGAAGCTGTTTGCGCTCCTTGGCCAGGCTCAGGATCTCGTCGAAGGTGTGTCCCGATCCCTCGAAAAGCTTTCCCGCACTCGCCGGATTGAAGATCACAGTAAGCTTCTCGCCTTGGGTTTCATTGAATTCCGGCCCAGCCAATACCATGCTGGGAAGCGTACGGTTTACCGACATACGAGACCATGGAATATCCATCGTCGCGGGATTGGCGATGCCAACGACTCCGACTACTCCGGCCTTGCGGAGAGTCTTCCAGCGTTCGGCGGCGGACTGATAGTGAGATCCGAGAGAGCCCGGAATGTCGGCCGGCAAACCGTTCAAGATGACTGCGACTTTCCCATTGAGATCGAGCCCCGCGAGATCGTCGTAGTTTTTCTCAGGGATGCTCAATCCGTATCCCACGAAGACCAGCGGCGCCTGTAGTTCGGGTGCAAGATCGACTCGCGTGCTGAAGTAAGCATCTTCGCCGAGGGTGAGCGGCTCAACTTTACCGTTGCGAACGAGGGCGAGGCTGGAATCCTTTTCAACGATTTGCCGGGATTCGAACTTCACCGGTTGGTAGAAACCGTCGGTTCCGGCGGGTTGAAGCCCTGCCACTTTTAGTTGATCGACGATGTACACCTCGGCCCTCCGGAGGCCCGCGCTACCGGTCTCACGACCTTCCATATTGTCGTCTGCCAGAACCTTCACGTAGTCCCACCAGGTCTTGCCATCGAAGTGACTCGGAGCCACTTGTGCGGAGAATGCGCAAACAGCAACCAACAAACTCGCTACGGGCAGAAGCTTTTTCGACATGGAACTCAGTTCCTCCGGTTTATCTTGGGCGCGTCGCATCAGTCAAAAATCTTACCAGACCCTGCATTGATCGGCTCGCACCATGGGCGAGCCTTTCTTGCAGGCAAAGGCTTCCTGAAACTCGGGCATATTGGAGACGACATTGTTCACCCGGTATTTCGGTATGGAATGCGGGTTGGTGAGCACAAGGGTTCGCATGAATTCGGGGCGAACCTGCTCGCACCATGAGTAGGCGTAGGACACGAAGAACTTCTGCCGCGGTGTCCAACCATCGCCTTCCTTGGCGTCCAGCGACTTGCCCTCCGCCTGCAGTTTATTGTTCACCGCCATAAACGCCAATCGCAGCCCGCCGTTATCTGCTGTGTCCTCGCCCTGGGTCAAGTGTCCGTTCTGCTTGACGCCGGCCTCCGGTATTTCCTCGGTATATTCGTTGGCGATGCACTCGCCACGTTGTTCGTAGGCTTTCGCGTCCTCTGGCGTCCACCAGTCACGCAGGTTCCCCTGTGCATCGAACTTGCGGCCTTCATCGTCGAAGCCGTGCGTGAGTTCGTGTCCGATCACCATGCCGATGGCGCCGTAGTTCACCGGGTCTTCCATCTTGCTGTCGAAATACGGCGGCTGCAGGATTCCAGCAGGGAAGTTGATGGTATTCAACTGCGGATCATAGTAAGCGTTGATGGTAGGCGGTGTCATGCCCCACTCCTCGCGGTCGACGGGTTTCCCAATCTTATCCAGTTGGCGGTGAAACTCGAACGCAGTCGCCTCGTGAACATTGTTCACATAGCTGTTGCGTACAATTTTCACCGCTGAGTAATCGCGCCAATGATCGGGATACCCAATCTTGTCCTCGATGGCGTGCAGCTTGACCTTCGCTTGCTCTTTGGTGACCGGCTGCATCCAGTCAACACTGGTGATGTCCCGATCCATCGCGTGTTCAATGTCGTGCACCATCGCGACCGTACGCTGTTTGCTCTCGGGCGGAAAAGCCGCAGCTACGTATGCCTGTCCCAAGGCCATTCCCAGGTCGCGATCGGCAGCGCGCACGCAGCGACGCCAACGAGGCAGTTGTTGTTTTGCTCCGAGCAGGGTGCGGGAATAAAAATCCCAATTCTCATCGACAAAAGCCTTGCCCAGGTACGGAGCCGAACCGTGCACCAAGTGCCAGCGCAAGTACACTTTCCAATCATCCACCGAATACTTTTGGATGAGCGGTTCAAGGCCACGGAAGAATTGGGGCGAAGTCACGATGTAGTGGGGCGAAGAAGGCGGAGCCTCGACCACCTCGATGTAGTGCTTCCACTCGAACGAAGGGGTTAGCGCCTGCACTTGCTCCAAACTCATCTGGTTGTTCAGGTTCTTGGGATCACGGCGCGCGACATTGTCCATCTGCGCTTGTGCCATTGCGGTTTCTATTGCGATGATCGTCTTCGCATCGGCAGCTGCTTGTTCTGGGCTTTCTCCTGAAAGCGCGAACATCTTGCTGATGTGAGCCTCGTACTGGCTGCGGATTTCCTTCGATTTAGCATCGTCCTTTATATAAAAGTCACGGTTCGGCAATCCCAGTCCGCCCTGATCGATAGCGGCTACAACTTTGCTTGCGTCGTCAAAGTCCTGTTGTTGGCCGAAGCCAAGGAGCGCAGCACGAGTCTGATTATCATCGCCTTGCCAGGCGCCGGGAACGGCTTGATGGATATGGGCCACCTGATCGGCCAACTGCGACTTGTTCGCCATCTGAGCGATCCGCTCCAGTTCGGCTTTCAGATCGCGGGTTCCGGAAGACTCGATTCCTGATTCATCCATGCAGGCAGCCCAGTAGTCACCGATTTTCTGCTCATAGTCGGTGCGATTGCTGGTTTGCGCACCGGCCTTCTCGAGTGCTTCGCGCAAAATATTCTCATTCCAGTACTGCAACCCGCTGCCAGTTCCCCAAGCCACTTGATCCGCGGGGATGGGATTCGCTGCATTCCACTTGCTGCACGCATATTGGTAGAAGTCCTGGCAGGGATCGAGCGTCTTATCGACCTGGCTTATATCGAAGTGCTCAAGTTTAGGGGTGCTCTTTGACGTGGTTGCAATCTGCGCATTGGCACGAAAGATGCCGGACCCGGAACAAAGTAGAACGACGACGATCGCTGTTGAGCTACGCATCATGATCTCCTGGGTTTGAGAACGTAGGGTGTGAGAATGTATGGCTTAAAAACGGAAAAGCGGTCCGCGAAGGCGGAGTGCGAATCGATTTGGCTTGAGGCGTCGTACAAGTAGCAAATCTCCGCGCCAAGAAGTTTACCGCAGTTTGCAACGGAGCGCTTGTCGGTAGGGATGAAACGGGTAAGAAATTAAGACAAAAATTGGGAGCTTTGCCCGCAGGCGTAAGCTCCCTCACGCGGCTGTTAGAACATGAACTAGCTGGCCGGGCTGATGTCTGAGACGTGAATGGTGCTGGTGTTGGTATCGAGGTTTCCGCTTACCTGGACCTGCTGGCCTACGAACCGCTTCGCTTTCTGCTGATCATCCAACTGGTAGTTCATGTCGCTGGTCTTGAGCACATATTTGCCACCGGTCTTCACGACGGTTCCAGTAAAAGCTGTACTTTGACTGGTCTGCATTGAGCTGGACGAATCCTGGGACGGCGAACTCGGTTGTGTTCAACCTTGCTGACCCTCAGTCGGTTGCTGTGTAGTCTGCGTGTCCGAGGATGGTTGCTGGGCGCTGGGCTGGGCTGACTGATCTTGTTGGGCAAAGCCTACAGCGGAGAGTGCCATCGCTAGCGCCATTGTGGCCATCAGCGTCATCAATTTCTTCCTTGTCTCATTCCTTCGGATTTGATTACGTTCCTGCGGGCCTTACTAGAGCAAGCGCTGTGCCGATTTTCTAGACCTCGCAATCCCAGCCACATAGCGCGACGCGCACCCGGCTACTCCACGGGGACGGGAGGTTTTTTCCGATGGACATGAAAGTTATTCGTACAGGGAAGGACCGTAGGTAGGCCTTAGGGGTGCACTTTGAGGGCGTCGTTTTAGTGAACCTGCGTCACCCGAGCCACGGCGTTCTTCAACTCGTCAGGTTTAAAGCCAAAGGGCCCGGGCTTGCTCTTGTATGCCACGCGGCCGGCGGCGTCGATCAAGTAAAGCCGATCCGGCCAGCCAGTGTACGCCTGTTCGGTCGAGTTGCCGAATTCATCGAGCACGGCGGGGATCTGTATCCCTAGTTTCCTCACGCATGCTCCGGCGACGAGTGCGCGTTCCTCTTCGCTTTTTGGGCTGGCAAAAACAACATTGTCTTTGACATTGCTCTGCATCTGCCAAACATCGCTAGGGTGTGCCTCGGTGATGTAGACGACCAGGAATGCGACTCTCCCGGTGTACTGCTCGTAGAGCTTGTTAAGGGCAGGAACCTCCCGCCGGAACGGTGGTCAAGTGTAGCTTCCGAATACGAGGACGACCGGCTGTCGTTGAGCGGTAAGCCCTGACAACTGGATCTGCGCGCTCTTATCCAGCTTCGTCAGCGAAAAGTCAGGCGCGGGATCGCCCACTTGCAGCCCGCCAGCACGGGCCCGTGTCCACAACGTTTCAAATGGAAGCACGAGAAACGCGACCGGACCAGGTATCTTGGCCATGAAACGGGCAAAAGTCTCGGGCGATTGTCGCATTATCGCGAACAGCCCGCCGCAGGCGAACACCCACAGGAAGGCGATCACGATAAACGTCGTGACCAAGACATGTCTCGTCTTACGCTTTGTGTTCAAAGGTCGTTCTGCGCAAACTTCTTTCGACATTCGTGCCTGCACAAGAGCTACGCGATTATAGGGACTGCGCCCAGTAGGTCAATAATATAAAAGGAGTAGCTGGATATGACCGCGGGGGTTCTCAAGAGTACGACGCTGGAACTCAGCGTGTCGGCGTTATATCCTCGGATCGTGCTTCGCCCGCTCGCGTCTGGCCGGTCCCCAACTCCCGGTTTATTCCTGGGACTCATCATCACGCTCGCCGCAGTGGTCGCCTATTCCTGGTATATCACGGTGCAGATTTCTGGTCTTCGCGCGCTGCAAAACGATCTTGCCGGCCGGAACCGCAAAGACTCGCTTCAACTGTTGCGCATCCAGAACGATTTGAACTCCCTGGCGCTGGCCATGCGCGACATGCTCGACAACGACGAACCGTATCCTCTTACCGCTTGGTCAGCACAGTTCCAACGCATCCACGCGGACTTGGACGACGCCCTCAAACTGGAGGAGCAAGTCGCGGTCGCCGAGCGCACGCCTGACCAAAGACAGTTCCTCGGCAACTCGATCGCTCAATTCTGGGACGCCGTCGACCGCATCTTCGCGCTTGCTCGCGACGGCAAAGAGAACGATGCACGCACCCAGATTCGGGTGTCGTTACAAGCCCGTCAAGCGGCTCTGAGCACGGCAGTCGCTCGGTTGCTCGTCCAAAATAATGAAAGCGAGGAACAGGTGGCGCTGCGCATCGGGCGGATCTATGATCGCGTGCAGCGGCAGGTATACATATTTTGTGCGGCGATCTTGAGCGCGATTCTGCTCACCAGCCTGTATCTGATCCAATCCAACCGCCGGCTGTTCGCGCGACTCGCGAGTCTGTCTGCGCTGCGCAGCGAACTGGCGCAGAAACTGATCTCAACCCAGGAATCCGCGCTGCTGCATATATCACGTGAGCTTCACGATGAATTTGGACAGATCCTGACTGCGATTGGCTCCATGTTGAGCCGCGCGCGAAATCATGTCCCAGAAGACTCGCCGCTGCGTGCTGAACTACGCGAAGTCTCTGAGATCGCGCAGTCTACGCTCGACAAGGTCCGCAGCCTCTCGCAGGCGCTGCACCCGGTCATGCTGGATGAATCCGGCCTCGAGAGTACGATCGACTGGTACATTCCGGTGGTGGAAAGGCAAACCGGAATTGAAATATCCTACAAGAAATCAGGAACGCCCTTTCCAGTCGACGGCAGCGTTGGCGTTCATATTTACCGCATCCTGCAGGAGGCCTTGAACAACTTAGCCCGCCATTCGGGAACTCGCCAGGCCTGGGTGCGGCTTCGTTTCCTGGCGCATGCTTTGGAGCTTGAAGTTGAAGACCACGGCACGGGATTTGTGGAAAGTTCAGCAAGGTCGGGCATTGGGCTTGTGGCGATGCGCGAGCGCGCGGAGTTGTTGAGCGGGAGCATCGACTTTCTCAAGCCGGCGGAGGGTGGAACATTGGTTCGTCTAAGAGTCCCAATCGGAAAAGCGGAGCCGCATGTCCAATAAGATTTCTATCCTGCTGGTCGATGACCACAGCCTGGTGCGTCGCGGGTTTCGACGCCTCCTCGAGGACGCACGCGACATTACGGTGGTCGGGGAAGCCAGCGAGGGCGCGGAAGCGATTCGACTGGCTGAGCAGTTGCGCCCGCAAGTCATCGTGATGGACTGCGCGCTTCCGGGTATGAGCGGATTGGACGCGGCCCGGCGCATCCTGCAGAAGTTTCCGGATACCGCGATTTTGATGCTGAGCATGCATTCTGAAGACACCTGGGTCAATCAGGCGATGGATGCCGGCGCCCGGGGCTACATCTTGAAGA
>Ga0210396_10001062_pt1 | contig 31093 bp, 27 predicted proteins | sample IncBWH17OmetaG_FD_155466 | JGI IMG/M metagenome (GOLD analysis project Ga0210396, IMG submission 155466) | Forest soil microbial communities from Barre Woods Harvard Forest LTER site, Petersham, Massachusetts, United States - Inc-BW-H-17-O ...
CTATGCGCCGATCGGCACGCCCGCAGCGCCGCAGCAGAGCGTGGTGCAGCCCCCGCCGACCATCCTGCCGGGTTCCGGCCGGGCCATTCCGAACCTGCCCCATGGGCCGGAGACCTTCCAGGACCGCACCTCACGCTGCGCCTTCCAGTCGAGCATCAACGGCATCCATGCCGGCCAGTTCGGCAACTACATGGCAAGTTGCATGTAGCTGCCGCGCGAGAGCGCCCCTGACATCCCCGAGCCGGCGCGGCATTTCGCGCCGGTTTTCGTACCCCTTGACAGGCAACTAAATGGTTGCATATTGTAGCCATGGATGTCGTGTTCAAAGCCCTGGCCGACGCAAGCCGCCGTGAGCTGCTTGACCGGCTGCGGGCGGAGAACGGCCAGACCTTGAACGAACTCTGCGCGCGCCTCGACATGACGCGGCAGGCGGTGAGCAAGCATCTGGCGATCCTGGAAGGGGCCAATCTCGTCGCCACGGTGCGGCGCGGGCGGGAGAAGCTGCACTACCTCAATCCGGTGCCGATCCACGAGATCGGCGAGCGCTGGATCGGCAAGTTCGAACGCTCACGCCTGCAGGCGCTGAGCGACATGAAACGGGCGTTGGAGCAGAGTGATGAGTGACAGTCCCATCAGTGACCGGCCGAAGTTCGTATATGTCACCTACATTCGCACAACGCCGGAGAAACTGTGGTCGGCGCTGACCGATCCGCAAACGATCAAGAAATACTGGTTCGGCATTACGGCCGAATGCGACTGGAAACCGGGCTCGCCCTGGGCCATCAAGTTTGAGGACGGGCGGACGGCCGATGCCGGCGAAATACTCGAGGCCGTTCCGCCGCGCCGGCTGGTAATTCGCTGGCGCAACGAATGGAAGCCGGAGCTGAAGGCGGAAGGCTATTCGCGCTGCACGATGGAAATCGAGATGGCCGACTACTATCCGGACCGTGGAGGTACGGCGGTCAAGCTCACCATTCATCATGAGATCGAGGGCGAGGGCGGTAGGAAGTTCATCGAGGCGGTGTCCGGCGGCTGGCCGAAGGTCCTGTCGAACCTCAAATCGCTGCTTGAGAGCGGCGACATCACATTCAAGGTCTAGTTCGGCATGATCGACATTGCCAAGTTCAAGCCGAAGACCGTCTACGTCACCTACATCGCCGCTACGCCCGAGCGAGTGTGGGAAGCGTTGACCTCGTCAGAGTTCACCAAAAAATATTTCTGGGATCTCAGCATCGAGCTTGACCCCAAGCTCGGCGGCGCGTTCGCGCTGCGCATGCCGGACGGCACCGTGAACGTGCAAGGCAAAGTCATCGCCTGGGATCCGCCGCGTAAATTCGCGGTGACCTGGGGCGTCAAATGGCCGGCGGAATTTGCAAAACTTCCCGAATGCCATGTCACCTACGAGATCGCGCCGGCGGGCGATGCAGTGCGGCTCACCATGACCGAATCCCACTCCTGGAACGTGCCCGAGGCGATCCTCTCCGGCGGCCGGATGGGCTGGCCGGCGATCATGTCCGCGCTGAAGAGCCTGCTGGAGACCGGCAAGGCGCCGCTCATCAAGATGGCGCCGCCCAAGGAGATGATCGAGGCGATCAGGCAGCTTCGCTAAGGTATCAACTCAATTTTTTTGTCGCCTGAGCTACCCACGTAGGCCTCTTCGAATAAGATGTGCGTGCGATCATCGTGAGTCTTGCCGATCCGAACTGTGATTGGTTCGAAATGCTTAGAATCCTCCGAGCATATGCCGGATTATTTGTTGTCCTCAGTTGGGTGCTTTTGGCGCTTGCGATCCCGATTTGCGTGGGGATCATTGGCGGAAATGCCATTTGCGCTTTTTATGGTCCTACGCTCCGAGATGCGCCGTTCTGCATGTACGACGGCAGGGCTGCCGAGTTCGCCGTCGTTGCGAGTGCCATCGCGGGAGTGACGTCCTCGATCGCGCTTCTTCTTAAATTCCGTCTTGCCGCTTCATTATTCGTCGTTGGAATTTGGAGTGCCATCCTTCTTGGCATCCCAGGCGCGCGGCTTTTAGTTCAGCCGGGACCAGAGTACTCTGTCGCAGTGAGCCGATTTGCGATCAAGGCGCGGTGGTGAGTGACTATATGCTCAGCTACGCCGCCGCTCTGGACGACGCGGAAATGATGCAAGCCAAATTGATGCGCCTCATCGATTCGTGGCGGGTAGACTAAGGACACTCGATGAGGTGGGCGAAGTGCGCTTTATCGGCACTCGCCGGAAATGACGGACTGTCAGAGTTAAATCCGCTACCCGAATAGCCGCTCAACGCAAACTGGCGTTGACCTTTTCCAGCGCTGCAGAGCCGGGACACAGCTCCTTCTCATTCAGCGCATTGAGCGGCGCGGTCACGGTATTGAGATGGCCGTGCAGGTCGTCGGACTCGCGCTCGACATAAAGAAGCCCGGTGACGACCTGGCCCTTGGCGGCGTGGTGCTGGATGAAGCTCATGGCGGCGAGCCGATCATGCACGTCGTATTCCGCGTCGATCTTGCGCAGCGCCACTGTCGTGCCGTCATGCTGCTCGACCATCTCGACGCTGCCCGGCGCATAATCGACGTTGATCGGGGCGCGGCCGGTGATGACGTCGAGCCGGTTCACCGCTTCATTGTGCTCGCGCACATAGTCGAAGCTCTTGGTCGAGCCGGCATGGTTGTTGAAGGCGACGCAGGGCGATATCACGTCGAGCAAAGCGGCGCCTTTGTGCTCGATCGCGGCCTTGATGATCGGCACCAACTGCTTCTTGTCGCCGGAGAAGGAGCGGGCGACGAAAGTGGCGCCGAGCTGCAGTGCGAGCCCGACCATGTCGATGGCGCTGTCGCTATTGACGACGCCGCGCTTCGACTTCGAGCCGCGGTCGGCGGTGGCGGAGAACTGCCCCTTGGTCAGGCCGTAGACGCCGTTGTTCTCGACGATATAGACCATGTTGACGCCGCGGCGCATGCAATGGGCGAATTGGCCTAAGCCGATGGAAGCGGAATCGCCGTCGCCCGAGACGCCGAGATAGACGAGGTCGCGATTGGCGAGATTGGCGCCGGTGAGCACCGACGGCATGCGGCCATGCACCGAATTGAAGCCGTGCGAGGCGTTGAGGAAATAATCCGGCGTCTTCGACGAGCAGCCGATCCCGGAGATTTTGGCGACGCGATGCGGCTCGATCGCGAGCTCGAAGCAGGCCTCGATGATGGAAGCCGTGATCGAGTCATGGCCGCAACCGGCGCACAGTGTCGAAATCTTGCCCTCGTAATCGCGGCGCGTATAGCCGAGCGTGTTCTTGGGCAGATCCGGATGATGGAATTGCGGCTTGGCGAGATAGGTCATGACACGACTTTCCGGAGCGGAGTGACTTTCAGGGCGTCGAGATGCTCGGCGACGGCGCGGGCGATATAGCGCGCGGTGATCGGCGTGCCGTCATAGTGCAGGATCGGCACCAGCCGCACCGGATCGATGCTGCATTCATTGACGATCAGCGAGCGCAATTGCGCATCGCGGTTCTGCTCGACGACGAAGATGAAATCGTGATCGGCGATGAAGCTCGATACGCTCGAATGGAACGGGAAGGCCCGCACCCGCATGCGGTCGAGATGCTGGCCTTTGGCTTCGAGCAACTGGATCGCTTCGTCCATCGCCGGCGAGGTCGAGCCGAAATAAATCACGCCGTATTTGGTCGGCTTCTGCGCATTGGCCAGAAGCGGCCGCGGCACGAGGTCCTTGGCGGTCTCGAACTTGCGCAACAGCCGCTGCATGTTGTCGGCATAGGCCGCGCCGTCCTCGGTATAGCGGGCATAGCGGTCGCGCGAGGTGCCGCGGGTGAAGAACGCGCCCTTGCTCGGATGCGTGCCGGGATAGGTGCGATAGGGGATGCCGTCGCCGTCGACGTCGAGATAGCGGCCGAAATCCTTGCCGGCTTCGAGTGCGGCTGCCGTCATCACCTTGCCGCGGTCGAATTTGCGCGCGTCGTCCCAGGCGAGCGGGCGGCACAGCCGATGGTTCATGCCGATATCGAGATCGATCATGACAAAGACCGGAGTCTGCAGCCGGTCGGCGAGATCGAAGGAGATAGCGCCGAATTCGAAGGTCTCGGCGGGGTCTTCCGGAAACAGCAGGATGTGCTTGGTGTCGCCGTGCGAGGCGTAGGCGCAGGACAGGATATCGGTCTGCTGCGTGCGCGTCGGCATGCCGGTCGAGGGGCCGGCGCGCTGCACGTCAAAGACGACGGAGGGAATCTCGGCGAAATAAGCGAGCCCCAGAAATTCCTGCATCAGCGAAATGCCCGGCCCCGATGTCGCGGTGAAGGCGCGCGCGCCGTTCCAGCCGGCGCCGATCACGATGCCGATCGAAGCGAGCTCGTCCTCGGCCTGCACGATGGCGAATTTGTTCTGTTTTGAGTCGGCGTCGACGCGCAGCCGGTTGCAGTAACGGGTAAAGGCCTCGGCAAGCGACGACGACGGCGTGATCGGATACCAGGCGCAGACGGTGGCGCCGCCATAGACCGCGCCCAGCGCCGCTGCCGCATTGCCCTCGATGAAAATGCGGTCACCGACCTTGTTGGTGCGCTTGAGGCGCAGCCCGAGCGGATGTTCGAGATTGAGCATCACCCAGTCGCGGCCGAGATGCAGCGCATGCTTATTGGCGTCGAACAGCTTCTCCTTGCCCTTGTACTGCTCGGCAATCAGCTTCTCGATCTCGCCGACATCCATGTCGAGGAGCGCCGAGAGCGCGCCTAGATAGATGATGTTCTTGAACAGCTGGCGCTGGCGCGGCTCGGTATATTCGCGATTGGCGATTGCCGTGAGCGGCACGCCGATGACGGTGATGTCGTCGCGGAATTTCGACGCCGGGAGCGGCTTCGTCGAATCGTACATCAGATAGCCGCCGGGCTCGATGCCGGCGACGTCCTTGTCCCAGGTCTGCGGGTTCATCGCCACCATGAAATCGGTGCCGCCGCGGGCGCCGAGATGGCCGGCTTCGGAAATGCGCACTTCGTACCAGGTCGGCAGCCCCTGGATGTTGGAGGGGAAAATATTGCGCGGCGCGACCGGGATGCCCATGCGCAGCACCGCGCGGGCGAACATTTCGTTGGCGCTCGCTGATCCCGATCCGTTGACGTTGGCGAACCGGACGACGAAGTCGTTTACGCTTTGGAGTGGCATGCTTGTTCCGCGTGAGTCATGTCGATCAGGTATTTCTGCATGTCCCAGGCGCCGGTCGGGCAACGCTCGGCGCACAGCCCGCAATGCAGGCAGACGTCCTCGTCTTTCACCATGACGCGGCCGGTCTTGAGATTGTTGGCAATATAGAGGTCCTGGGTCAGGTTCTTCGCCGGCGCCTGCAGCCGCTGCCGCAGATCGGCTTCTTCGCCATTGGCGGTGAAGGTGATGCAATCCATCGGACAGATATCGACGCAGGCGTCGCATTCGATGCAGAGCTGGCCGGTGAACACCGTTTGCACATCGCAATTGAGGCAGCGCTCGGCTTCCTTCAGCGCCAACTCGATGTCGTAGCCGAGTTCGACCTCGGCCTTGATGTCGCGCAGTGCCGCGACCTTTTCGCGATGCGGCACCCGGTAGCGCTTATCAGGCGCGATCTCGTTGTCGTAAGACCACTCGTGGATGCCCATCTTCTGGCTGGAGATGCCGATCTGCGGCGCCGGCCGCACGCCGACGTCTTCGCCGCGGCAGAACCGGTCGATCGAGATCGCCGCCTCGTGGCCATGCGCCACCGCCCAAATGATATTTTTCGGCCCGAACGCAGCGTCGCCGCCGAAGAACACTTTGGGATTGGTCGAGGCCATGGTCGCCGGATCGACCTTGGGCATGTCCCATTTGTCGAAGTCGATGCCGCAATCGCGCTCGATCCAGGGAAACGAGTTTTCCTGGCCGACGGCGACGAGGACGTCGTCGCAGGGGAAAATCTCGTCCGGTTCACCGGTCGGCACGAGAAGGCGGCGCCCCTTTTCGTCGCGCACCGCCTTGACCTTCTCGAACACGACGCCGGTGAGCTTGCCGTTGTCGTGGGTGAATTCCTTCGGCACCAGGTAATTGAAGATCGGAATGTCCTCGTGCATCGCGTCTTCTTTTTCCCAAGGCGACGCTTTCATCTCCTCGAAGCCTGAGCGCACGATGACCTTCACATCCTCGCCGCCGAGCCGGCGCGAGGAGCGGCAGCAATCCATCGCGGTGTTGCCGCCGCCAAGCACGATGACACGCTTGCCGATTTTGTCGATATGGCCGAACGAGACGCTGGACAGCCAATCAATCCCAATATGGACGTTCTTCGCCGCTTCCTTGCGGCCGGGAATGTCGAGATCGCGGCCGCGCGGCGCGCCGCAGCCGACAAAGATCGCGTCGAAATCATCGGCCAGCAGCGCCTTCAAACTGTCGATGCGTTCGTTGCCGCGAAACTCGATGCCGAGATTGAGGATGTAATCGCATTCCTCGTCGATCACCGTTTCCGGCAGCCGGAATTTCGGGATCTGCGTGCGCATCATGCCGCCGGATTTCGGATCCTGATCGAACACGACGCATTCGTAGCCCATCGGCGCGAGATCGCGCGCCACGGCGAGCGAGGCCGGACCACCACCGACCAGCGCAATGCGCTTGCCGTTCTTCATTTCGGCGGGTTTGGGCAGGCGTTCGCGAATGTCGTCCTTGAAGTCGGCGGCGACGCGCTTGAGCCGGCAGATCGCCACCGGATCTTTTTCGACGCGGCCGCGCCGGCAGGCCGGCTCGCAAGGGCGGTCGCAGGTGCGTCCGAGAATTCCCGGAAACACATTCGATTCCCAATTGATCATGTAGGCGTCGCTATAGCGGCCGGCGGCGATCAAGCGGATGTATTCAGGAACCGGCGTGTGCGCTGGACAGGCCCACTGGCAATCCACGACCTTGTGGAAATAATCCGGGACCGAAATATCGGTTGGTTTCATTGACTCCTCGTACACGCAGCACCCGCTCTTTGATTGGCGGTATGTACACTGCCGCGTGGATTTTCTTTCCTCCCGGAGGGGGCCCCTAGCCGAATCCGGACCGCGATAGTAGTCGAGCGGGGATAGGATTTCCACCGCTTCTGCTTGTTAAGACAGGGTTTTCCGTCGTTTGGCCGTTAACAAAGCCGCGACTGGCCGAGCGGGGAGCGGGACCTCGAAACCGGCCTCTTGCCGATCCGGGGCGAGAGGCATAACTAACTGAAAGAATGAGATAAAATAGGTTAGATTGTTTCCGATGGGTGAGCTGTCCGAAACCACGGAGCCGCATGACGCGCCGCAAGATCCCATGGCGGCGGCGCGCCGCAATGCCCGCCCGGTGCTGCGGCAGCGCTTCTACACGCATGCCGATGTGGCGAGCGGCCCGGAAGGGTATGTGGTGCGGCTCGACGACAAGCCGGTCTATACACCGGCGCGCCGGCTCCTTGCGGCGCCAACCCTGCCGCTGGCGCGGGCTTTGGCCGCGGAATGGGAGGCGCAGCGCGAACAGATCGACCCGGCAAAGATGCCGCTGACGCGGCTCGCCAACTCCATCATCGACGGCGTGGCGGATGCGCCCGCACCGGTGAAAGCCGAGATCCAGAAATATCTCGGCGCCGATCTGCTGTTTTATCGCGCGGAAAGCCCACAGGCCCTGCGCGAGCGTCAGGCGCGGCTCTGGGATTCGATTTTGCACTGGGCGAAGTCGAAGCTCGGCGCCGATTTCAAGACCGGCGAGGGGGTCGTTCACATCATGCAGCCCGCACCGGCGCTGCAGGCGGCAAGCGACGCGATCCCTGAGGATGATGCCTGGCGGCTCGGTGCGTTGCATTCCGCGACAACGCTCACCGGCTCGGCGCTGATCGCGCTTGCGCTGATGCGCGGCGAATTGTCGGTCGATGACGCCTGGCGTGCGGCGCATGTCGACGAGGACTGGAACATTGAACAATGGGGCCGCGACGAGATCGCGCTCGAGCGCCGCGCCTATCGCTTGGCCGAGATGCAGGCGGCGGCAACCATGTTGCAGCACCTCTCCTGAATCTTTCGGCCCGGATGCGCTCGCGCACATCCGGGCCGAAATCATGGGAACTCTCTCTTCACCTCGCTGACCGGCGCAACGCCCCCGCTGGCTGATCGCAGTGAGACTATCAGGCGCAGCGCCGGCAAAGTGCCGTGACGCTGAGGCGCGATGTCGCATGCCGGAGCGAAATACCCGCTGCAACCGCGGGCTAACCGCCGGTCACGCTCATATGGCGGGACAATGCCGGCCGTTGGTGACGGCGATCGATAATGAAATCGTGGCCTTTGGGCTTGCGGCCGATGGCCTCGTCGATGGCCGCCACCAACAGATCGTCGCTTTCCGAGGCGCGCAGCGGCTTGCGCAGATCGGCGTCGTCGTCTTGGCCAAGGCACATATAAAGCGTGCCGGTGCAGGTGAGCCGCACCCGATTGCAGGATTCGCAGAAATTGTGAGTCATCGGCGTGATGAAGCCGAGTGTGCCACCCGTCTCGGCAACCCGCGCGTAACGCGCCGGTCCGCCGGTGCGGTAGTCGATGTCTTCAAGCGTGAATCGCTCGGCGAGCCGCGCCCGCACCATCGACAGCGGCAGATATTGCTCGAGACGGCCTTCGCCGATTTCGCCAAGCGGCATGACTTCGATCAGCGTCAGATCCATGCCGCGGCCATGCGCCCATTCGATGAGCTCCGGCAATTCGCCCTCATTGACGTCGCGCAAAGCCACCGTGTTGATCTTGATCTTGAGGCCGGCGGCCTGCGCCGCGTCGATCCCCGCCAGCACCTGATCGAGATCGCCCCAGCGCGTGATGGCGCGGAATTTGTCGGCATCAAGCGTATCGAGCGACACATTGATACGGCGCACGCCGTGCGCCTTGAGCTCGGCGGCGTATTTGGCGAGCTGCGAGCCGTTGGTGGTCAGCGTCAATTCGTCGAGTTCGCCCGAGCGCAGATGCCGCGACAAAGATTCCACGAGCGTCATCACGCCGCGGCGGACCAGCGGCTCGCCGCCGGTAAGCCGGAGCTTCTTGACGCCGCGCGCGACAAAGGCCGAGCAAACGCGGTCGAGCTCTTCCAGCGACAGCACTTCCGCCTTCGGCAAAAACGACATATTCTCCGCCATGCAATAGACGCAGCGGAAGTCGCAACGGTCGGTCACCGAGACGCGCAAATAGCTGATGGCGCGGCCGAACGGATCGACCAAAGCCGGCCGTCCGTTGACGCCGCCATCAACGCCTTTTTGCACGCCTTCCAGTTCGTGTGGCCGCACGTTTTTCATACCCTTCTAGATAGGGCCTGATTTTGCCGGATAAACCCCTGACGGTCCATGAATTTTCGGGCCTGCCCGCTAGGCCGCCGCTTCGATGCCGCGGATCGCCGCTGCAAGCTCGCCATAGGAGCTGATCAGGCGGTCCGGCTGCAGGGTCTCGATCGGCACTTCGCTGTAGCCGAAGGTAACGGCAATGACGGGGAGCGACGCGGCGCGGGCGGTGCGCACGTCGGTTCCGGAATCGCCGACCATGATGGCGCGGTCCGGCGTACCGCCGGCTTTCGCGATGGTGCGCCGGAGCACTTCCGGGTCGGGCTTTTGCATGCCGAACGTGTCCTGGCCGCAAATGGCGGCGAAGTGCCGGGTCAGGTTAAGCATATCGAGGAGCCGCACCGACAGCCATTCAAGCTTGTTGGTGCAGACGGCGAGCCGATAGCCGTCGGCGGCGAGACGATCGAGCGTCGTCTCGAGAAGCGGAAAAGGGCGTGAGTGATCCGCGATATGGGCGGCATAATGGGCAACGAAATCGCCGAACATGCGGTCGAGGTCGGCTTTCACGTCGGCGCGCCCTTCGGCGACCAGCGCTTTCTCGATCATGCCGCGCGCGCCGCCGCCGATCATTTTCCGCGCCTCCGCATAGGGCACGGGTGCCATACCCTCGCGGGCCAGCGTTAAATTCAGCGTTGCGATGAGGTCCGGCGCGGTGTCGATCAGCGTGCCGTCGAGGTCGAAGACAATGGTGCGCAAGGGGGCGTGCATGGACATTCGCCTAAAGGGCGAAAAGCCCCTAGGCAAGCCTCTAGGCTCGACGCCGGAAGGCGGCTACACAGCGCCCCATGAACGCCGCTGCGCCAATGGACGCTGACGCGCAAAAACGGGCTGCCGCAGCCCGCGCCGTGGATTTCGTGCGCCCGGGCATGCGGCTCGGCCTCGGCACCGGCTCGACCGCAGCGCATTTCGTCGACCTTCTGGCGGAGCGGGTCAAAGCGGGCCTTGATGTCGTCGGTGTGCCGACGTCGGAGGTGACGCGGGCCCAGGCCGAGCGGCTCGGCATCAAGCTGACGACGCTCGACGAGACCCCGGAGCTCGATCTGACGGTCGATGGTGCCGACGAGATTGCGCCCGATCTCAGCTTGATCAAAGGCGGGGGCGGGGCGCTGCTGCGTGAAAAGATTGTGGCTTCGTCCTCGGCCAAAATGCTGGTGATCGCGGATCATTCGAAACTGGTGCCGGTCTTGGGCCGCTTTCCGCTGCCGATCGAAATCGTGCCGTTCGGGGCATTGGCGACCCGCCGCGCGATCGAGGCGGCGGCCGCCGCCTTGGGCTGCCCCGGGCCGGCCGTGCCGCGGCTTGGCAAAGACGGCCATCCTTTGGTCACGGATGGCGGGCACTGGCTCCTCGACGCCCGGTTGCAACGTATCGCCAATCCGCAGGAGCTTGCGGAACGGCTGTCCGCGATCCCCGGCGTCATGGAACATGGCTTGTTCATCGGCCTCGCCTGGACTGCTATTGTCGCGGGTCCAGAGGGGGTGCGCTTGATCGAGCGGACCTGATTTTTTCAAGCCCACCAAGGAGTGCGCCTATGATCGCCCATCTTTCCACGCGTCTCGCGGGCACCCGCTTCGCTGTGGCTGCGCTCCTCGCGCTGGCCGCGGCCGGCGCGGCCTATCCGGCGGCCGCACAGACCGGCGCGCCGCCGGCGGTCATCGCGATCCCGCAAGTGTCACCGGGGGCGCTCCTCCTCGCCAAGCAGATCGTGCAGGTGAAGAAGGTCGATGATGTCTTCAAGCCGATCGTCGCCGGTGTCGTGCAGAAAACCCGGGACCTGTTTCTGCAAACCAACTTCATGTACCAGAAGGATATCGACGAGGTCGCCTTCAATGTCGGCAAGCAGTTCGCGCCACGCGAGACCGAACTGGTCGATGCCAGCGCCAGCTTCTACGCGAGCCATTTTACCGAACAGGAATTGCGCGATCTCTTGGCCTTCTATCAGTCGCCTCTCGGCCAGAAGGCGCTGAACGAAGAGCCGAAAGTGCTCGACCAGGCCATGATCTATGCCGGCGGTTGGGCGGACAGTCTTTCGCAGGAAGTCATTCAGGCCATGCGTATTGAATTGAAGAAGCGCGGCCACGACATGTGACGGGAAGTCCGACAAAATAATTTTAAGAACAAAAATATGGCCGATCACGAGGTCGATCTTTTCGTCATAGGCGGCGGTTCAGGCGGCGTGCGCGCGGCACGCATCGCCGCCGAATACGGCGCGCGCGTCATGGTTGCCGAGGAATATCGCCTCGGTGGCACCTGCGTCATCCGCGGCTGCGTGCCGAAGAAGCTTCTGGTCTATGCCTCGCGCTTTCACGGCGAATTCGAAGACGCCGCCGGCTACGGCTGGACGGTGCCGCGGGCGTCGTTCGACTGGCCGACCTTGATCGCCAATAAGGATCGCGAAATCGCGCGGCTGGAAGCCGCCTATGGCGCAACCCTCAACAAAGCCGGCGTCAAGGTCGTCAAAAGCCGGGCGGTGATCGCCGACCCGAATACGATCGAACTGGCGAACGGCGAGCGCGTGCGCGCCGCTCATATCCTGATCGCGACCGGCGGCACGCCGAGCTTCGGCAATCCGATCCCCGGTCTCGAACATGCGATCTCGTCCAACGAGGCGTTTCATCTCGAGGGATTGCCGCGCCGCGTGGTGATCCAGGGCGGCGGCTATATCGCGGTGGAATTCGCCGGCATCTTTGCCGGTCTCGGCTCGCATGTGACCTTGATCTATCGCGGCGAAAACATCCTGCGCGGCTTCGACGACGATGTGCGTCAGCATCTGCGGGTCGAACTCGAACAGCGCGGCATCCGCGTGGTCTGCGGCCGTACCATCACCGCGATCGAGCAGGCCGGCACGCATTATTCGGTGCATGCGTCGGGCGGCAATCACGTGCCCGCCGACAAGGTGATGTTCGCGACCGGCCGTGTGCCCAATGTCGGCAAGCTCGGGCTGCAAGAAGCCGGCGTCACGCTCGCCAAGAACGGCGGCATCGCAGTCGACGATTATTCGCGCACTTCGGTGCCGAACATCTACGCCGTCGGCGACGTCACCAACCGCATCAATCTGACGCCAGTCGCCATTCGTGAAGGTCACGCCTTTGCCGATAGCGTGTTCGGCGGCAGGCCGACCAAGGTCGATCACGCCAATGTGCCGACCGCGGTGTTCTCCGAGCCTGAAGTGGGCGTGGTCGGTCTCACCGAGGCCGAGGCCCGGGCGCGGCTGCCGCAGACTGACATTTATAAGGCCATGTTCAGGCCGATGAAGGCGACGCTATCCGGCCGCGCCACCAGCATCCTGATCAAGCTTGTGGTCGACGGCCTGACCGACCGGGTGGTCGGCTGCCATGTGGTCGGCGAGGGGGCCGCCGAAATGGCCCAACTGGCCGCGGTCGCGGTGAAGTTGGGTGCCACCAAGGCCGATTTCGACGCCACCGTCGCGCTGCACCCGACGGCGGCCGAAGAGCTGGTCACCATGCGCAAAAAGACCGCGAGTTACGCCCAAGAAGCGGCTGAGTAGGCGGCTGAATAGGCCGCAGAATAAGCGGTTTTTGCGGGCTGTCGCGCCGGACCTGGCGCGTGTATAAGTCCGCCGTTTGTTGCCCGTCATTCTTTGCGCGCCGCCGTGGCCGCCTGCGATGACGGAATTTGGAGATGTATATGTCCAGCCGGTCCAATATGCCGAAATGGAGCCCGGACTCCTGGCGCGGCAAGCCGATCGTCCAGGTGCCGGATTATCCCGATCGAAAAGCGCTCGCCGATGTCGAGGCGCAGCTTGCGACCTTTCCGCCGCTGGTCTTTGCCGGCGAAGCGCGCAATCTGAAAAAGGCGCTGGCGCAGGTCGCGGCCGGCCAGGCTTTCCTGCTGCAAGGCGGCGATTGCGCCGAAAGCTTCGCCGAGCACGGCGCGAACAATATCCGCGATTTTTTCCGCCTGTTCCTGCAGATGGCGGTGGTCTTGACTTATGCCGCGGCCTGTCCGGTGGTGAAGGTCGGCCGCGTCGCCGGCCAATTCGCCAAGCCGCGCACCTCGCCGGTGGAGAAGCGGGGCGGCGTCGAGCTTCCGGTCTATCGCGGCGACATCATCAACGGCACAGAATTCACGCGCGAAGCGCGCACGCCCGATCCGCGCCGGCAATTGGAGGCCTATCGCCAGTCGGCGGCGACGCTCAATCTGTTGCGTGCGTTTTCGACCGGCGGCTATGCCAATCTGTCGAATGCGCACCAATGGATGCTGTCGTTCGTGAAGGACTCGCCGCAGTCCAAGCGTTATCAGGAATTGGCCGGTCATCTCACCGAGGCGCTCGACTTCATGCGCGCCTGCGGCATCGATCCGGAAGTGCATCCGGAAATGCGCACGACGGATTTCTTCACCAGCCACGAGGCGCTGCTGCTCGGCTACGAGCAGGCCTTCAGCCGCGTCGATTCGACGACCGGCGATTGGTACTGCACCTCGGGCCACATGGTGTGGATCGGCGACCGCACCCGGCAGGCCGATCACGCCCATGTCGAATTCTGCCGCGGCATCAAAAATCCGCTCGGCATCAAGACCGGACCGACGCAGAAGCCGGATGAGCTGCTCAAGCTCATGGACATTCTCGATCCGGATCACGAGCCCGGCCGCTTGACGCTGATCTGCCGCGTCGGCGCCGACAAGGCCGCCGAGCTCTTGCCGCCGATGGTGCGCGCGGTGAAGCGCGAAGGCCGCAATGTGGTGTGGTCGTGCGATCCGATGCACGGCAACACCATTTCGTCTGTCACCGGTTACAAGACCCGACCGTTCGATCAGATCCTGAAAGAAGTGCGGGCGTTCTTCCAGGTTCACGACGCCGAAGGCACCATTGCCGGCGGCGTGCATCTGGAAATGACCGGCCAGAATGTCACCGAATGCACCGGCGGTGCCCGCGCCATCAGCGAAGAGGATCTGAACGACCGCTACCACACGGTCTGCGATCCGCGGCTCAATGCCGAGCAGTCGCTCGATTTGGCCTTTCTGCTCGCGGATCTGCTCAAGTCCGAGCGGCAGGCCAAGGCGAAACCGATCCCGCAGGTGGCAGCGCTCTGAGCCGCGCCGAACGCGCGGCTCAGCCATTGCCCGACCGGATGTTCCGGCGCTAAAGCTTGGTCATGAACGACCGCCCCGCCGACCGCCCGGTTGACCGTCTTGCCATCACCGTGGCGCAGCTCAACCCGATTGTCGGCGACATTTCCGGCAATCTGGAACTTGCCCGCAAGGCGAGGGCGCAGGCCGCGCGCGACCGTGGCGATATCGTCGCCTTTTCCGAATTGTTCATTGCCGGCTATCCGCCGGAAGATCTGGTGCTCAAGCCAGCCTTCCAGGCGGCCTGCCGCGCCGCGGTCGAAGCGCTGGCGCGCGAAACCGCTGACGGCGGGCCGGCGGTGCTGATCGGCACGCCCTGGGTCGAGGACGGCAAGCTCCATAATGCCTATGCGCTCTTGGCCGCCGGCCGGATCGAGGCACTGCGCTTCAAGGTCAATCTGCCGAACTACGGCGTCTTCGACGAAAAACGTGTGTTCGCCGCGGGCCCGCTGCCCGGCCCCGTGAGTTTCCGCGGCGTGCGGCTCGGGCTGCCGGTCTGCGAAGATACTTGGACCGATTGGGGCGACTACGAGAACGTCGTCGAATGCCTGGCCGAGACCGGAGCGGAAATTCTGATCGTGCCCAACGGCTCGCCCTATTGGCGCGACAAGGGCGAAGTCCGTCTCAATGTCGTCGTTGCCCGCGTCACCGAAGCCGGGCTGCCGCTGATCTATATCAATCAGCTCGGCGGACAGGATGAGCTTGTCTTTGACGGCGCGTCCTTTGCGCTCAATGCCGACCGCTCAGTGGCGTTTACTCTCCCGGCCTTCCGCGAAGAGATTTTCACCACGCATTGGTCGCGCATCGACGGCAAGTGGCGCTGCGCACGCGGCGAGATCGCGCCGGCCGAGGATGAAGACAAGGCCGATTACACCGCCTGCGTGCTCGGCCTGCGCGATTATGTCGACAAGAACCGCTTCAAGGGCGTCGTCATCGGCCTCTCCGGCGGCATCGACTCCGCGCTGTGTGCGGCGATGGCGGCCGATGCGCTCGGCGCCGAGCGCGTGCGCTGCGTGATGCTGCCATACCGTTACACGTCGCAGGCCTCGCGCGACGATGCCGAAGCGATCGCGCGCGCGCTCGGCGTGCGCTACGACATCGTGCCGATCGAAAGCGCCGTGAAAGGTCTCGAAGCCGCGCTTGCCGGCGTGTTCCAGGGCGCGGCGCGCGACGTCACCGAGGAAAATCTGCAGGCGCGCGCCCGCGGCACCATTTTGATGGCGGTCTCAAACAAATTCGGCGCCATGGTCGTGACCACCGGCAACAAGTCGGAAATGTCAGTCGGCTATGCCACGCTCTATGGCGACATGAATGGCGGCTTCAATCCGATCAAGGATCTCTACAAGACCGAAGTCTACCGGCTGTCGCAGCTGCGCAATAACTGGAAACCGTTCGGCGCCCGCGGGCCGGACGGCAAAGTCATTCCGGAAAACGTCATCACGCGGGCGCCGAGCGCCGAATTGCGCGAGAACCAGACTGATCAGGATTCCCTGCCGCCTTACGATATCCTCGATCAGATTCTGGAGCGGCTGGTCGAGCGCGAGGAATCGACCGCAACCATCGTCGCCGCGGGATTCGACCGCGACACCGTCCTCAAAGTCGAACGCATGCTTTATCTCGCCGAATACAAGCGCCGCCAAGCCGCGCCGGGCGTGAAAGTGACATTGAAGAATTTCGGCCGCGACCGCCGCTATCCGATCGTCAATCGCTTCAACGATCAGGGGCTAACGCTGCCGCCCGACCGCACGCTGGTCAAAGGCGCGGCGATGGCGAAGGCGGGAAGCTCGGATTTCTAGAGCATGATCCCGAAAAGTGGGTACCGGTTTTCGGAAAAGATCCTGCTCCGATAAAAGCCGTCAGCGCTGCGGCTGCTGCAATTGCGGCTGCTGCTGTTGCATCTGCATTTGGCCGGGCGACAGGAACGGCGGTCCGACCGTGCGCACGACGCGCTTGCTCGGGTCGGTGGTCGTCGCAGCCGGCGTCGAAGCCGCCGCCGTCGTATTCGGTTGCGTTGCGACGGCGGGCGCCGCGCCTCTGCTGCCCTGTTTCGGCGGCTGCGACAGCGTCTTTGCGGTCTGGTCGGTGACGACGATGTCGCCCTGTTCGAGGGTGGTCGCGTCGTCGGCGTTTTTCAGCGCTTCGCCCCAGCTCTGGCCTGCTTTGCGGCAGGAACAGCCGGCCGTCACTTCCTTGCGATAGCGATAGGCATTGGGCAGCGCGGTGTAGAGTTGTCCGGTATTCGACACCGCCTGATCCATGTCTTCGCCCGGATTGCGGAACGAGTAGAGCGCGACTTCGCTCGCCGGGCATAGCCGCTGGCAGGACTTTTCGTCGTCAGCGAAGCGGGTCGCATTGGTCGAATAAGAGATCGGAAAATAAAATCCGTCGCAGGTGCGGACGCAGACGGTATGGAAGGTGCCGGACGGCGCGCCGTCGCCGGTTGGATTGACGATGGTGCCGTTGCCGAACAACGCATCGAAGAAGTTGGCCGGGCCGGACTGTTGTGCGGCGGAAGCATATTGCGCGCCGCAATTGTTCTGCGCCAGGGCGCCGATCAGCGCGCGGCGCGGGCCGTCCTGCGCATCGCCGCCGCTTTTGAGTTGTTGCTCTTCGCTTGTCATGCGGTCGAGATTGCCGCGCATCTGCTGGATCGACGAAGTGATCGGCCCGCATTGCGGCGACAGCGCCGAGAACAAGGCGAAGAAGCCTTCGCCGGCGCAGCCTGCTTTGTGCGCCTGCGACACCGCGCGATCGAGATCGGCCTGCTGCTTGGCGATGGCGTCGTCGGCGCGCTTGATCTGTTCGGCGCGCGCCGGGTCGGCCGCGCCTTGATCGACCGACGCAAGCTGCGCCTGCAATCGCGCGCAGACCGGATTCGACGAAGCCTGGTTCGCGCCCGGCTGGCTCGCCGCCGGATTTGCGGCCGGCTGGCTTGCGGCGGGCTGGCTCGCCGCCGGCTGATTGGGCGGCGGCAGATATTGCTGTTGAACGCTCTGCGCCAATGCTGCGGTCGAGCCCAAGGTCAACGCGAACAGAGCTCCAAGCACACCTCGTGCGGCGGCGTGTTGCGCTATGGCCCGATTCAATGCGACGCACGGCCGCAAGGCCTTCGGCGCAATGGTTCGGCCTAAGCCGCTCGATTCATTGAGCATTGAGGGTTCCGGCCCCGGTTGATCGGGGGTTGCGGATCAAGCCCCGGAATGGTGGTTAAAATGTGAAGGCAGACTCTGTCAATCAGTCTGTCAATCGCGGCGGTTGCGGCGATGTCAGCGCGTCATCAGTTGGCGCTTATCAACTGGGCGTCGCTACTCGGCATCCGGCTGATTTTCCGGCCGCGCCTTGTCGAAAGCGGCGAGCTTGAGACAGGCAGCGTCGGCGGCGACGATCTTTGGGAACTTGTCGAGAGGCACTTTCAGCCGCCGCGCATTGGCGACCTGCGGCACCAGGCAGGTGTCGGCGAGCGTGACCTCTTTGCCGCAGAGATAGGGGCCTTCACCGATCATCGCTTCGAGCGCCTCGAAGCCCGAGAGCACCCAGTGATGATACCAGGTGTCGATTGCGCTCTGATCCTGGCCCATGTCGCGCTTCAGGTAACGCAGCGGGCTGGTATTGTTCAGCGGGTGGATGTCGCAGGCGATCAGCTCGGCGAGCGCGCGCACCTTGGCGCGCGCGATCGGATCCTTGGGCAGCAGCGGCGGCTGCGGATGCGTCTCGTCGAGATATTCGATGATGGCGAGCGACTGCGTCAGCGTATCGCCCGCGGGCGTCACCAGAACCGGAACGCGCATCTGCGGATTGATGGCGCGGAATTCCGGCCGCTTGTTGTGGCCGCCGTCCTTGATCAGATGGATCGGGATCGTGTCGTAGGCGATGCCTTTGAGATTCAGTGCGATGCGGACCCGGTATGCGGCCGACGAACGGAAATACGAATAGAGCTTCACGGTTCCTCCACGCCGCCGTCTTCCTCGATCACCTCGGCAACAAGCTGCGCGGAGCGGTCGGTGAGTTGCTTGAGTGCGCGATGGAAAGCGTCGCGGTCGCTCGGCGTCAGGATCTCGGTGAGGCGGCGCGCGAATTCGATCGCACGCGGGGCAAGCTCCTCGTAGATCGCGCATCCGGCCGGCGTCAGCGAGACCAGCGACTCGCGCATGTCGGCGCGATTAGCGCGCCGCGCGATCAGCTTGCGCCGTTCCAGGATCGCGACCGCTCGCGACACCTTGGTCTTATGCATGTGGGTGTGGGTGCAGATCGCCTTGCCGTTGATCCAGCCGAATTGTCCGAGCGCCACCAGCACCCGCCATTCCGCAATGCCGAGGCGGTAATGCCGCGCATAGACCCGCGACAAGGCTTGCGACATCAGGGTCGCAACGACCTGAAGCTGATAGGGCAGGAACTGTTCGAGCTTCAGCGGCGCCCGGTCGCTCACGGCTGCCGCATGTGCGACATCGTCTTCGACGTCGCGTTCCCTCGCTTCTTGTCCCCCCATCGATCACCTATGGGTTTAGATGTTCGCGTGCCGCTCCCCGCGCCCACTCGAGGTCCGGAACGCAGTACCGCCGAGGATGAACGAGTTTATGGCCCCGTGCAACGGCATGCGGAGCAGTCGAGCCGCTCACGGAAAACGTGCAAATTCTTGCACTACAGCGGCGTCTGTTTCAAAAAATTTTGATAGTGCATAATTTTTGATGAAGCACGTTCCGCAGAGCGGAAGCCGGCTTTCCCGCACGATCGCGCTTGGATCAGCGCGAGCACTCGATGGCGACGAAATTATCGCAGGCGCCGCCGTGGCAGGAATTCGAATCGCCGGCCGGGATGGCGCCGGTGATGTCGTCGCGGTCGACTTTGCGGAACGAGGTCGCCTGGGCGAATTCGCGCGCGTGGCAGTAGGAATTCGCCACCGCCGAACCGCAGGGCCCGCCGGAGGCCAGGCAATTGTCGACGCCGTAGCCGTCGCCGTCATTGGCGATGATGAAAACGCGTTTTTCCGCTTTCGCCGAGTCGCCGCCCAGGATCACGCCGCTCAAAAGCACGGCAAAGGCTGCGCTGAGCGCAATCGCAAAACGCATGGTTCCCCCAAACCGGCGCAGTCCTCGCCACTCGCTGACCCGGTTGCCCGCATGACAAACCGGGCCGTTTCGGCCCTAGCCCCGATAGGGTCAAAAGATGAGGCTGTGGGGTTAAGCTTCCGTTAAGTGACGCTTGTTCAGCGGCGCGAACCGAGGACCGGTTCGCCGTCATGATTTGCGCGGGCGAGCAACGCATCCACGTGACAGCTGTCGCGTTTCCACAAGGGCGCGCAGCATTTTCCGGCGCAGCGTGGCGAGGCGGTGACAGCTTGCGATAACACCTTGAGGCCGGCGCATCAGCACGGCATCGGGCTTGACGCGCTGCGCCCGACCCATCATTGTGCGCGCCCATGTACGGGTTCCGCACAGTTTTCGGCATTTGCCGGGGCATTATTAGCTAGCGACATCGCTGGCTGCGGCCGTCTTTTCTCATCGCTCGAGACCGATAGACGCCCGGCCAGCAGGCCTGCGGTGTACGATTTGATTCGATGACATGAGACGAGTGCGATGGAATTGAAACTCTACGACACGCTGACGCGCGAGAAGCGGGTTTTTAGCCCGATCGATCCCGCCAATGTGCGCATGTATGTGTGCGGGCCGACGGTTTATGACTTCGCCCATATCGGCAATGCGCGGCCGGTGATCGTGTTCGACGTGCTGTTCCGTCTGCTCCGCCATATCTATGGCGAGAGCCACGTTAAATATGTCCGCAACATCACCGACGTCGACGACAAGATCAATGCGCGCGCGGCGGAAGAATATCCCGATCTGCCGCTGAACGAGGCGATCCGCAAGGTCACCGAAAAAACCGACAAGCAATTCCACGACGACGTCGCCGCACTCGGCTGCCTGCCACCGACCGCGGAGCCGCGCGCCACCGAGCACATTGCCGAGATGCGCACGCTGATCGAGCGGCTGATCGCTTCCGGCAACGCTTATGTCGCCGAAGACAATGTGCTGTTCAGCGTGCCGTCGATGAAAGATTACGGCCAGCTATCGAAGCGGCCGCTCGACGAGATGATCGCCGGCGCCCGTGTCGACGTCGCGCCGTATAAGAAAGATCCGCAGGACTTCATTTTGTGGAAGCCATCGAAGCCGGGCGAGCCGGCCTGGCCATCACCCGCCGGGATCGCCGCGCCCGGCCGGCCCGGCTGGCACATCGAATGCTCGGCGATGTCGTGGAAATATCTCGGCGAGACCTTCGACATCCACGGCGGCGGCATCGATCTTGTCTTCCCGCACCATGAGAACGAGATCGCGCAGTCGCGCTGCGCCTTCCACGCGCCGGTGATGGCGAATTACTGGATGCACAACGGCTTCTTGCAGGTCGAAGGCGAGAAGATGTCGAAGTCGCTCGGCAACTTCATCACGATCAACGAGCTGTTGAAGGACTGGCCGGGCGAAGCGGTGCGCCTGACAATGCTGCAGACGCATTATCGCCAGCCGATCAGTTGGACTCTCGCGGGCTTGCGCGAGGCGCAAAAGACGCTCGATCATTGGTATGCTCTGACGGGCGACGCCGAGCCGGGCTATCTCTGCGCCGATGCGCTTGAGGCTCTCGCCGACGATCTCAACACGCCGAAGGCGCTCGCGGCGTTGCACGAATTGCGCAGCGAAGCAGCGAAAGGCGCAAAGCCGGCGGCAGCCTGCCTGAAGGCGAGTGCGCAACTGATCGGCCTGTTACAGGGTACGCCGGCTGCGTGGTCGGCGTTCCGCCCGGCGTCGCTCGTGGTGGACGAAGGCCAGGTCGCGGGCTTGATCGAAGCGCGCAATGCCGCGCGCAAAGTGAAGGACTTCAAGGAATCCGACCGCATCCGCGACGAGCTCGTCAAAATGGGCGTCGTGCTCAAAGACTCCAAAGACGGCACCACCTGGGAGATCGCGCGATGAACGCCCGTGAGACCCCGAAGCTCGCGCTGCGGCCGATGCTGCCGACGGATGTGCCGTTTCTTGCGGAAATCTTTCGCGCCAGCATCGAGGACCTCACCGCCGACGATTACAGCGCCGCGCAGCAAGAAGCCTGGGCGTCGGTCGCCGACGATGAAGAAGAGTTCGCGGCCAAGCTTGCCGGCGAATTGACGCTGGTGGCGACCTTCGGCGGCGCCGCAGTTGGTTTCGCCGCACTCGCCGGCAACAGCCGCATCGACATGCTCTACGTGCATCCGGCCGCGACCGGGCAGGGCGCGGGCACGATGCTGTGCGACGCGCTCGAGAAGCTTGCCGGCGCGCGCGGCGCCAAGGAGCTCACGGTCGACGCCAGCGACACCGCGCGCGGCTTTTTCGAGAAACGCGGCTACACCGCCAAGAGCCGCAACACGGTGTTGCTGAACGGCGAATGGCTCGCCAACACCACCATGGTCAAGCCGCTCGCCGCCAAAGAGGCTACCAAGGAGAGCGCACCATGAAGGGTCCCGAAACGCCGTTCCCGCGCCACTGGCTTTATTATCTGATCGTGAAATACGCGGTGATCGCGACAGCCATCGTCGTCACGCTGTTCACCGCCTATCGGCTCTATCACGGCTAGAGCATGCTCAAATTTAGGATCGGATTTTTCTCATGACCGAGCCGCCTCCGACTTTCTTCGGCCTGCGCACGCACCATTTGGTCGTCGCGCTGGTCGCCATCTTGATCGCCGTCGCTTTGGCGTCGAACTATCATCTCTGGTGAGGCTTTCTCATGCCGCGTGAAAGGCTTTATTTGTTCGACACCACGCTGCGCGATGGCGCGCAGACCAATGGCGTCGATTTTACGCTGGCCGATAAGCTTGCCATTGCCCGCATGCTCGATGAGCTTGGCATCGATTATGTCGAGGGCGGCTATCCCGGCGCCAATCCGATCGATACCGATTTTTTCGCGCAGAAGCGCCCGATGCGGGCGAAGTTCACTGCCTTCGGCATGACGCGGCGGCCGGGCCGGTCGGCCTCGAACGATCCGGGCCTGGTCGCGCTGCTTGATGCGCAGGCCGACGCGATCTGCTTTGTCGCCAAATCCTGGGACTATCACGTGCGCGTGGCGCTCGAGACCACCGAGGAGGAAAATCTCGCCTCGATCCGCGACTCCGTGCGCGCCGCCAAGGCGAAAGGCCGCGAAGTGCTGCTCGACTGCGAGCACTTCTTCGACGGCTATAAGGCCAAGCCCGCCTATGCGCTCGCCTGCGCGCAGGCCGCTTACGACGAGGGCGCGCGCTGGGTCGTGCTATGCGACACCAATGGCGGCACGCTGCCGCACGAGGTCGAGCGCATCGTCGGCGAAGTGTGCCAGAAAATTCCGGGCGATCATGTCGGCATTCACGCCCATAACGACACCGAACAGGCGGTGGCGAATTCATTCGCTGCGGTGCGCGCCGGCGCCCGGCAGATCCAAGGCACGCTGAACGGGCTCGGCGAGCGCTGCGGCAACGCCAATCTCGTCTCCATCATCCCGACGCTGAAGCTCAAGAAGGAATATGCGGAAGCGTTCGACATCGGCGTGTCGGATGAAGCGCTGGCGCGGCTCGCCCGTGTGGCGCATTCGCTCGACGAGCTGTTGAACCGCTCGCCGGACCGCCACGCGCCTTATGTCGGCGAGAGCGCCTTTGCCACCAAGGCCGGCATTCACGCCTCCGCCATCGTCAAGGAGCCGGCCACCTATGAGCACGTTGCGCCGGAGCGCGTCGGCAACAAGCGAAAGCTTCTGGTGTCGGATCAAGCCGGCCGCTCCAATGTGCTGGCCGAGCTCGACCGCATCGGGCTCAAGATCGACAGGAACGATGCGCGCGTCACGCGGCTCCTCGACGAGGTCAAGGAGCGCGAGGCGATCGGCTATGCCTATGAAGCCGCCGACGCCTCATTCGAGCTGTTGGCGCGGCGCTCGCTCGGCCAGGTGCCGCATTATTTCGCCGTCGAGAAATTCGACGTCAATGTCGAGAAGCGCACCAATGCCAAGGGCGAGCCGGTGACGGTGAGCCAGGCCGTGGTGAAGATCAAAGTCGGCGACGAGGAACTGATCTCGGTCGCCGAAGGCATCGGCCCGGTCAATGCGCTCGACCTCGCGCTGCGCAAGGACCTCGGCAAATATCAGAGCTTCATCACCGGGCTCACGCTCACCGATTATCGCGTGCGTATCCTCAATGGCGGCACGCAGGCGGTCACGCGCGTTCTGATCGAAAGCAGCGACGAGACCGGCGATCGCTGGACGACAGTGGGCGTCTCCGCCAACATCATCGACGCCTCGTTCCAGGCGCTGATGGATTCGATCGTCTATAAGCTCGTGAAGTCCGGCGCGCCGGCGTAACTAAACCCTCCCCACAAGAGGGAGGGGTCAGCGTTACATCTTCTCCGCCGGCACCGCCATTTCGGTGTCGGCTTCCCCGACATGACGCGCCGCTTCGCGAAGCTTCGGCAAAATATCCTCGACGGTGTCGGCCATCAGCAGATCGCGATTGAGGCCGCTATAGATGAAGCCGAGCTTGTCCATGTGATCGACCAGCGTGCGGAACGGCTCCCAGAAGCCATTGATGTTGGCGAGCAGCACCGGCTTCCTGTGCTGGCCGATTTGCGCCCAGGTAAGTTGCTCGACCAGTTCTTCCAAAGTGCCGATGCCGCCCGGCAGCGCCACGAAGGCGTCGGCGTGCTCGAACATCTTGCGTTTGCGCTCGTGCATGTCGCGGGTGACGATCATGTCGTCGGTCAGCGGCTTCGGCCGTTCCTTGCCGGTGAGGAATTCCGGGATGATGCCGGTGACCTGGCCGCCGTTTTCGAGCACGGCGCGGGCGAGCGTGCCCATCATGCCGACGGAGCCGCCGCCATAGACCAGCCGCACGCCGTTCTGCGCCAGCGCCTTGCCAAGCGCCTTGGCGGCCTGGGCAAAGGCCGGATCGGAGCCCGGGCTCGAGCCGCAATAGACACAAACCGCGTTGATTTTGCTCATCGACTGTCACTCATTGGGCGCTAGATGTGGCCTCGATTCGCGAGACCTGCAAGCACTTTGCCCGGAGTTCTGCCGGTGCGGAACGGGCCAAGAATGGCTATATGACAGTCAATAGGCGGTGCGAGGGATGACCGCCGGCAAAAGGGGCGGCCAAGACCTTCCAAAAGAAACAAGACCTTCCAAAAGAAACAAGGGCTTCCAAAGAAAGCTTCGATGAGAGAATTGCAACGGCCGCAACAGCGCCCTGAAGACCCGCGCCCCAAACGCGAGGATGGCGGGACTTTGCTGTCCACGCTCGTCGAGCTCTGGCCGTATATCTGGCCGGCCGATCGGCCGGATCTCAAATCGCGCGTGGTCTTCGCCACCGTGCTTCTGTTCCTTGCAAAATTCGCCACGATGGCGGTGCCGTTCACCTTCAAATGGGCGACGGACGCGCTCGCCGGCCGCGGTACCGCTCCCATCGATCCGAACAACTGGCTGGTCTGGGTGTTCGCCGCGCCGGTGGTGCTGACGCTGGCTTACGGCGGCGTGCGCGTGATCATGGCGCTGCTCACGCAATGGCGCGACGGCATATTCGCCAAAGTGGCGATGAACGCGGTGCGGCGGCTCGCGATGCTCACCTTCGAGCATATCCATCTCTTGTCGCTGCGATTTCATCTCGAGCGCAAGACCGGCGGTCTTACGCGCGTGCTCGAACGCGGCAGGAACGCCATCGAGACCATCGTGCGCATGATCCTGCTGCAGCTTGCGCCGACGATTGTCGAACTGGTGATGATCGTCGCCGTGCTGCTGTTTCATTTCGACTGGCGCTATGTCGTCGTTATCGGCGTCACGGTCGCAGTCTATATGTGGTTCACCTATGTCGCGACCGAGTGGCGGATCGGCATCCGCCGCAAGATGAACGAGAGCGACAGCGACGCCAATGCCAAGGCGATCGACTCGCTGCTCAATTACGAAACCGTCAAATATTTCTCCGCCGAAGAGCGCGAAGCCAAACGCTACGACCGCTCGATGGCGCGTTATGAGGACGCCAGCGTCAAAGCCTATGTGTCGCTGACGGTGATGAATGCCGGGCAGGCGGTGATCTTCACCATCGGGCTCGCCGCGGTGATGATCTTGTGCGCCTTTGGCATCGAGCAGCACACCAATACGGTCGGCGATTTCGTCATGATCAATGCCATGATGATCCAGCTTTATGTGCCGCTCAATTTCATGGGCATGGTCTATCGCGAGATCAAACAGGCGCTGATCGACATCGAGACCATGTTCAAGGTCCTCGAACGCAAGCCGGAGATCGAGGACAGGCCGGGCGCGCTGCCGCTGCGCGTCACCGCCGGCACCATCCGCTTCGACAACGTCTCGTTCTCTTATGATCCCGACCGCCAGATCCTCAAAGGCTTGAGCTTCGATGTCGCAGCGGGACACCGCGTCGCCATTGTCGGCCCGTCGGGCGCCGGCAAATCGACGATCTCGCGGCTGTTATTTCGCTTCTACGACGTCAGCGGCGGCCGCATCCTGATCGACGGCCAGGACATCCGCGATGTGACGCAGACGTCGCTGCGCGCCTCGATCGGCATGGTGCCGCAGGATACCGTGCTGTTCAACGACACCATCCGCTACAACATCCGCTACGGCCGCTGGGATGCGAGCGACGCCGAGGTCGAGGAGGCCGCGCGCCAGGCGCAAGTCGACGGCTTCATCCGGCGCGCGCCCAAGGGTTATGAGACCGAAGTCGGCGAGCGCGGCCTGAAATTGTCGGGCGGCGAGAAGCAGCGCGTCGCCATTGCCCGCACCATTCTCAAGGCCCCGCCGATCCTGTTGCTCGACGAGGCCACCTCGGCGCTCGACAGCCACACCGAAAAGGACATTCAGGACGAGCTTGACCGGGTGTCGCGCAATCGCACCACGCTCGTCATCGCGCATCGGCTGTCGACCATCGTCGACGCCGACGAGATCCTCGTGCTCGACCAAGGCACGATCGTCGAACGCGGCACGCATCACGGCCTGCTCGCCCAAAGCGGCCTTTATGCGAGCATGTGGAACCGCCAGCGCGAAGCCCAGATGGCGCGCGAAATCCTGGCCGAGACCGAGGACGGCGACAGCGCGCCCAATCGCAATCCGCCGCCATTGCAAGAGCGCGAGCCCGGCGGCGAGGGGGAGCTGCTGCCGGCCGCGGACGCGGCGGAGTGACTTAACCCTCCCCCTTGTGGGGAGGGCAGGGTGGGGCCTCCCTCCGCCTCCCGACCCCCACCCCCAACCCCTCCCCACAAGGGGGAGGGGAAACCAAAACAACCTGCTATAAGCCCGCATGTCCGTCATCGACTCGATCCGCAAGCAATTGGCGCCGATCCACCCGGAGGGCTATCCCTTCGTCGGCGGCTTTGCCTTTGCCAGCATCGTCCTGCTCTGGCTGTGGCCGCCGCTCGGCTGGCTGGCGACGCTCCTGACGGTCTGGTGCGCCTATTTCTTTCGCGATCCGCCGCGCGTCACCCCGGTGCGCGACGGCATCGTGGTGTCGCCTGCCGACGGCCGCGTCAGCCAGGTCGTCAACGCGGTGCCGCCGAAGGAGCTCGAACTCGGCGAGCGGCCACTGCCGCGCGTTTCCATTTTCATGAGCGTGTTCGATTGCCACATCAACCGCAGTCCCGTCACCGGCCGCATCGAGCGCATCGTCTATCGTCCCGGCAAATTCCTCAGCGCCGATCTCGACAAGGCCAGCGAGGACAACGAGCGCAACGCGTTCGTCATCGCCATGACGAACGGAAGGCGTATCGCCGCCGTGCAGATCGCAGGCCTCGTGGCGCGGCGCATCGTGCCGTTTGCCCGCGAGCGCGAGGCGGTCGCCGCCGGCCAGCGCATCGGCATGATCCGTTTCGGCTCGCGCGTCGATGTCTATCTGCCCGAAGGCACGCGGCCGCTCGCCGCCGAAGGCCAGACCGCGATTGCCGGCGAGACGGTCATTGCCGACCTCGCCTTGGCCGACCCGGGGCGGACTTTTCGGGTGGCGTGAGGCTGTCCACGTGGGCACGCTCCTCCTGTGGGAGAGGCGGCTCGGCAGATCAACAATATCGAATAACGGCATTGATGTCGTCCTCTGGCGCTCAGCAGACGTCGATCTGGTTTGCTCTGATGTCCGCTAATGACCCAAAGGGGACAAATCGGAAGGGCGGGCTGGTAGCTCGCGCATGCTAGTGTGGCGGTCAACGGCAGTGTCGAACGAATCGCGATGTCGATCACAAGAAACAATCATTACGTCCCGCAATGGTACCAAGAAGGCTTTTTCGAACCAGGCCGCTCATCGCTTGCCTATGTCGATATGACGCCGGACCGGAAGGTCCTTCCTGACGGCCGCGTGATTACGCAAAGAGGCGCGTGGGATGAAACACCGACTTCGATGGCGTTTCGCCAAAAGGACTTGTACTCGACCTTCTTCGGAACGTCTGTCAACGATGAGATTGAGCGCCGCCTGTTCGGCGATATCGACACGAGGGGTTCGAAAGCCGTTCGGGCATTCGCAGGCACAGACGTGCGCGAATGGCATCAGCATTTTCAGACCTTCTTCGAGTTTCTCGATATTCAGAAGATCCGTACGCCGAAGGGCTTAGACTGGCTAAAGGCCCAATACCCCGCTCTTTCTCAGAACGAGCTGATGTTCGAGATGCAGGGCATCCGGATGTTGCACTGCACTATCTGGGTCGGCGGAGTGCGCGAGATCGTTTCCGCGGAAGACGCCGACGTGAAGTTCATTATCAGCGACCATCCCGTGACGATCTACAATCACGCCGTCCCTCCAACGGCCGTAGCATGCGCATACCCGCTTGATCCCGGAATCGCATTGAGAGGGTCCCAGACAATATACCCGCTGAACCGCGATCACTGTCTGATCCTTACGAACCTAGAGTACGCGAAAGACCCAAGCACTAATCCGTTAGAAAAAAGAACTTTCGCGCGAAACTTTCGGCAGTCCATGACCCGGATCGACGCGTTCGTGCGCACACGAAAGCTCACTGGGCCGGAAGTCGCGCAAATCAATTTCATCATGAAGAAGCGCGCTCGCCGCTATATCGCGGCCGGCCGGAAGGAGTGGCTGTACCCGGAAAAGACCACTTCAGAATCTTGGGCTGATCTCCGGAAAACGCTTATGCCGCCCGAGCGCGAATTGTTTCATTTCGGCGGTGAGATGTTCGTTAAGTACGAAAGCGGTGATGTCCACTACCAGGACGAGTTCGGCAGGACCGAAAAGCCACGGGAATTCCTAATCAAGAAGGTGCCGGACAAGCCCTTGCGCCCGGGAGACATGTGCGGATGCGGACAGGGGAGACTGTTCAAGGACTGCTGTCAATCAAAGCCCGAAGCGCTGCGTCCGGCTTGGAACGAAGTCAGCATCCGCGAACGAAACCTGATGCTGCAAAACGGGATCGTAAAGGTTCTGGAGCTCGAATCTGGAAAGGACTGGATACAGATACGCCGTGAGCTGACTGACGACAAGATTAGCAAGATTTATAATCTGTACGAAGCCCTATGGCCGCTTGAGACCGATTTGCTCGCGCTGTTGCCGAAGCCAGACGGAGTCGCCCGCGCGGTCTACACAGGCTCTATCCATCCCTCGTCGATCAACGACTTCGCTCTTGCAGCCCCGCTATATTTCGGCGAGATGATCGTTGCGCATCCATTCATCCACTCCGGAATAATGAAAAAGGAATTCAGCCCTACAAAAAATCCGAAGTCCCATCGACAAGAGTTCTTGAAGACGATTTTGTTTTTTCTAAACGTCATGCCGCTCGTCGATCTCGGCTTAGTCAACCTCATACCGGACCCATGCGATTTCGATATTCATCTCCGTGACCAAATGATGAGCATGGCCCAGGCTCGGCATGCAAGAACGCAGTTCGATCCAAAGAACGAACCTCGACTGCGCAAGCTCATCGAAGAGGAGCACAAGCGCAGCATAATGTTGATGCCGCCGGACGCGATGCGTCGGCAACTCCGCAAGATCATGCCCCATTTGGATGTGGCGCAGGTCGAGGCGACGATGCGCTACATGGAGCTGCACAAGGAAAGCGATCCCTTGGCCGTTCTCCAGGAAGGTTCCCTGGAGGGCGGCAAGGGTGGCGGCCAGATGACCGCTTTCAAGTGCGTCCCGAATTTCGAGATGACCATGTACTTGGCTCAGGCAACGGGCGCATGCATCGTCACGGACAGCCCCTTTCGCTGGACTGAAGTTAAGGGGGCAATCCGTCGGCGCTTTAAGGCGGCAACTCCCGGTCTCGGCGCGCTCGTGCGCGATATCGAGCGCTCAAAATTCGCGTTTCCGAGGAGCGCGGCTGACGTCACCGCCGCTGCCTTGAAAAGGACCTGCGCCAGCTACCCCGATCTGTTTCAGGACATCTTCAAATATCTTTCCAATATCAAGGATCGCGGTGCGAAACCCAATCGCGAAGCGCAGTTTGTTGGCCGGTTCGCTAGGACGCATACAGTAGCGCAAGGTGATCTCCGGAGGCTAAGCGGTCCGGCAAACGAGGGGCGTATCTCTTGCGTCCTTCCACCGGGTGGCATCCAGGACAACACCGTCAACCGCCTTCTTTTAATGTCGAGCTCTGAGAGGCACCTGTCGAATGTGCCGATGGCATTTTTCATCGAGTCCTTCGATGAACTGTCGGTGGGTGCTGAAGGAGCGGTGTCACAAGGTTAAACAGAGACCCAGCATCGTCACTTATCTATTGACTTTTGTCACTTAATTAGTTACACACCCACTCTCGCTCACTTCGGGACGTATCCGGATGCGATCCGACATACGGGGCGAGTGCGGTGCCCGCGGGCAGTCTCGCAAATTGTCCCCGGGCGGCTTTGGGTATCACGCCGCCGGCACTATGACCGGCTGTGGGTGCCACTGGACTGGGACAGGTAGGGATGGGTAACGCCCATCTAGCGAAATAATCGTGGCGGCCGCGTCCCAGGAAGCCTGGCCTGAAGCTGGACGGAGATGTTCCGACATCTCCAGGAAGAGCCGCGGTGGAACGCCGACAGGCGAGCGTGCTCCGATGAGCACGCTGCCGCATCCGTAAGATGCGGACGGTTGGATACGCGTCTGTCGGCGTTCCGCTTCCCTTTCTTTCGTTCTTCAGTTCGTCATTGCGAGCGAAGCGAAGCAATCCAGTGCAGCGGTGCAGAAACGTCAGCCGCCGAGACCGGCACATCGGCCGCACTGGATTGCTTCGTCGCTTCGCTCCTCGCAATGACGGGCAATGACTCGCGACGCGAGAGCGTGACCGCTTTTGCTTCCGCCCCCGCGAAAGCGGGGGAGGGGCGAAGGCGGCCGCTGGCCGCCGTACTTTAGTAGACGCCGACGCGAAGCGTCGGCTACGGCTCTTGCGCGGTGGAAGGGGCGTCTGGCTCGTCGCTTCGCTTTCGTGGAAAGAGTGTCGTTGAGTCCGACGCCCCTTCCACCACCCTTCGGGTGGTCCCCCTTCCCCGCTATCGCGGGGCAGGAGAGACAGGAAAGCGCGTTAACGACGCAGGCACACCGCGTGGCGGGCGCGGGCGGAAACCGCTATAGTTACAGGAAGCGAGGTAAAAACGTGGCCATCCTGCCAAAAAGCTTTGGCGATCCGCGGCGGCGGCGGTTCCGCCGCATTCCGGTGCGGACGCTGGCGCCCAATGTGGTGACGCTGCTCGCGCTATGCGCGGGGCTGACCGCGATCCGCATGGCGTTCGAGAAC
>Ga0210396_10001063_pt1 | contig 31093 bp, 41 predicted proteins | sample IncBWH17OmetaG_FD_155466 | JGI IMG/M metagenome (GOLD analysis project Ga0210396, IMG submission 155466) | Forest soil microbial communities from Barre Woods Harvard Forest LTER site, Petersham, Massachusetts, United States - Inc-BW-H-17-O ...
CCGAAGGGGGGATCCTTCCGAAGGGACATCCGGATCAAGATTCGATGCAAAAAGCTCGTTCCAATTTGGAGTGAATTCCCCTTCGCCTATGCCAAAGGCGAATTGGCCTGGGTGGGCGCTCCGCCTAGTTTGAGACGCTTTCGTCCATCTCGCTCAAGTATGCGAAAAACTCGAATTCCTCCGCGGGGTAGCGGATGATTCCCCCAAGGTCCGAATCCATCTGGCAGTAATCGCCTTGGGTATGGCAGAGCTCCAGCATGCGGTCGGGAGTTGGAGAAGTCGCGAGGCGGACTTCCTCAAAGGTGGCCTGCCGGTCTTGAGTCGTGGTTTTCATCGTTTCCGGTTTCATTGGAGGACCTCCTCATGTTGCAACTCCACTTCGATTTCGTGCCTGTCGCAAACCCTCGGCAAATCCTCTAAATCATTGGATGCACTTTTTGCCGCCAGAGATTCCTTCGACCGTGGGTGCAATTGCGCCAGTTCCATGCGGCAAAGCCCATTGCAATCCATCGGCCCAACCTCTTGAACCTGATAAGCGACGGGAAGCGATCCACTCGTGGATTCCGAGCTCAGCAATCGCACGAAGACGATGGCTCCCTCCGGCAAAGCGCGATGCAACTGCACTTTCTTTTCACCGCCTGGCGTCCAAATCAAATCGGTTCTCTCCGCGAAAAAGCTGTTATCCAACCCCCAGCCCGAAATTTCAATTCGATATTCGCCGGAAGAGTTGAATGAGTTACCCATCGCAGTCACGCTCCTGCATCTGACCAATGCAGACGACGGGCCAGAGTGCAAATATTCTCAAATGTTGAAAGGGAAGGGTTTATGCAGTGGCGCCTGATATAAATAGGCGGATGAATAGGAACAAATTGAAACACATGTGCAATTTTGAAACAAAAGGGTGAGGAGGCGACTCACCCCAAACTCCCGGCTCGCGGGCCACGCCGGCTAGCTGCCGTGAAATCCCGCGTACAGGGTGCGCAGCGCAAAATAAAAGACGGGCTGGAAAATTCTATCGAACAGAGACCAGGCAATGATTAAACCGAGCAGCGCGAAATTCCGGGAATGTTGCACCCAGTCAAGGTAACGCTGGGCGACGCCCTCCGGCATCACCACCATGACTCCGGCGTGGCCATCCAGCGGTGGAACTGGCAGCAGATTGAACGTGCCCAGAAGCAGATTCAAAATGAAAAGGATGCTCAGCGCCGAAGTGAGGAACGTCGGGTCCCCCGCATTTGCAGGCGACACCAGATTGGCATAGCCCCGGATGAATTCCGGCGCCCGAAAGTAACCGGCCGCCAAGCCGATTCGTATCGCAATGCCCGCGAGAATCATGAGCGAGAAGTTGGCCGCCGGCCCTGCCAGCGCCATCCAGCCAGAGCGGCGCGGATATTGCCGTTGCCAAGCCGGATTGAACGGCGCACTGGCCCAGCCGATCATCCAGCCGCCCACTACGTAGGAAAGGATGGGCACGACGACCATCCCAAACGGGGAGCGGCGAATGTGCGGAATCGGATTGAGCGTCACCTGCCCGCCCTCAGCCGCGGTCAAGTCGCCGCCGATCTTGGCGACGAGCGCATGCGCGGCCTCGTGGCAGGTCGTCGAGAAGAGAAAGACGATGTACCAGATCGCGCCCAGGGCTAGGTCGGGTGTATTCATTTTCGCGGCAAAGGCAAAGAGTATGGCTCCGGGGCCTGGACTCGAACCAGGATAACCAGCTCCAAAGGCTGGCGTGCTACCAATTGCACTACCCCGGAATCGTTCAGGGCCAACACAGAGTAGCGTAACTGGCGGATTCAGTCCAATAGGCGGGATGTGGTTTTCCCCGTCAAACGAAGTGTCAAACCTCTACCGTGTCAATTCGCTGGGCGATTTAGGAACGGATGAGGTGGAGCGAGCGCGAATAGCATTAAAAGAATCGCTTAATGCGAAATTCTGGGCTGTCTCGCAGCAGGGGGTTGGCTCGAGTTAGAAACGGTAGCATGATGAGGTTAGGTCACAAAGCACGTCACAAAATTAAGGGTCTGCTGTCCGGCGAGTTTATCAGGTGTAGCTGGCGATGCCTCGCAAAACTTCAATCAGTACCGCGTAGCCCTCTCCGCGTTCTGCCCCACCATGACGCGCCCAATATCCGGTCTATCCTGCTGACGGGAGTTTTTCATTTTCTTGGCGTCTTCACGTCCGGCAGTCTTCGCGGCGTCTTGGGTAGCATAACCGCCATTTCGTTTCAGCACCGCGTTGTTTGAGCTGCGAATTTCATAAAACCTTGCCACAGATCTTTCTTCCTTTCCTCTCGTCCATGCGGTCAAGGCCTAGTGAGTTTCTGAATGTGGAGAATCAATCTAGATGATCCAGCAAGGAATTAACCAAACTCTCCGACCCTTCAAAACCCGCGAAGGAACGGCCACCCGAAAATTCAAACCCGCCTCGAAGCGTGGCCCAACCGCCAACTGAAAATGCAATGGTTTCCTTCTCACTCTTGCGGTCACGCAGGTATCCGAGGAAAGGATCCTTCTTGAAATAAGATTCAGACGCTTTTTTTGAGGTAATCAAGAATTTGAGAAGCAGGCCATAAACTCATCGCTTGGGTCTCTTCTGTTTGCTTTGAGAAAAATTGAAGACGCGGACTTATCTGTGCCGACTCTCTAGCGAAATATTGTCTCGCGGATGTTATCTTCATGGGCGCGCAAGTCTTGGCCGACCGATCATTTCAGATAGAATCACACTTACTTTTCTGCGGATTTAGGGGAGCCGGTCAGGTTGACCGAGCATCACGCCCATTGTTTCCTGCATGGGCTCGTTCCTCCGTAGTTTTGTTTCCTTTCCTTCGTGACATTTGAGCGGAAAGACGGCGGCAGAGAGGCGGGTCCACTTCTGAGCGGTATGAAAAGCTGCGTGTACGCGCTGCCAGTTTTTCTTCCGGAGCAAGCCTGGGCGACAAGGGGGTATTGTAACAAGCAGGCAATTTTCTACGTCAATGTTCACAACTGAACAGACATGAATCCTCGCTGCGTCTAGCATCCTGTCGAAGGTGCTCACGTGCAACCTCTACCGCAGAAAAAAGTGGCCCGGGCATATAGGATCGAGGGGTCAATCGTTCTGTATCGCCTGGCAGCCGCAAGAAGTCTGTCCATAGCGGGAAGACCGCTCGTCCCTGCGGAGCCGCGGTGGAGAATGGTTATTGCTGCACCTCTCTTTCTACGGACGCTGCTTCGTCTTGTTTTTCTCTGTCCCCACCGCCATAAGGGTCCTCCGATGACACTGCGCGAGTCAATCCCATCCAACCGACCCGTCCGCCGAACTTTCCATGGCCAGGGAAGCTACATCACTTGCCTGGATTGCGGTCAGAAATTCGCTTACAACCACATGACCAGGCGATTGGAAGATTTCTGGGGCGTCCATGACTTAAAAGCACTGGCAGGAGTTCGCCGGAGAGTTGATGGATTCTTTTCGCCATTTCGAAATCTTGCTGCATGTGTCGGCAGGCTGAATATGGGGACTCCGATGGCTGAGCTTGTCAGATTCGCGCAACGCCTCGCAATTTTGACGAGGGGCCAATGGGCGAATTCTCGACATTCGATTGCCAGTCAATTGATACCTCGGGCAAAATTGCAACAAACGCAAACCCGACCGGAAAACAACTAGATTGCCGGTAATGCGTTTAAGGAATGTAACGATCCGGGCTTCGGCTTTCTTTGCCCGATTCCTGCCAGCGCCTGGTTAACGGCGCGACCAGAAGTTGTCCACGCGGTTTCTTCACTCGGCAGATGGGGGAGAATTTCAAACAACCTTGCCACCCAGACTAGATAGGCCCTGAAAGACGTGCTTTTCGGTATGGTGTTTTGTTAAGAGCCAAGCCTCTTTCTGCAGGCTGGTCTGTCCCACACCTCTGTGCACGTCTTTTCACAAAAGGGCGCAGGTTGTTCGAGGGTGCTTTGGCCAAAGCGACCAATCCTCTTAGCGACGAAGGTGTTGAAAATCGTTTCAAGAGCGGGCTTTCAAAGAAGTGCACAGTTTAATCATCGGCACAATCTTGTTTTGCATGCCAGAGGCCTTCGAGCCGCGAGGGTCGCTTAGCCGACTTCCTCCGAGCATCGGCGGGTGATTCGGTGCAGAGCCGCGTCCGCGCCGAAGGACCTTTTGCAGGGACTTGTGTACTTCAATCCGGCCGATGCCGCTTATGAATCCCCGCTTCCTGAATTGGTTCATAAAAAAATTTAGTCGCGAGCGGGTAGTGCCAACCATTTCCGCCAGAACTCCTTGGCTTATGGAGGGAAGCCCAGAAATCGGGGTATCTCTCTTGTCCAGGTGGGCCAGGCGCAGAAGCACGCGTGCCAACCGTTGTTCGGCAGAAGAAGTCAGCAGTTCCGCGACATGATTCTGATACCTCCTGATGCTTGAAAGCAGATAGGAGATGAAAGAATTGGACACCTTATTTTTGCAGCGGAGCATGTGCACCATGGATTCTTTCTGGATCTTCAGTATTGAACAGGCCGTCAACGCTTCAGCTGTGGACACATGATGAGGAAAGCCCGCCAGGCAGAGCTCGCCAAAAAAATCGCCCACTCCCAAAATGGCGGTAACCGCAGACGGCTGATATTTAGATCGGGCGGTGAGGCGCACCCCGCCTTCCAGAATATAAAAGACGGTGTTTGCCGGTGCACCTTGCGTGTAGATGTTTTGTTTTTGCGCATAGCGCAAGAGCTTGCCGCCGAGGTTGGCTGCTGAAGAGGAACCACCAAAGTTGGAAGCTATCTGGTTCAAGTGTTTCATAAGTCGCTCCACGTCTAACGAATGCGCATCGCGTTTGACTCCGCGAACACGAATGGCGCGGTAGCCTAACAGGCTCACACACAGAGGACTGTGCAAAAGCAGACACATTCCGAGATGCGTGCTTCCCCGGAGTTGACCACCGGCGCCCGTCCATTTCAATCTGGCCTTGATTTCACGTAAACTGCCCCGCCGATCACAGTTGCTCGGGTTCTTCATTCGACGAACCCGTTATTGACCAGCAATTGCCTCGCACCTTCGGCCTCGCCATCGATCGCGAACGCCATCACCACCTGCCCCGTCGGATCAAATACTCCAAACGGCTTCGGAAATTGCATTCTCGGGCCATTTTTTTTTGCATGGCGCTCCATTCATTCCTCGCCCGGTCCTTCGTGTTCGGGTTGCTGGTGCTCGTTTGTACCAAGGAAGCCCTCAATCCCCGATCGAGTCTTGAGGGTTTGCGTGCTCGTGATTCCTTTCAGCCATCTTGCATATTCGGAATTATTAAACTGATTCGTGGAATGGCTTTCCATTGTCAACCCGGGATCCTGTCTGGTTTGCATTTTTCAGTGGCCTTCACACACTAGTTTGAGACTGGTGAGTATGCCATTCGGAGATGGCAGTGAATGTTCAATATGGAACACAAGGGATGGAGGGCGTCTAACAAACAGGCTAATCGGAATGTGGGAACCCGAACGCTCAAAAGGCTTCGTTTCCGGCGGCTAACAATGTTCCCAGTTACATAGGACGACGAGAGGACCCCAAATTGCAGCCCAGCGGGGCATAAATCCCATCTTTTCTTGGGTAAAACAGGCCCAAGCGGAGCGCCGCCTATAGACTCGCGACGTAGTTGCAAACAAATCAGCTCAAGAATTGAAACGAGCGCGAGGGAAGTGAACACAAGCTTCACCCTGGATCTTAGTCGGAGATATGCATAATCGAAAGTGTTCAATATGGTACAGCCAGCACCTCCTGAAGTATGCAAAATGCTGGACTGTGAGAGTGCTCTCGCGTTTCGATAGTTGGGCAGGATCCGAACCGGCTCAGACGGGAGGGGCGATCGCCAATGATGTTCAAGCTTAGTGGGTGGCAACTGAATACAGCCCAAGAAATATTATGCATGCGCAAGGTTAAACTCCGGCAAGTCCCGACAATCGATAAGCTGACCGGGCTTGCTAATTACCACGGGCTATCCAGAACGGTCGAAAGAGAAATCAAGCGCTCTAAACGGAGTGGGCGAGAGTTTGCAGTGCTTGTTTATGACCTGAAAAGAATGGATCAGATTAACACCTGCTATGGACATCGGGCGGGCGATCGGGCTCTCAGCCGCTTGGCCAACATTTTTCGCTCTTCCTGCCGATTCATAGACACTGCCGCCCGCTATGGCGACGACAAGATTGTAATTATCCTGCCGGAGTGTGGCGCCAAAGCAGCGGATTCAGTCGACCGTAGAATAAGCGAACGGTTGTCCATGGATCGCGAGGAGCCTCTGCTTGCGGTGAACGTTGGAATCGCAGCTTATCCGGAGGACGGCAAAACTCTTGATACTTTATTCCAGGCAGCAGCCCGCGCTCTCTACGAAAAGAAAGAATGGGCACAGGACACCGCGACCCATTCAGAATTTTTATCGCGCGTGACTTCTAAACAAAAAGGGTTTTTGTTCCATCTGAGGTCGATATCCGGATTGATGCGCGAGTCGAGAGGATGGACAGATGAACCCTGAGCCAGCAAATGGATTTTGGCCGGTCTATTCTGTCTGGTTTGGCAAACCGGTGATTCTTCTATTCGTTATCCGCCAGTGCCACATTCCAATACCTTGCAGCATCGTCGGCGAGTCTTTCACCAGTGTGCGCATCCAGCTACAGCCGGAATGGGAAATTGATGTTCCAAAAGAACTGATCCTAGCGGTCGAAGAGGTCACTGGCACTTACACGTGTATGAATTGAATCGGCTGGATTGACTCTGGATCGCTTGGCCGACGGTTTGCCCGGTTGCAGTCTTCAGAGGCCATGTAATGCAGAAGGCGATTATGGAGGAAGATCAGTAATGTCCCTAAAGAAAGATGAAATATGGAACTCATTCTACAAGTAAGACCGGTGAAAGCGAAATCGCAAAATTTATGAAGATTCTTTCACGTCGCCCGCTTCATGATCGTTTTACAGAACGTTTTGAAATAGATCCTGCACAGAACGCCAGTGTCCATTGGGGGGCCCATGTTACATCATGCTCCAGATTCTGAAGAGATAGGACTGAGAGAATTGAGAGCTAAAAGGAAAACGTTATGGAGGAGATTTGAGGACAATCCGAACGAAATTCGCTTAGCTGCAAAAATCAGGCTCATTGACGATCAGATCGCACAACTTAACCAGCAAATGGACATGAACAATATTGATGATTCCGAAGTGGCCACCGTTCCAAAGATTGGGGGCCTTTTCCTTCTCTTGGCTGTCTCCCCGCGCAGAGGGAGCTAACCCGCAGTTCGCAAATTGCGAATCGCTTGGGAGATTCAAAGTGGTTCGGGGCATCCCAGTCTTTTCACACCCCAAGCATTGTTTCCCACCATTGATGGCGGGCAGCCACAGGCAGCTCATTTCGACAGGAAAGCAAAAGAGCGCGGAACCGGGGAGGCACGCCAAATTCATCAACAGGCGGTAGCCAGTGCCATCTAACAGATGTGTATTGCTGTGGACCAGATCAACAGGATAGACGGCTTTTGACGTGATCCTCAATATCAGATCGACTCAAGAGATCGATGCGGACCAAACGATTCCCACTGTTCGCGTAGAAAAAAAACCGCTCCAGAGCCAGCCCCTTGGGTGAGGGCGGGTTCTATAAAAGCAATAACATGAAAGAACACTTCTCCGTCCGCATTCGAGGGTGAGAGATTGTGACATTCAGCCCCTGATTACACGTTCTAAGAGTATTCGGGAGAGCTGCTGTGCGAGACGGGGTTTGGACTCGAACCAAGATCACCACCTCCAAAGGCTGGCGCGCCAACAATCGCAGTACCCCAGGATCGCTCACGGCACAGGATCGTACGCGGCCATCGATCCGAAGTAGGCCACGTAAACGCGGTGCGTCGCGGGATCCACAACCAGCGAATGCCCGCCAAAATGCGTCGGCGCGTTCTCGAGAACGTGGTACTTGTCCGGGGAATCCTGCTGAATGACGGTCATCGTGCCGATGCCGTTTGCGGTGTATACGCGGCGCAGGTCGGGATCGTATCCTGCGCCATCGACTCCCGCGCCGATGGGGAGAACTGCAACAATCGCTCCCGTTTCTGTGTCCATCACGATCAGCTTCCTATTGCCTGTGGAACTGAACAGGCGATGGTGAGCGGCGTCGAGGGCCAGGCCTGTGGGGCCATCGCCGGGATCGAGTTTGTAACGCTTGACCACAGCTTGTTTTGTGGGATCGATTACCACGAGTTCGCTCGTGTCTTCGAGGTTTTGATAGATCAAGCCGGTCACGGGATCGGCCTGGGGATATTCGGGCTCTCCTGCGAGCGGAATCGTGGCAACCACCTTCAGATTCGCGGGGTCGATCAGCGTCCCCGTTTTGCCGCTATGATTGGCCACGTAAACCAAGTGCGCTTGCTCATCATAAATGATTGCGTCAGGGCCGTCGCCGCCCGGAATTTTTTGCAGCAGCTTGTTGGTGGCCAGGTCAAATACGCCCACCACATTGTCGCCGCTGGAAGAGGCAAAGCCGAGATTACGGTCCGCAACGACCGCGATCCCGTGGACTCTGGTGAGTCCATCGATCGTCGCCACAGGCCCGTTGGTGGCGGTATCCACGACGCCGACGAGGCCATCGCTTGCGTAACCCGCATACAGCCGCGCGCCACTGATCGTCATGTAATCGATGAAGGGGCGTCCCACGCGAAATGGGGTGGGAATGGAGACGATGCCCGCCGCTTTCATCGTTTTGGCGGCGGGGCGCGTGGATAGATAAATATTCAGCGCGAGGATGGCCAGCAGGATCAGCACGATCAATCCGCCAAGCGCTTTCAGAAAATACATGGCCACTTTTTTCATAGCAGGCTCCTGGCGTGCAGCGATTTCGCGCGTGCGCGCGGTTCTACCCAGACTGACGAACGGATGGCCTGCCTACGATTACGTCGGAGGATGCATTTTTGTTTCATCAAAAAACAACCTCGCCGCGTCAAGTCGAATCCAATTATGACGAGCAAATAGCAGAGGCTGCATGAAAGCACGCAATTTGCCTTGTTGCGCTTGCCCTTAGGCGAACCGGCGCTTGGAAATACAGTGACCGCCTGATGGCAGGCTGTACAGAAAGATGCGAGGCTTCAATTACCGCAGAAGGCCCCCAGCCACAACATTCTAAAGGGGGCGATCTTGCCCGAAACCACCCCTCCACGAACAAACTTGGAAAAAGAGCTTGTCCGCATCTGGGAGCAAGTCCTGCAGCACGCACCAATTGGGGTGCGGGACGACTATTTCGAATTGGGAGGCACTTCCGTTCAGGCGGCCCGCATCTTCGCACAAATTGATGAACTTTTTCACAAGCGGCTGCCCCTCTCAGTCATTCTCGGCGCACCCACCGTCGAACAACTCGCCGCATTGCTACTTCCGGACGGGGCTCGAGACCGGAAGGCATACGTAGTGCCGATACAATCCGAGGGCGAAAAGCCTATCTTATTTTGCATCGGCGTGGGCATGGTGTGGCGCCGCGTATCAGAACATCTGGGAGCGGACCAGCCCATCTACGGCATCGAACTGGAACCTGAAGCGGTGGAACGAATGAAGGGGCCGAATCCCATAGAAAGGCTGGCTCGGCACATGGTATCGGCCGTCTGCAAGCAACAGCCCCGAGGGCCATATTACCTATGCGGATATTGTCAATACGGTTTATTCGCCTATGAAGTAGCCAGGCAGTTGATGATGTATGGAAATGAGGTCGCACTGCTTGCTTTGGTCGAGACTCGCAACCCGTCGCCGCGTCTCAGCGTCCGCCTGGTGTCGGCCATGAAGCGCAGCACCATGCGCCTGGCATTTCAGGCGGACCAGTTCTACCGGCTGATCCGGAGCGGCGAGATTTCGCAATATCTCCGCGCCCGGCGGCGGCAACTGAAGCGATTCGTGCTGCGCATGTCATCCAACGTTTCCTTCCGATTCCAGCTTCGCGTGCGTCAATTGGGCGGAGTAGACCCGCAAGAATTCCCTTACCTTGAATCGAGTTTTTCCAAGCCGAAACCATTGTCCTGCCACACGGCGATTTTTCGCTGCGAGGACTGGCCAATCCTGTCCGGCGGCGATCCCTATTTCGGGTGGCGCGAATTGCTCACGGGCCGCTCGGAAACCCATGAACTTCCCGGCAGTCATGAAAAGATTTTCCTCGAGCCCAATGTCCGAGTGCTGGCCGCGAAGTTGAGGACTTGCCTCAAAAGCACATCGCAAGTTGAGACTCCTGTCTACGACCTGACCGTCAACAAGGCTCAAACTCAGTTTTGAAATCCGCGAAACTTTTAAAACGTGAGCGCCGAAAATTCCGGTTTCACGCGCGAATGCCGCGGTAAGGGTGGCAATACAAGCTACAAAGAGCCGTTACCCGATGGCGAGGCCGCCTTCAGAAATTGTTCGCCGACGCGAATCTCGAGAACGAGCATGCCCACCGCTTCCGGGACACGTATGCGATTGAGCTATTGCAGCCGGCGTCCCATTGGAGGACGTGCCCATAATGCTCGGCCATTTCAACGTAAATTTTGGCGGAGCAGCTTTACAGCCCATGGATTCAAAAGCCCAGGTGCGTGCCGAGGCCGATGTGCGGCACACGCGATTACCAGCGCGTATAGAGCTACTCGAAACGAAGGTTCCGCCAGAGGTACACGGAAAGCATGACGCTGTGAACTAGATGAAAACGCGAGCAATAAAATGGCGGAGAGGGTGGGATTCGACCCATTGAATGCAGAGCCTTGTATCGCCTTGCTTGGCCTTGTTCGGACACGGGAAACAAAGCACTTATCGGAATTTCGGCTTCCGCCCAGTTTTGTCGACGTGTTTTGAAGCCTGATTGCCACCGAAAATGTAGCACGGCAATGGAAGATGTAGCACGCGATTGTAGCTCCATCACATCCCAATTTTCTTACTGAGTTCGGCAGTCATGCCTCCCAATTTCTCGAACCGCTCAGCGATCCGCTTCATGATCTTCTGGTCCGCTGCGTTCTCCCCCGAAGGCAGGAAACGATACCAGCGGGCTAATTGTTCTTTGTCGGCCTTCTCGACTTCTTGTAGTGTGGGGAATCCCTTCATTAGGGTGGACCGTTTTGCTTTCCACTCTACCACGACTCGAATATCCTAAGTGGCCTTCTCGCCGTCGTCTTCAATGTCCACACCATGAAGTACCCGTAGGACTTCCGTACTGTTGGGGGATCCACTTTTATTTGGTAGGCTTCAGGAGTATCAAGAGTGGGCGTTTCGTTGACGCCTCGGCAGCCGAGCGAGAAAAAACGCCACGGTGCTAACCTTCGAAAGAAGGGATACGGCCTGTAGGGGCAAAACCACCTTAGTCCTCCCTCACTTTCGAAGGCATCTTCTCTTAACTGGAGGAACGATGTCTTCACACAGCGATGCTTTTGTAGCATCCGGCAATTCTCCGACGTCACCGGATTTCATTGTCGAGAATCACGGCACAATCTTTTTGCTCCAGCCTCTGACTCCCGCCGCAATTTCTTGGATCCAAGAAAATCTTCCCGAAGACCACATGACGTTTGGCAGTGCTGTTGTCATCGAGCACCGATACATCGGCGACATCGTCCGTGCTGCTATGCGCGACGGTATGGGGGTGGCCTAATGGGTGAGTTTAAAAAGCTGAAGATATACGGCACACTGCGTGGGCAGGTCTCTGCGCGTCTCATTCGTGCCCTAGATGTCGCAGAGGCAGATATCGCAAACCTCAGTCTAGGCGAGCTTATTAACATGCTGTTTTTGATGCATGGTGACGGTGGCTCAACCGGAAACTTCAGTGTCTCGTTCGGTGCGGCTCTCAAAATGGTCGGACAGACAATGATGTGGCAGGAGCCCGAACCGAACCCCTCCTTGATCGGGCCAAAACAGCGGGTGAATTGATGTCAGCCATCAATCGAGCGAAGAAACATTGCCTTCGTGGCCACGATCTAAGCGGCGACAACCTCGTTCGTTCGCAACTAGAAAACGCCGGCATACGAAATTGCCGCACTTGCTGGAACGAGAATGCGCGTGCGCGATGGCACAAGAACTCAAGACTTCGAGCATGCCCGAAATGCCGAGGCCTACTAGTCCGCAGGCCGGGGGGATGGAAGATCTGCCTGAAATGTACAGAGCGTCGCAGGAAGGCGGCTGAAATGCTCGCTGCTTGAACAATGTCCCTCGACGCCGCGCTCAAAGCTGTCCCGGAAACCCGCGCCAAGTATCAGCGGTTGAAAAGAGCGCCCGTCAGAAGCCATTGACCGTCGCATTGGCGGACATGCCGCAGTTGGAATTTTGCAAAACAAATCGAAGAGAGGCACCGATGATTCAAGTCGTATTTGAAAGTGAAAGACTCCATAACCAAACGCGACTTCATCGCGGACAAGCTGATACCCAAGCTTGGCCCCGCTTCCAGACAAGACAGGCCTTCAATGTGACGAAGTTGAAAAACCGAACGGAGTGCCGGCGGGAGCAAATTGAACTGTTCATTCACCGAAGATGCGATTTCGGATGACGAACAGACTTGTTCAGGGTCAGGTCGGGGATCAGCAATCTCAAGCGGCGCCTGCCGCTCATCGTTTGAGAGCCAATCTTCTAGAGATGCTTCTCGATGCGAATGACTTCTACGTCGAGCCATCAGCGCGGTATTGATCACGATCCGAGTGAGTCAAGTGGAGAACTTGGAGCGACCCTCAAATTGATGGAGGCGGCGCGCCGCATGGAAGAGAGCCTCATGCAGTGCGTCTGCAGCGTCCTGGGGATTGCCGAGAATCCGCGGAGCTTGTCGATAGAGGCGAAGACGATGGCTTGCCAAAAGCTTATCCAAGGCCCCCTATCTCCCTCGAGTGCCTGCCTAAGGAGGTACCCACTTTCCTTGTTTCGTTTGCAATGCTGATTGTGGTCCACGTGGTCCTCGGGACCATCGAAAAACCGCTACTTTCAAACAGCAGCAGGAGCACTTGGTATTCCAATCGACGATCCTCTTTATACTGGCAGTCCAACGCAAACACGCCAAACGTTTTACTGAAATTAATGTAATAGCACCAAGTCTGCATCGGACGCCAAAATCGGTGACACCCCCGTGTTGCAATAACGTCTCAGTGTCGCTATATCGACATGACCATTTGGGACCAAGAACACTGCAAAATCTTCCATCGCAAGACTAAATCATGAGAATAAGCGCGGATTCGGTGACCGTCAGCTACGTATGCCCCTTTTGGCAATTGCCGTGCTCCCCTTCAAGCGAGGAGTAAATGCGATTGAATATTCACCTATTGAGGGAACGTCGCATCTTTCATCACACGCAACAGAAAAGACCATTCATTCTGAACCGGTAAACGAGAGAGGAGAATCCTATGCAACTTAACGAGGACTACTTCGTTGCTTATCGCAGCCTGAAGCTGACGCGAGACACCGACGGTGTGCTGGTTGTCGAATTCCACAGCAACGGCGGGGCGTGCACTTTCTCGGCGCTCCATCATACGGAGGTTGTTGACGCTTTTCACCGGATTGGGCAAGACCGAGGGAACAAGATCGTGATCCTGACTGGCGCAGCAGGGGACTTCATTATTGGCGTCGATTGGGGATCTTTTGGCGACGTCGCGGATCCCGGCGTTTGGAGCCGGATTCACGACGAAGGCAGCCAAGTGTTGGAAAACATAGCCAACATTCGCGTGCCGGTCATCGCGGCGATCGAGGGACGCGCGCATATTCACTCCGACTATGCGCTGCTCGCCAATGTGATTGTGGCGGCCGAGGGGGCGACCTTCCAGGATGTGGGGCATTATGCCGTGGGCGTTGTGCCGGGTGACGGAATCTTTACCACGTGGAGTTATCGCGCTGGGGCTGGACGAGCGGAGGCCTTCCTGCTCAACCCACAGCCGCTGCCGGCACGTACCGCCCATGAATGGGGAGTAGTTGCCGAAGTTGTGCCAAACGGCAAGGCGCTCAGCCGTGCGCGGGAGTTGGCTGCGGTGTATCTGAAGGCTCCAGAAGTGACACGCCGGGACACACGCGTCCACTTCATTCAACCCCTGAAGGAGCGCATCGTGCGGGAAGTGGGCTACGGACTATCCCTCGAAGGTGCGTCGTCGGCCGATCTCCTCAAATCAAAGCGGGCCAAGAGTGAAGCTGTCGCTCAGAAGGCAAAATCCGCATGAACAGCACGAAGAACGCTTCATCCACACAGATAGTTGAGAAGAGGTACATCATCCATAGCCTTATTCGCGTTGGATTTTACCTTTGCATCAACAGGTTGGTGCATACGAGGGGAAATTGCGTTGGGCACACGTGTTGCTTTTTGCTCGGCTGGGCTGAGTAAAGGACGGGGGCCTCAGTCCTTTCGGGCTTTCTCCGGGAGAGGATCGATAACGGTGCAATCGATCACACACACGCTGTATCAGGTTTCAACTGCAACAGCCCTAGTCGAGGGAGTCTACCAAGGTGCGCTCCCGATTGCAGAGCTGCGGAAACACGGCGACCTGGGTTTAGGGACTTTCGCCAATCTCGACGGCGAAATGGTCATCATCGATGGGCATTTTTTCCAAGTCCGATCCGACGGCTCCGTACGGGAGGTGGACGACAGCGTTCTGACTCCGTTCGCGGCGATCACTGCTTTTTCTTCCGGGCCTCCCACCATGTTGCATTTTTGCCCGGATTTGGCGCATTTGACGTCGCGCTTCGACACACTCCGCAATTCCGACAACCTGTTTTTTGCACTGAGAGTTGATGGGAGGTTCGACCACGTCCATACGAGAGCGATGCGCCGAACTAGTGAAGGCATTACGCTGGTTCAAGCTGCTGCCGTTCAACCCGAGTTTGCGTATATCGACGTTTCCGGAACGCTCGTAGGCTTTTGGACCCCTGAATACGCGAAAACTCTGAACGTTCCCGGCTATCACCTGCATTTCATTTCGACTGATCGGACGGTTGGAGGCCACGTTCTGCAGTGCCGCGGCAGCGATTTGCGATTGCAGATTCAGAGCGAGGGGAACTACCACATCGCGCTTCCTGAAACTGCGGACTTCTTGAAAGCCAACTTGCGGCGAGATCCGACAATGGCTCTTGTACAAGCAGAGGGAGAGAAGAAATGACCTCTGCCGCCACAAACCATGCGGGGAGTATCACAGTGTCTGAAATGAAGAACGGCCACCAAACCGCCGCGCAGTTGCTGATCCGAAGCCTGGTCCAGCAGGGTGTCAAACATATATTCGGCATCCCGGGCGGAAAAATCATGCCGACTTTTGACGTATTGAAGGATGAAGGTCCCCGTTTGATTGTCTGCCGGCACGAACAGAACGCGGCATTCATGGCCGCTGCCGTTGGGCGCTTGACGGGAAGGCCTGGAGTCTGTCTTGTCACTTCGGGACCGGGCACAGGCAATCTGGTGACCGGCGCGGCCACCGCCACAACCGAAGGCGATCCCATGGTTGCCATAGGAGGTGTTGTTCCGTTGGCGGATACCTTCAAGCAGACGCACCAGTCCATGGACTCGGTGGCGATCATGAAGCCGGTCACAAAGTTCAGTGTGGCGATCAATGCGCCGGATGCCGCCGGTGAAGCTGTTGCGAACGCTTTCCGCGCCGCAATGGCTCCTCGCGCCGGCGCATCCTTTATCGCATTTCCGAGGGATGTGCAGGGCGCCGCAACGGAAGCCAGCGTGCCACCATTACTGCCGCTCCCGGCGTTGGGGGCGGCGCCTGCAGATCTGATTCGCCGTGCTGCGGAAAAAATATCCAAAGCGAAGAGCCCGGTCATCCTGCTTGGCATGGGTGCTAGCGAACCTCGTGCGACAGCCGCAGTGCGCGCTCTGTTGAAGACCCACGCCTTGCCCGTCGTGGGTACATTTCAAGGCGCGGGAGCCGTATCGCGCGAACTGCTCCCACTGTTTTTCGGACGCGTTGGACTCTTCCGGAATCAACCGGGAGACAAAGTGCTCGCCAGGGCGGAAGTCGTACTAACCATCGGGTACGATCCGGTCGAGTATGACCCGAGTTTCTGGAACGTGGGTAACGCGCGGACCATCATTCATCTGGACGCTTATCCCTGCGACATCGATAACCATTACCAGCCCGAGTTGGAGCTTCGCGGGGCAGTTCCTGAGACCGTGCGTGCCCTCGCGGCAATGCTCCAGGAGCAGTCATTCACGGAAGGTCCAGAGCTTCAAGCAATTTATGCGGAGTCGAAGGCATTGCTCGATCCACCAGCGCCGAAAGCCAACGGCTCGATTCACCCTCTCAGTATCGTGCTGGCTTTGCGGAATCTGGTGGACGATGACACGATTATCGCGAGCGACATGGGCTCTCATCACATTTGGATGGCGCGGCACTTCTTCGAGTTTGAACCACGCAAACTCCTCTTCACGAACGGGCAGCAAACTCTTGGAGTAGGAATCCCCTGGGCCATGGCGGCAAACCTGATATATCCAGCCAAGAAGGTAGTAGCGACCGTCGGCGACGGCGGCTTCCTTTACTCCTCGATGGAATTGGAGACAGCTGTACGTCTCAAGCAGAACATCACAGTCCTCGTCTTCCGCGATGGCGGCTACAACATGGTCGCGTTTCAGCAGAAACTTCTGTATGGCCGAACTTCGGGCACCAATTTCGGCAATCCAGACATCGTGAAATATGCGGAAAGTTTCGGAGGTGTGGGCCTGAGGATCAGCAAGCCGGATGAACTCTTGGCGACCTTACGGAAAGCGCTAGAGATGCCGGGCGTAGTCGTGGTCGACATTCCCACAGATTACAGCAAGAACGTGGAGATCGGTCAGCATGTGATTCCCGAAGCCTGGGACTGAGAGGATGCGTATGGGGAATTCACTTGTATTTGGCCCACTTGCAATGGTCGAGCCGGCGTGGCAGCACGTGTCCGGCAGAACGTAAAAGCTGATTGAACAAGTGCAAGAGGAGAGCATTTTCTTACTCAAAGTGTTTACAAGACGAGAGAGCGATCCGCCGCTAAGTTGAGAAAAGGAGAAGCCCGATGACAGCGCCAGTTACGACCGAGAACTATACCGATGTCATTCTTGTGGGCGCCGGTATCATGAGCGCGACATTGGCAACAATCCTGAAAGAAATTGATCCGAGCCTCAAAATTGAGCTCTACGAGTTTCTGGGCAGTGCAGCGCAGGAAAGCTCGAATGCGTGGAATAATGCCGGCACCGGCCACGCTGCGCTCTGCGAGTTGAACTACACCCCGGAGAAAAGCGATGGCACCATCGATATTTCAAAAGCACTGCAGGTGAACACGGAATTCGACCTGTCCCGTCAGTTTTGGGCCTATTTGGTTAAAAATGGAGCCATCAAGGACCCTCAATCGTTTATTCATCCGGTCCCACACTTCAGTTTTGTACGAGGACAGGAGAATCGCGTCTTCCTTAGGAAACGCTACGAGGCGCTAACAGCCCATCCTCTTTATTACGGGATGGAATTCTCCGACGATCCAAAGCAGCTTCAAGAATGGATACCTTTGGTGATGGAGGGCCGCGATCCGGGCGAGATTGTTACGGCCACACGAATGATCACGGGCACGGACGTGGATTATGGGGCGCTCACGGATGGTCTCCTCGAAGTTCTTCGCAATAAAGATGGCTTCTCGATCAACTTCTCCAGCCGCGTACAGGATCTGAGCCGCGATGGGGACCTTTGGAGCGTGCAGATCAGAGACGAAAAAACAGGAGAGCACCGAGACGTCCGCGCCAAATTCGTCTTCATCGGCGCCGGTGGCGGATCGCTGTCGCTTTTGCAAAAATCCGGAATTCCCGAGGGGCGCGGCTATGCCGGCTTTCCAGTAAGCGGTGTCTGGCTTCGTTGCGACCGGCCCGAAATCTCTTCGCGTCACAACGCCAAAGTGTACGGCAAAGCCGCCGTGGGCTCGCCGCCGATGTCCGTGCCTCATCTCGACACGAGGCACGTCGAAGGAAAGGTGTCCTTGCTTTTTGGCCCTTTCGCAGGCTTTTCTACAAAGTTTCTCAAGCACGGATCCTATCTCGATCTCTTTGGGGCTATCGATCCTGAGAATTTGTTGCCGTTAATGGCTGTCGGCAGGGATAACCTAGCGCTCGAAAAGTATCTCTTAGGTCAAGTTCTCGAGTCCTTTGGGGAGCGGCTTGCCGCATTGCGCGGGTTCTATCCGAACGCCAAGAAAGAAGACTGGGGAGTAGAAGTAGCCGGACAGCGGGTACAGATCATAAAAAAAGATCCGGTACACGGAGGTGTCCTCGAGTTTGGCACGGAGCTCGTCGTCGCATCAGACCGTTCCATCGTTGCTATGCTGGGCGCTTCGCCTGGTGCTTCGACGGCAGTATGGATCATGCTCCAAGTCATCGAGCGCTGCTTCGCGGAAAAACTGAAGACTGGGGGATGGTCAGCAAGGCTAAAGAAGATCATTCCTTCCTACGGTCAATCTCTTGCTGAGAATCCGGCTTTATGCCGGCAGGTCCGAGCCGATGCCGCGGCCGTATTGCACATCAACGAAATTAGGCAGATCGGGCAAATCAAGGAGGCAGGGCGATGATCCGAGCGTATCGTCTCTATACAGGTTCCGACGGAAACTCACATGTGGTGCGTGGTAGCGTAAGTGAAAGTAAACTGGTCGAAGCGCAATCCATCCTTTTCAAAGAAACCCCCCCGCATTCCTCCTTTGACTGGCATAACGATCCAATCCCCCAATATGTAGTCACCTTGGCAGGAGTGCTCGAATTTACAACCGTTGGCGGCGAGACCTTCACGATCCATCCCGGTGATGTGCTGCTTGCAGTCGATCACACGGGCTCAGGACATAAGTGGCGCTTGATAAATGACGACCCGTGGAAGCGCGCCTATGTTGTCTTCAAGAAAGGCGCGGACACTCATTTCGTTCCGGACCCGCCCGACATGGCGCTAGGAGCAGCGTCACAATGACGCACCGGCCTGCAGCTAAATCGCCTCGCGCACAGCGAGCCGTCCTCGATTATCCAGACTCACGTTGAGCCGATGAGGGGCAGTGAGATATGCCCTCGTCTCAGTTTTGGTTGAGTTTGCAGACCACGGGCGCAGTTGGATGTCATCGGATTGATCAGATATAGAGGGCATCATGAGCCAAACGGACACACGGATCGAGATAGATTCCCTGGGGGGAGTAGCTGTTCCCGCCAACAAGCTCTGGGGCGCGCTGACGCACCGCTCGCTCGAGCACTTCAGCATCGGCGATCACCTACGTCCAGTTACTTCTCGAAGTCTTAAGCAGATCGCAGTGACGAAACGCCATAGAGGCAGACGGGCGACGCGGTCATCGCCGGTCCGATAGGAGGCATTATGAATTTCATCATTCGAAGTTTGATAAGGCTGGGTATTCTCAGGAACGACCTTGACTACCATTTGCTTCGTGCATTGATGGTCATCATTAGCCTATTTTTTGGATATCAGAAATGGTTCGATTATGAGGCACAGGCGCTGATCCCCTATATCAGTCATGGCCCCCTCATCTTCTGGCTGTACCCCGTCTTTGGCATTCGCGGAGCAACCTACTTTCTTGGCGCCTCAGAATGGGTATTCGGTGCAATGCTGTTCGCTGGATTCTGGAACAAAAAGTTGGGGATTCTCGGGGCTCTCGGCTTATGTTTCTCAATGCTCTCGACTTCGACGATCATTCCGTTCATTCCCGACGGCTGGGCCGCTTCCGCCGGCGGATTTCCTGCTATGACCGAGAGAGTTGCGTTCCTAATGAAGGATCTGGTTCTGCTTGGTGTTTCTGTGTATTTGCTGCGGCAGGATGTCATAAGAGTGTCACTCGCCAAGACCACAGCACGCGTGGAGGCAACCAATCTTGCTGCTGATTAACACTCGCGATGCTGTCGGCATCACAGTGCGTGGACGACGGCGAACTCGTCGTGCCGCCGGGCCCTCTGCGCGGATGCAAGGCGCTGCGCGAACGGGGCGGGCAAATTGTTCAATCGCCCGCGTGGCGCACCATTCGCCACGTGTGCGGTAACATGCGCTTCGTAACTGAGAGCCCCGACGAGGCGGCAAGCCCGCCATTGACAAGAACGCGATCGAAAACGCGTTGCTCTGATTTAACTGCGTAAGGGAGTCGAAGAGGATGTATGAACACTGTTTGTGGGAAGTTCAACTTTATAAATTCCGTTGCACGCTTAGCCGGTACGTTGGCGCTCGTCATGATCGCGGCTGCAGTTGTGCTTGGCTCGACGCAGAATTTCACCGTTCCAGACGATGTGGCTCTACGGATTCGCCTAGATGACACTCTTACTAGCGTCGATTCCGAAGTCGGGGACCCTTTCAGCGCGACTGTCGTTGACCGTGGCGATTACCAAAACGCTAGAGTTTACGGCCAGATCTCGGAGATTGATCCATCCGGCAAACTCACAGGTCATACCAGCATTATGCTGCGATTCGATCGGCTAGTAATGCCGGACGGCAGGCGCGCGCCAATTCAAGCGGAAATTGTCGAACTCTATCACGCACCATCAGGGGAGAAGGTCGGCGTCGAAGGCGCTATCGAATCAGGAGGGCGAGGCCGCAAGAGCGTCGAACACACCGTCATTGGCGCTGGCGCCGGAGCCTTACTGGGCGGGATCTTCGGGGGTGGAAAAGGAGCAGGCATCGGTTCAATCATCGGCGGTGCGGCGGGCTGGGAACAACCGCTTTCCACGGTCGTCAGAAGATCACACTCAGTAGCGGCCAGGAAATGTTAATTCGTATCACAAACCGCGGATCCGAACCGTCGCCTCCAACAACCTGATCCAACAATTGCAGGTGAAAAGCATGAGTCGAATCATCTTGGTCGGCATTATCACAATAATGGTTCCTGCGGCATGCCTTACTCAATCTTCTAAACAGGAACCCACTACCGGCGAATTGCAGAAGCAGTTGAAAGAAATGCGTTCGCAGATGGCCACAATGCAGAATCGAATTGCGGAGTTGGAGGCGGCCAGAGGGACAACAGCGATGAGCTCCAGTAATGATCCAGTTCTGCCGCCGGAGGAGACTCCTCCGGCACCAGCTCTTCAGCTGCAACCCGCCAAGGCGAAGAGTTCCGAAGAACCAACGTCAATCCGCTTTAGAGGGCTTTCTTTGACTCCGGGCGGCTTTCTGGAAGGAACAATGCTCGTCCGTACTCGCAATGAAAACGCAGATATTGCGAACAACTATTCTGTGATTCCGCTGAATGGATCGTCGAACGCAAGACTGACCGAGTTCCGCGGAACCGCGCGCAACTCAGAGTTCTCGCTGTTGATCCAAGGGGCAGCAGGAAGCGCGAACCTAAAAGGATACGTCGAAACCGATTTTCTGGGCGCAGCACCGACTGCCAATTACGTTGAATCCAACTCCTGGACGCCTCGCCTTAGACAACTGTGGGTTCAGCTCGATTGGCCTTCAGGATGGACTATCACCTCCGGTCAGACCTGGTCCCTTCTCACTACGAATGAGCAAGGCATTGCAGCTTTAGCGGAATTAAGACCCGCTACGGAGGATGGTCAGTATGTCGTTGGTTTCACCTGGACGCGGCAGAGAGCATTGCGCGTAACGAAGAATTTTAACAACAAGGTTTGGGCTGCTTTTGCACTTGAGAGCCCGGAAAGTACATATTCGGCGGCGTTCGCGCCCGCGAACATCATGGGGCTGAACACCAGCCAGAATGCTGCAACTGGTGTTAACCTTTTGCCCTTTCTGGCCAATTACAGCAATGGTTTCTCCACGAGCCTGGCGCCCGATCTTTTGGCGAAGGTAGCTTTTGAACCGGGCTGGGGACACTTTGAGATCAAAGCCTTAGGCCGTTTTTTCCGCGACCGTATCGCATCAACCGCAACGACGAATGGCTATACAAACACCACCGAAGGCTATGGCGTTGGCTTCGGTGCGCTAATGCCGTTTGTGAACAAAAAATTGGAACTATCGCTGGAGGGGCTCCTTGGGCAAGGCATCGGACGCTATGGCTCTTCGGGGTTGCCGGACGCCACTTTGAATCCGACAACAGGAGAGCTGCGTCCATTGCGCGAAGCTAGGATCATGGGAGGTCTGGTATATCACCGCAGCAGCCGTCTTGATTTGTACACGTATGGCGGGGATGAATACGCGGGACGGTATGCGTTTATCTCACCCACTGGGACCGCTGCGGGCTACGGTTCTCCTCTAATCGATTACACGAGCTGCACAAACGAAGTAGCGCTGAATGCCTGCAGCGGGGCAAATCGCAACATCTATGAAGCGACGGTAGGTTACTGGTATCGCCTCTTTGGAGGCGAGTACGGCAGGATCGAACAGGGAAACCAGATCGTTTACATACATCGCAACCTGTGGAGCGGTATAGGTAGAACGCCCCAAGGTGGCGATATCGTAGCCTACACATCGCTGCGCTTCTATCTGCCTTAGCTTTGACAGGTAGGAGTGGGCTGCTTGTAAATGGGGCGCCGATGGTCCTTCTGCAATGGGTTATTCAATCATTCCGAACGTGGACGGAAGGACGACGCGCTCCAGTTTCTGGGTATAAAAGCAAAGTGGGGTCTCGCAAAAAGAAACCTAAGGAGAAATAGCTATGAACAATGTACGAAAAGAGACGGACAGCCTCGGGGTCGTTGAAGTACCTGCGGACAAGCTCTGGGGCGCTCAGACTCAGCGGTCGCTCGAACATTTCAGCATCGGCAAGGACCTAATTCCACGTGAGATGATCACCGCATATGCCTTTTTGAAGAAAGCTGCGGCAGCGGCGAACCACGGTGACAAGCGGCTGGGCGATCAACAATACAAACTGATTACGCAGACTTGCGATGAAATTCTTGCAGGCCAGCATCACGACATGTTTCCACTGCACGTGTGGATGACCGGCAGCGGGACGCAATTCAACATGAACGTGAATGAAGTGATCTCCAACCGGTGCTGCCAGATCGCTGGGACACCGCTGGGGAGCAAGACACCGGTTCATCCCAACGACCACGTCAACATGTCTCAGTCGTCGAATGACTCCTTTCCGTCGGCCATGAACATCGCGGCCGCTGTCAACGTGAAGGCGCGGCTGATCCCGGCGGTGAAGCAGCTGCACGATGCGTTCGCTGCAAAGGCCAGGGAGTGGAAAGACATCGTCAAGATCGGCCGCACACACATGCAAGACGCAACACCGCTCACGCTCGGGCAGGAATGGTCGGGCTACGAAGGCATGCTGGCAGACGATCTCGATCGGATCGAAGATGCCTTGAGAGGCGTCTATCGCCTCGCGCTTGGAGGCACAGCAGTAGGCACCGGCATCAATTCTGCACCTGGCTTCGCCGAGGCCGTCGCAGCCGAGATCGCCGAACTCACGAGTCTGCCGTTCGTTACGGCGCCCAACAAATTTACGGTGCAAGGCGCCCACGACGCCCTTGTGCAACTCTCCGGCGCGCTGCGAACGCTAGCTGTGTCGCTTTACAAGATAGCCAACGACATCCGGCTGATGTCTTGCGGCCCGCGAGCGGGCTTTGCCGAACTATTGATTCCAGAAAACGAACCAGGCTCCTCGATTATGCCCGGCAAAGTAAACCCCACTCAGGCTGAAGCCCTCACAATGATTGCGGTTCAAGTGATGGCGAACGACGTGGCGACCGGCCTCGGCGGCGCCGGAGGATACCTCGAAATGAATGTCTACAAGCCGCTGATCATCTTCAATGTGACCCACTCAATCTCGATTCTGTCTGATGGCTGTACAAACTTCCGCAGATTCCTGGTCGAGGGAACGAAACCGAACCTGAAGAAGATCAACGAATACGTCGAGCGTTCGCTGATGCTGGTGACCGCGCTCTCTCCAGTCATTGGCTACGACAAGGCTTCAAAGATTGCTCACTACGCGATGGACAACGACCTCTCGTTGAAAGAAGCGTCACTAAAGTTGGGATTTGTCACCGAAGACGAATTCGTCCGCGTCGTTGACCCATCGAAGATGGTCCACCCGTATATCGCGAAGGCATTGGAAGCAGATTCCCGACGATAAGAGCGGAAGGGACCTTAAAAAGATAATCGCGCCCTGCGCGGGGCGGTGAACAGATCGTTTCAAGAGGAGGAGCAAGATGATCTCCGCGGAAGAACGAAGCAGTCCGACAACAAGGCCCCAGGCGTCAGGCTTTAGTCAGGCAATCACCCATGGAGTCCTACTGGCGGCCTGCTGCCTCGTTAGCTATGCGGTAATCACTCATATCCTTGTCGCCGCGCGAATTGTGACGCGAGATGATGAACTCCTGGGAGGCATGTGGGCCATCATCGCTACAATATTTGTTTTACGCTTCACATACCAAGAGAGCGTAACCGCGGCCCTTTCGAGAATGTCCGCGACCGTGCTCAGCTTCGCCCTTTGTTTCCTCTACCTTTTGCTGTTTCCTTTTCGACCATGGGGGTTGGCCGCGTTGATCGGAATCTGCACCATCCTACTGAGCCTTATAGGACGGCCCGGAGACATTATTACGGCTAGCATCACAACAGCAGTAGTGATGGTAGCAGCTGGCATCAGTCCCCAGCACGCTTGGAAGGAGCCCATCTTGCGGTTGATCGACACGGTTGTTGGAATTGGAGTCGGCATCGCGGGCGTGTGGATAGGCCGGACGTTCATTGGGCATAGCCTGAGTCGAGCACCGGCGGAATTACGCGAGGTTCCTCCCAGCAAACTGTGAGGGGATCCGGTAGCCGGGCCCTTTGATGTGTGAGATCGCTCACTACGCAACGGACAACAATCTTATGTTGAAGGCAGGGTGCTGATGCTTGGGTTCGTGACCCGGGACGAATTCGATCGCGTCGTGGATCCGAAGGAAATTTTCAGACCGCAAGTAGCCCCTGCCGCTGCCTAGGGCATGGGGCTCTCATCCGCATCGAACACACGCGAAGGCAGGAGCCGGCTCGGACGGTTCAAGCCGGCTCCACTTCGACAACCAGGCAAGTTATTGGATCAGATGACGTCTGCAGTTTCAAAACCGCCGCTGTTGGCCGCCCATATCACCCGGGAAGAGCGGTCGAATCTTGTCCTGTCTTTTGCCCGAGTTTTGTACATCAATGGCGAATCCACGCAAAAGACATTGAGTACGGCCGAGCGTCTTGGCAATTGTCTGGGATTTCGGGCCACGATCTTGCCTCGCTGGGGAGAGCTTGAACTCCTAGCGGAAGACACCGATGGCAAGTTTATTTCGGTAATTGAGGCGAATCCCTCCGGCGTAGACATGGAGCGCGTCGTGTCGGCTTTGAAAACTGTTGGGGAGTTATGCGAAAGCCGACTGCCCCCGGCCAACGCAATGGAAGCAATCAACACAATCGCAAAAACCCCGCCTGCGCCGACGTGGATGTTCACGCTTGCGGCCGCCGTGGGCGCGGTGGCGTTAGCAGTACTTTTCGGTGTTCAGCACGTGCAGTCGGCGGTGCTCATATTCGTCAGTGCTGCGGCGGGCGCCCTTTTGCGTCGCACGTTGGCCCGACATAGCGTAAACATCTTTCTTCAACCATTCGGCGCAGCGTTGGTCGCCGGCATCGTCGGGGCAATAGCGGTTCGTTATGACCTGAGCTCGTCCTTGCGCCTCGTTGCCGTTTGCCCGTGCATGGTGCTCGTGCCGGGTCCGCATTTCCTTAATGGCATGTTGGACCTAATCAGGGGCCGCATGAATCTCGGAGCGTCCCGGCTGATCTATGCCGTGCTCGTGGTTGTGGCCATCTCGACGGGACTTCTCATGGGGCTCGCCCTTTTTGGTGTCTCCTTACCGGTAGACCCGGCTGGCAGGGCGCTAACACTTTGGCATGACTTGATTGCCGCTGGCCTCGCCGTAGCTTGCTACAGCGTCTTCTTTTCCACCCCTTTGCGCATGCTGGCTTGGCCGGTCGTGGTCGGCGCTGGAGCCCATGCTCTCAGGTGGGTGGCGCTCACCGTACTTGGGGGCAGTGCCGCGACCGGCGCATTTGTTGCGTGTTTCATCGTCGGAGTGATCCTCACTCCGGTGTCGCGCCGTTGGCACATGCCGTTCGCAGCCGTCGGTTTTGCCTCTGTGGTGTCAATGATGCCAGGAGTCCTGATGTTCAGAATGGCCAGCGGACTCGTCCAACTCACACACGGTGCACAGAGATCATCGGAGCTTATGGGCGCGACGATCGCTGACGGTTCCGTAGCAATTCTCATCATTTTGGCGATGAGCTTCGGCCTCATCGTTCCGAAACTGATCATTGATTACGTCACCGAAAAATTGACGGGGGACTGAGTCTTGACCGACGAGGAATCTGCCATGTCCACAGCAGGATCAACGGACCGACATGTTGGAATCGGTGCATCTCATGACACAGCGACGCCCTCGCGATCGGAACGATAACCTCCTACTAAGTGATCTCGATTTTGTCGAAGCCCCGCCACTTGTAGATCGCCATGGACAACAGCCAGCTCAGAGCAAAGAGTCCTACAATCGCATAGCCAAGTTCCGCAAAGCTGTCGTTCAGACGGGTCACCACGACCCAAAATCTTCCGTTTGGATGGAATTGGCCGGCCAACAGTCCCAACGCTTCGATCCCTCCTACTGCTAATGCAACAAGTGCGGAAACGCACGTAATCGTCATGTTGTAGTACAGCTTGCGAACAGGCTTCATGAACGCCCATCCATATGCACCCAGCATAAGGATGTTGTCCGTCGTGTCGATGAGCGACATGCCCGCCGCGAAGAGCACTGGGAACACCAGGATCGAAGTGAATGAAAGGCCTTTCGATGCTTCAGCCGCCGATATACCCAACAGGCCGATCTCCGTCGCGGTGTCAAAGCCCAAGCCAAAAAGAACGCCCAGAGGATACATGTGCCAGCTGCGGCTGATCATTCGAAAGATTGGGCGAAATATTCTTGAGAGACAGCCTCGATTACTAAGGAGCATGTCAAAGTCTTCGTCCTGGTAGCTGCCGCCAGAACGCACCACTACGAAGGCGCGATAAATCGACCGCAAAACGATCAGGTTAACCATCGCGATCGCAAAAAGAAAAACAGTTGATACCAGAGTCCCAATTATGCCTCCGACGGTCCTAATGGCACCTACCCGATCTTGGAGTGTCAATGCAGTGCCAGCTATCGCTGCGGCGCCGACTAGCACAATCGTTGAGTGGCCGAGCGAAAACATAAATCCAACCCCGACAGGCCGCTTGCCCGCCTGCATCATTTTTCGCGTGACGTTATCGATTGCCGCAATATGATCTGCGTCCACCGCATGTCGCAGTCCCAGGCTATAGGCTAGAAACGCCGTTCCCAGCATGACGGGATGTCAACGTAAAACCATAACTGCCCAGAACCATGATCCTGCGTTGAACAAAAACAGGAGACAATACATTCCGAAGATTCTGCTGCGAAGACTGCCGGGACCATCCTCGAGCAAGCCGTTCATCTTAAATCGCATGATCTCCCCTGCAGACCGTATGACCTCTACTGGCGGACAGACTCTTTGAGCCACGACTCCCTAAATCTCCGGCGAGTACCTAAATAACAGTAAGCTGTGAAATAGGCGCCTTGCGCCAGTCGCACGATAATTCTCCAAGATTAAGAAAATTTCACCTGCACCGTGAACAAGGATGTCGAGCTTTCTATTCGCTTTTTCGTTTCAGTGAAAAAACAACCAACATTTTTCATTGCCGAGATGCTCTCTTGCCTCTGCGATGGAATCTCCGACCCCCTTGGAGCTCCAATCACTTCTGCCCCCGTACCGCTTAGGTATAAACCGCTCTCTACACTTCCTCTGCAAGATTGTGGATAGCCAAACGCGTTTCCTGCATCATCATTGCGAATCCGACTACGAGACCCGCCACTCCAACCGCTTCGGATAAAGGGCTCAGGAGAGCAATGACTATGAATCCGCCGCGCAGTGCTGAAACCGTGAAAAGAGACTCGAAGAGCGAGATCAGTGCAGTCGCTGCGAACGATCCCAGGGACATGTAGAAGATTCTCAGCGCCTGGAGAACGAGGGTCCAGCGCAACGCGAGAGATTCCGGCTGACGCTGGTACATCCTCATTCATGAACGTGCTGTTCGTCCGATTGGCGGACCGGCATCACCAGGTATAAATCGGTGCGGTTCGGCAGATGCGTGACGTAGGGCATTCCATTCGATGCATCGCGATTGAGCCCCTGAAAATCGTCTTGATGCGGACTCACGATCATCAGGTGCGGACCAACATGGAACTCCTCACCCGCCTTCCGCGATTGCGCCCAGGCGCCAAGGTACATGTACGAAATCCCGATGCGATCGATGCGCGGCGTGCGGCCGGCCAAGCTGTCCTGAATCCATTGCAGGAATACCGCGTCGAAGCAACCCGGCTCATCGTGCGGATACCCGGGAATGCCCGGCAGACAGGTCCATTCGTTCGAGCCTTTACGAAGGACCCGGTATTCGTCTCCAGACGCCGCGGGCCAATCGAGCAGTGTCGCGTCTTTGGTGATGAAGGCAGGACCAGCGCGCAGCGCGTCCGCGATCTTCTCCGCGTCAGTCACCGGAAATCGATCTGACGACTGAGCGAAGGCGGTAGCCGCGGTCAAAACAACAGTTGTGAGCAGCTTCATAACAGTATTCGTGCGGATCATCGATAACTCCTGACACCACGAACAACGAATGCATTAGTTTCGTGACATTGCGTGCTCAGCTGCTAACGGCGCAGTTCCAAAATTGAGGCTGAATCGTTTGCACCACACGGAAACCGCACGATACCTGGACAAGTCCACCTCGGGACCCAACGCATAGTTTTGGTCGCCAACATTGCCTTTGATGGGCCCCAAATCTATAAACCCGGCGCGCCGAACGCTCGCGCTATCTTTTGCTTCGTCGGCAGCCACCATGTATACATGAACGTTGGGCCCATTCGTCGTCTTGAAGTTCGTGAAGCGGAGAACGCGGCTGCCGTCTCCGATCTGATAAATGGTTGCAGTGCCTTCCGTGGGGTGTATGACACTGTGGAAGGATCCCGACTCAACGGATTGGAGTGAGGCGCCGCCCTTCGCGGTGGGCATTTCTTCTTGCACACGCCGGTCGATGAAAAGGCCCTCCGGCCGAAATGCGTACCACGCAGCGAACAATACAATCACAAACGCGGAAACGGCGAATTTCCTCAGTTTCATTCTCATGTCTCCTCCAGGCCACGGAACTGCCGACCCTCGCTGCTGCATGTTCACAACTCGCTTGCTTCCGATCGGTATCTCATGGAGTAGCACTGCGTTATGGCGCAACCACTTCAACTCCACCCGAACAGAAGCACGACAGGGACCAAAAGGACAAACAAACTCATCTCACTGAAAAACGGGCCTGAGTCGGGAGTCAATCTTGGGAACGGAGATCAATCGCAGCAGTGGCCCTAATTGTCGGCGTCGAAATAACAACACCGAGACGTCCGCTCGACACGCCCACGACGCCTCCAACGCTCGCTCAATACTGCGCAACGCCGCCATCCGCGAACAGTTCGACGCCGTTCACGTATGCGCTGTCGTCCGACGCGAGAAATGCCGCAACTCCGCCCATGTCATCTGGCGTGCCCAAGCGGCCGAGGGGAACGTTGGCAAGGACGCTGGTTTTCTGCTCGTCGGTCATGAGGACAGACAAGCCCGGAGTATCGATATGGCCGGGGCTTAGAACGTTGACTCGGACTCCACGGCCCCTAAGGTCCACGATCCAGCTGCGTGCGAAAGAACGCACCGCCGCCTTGGTGGCATCGTAGATTGAGAACGCTTCGAAACCCTTGATCGACGCAATTGACCCGACGAGGATTACCGACGAACCTTTAGCCAGCAGCGGCAACGCCTTTTGCACCGCAAAAAACAAACCGCGCACATTGGTATTGAACGTCTTATCGAAATGTTCTTCGGTTATTTCACCGAACCTTCCCTGCTCGTAGAATCCTGCGTTCACGAATAGGATATCGATGCGGCCTGCCTTCTCCTTGACGAGCTCATAGATGCGGTCAATATCGGCAAGCTTCGAGCTATCAGCTCGAACCGTGCGAGCATCGCCCCCGATCACAGCCACTGCCTTGTCCAGTTCCGACTGCCGGCGCCCGGTAATAAAGACCTGCGCGCCTTCAGCGGCGAAGCGTTTAGCGGCACCCAGGCCAATGCCGGCGCTGCCGCCGGTAACAACTGCAACTTTGTTTTTGAGTTTCTTGTCCATGAGATCCATGAGCTCCCCAGTCGTTTGCTGATGACTCCCAGCGTTTTCTCACAGCCCCGCAACAAACGGCACGCACTTGCTGCCGGTCCATTCGTTACGGCCCGCGGAACATTTCTCTGCATCTAATTTGCCAAAGGTGGCCCAAGGCCGCCTTCGCCACAAAATACGTTGCAGAAGACTGTTGCGCGGATTTTGTTCACAAACAGTTGCCGACTGCGCAGGTACCCTGTGACGTCATGCGTCGACATTTTGACAAGAAGTCGACCCGGCGATGGCGGTGAGCACTCACTTCCTGTTCGCGGCCGATTCACTGCACTGTTGGTAGGCGTGCATGCATCCTGTACTAATCGCAGCTCAGATCGCACGAAATCGAGCACATCCGTCGGAGGGAACTCTGGCGCATGCTGACAAGCGGGGCTGGCTTGAGCGTCATCTCGCCAAATTTAGCGCACGCCAAGATGGACCTGTACTTCGAACATTCCGCTGTTCAGAATTCGCATCGCGCGAGGCGATTCTCGATGTAACGAAATCAGCGGTCCGCATCTGTTCTACATTTCTCGATTCCCGGCAAAGACAATCGTCACCCCACAAACTCTCTCTCAGCTTGTTGGTTGCCATCGCTCCTCGTTCTTCCGGCTGTCGCTGAGTGGTTTTATGTCGTATTTGTGCACCGGTCGTGAGATCCCGAGCTTCTTCATCTTGGCAATTAAAGTCGTCCGCTTCAGTCCCAGTCGGGCGGCAGCACCACAGGATCCTCCGATAACCCAGCCTGCCACCCGCAATGCCTCCTCGATCAGGGCTCGCGTGGAATCGTCGAACGTGCCCTGTGAAGGAGTTACCGCCACCGGATTTTTGTCTGATACAGGAAGAGGGTTCGGAAGTACTCCGTTATTCGACAGGATGACCGCTCGTTCGATCAAGTTCTGAAGTTCCCGGACGTTGCCGGGCCAAGGATAATCGACCAACGCACTCAGGGTTTCATTCGGGATACAGGTAATTCGCTTGGCCATCTTACGGCTAAAAACCCC
>Ga0210396_10001064_pt1 | contig 31069 bp, 30 predicted proteins | sample IncBWH17OmetaG_FD_155466 | JGI IMG/M metagenome (GOLD analysis project Ga0210396, IMG submission 155466) | Forest soil microbial communities from Barre Woods Harvard Forest LTER site, Petersham, Massachusetts, United States - Inc-BW-H-17-O ...
CACCCCATTCCAGGCAATAAATTGCCTGGCTACGATCGCTCACTCCCTCCGGCACAACACTTTAATCACATCGGCAACGTCAAAACCAGGATCTGCACGAGGAATACTCGCAAGATCATGACCAAAGGGTAAACGGCTGCGTAGGCAGTCAGAGGGCGATCAGATTTGGTGAAGCTAGTCGCAAATGCTAGGGCAGGTGGATCGGTCATACTGCCGGCTAGGACTCCACAAATTGTTGGATAATCGAGCCGTAGGAATTTTCGCCCGACTAACCCGACCACAACCAACGGAACCAAGGTTAGAAAGGCTCCCGCCAGTAACCAGGAAATTCCGTTCCCGGAGAGTAAGACTTCCAACAGTCTGCTACCTGACTTTAATCCGACGCAGGCCAGGAAAAGTGCGATCCCAATCTCTCGAATGACCAGGTTTGCGGCAGGGGTCATATACCAAATTAATGGCCCTATCCTACCGATGCGGCTTAGGAATAAGGCGATCAATAAAGGACCGCCGGCTAACCCGAGTCTAACCGGTGCAGGCATGCCAGGTAAGCTGATCGGCAAACTGCCAAGAATTACCCCAAGCATGATTCCCACGAATACGGGAACGATGTGCGGTGAGTTCAATGCTTCCGTTTTGTTGCCAACCAGATCACTAACTCTTGCGACACCTTCGACTGGACCGACCACAAATAACAAGTCCCCGAACTGCAGGCGCATCTGATCAGATGCGGCGAACTCGATTCCAGCTCGAGTGATTCGCGTTGCGACCGTACCGTAAAAGTGTTCGAAATTTAACTCACCGAGCGTCTTGCCCAGTACATGCTTCTTGGTCACGCATAACCGTTCCGTGGTCAGATTGCTGGGGACGTCCGCCAAGCTGATTTGGCTTTTCTTGCCGATCATGGTTTCGAACTGGCTGAGCTTCGCTTTGGCGCCAACCAGCCGTAAAGAATCGCCTAATCGAATAACAGAATTGGATTCCGGCACGGTTACCTTTCCGCCATGATGAAGCCGGGAAAAGACAACGTCAGCCTCCGCCACAAATGGTAGATCGCGGATAGAAACGCCATCGACATTCGGATTAGTGACTTCGATATCGAGATGCTCGGGTGAATCAGCATTGGTTGTGCTCTCGCTGGTTGCATTAGCTTCTCGCACCGGATCCGTCGAGTAGGTCTTTCGGATCAAAAGCATTGTCACGATGATGCCAACGACGCCGAAAGGATAGGCGACGGCATACGCCATCCCTAAGAGGTCACTGCTGCCAGAGGGTACGCCTTTTATAGTCAAGAGCGCGGCCTGACCCGCTGCTAAACTAGGGGTATTCGTGGTAGCGCCGGAAAAGAGGCCGGCGACTGCCGGAACAGAAAAGTTGAGCAGGAAGCGAAGGCCAATCACGATCAGGCCGCCTAACAGGACAATCGACGAGCCGAGGGCGTTGAGTGCCAGGCCTTGCCGCTTTAACGAGGAAAAGAAGCTGGGGCCGACCTGGAGACCAACGGTATAGACGAATAAAATTAGTCCGAAATCGCGAGCAAACTCTAGAATGCTTTGCTCGATATGTAAGCCGGCCTGCCCTAAGAAAAGCCCGGCGAATAAAACCCCCGCGGTGCCAAGCCGGACGCCGCGGACACCGAGGCTGCCCAGGGCCAGGCCTAAAGCGATGACTAGGCTAAACGCCAGGACGGCATGAGCCACTGGCCCTTGAGCCAGATAATCAATCCAACTAAACATGGTGGCCCTAGTTTAAACTCCCTATTTTACGATCGCAGTGGGACAAGGTGAGTGCTCGAGGATCTTTTCTGCGTAGCTACCAAGCAGGAAATGCTTCCAACCCGTCAACCCATGGGTAGAAAGCACCAGAAAATCCGCCGGCAACTCGGTGGCAACTTTAACGATTTCGTCTCGTGGCGAAAGCGCGGTTCGCTGAAGACAGTCTACCTTCGCGTGTTCCCGTTTGGCCTCTACCACTTGCTGATCGAGCCTCTTAGCGGCTTCGCGTTGCCACCCCAGGACTTCTTCCGGCGAAATTCCCTCCATCGGATAGTTTAAGGCGGATGGCTCCGGGACAACGTGCAGGATAGTAAGGCGTGCGCCTAAACGTTTTGCTAGTTGTACCGAGTATTTGACAGCTCGTAACGAGTTCGGAGAAAAATCGGTCGCGACCAGGATGCGATCGAAGCCGAATTTTTTCTCGTTGTAGGTTTGGTCTGCGAGCTCCGGTAGGCGCTGCAGGGTATTAGTCGCTTCGCTCATATAATTGACCTTTCTTCGATCGAGTTTGCGCCATCGGACGTTCATCTGCCGCCCACGGATTGGCCGAAGTTAGCCACGCGTTGGTGTTTTGGGGAGCCGCTCGGACGCCGTGGAGCGGGCGTCACCATTCTCGCGCGTGCGCATTCGCAGGAACACATGGTGCGAGGCTATGCCCCGAAGGGGGCAGAGACACTTTAGTCCCGAAGGGACGTAAGGACTCAGCCAGGGGTTTTAACCCCTGGTTAACGGTTCAACACACGCCCGCCCTGAAGGGGCGGCAGAAGTTTCTAACCTGGCGTTCCGCCGTTAGATGAAGCGCTGAACCCATATCTTCCGCCCCTTCAGGGCGGGTCGTCTTTTTAATCGCCACCAGGGGTTAAAACCCCTGGCTGAGTCCTTACGTCCCTTCGGGACTAAAGTGCCTCTACCCCTTCGGGGCCAATACAAAGGCAAATGGCCTCTGCCCATTTGCCTCCTAACTCCTAGCTCCTAGATTCCAGGTCCTGTCAGGCCTTCGGTCCCGCGTTCTTCACTTCAGGTCCGGCCTGCTCACCGAATTTCTCGAAGTTCTTTCGGAACAGTCCGGCCAATTTCGCAGCAGTTTCCTGGTATGCCTTCTTGTCGGACCAGGTTTTTGCTGGTTGCAGGATCTCATCTGGTACGCCCGGACATTTCGTAACCTGCGCGAGACCAAAGTAATCGTCGGTTGCTACCGGAGCCGACTGCAATTCACCGGAATTGATGGCGTTCACAATTGCGCGGGTATAACTGAGTTTCATCCTGGACCCGACGCCGTACCCTCCGCCGGACCATCCGGTATTCACTAGCCAGACTTGGGCATTATGACGATCTAGTTTCTCAGCCAGTAACTTCGCGTAGACCGTCGGATGCCACACCAAGAAAGGGGCCCCGAAGCAGGAGGAAAACGTCACCTGAGGTTCGGTAACGCCGACCTCGGTGCCGGCGACTTTCGCGGTGTAACCGGAAAGAAAATAGTACATGGCCTGCTCCCGAGTGAGCTTGGCGACAGGCGGTAATACTCCGAATGCGTCGCAGGTGAGAAAGATGACTTGCGTGGGATGGCCGCCAACGCAGGGCATGTGTGAAGTTTTGATGAATTCAATAGGATAAGCTCCGCGCGTATTTTGAGTGATACGTGCGTCTTTGAAGTCTACGATTCGTTCTTCCGCATCCAAAACGACGTTTTCCAGGACGGCGCCAAATTGCAACGCCTGGAAAATGTCAGGTTCGGATTCCGGTGTTAAATCAATCGCCTTTGCATAGCAACCACCTTCAATATTGAAGACCCCGGTTTCACTCCAGACATGTTCATCATCTCCGATCAGTAATCGTTGCGGGTCGGCGGATAAGGTCGTTTTCCCAGTACCGGAGAGTCCGAAAAAGAGGGAGGTTTCTGAGCCCTGCTTGGCCATGGTAGCCGAACAATGCATTGGTAACTGGCCGCGTTTCGGCATCAGATAGTTCATGATGGTGAACACGCCCTTCTTCATCTCTCCTGCGTATTCAGTACCGAGAATCACCATCTCCCGTTCCTCAAAATTCAAGTCTACCGACGTCGTGGACGTCATCCCTTGAGTAAGCCGATTGGCCGGAAATGTCCCCGCGTTGAAGATCACATAATCCGGTTCGCCGAAGTCTTGCAGTTCAGCCTGCGTTGGGCGGATCAGCATATTACGCATGAACAGCGCATGATAAGGTCGCGAGCAGATTACCCGGATACGCAGCCTCACCGCTGGGTCCCAACCGGCGAAACCGTCTACCACGTATAGCCGGTCGCGGGTCTGGAGGTAGTCGATCGCGCGTTCCCGGTTAATCTTAAATGATAGCGGCTCTAGCGGGAAGTTGACTGGTCCCCACCAGATATCTTCGGCGGACGGGGCCTGTTTAACGACCCGCTTATCTCGCGGGGATCTTCCTGTCTTCTCTCCCGAGTACGCGACCAACGCTCCCGTGGCCGATATGGAAGTCTTATGGTCGAAGCGAATAGCCTCTTCGTACAAAACCGCAGGAGAAAGGTTTCGCAGAATCTGCGGGACAGAGATGCCGTAGCGAGTTAGATTAAAAGTCGCATAGGTAATTTTTCTTGTGGGTAGAAATTTTTATTAGCAGCGATTCAGGTGATCAAAATGATCCTGTAAAAGCCGAACCATGGCCTCGGAAGCGCTCGGATGAATGAGAGAAAGATCTGCCAGGCTTTGTGCGGTTACGCCGCTACGAATCGCGGTAGACGCCAAGTTGACTACTTCAGCAGCTCGCGAACCAATGGCCACGCAGCCAAGGATCCGGCCGGTGCTACTCTGAATAACAAGTTTGAGCAGATTCTTATCTGGCTCGATCATGGTGGCATCGTCATCCGTGATAAGTGGTAGAGTCTCAGATATCACGTCTACTTGATGACCTGCTGCCACGGCCTCCGCTTCGGTCCAGCCTGCAGCAGCGATCGGCGGTTCGGTGTGCAAACAACGCGGGATCCAATGAGGCTCGAACATGGCTTTTTGACCGAGGATGGTCTCAACCGCCACCCGAGCCTGCGCATAGGCTGCGCTGTCGAGCAGCATGATACCGTTAACGTCGCCTATCGCGAAGATGGAAGGGACTTTCGTTTGCATCTGCGCGTTGACCTCCAGAAAACCTTCCGTTGGCAGGCCGACGCTACCCAAGTTCAAGCTCTCGGTGTTGGGTACACGGCCAACCGCCACTAACGTGAGATCGGGTGACACCACCGTCCCATTGCTAAGCTTAAAGTGAATAGGACCGCTTTGATCCGGAGAAGGTAATTCGACCTTTTCCTTTAACATGATCTGAACGCCGGCTTGATCGAGTGCCTCTCGCATCCGGTCCCCAGCGCTTTTATCCCAATCTGGAAGAAGTCGTGATTCGGCTTCAACCAAGGTAACGGGAACTTTCCTGGCCCGAAAGATTGCGGCAAGCTCGCAGCCAATGTATCCCCCTCCAATTACAAACAGGTTCTTCGGAACCAGGGAGCTATTCAGCAGTTGATCAGAGTTGAACACTCTGGCTTTTTCGTTGCCGGGGAACGCAGGTCGCGATCCAGTCGCTAGAATGAGGTATTCACCGGTAACGGTTTCCTTTTTGCCTAGATCATCGGTGATGATAACGGTGTGCGCGTCGAATAATTCGCCTCGGCCGAACTTGACCTCGGCTTGGGCGCGGTCCAGGGCGCGACTTAACTCTTCTGCTAGCCGGTTCGTTGTCCGGTGTTGAACCTCTAACCAGGCGGGCCAGTTAGTGGTGATTAAATCCATGTAAACCCCCAACCGATCGCCGTCGATAACCCGATCGTAATGAGTGGCACACGCACGCAAGGCTCGGACGGCATGACATCCTCGATGGACGCCAGTTCCTCCGATTCGCCCGGACTCGATTAAGAGGGTCCGCTTTCCGGCCCGAGCCGCAAGCAGGGCGGCGTCCTTTCCGGCCGAGCCGGATCCTATAACAATTACTTGGTAGTGGTAGCTCATTTTCAGCACTTCATCTGGTCTATTTCATTTCGTAAAGTGTCGGGGGGCAATCGCGACAAAGACAGGCGTAGCGGATTTTCGCAGTAACTCGTTATTTTGAGATTTTTCGAAACCGGTAGACCGGTGGTCGCTTTCCTCGACCGGAACTACGATCATGTCGGCCATTAAACGCTCGGCCGTTCGAATGATCTCGTGGGCATCGTAATGGCCCCCGACGAGCAACGGGAAGGTTCGGTAATGACCTTCCCTGGCTTCCAGGACGCAGTCCCAAAGCCGGACCTGCGCGCGTCGAGACCAGCTGTTCCATACATAATGGCAAATTCCCCGAGAGTCGGTACTGATGGCAGGCTCCGACGAAAACCCTAGCAGCCAGAGATCAGCGTCATAATGTTCCGCCAGACGAATGGCGGTATCGAGGTCCACCTTAGCGTCTTTGCTCAGATCGATGGGCACTAAAATATTCTTGCAGAATACCGGCTCGTTCCCGTTCGCTTCACACGGTTCGATCAGTTCATTGCAAATGTTCATGTCGCTGCTTCTTTCTATTTCAGTTGTCGTCGTCCTCCCACACCAGAACCGGGCACCTAGCCCGGTGAATAATCTTTGGCGCTTGGTCCAACTTGAAAAAATCACCGAACAACGTGTGATGATGACGTCCCACCACAATGAGATCTGCTTTCATCGTAGCAGCGGCTCTCGTGACCTGCTCAGCCGGGTCACCGTTGGCAAAAAGAGACTGGCAGTTAGGATACTTCGCTCGTATCTGACTTGTTAGATTCGTCAGGCGCCGTTCGGCGTCACGCCGGCCCTCCTCGAGCAACCGGCACATGTCTTCAGAGCCGAACTCAACGGCACTGGGCGGTACATAAACGTGAATCAATTTGAGCGACGCCCCGAACTGTCTGGCAATCGAGACCGCGTAAGTTACCGTCCGCTCGGAGTGTGAGGACAGGTCAACGGCAACAAGAATTGTCTTAACCCGAAGAGCCGTTTCCGGTTCTTGGACTGTGTCGAGGTAGTTCATTAGGTGCTCCCTTTGGTTTGCACTCGACACTAGGTCTCCTTGAGCGACTCGGCTCACCGCCGGTTGTGAAGAACCGACCGCAGATTGACACGAGTTGATCAACCGGAGTGGCTTCCTGTTCCGGAGAACGACGGTCTGAATAACTAAAGGCCCAAGGATTGTGTATCTACTAAGGTCGAGAAGACCCTAGACTCTGCCGCTAGTCAGCGTCGAAAAATTTTCGACTTCGGTCGTGCCGGGAAGAGATGGTTCCGCCTGCTCCTACTACATATACGGACTGGTTAGGTTCTTTCGTTGAGCTCATGCCGCCAAAAACTCGTTCCAACGTCTAACCAGATAATTGTGTTCATCCATAACCGAATTCCAAACCGCAATCTGGCTCATGCGATCATGGTACGATCCACCATCCCGCACTTCCCCTTTGCGAATCAGCGGCTTTCCATTCGGCCCGGAGAGATCTTGCGGAGCAGGTGCGCCTTGGTACCAAAAGTCCCACTCGCCGGCTGAAAGATAACTTTGAGCCCGTGAAGGCGCGGAGATATAGTAGCCATGCCGAGCAACATAGGCACCCGCCCATCCGTGTAGCCACCAGTCGGCGTACCGGTAAGCCGCATCTAATAGCGCGCCCTTCAAACAGCGGGAAAACGCGATTCCCCCAAACCAGGCACGATAGCCTTCTTTGGGTGTGGCTTGCTTAAAATGAATTTTCGCTTCCCTCAATGTAGCTCCGGCCGGTGACCAAAAGCTTTGGATCCTAACTCCTCCATCTATCATCAGACGAGCGGATTCCGCGTAGGTTGCCCAGAAACCGCGGAAATGGCCAGCCTGCTTACGATCAATCAGAATCTTAACCAAATGATCGATCTCCGGGATCGACAGATTTCCGACATCTTTGAATTTTCCGAATCCAGCGCTTTGCACAGCCAACGCAGCGTCGATGGCGCCGATGGCAGCGTCATTTTGTAGCGCCACTTTACCCTTCCAGCGCTCGTCAATGAGCCAAGCCCAGCTCTCTCGGGCGCCAGAGTTATCTTCTGTGAGATTATCCGGCGTATAAGCAAACGAATCCGCATTATGCGTCAATGGTAACATCGTGATGAACTGGCTCGGTTCATCCAGAAAATCGCCATCTTTGGTAACGTACAAATGACGCTGCGGAGAACAGCCCTGGCTTTCGGGGGATTCGGAATCAAATCGACCGGTTTTAGCGAGCTTATTCACGTCGTCCCAATAGGTTAACTTAGCGGTATCAATCGGCCGCAGAGCGCCGGCCGGCCAAACTAACTCCACGCTTTCGAACCACTGATCGTACACGTCGAAGCTTTCCGGCTCCATTACGGCCCGACGTTGAACCGATCCACCATCTGCTACAATGAACTTAATCTCGAATCCCAGGTCTTCTTCAGCTCGCTTGCGCACAGCGGAGTGCAAAGTGGTCGTTGTGCCTAAGACCCTAAGTCTAAGTTTCTGCATAAACAGAGGCGGATGCCTCGATCGGTCTCGCCAATCCAAAGGCGGCAAAAGACCGGCGGATTGTGGCCGGATCAAGATCACGCACGATGAACACCAGTTTGCTCACTTCGGTCTTCGCCATTCGATTGGTCAGGTGAATCGGGGGCTGAATCAGATGTTGCACTCCTTGGATAACTATCAAGTCGTCTGTTCCCTCGATCCGCAGTACACCTTTGACCCGCAGAACTTTATTGCCGTGAGCGTGCAGGAGCAGCGACAACCAAAGGGCGAACCGTTCCCAATTCAACGTACGAGCTATTTCAAGAAAAAAGCTCTTGGTTGAACCGAGCGCATGACTTGAGTCTTCAGAGAGATGGCTATCTAACCCATGCTTATTTTCATGCGAAACAGCGAATCGAGATAGATCCGCCGGGAGCTTATCAGCGAATAAATCGGCCAACTGCGGTCTGTTCGTTGAGTCGAAGATATCGGCGACTGGATTGATGTCTTGTACATATTGCCGAATCCCCAGCAGTTCTGCCGGAGTCACTAGATCGGCTTTAGTAATCAGGACCTTCTCAGCGGCGGTGACCTGAGCCATCCATTCAGGGAATGCTCTAGCCTGCATCGCGGCCAGTTTGGCATCGATGCAGGTCACGATAGTAGCCATCTGAAACTGATGGGAAAGTTGCGGATCGTTGAGAATGGTGGCGACCACCGTGGCTGGCTCTGTTAGCCCGCTAGTCTCCAAAATGACGCGTTCAACCGGAGGCACCGCACTGGACCGTAGCCTGGCCAGCAAACCCAATAGAGCGGCCTTCAGTTCACCGCGAATTGAGCAACAGACACACCCATTCTTTAAGAGCACCGCCTCCGCCTTGACCGCGTCTACCAGCAGATGATCGACCGGCACGTCACCGAATTCATTAATTAACACGGCCACACCTTGGCCGGCTGCACCAGTCAGGATCTGCTGCAACAGCGTCGACTTACCGGCTCCCAGGAAGCCGGTGAGTACATTAAAAGGAATCGCTCTTCGTTGATTCATTGCACGTTTCAAGCCGATTCAACAGATCCAGGGAGAGCGGATCAAGACGCTTTCCCAAGATTCGTTCTGCAGCCGGCCAGGCTTCGCCCAGGCTGTTGATGACTTCCGTTTTGCCAGTAGCTCCGCTCAAAACATAGTACGCACCATGCTGATCGGATAGGGTGAGTCGAAACAACGACAATAATTCGTTTGCTCGTTTGATCCGGTTTAATCGGCCAGCTCGCGCCGGCCCATTGTCCGGGCGGGCTTCAAGCCAGCTGGATTTGGAATCGCCCAACAAACCACAGAACGCACACATAGGATTTCTTGAGCGGAGCCCAGTTCGGGGCATCTAAAACTAGATGCGCTGCTGCGGTGGGATGTGCTTGGCGCCCAACACCAGAATTCCGGAGACAAAACAAGGGAGTGCTCCGAAAACGAGTGCAGCGGTTTGCCAGTTGCCGCCCTGCTGGAGGATGGAGGTCGCACCAATACCAGCTACAATCGCGCCCACTGGCCCCAGGGCGTTGATAATTCCTCCGCCCGTCGCTCGGATCACCGTGGGATAGCTCTCACCGATGAAGAACAGCAGCGCTGCATATGGCCCTATCAAGAAGAAGAGACCAACACTATATAGCAAAACCACGATCCCGAAATCGTGCCCGGCCAAAAGCATCGCGGCGAACGCGATTCCACCCAACATCCACCCAATCGCGATCGCGTTTCGCCGGCCGATCCGATCGCCGACATACCCGTGCGCAAGGTAACCCAGATAGCCGACCACATTCGATAAGACGAGAATCAGCAATGAGTTCTCGAAGGTGATTTTATGAACGGCTGTAATAACTGTCGTCCCCAGGACGCTGAAGACCTGAATCGCAAACCAGTTGAGAAAGAAGGCCAACCCCAAAAAGAGCGTCGCCCGGAGCGCTTCGCCCCGGAACGCCATGGCCAGACCGGCGCTTGTCTCTTTCTCAGATCTGAGACCGGATCCTTGCCGTTCTGCTGCTCCACCCTGTCCTTGTGAGAGAGCAGCCTCTCGCGATTGGATGAATTGCGGTGTTTCCCGTAGTTTCCGCGCAAGGAAAGCAATGACCAGAGACGGGATCGCCGCGAATATAAAGCAGCCTTGCCATCCGATTACCGGCAACAGAAAAGCGGTTAACCCTGCTGCCACCAGTGCTCCGACCGGCCAACCACCCTGTACCAAACTGTAGATGAACCCGCGGTTTCTCTCCAGCACAGGATCATTCGCTGCCGAATAAACTTCGCTGAGGTAGGTCGCATTCACGGTTTGTTCTGCGTACCCCATTCCTGACACCGACCGGATCAACACCAGCGCCGCTTTTCCTAACCCCCCACCGATCGAGGTGAGAATGGAGCAGAACGCGGCTCCAGAGATGGTGATGATAATTCCTGCGCGACGACCGACGCGATCGACCAAAGGCCCAACAATGAAGGCGACCACTGCGGTACCAACCGCCACCCAAGTTGCCAAAGCAGATTGGGTAGCACTGTCCCAATTATAGCGGTTACCGATTTCGGGTAACAAGGTGCCAAACAGGATGAAGTCGTATACCGCAAAGACCCAGGCCAGAAAGGCAATCACGGTAGCCCGCCTGACGTCCGCACGTGAGAAAGACAAGGTCGGTTCGACCAACGGTTTGCTGATGGTGCTCATAACTACCTCACTTGCCGCGGAAAGCGTTGTTTAAAGTCATCAGCGATTTGATTGAAGGTGACAAAGCGAGTCCCTTCATGGCCCCGAATGTATTCGATCAATCGCTCCAGCATTAACAAGACCTGTGGCCTTCCCTATACGTCGGGATGGATCGTCATTGCGAAAACGGCGTACTCGTTCTCGCGATAAACCCAATCGAACTGGTCGCGCCAGGACTCTTCCAGGTGCCGTGGATTGACAAAACCATGGCTATTCGGTGCCTTCTTGATGAAGAGCATCGGCGGTAGATCATCCAGGTACCAATTGGCGGGAATCTCGATGAGATCAGTCTCCTGGCCGCGCTGCAGCGGTTTCATCCAGGTGGAAGGATGCTGGCTATAATCTATCTTCGTCCACTGCCTGGATGACTTTTTGGAGGTATTCTTCCGGCTCCGGCTTCTTGTACATGCTTCGAACAAATACTTGAGCTTCCTTCTGGCGATCACGTTGAAGTTGAATCAGCCAGTCGTACATCACCGAAACAATCCCCGGATTCTGGTTGGCCGGGATCAACCCGTCCACCAGCACGAGCCCCTTCCGTGAACTCGAACGAGATGGCATTGTTGGCAGAACCGTTTATCCCGAAGTGCCGCCACGGGTCGAGTATCGCCTGACCGATCTGGGTCGAGGACTAACGCCGGTATTTCTGGCTCTTGCCGATTGGGCGGACGCACGGAATCAACAGACAGAGGCCCCATCGACCGGAGAATTAGCCCGCTTACCCTAGTCGGAAGGGAATTTGAGCGTAACCCGAGTTGCAAATAGAAGATCGCTCAGACCTTCAAGATTTATTAACCGCCCCTTGTTTCGGCGGCCCTCGTAGCGACTCTGCCATCGCTTTGTGCCGGCTGCCAAGACGTTGGCGCCGGCATCAGTTTCGTGTTTAGCAGGCAATCCCCGGCTAGTAGCCGGCCGTTCTGCGATATGCACCCCCGCCCACGTTTCGTCGCTTCGCTCGCTCGCCGTTTCGCCCACTCGCCGATTCGCCGTTTCGCAGACACCGGCGCCGGATTGGACCTATACTTTCTTCTGCTCAGCTCGGACAAACTCAACGGAGCGCGCCGCTTTTTCGTCCAGGTCGCCATTGCCCAGCAAGTCTCGGAAAACAGAAATGTCGCGTCCGACATCGCCTCCAGGCAGAAGAAATGGCTCCATTACCACCGCACCCTGATAGTTAATTTCACGCAACGCGCCGAAAATCTCCGGCCACGGCATCCGGCCTTCTCCGGGAGGGCGCCGATTACACTCACCCAAATGAAAATGGCCAAGCCATTCGCCGGCCCGCAGGATTGAGTCGCTGAACGTGTCTTCCTCGATGTTCATGTGAAAGGTATCCAGTAGAAGTTTACAATTCGGGCTACCCACACGCTCGGCGAAGGCGACTCCTTCTTCCGCCGTATTCATCATGAAATGCTCGAAGCGATTGAGTACCTCGATACAAAAAAGGACATTGTTGTCTTCGGCCGCCTTAATCGCTTCCTTGACGCAGGCGATAGACCGATCGGTCAGCACTCGTTTATCTTCTCCGGGCATTAATTTCCGCGGCCAAGAGCTGTAATTGACCCCGGCCATTATGGTTCCGCCCAGTTGCTTCATCGCTTTCGACACATCCTGGAGAAAAGCGACCCCTTTATTTCGAACTGCTGGATCTTCTGAAGCCAGGTCCATGTCGGCCGTCATACCGATGCTGTAAGTGAGCGTAAGGCCCGCGTCGGCCGCCGCCGCTTTCAACTTATCCCGTTCGGCGTCGCTCATACGAGTTGCCTTGGGAGCATTAATTTCCAAAACATCGAAACCGCATTTCTTAGCTTTGGGGACGAACTGAAGAGGATCTGAACTCCAGTATTGGGTCCAGTAACCGAAGTGTATTCCGATTGGATTCATAATTTAAAATGGGAGGTGGAAGAGCTCGTCCATCGGGCACGTCGGGTAAGCAGCCGACGAGCTCGATGGCAGAACTTAGGATCGCATTCTCCATTGACAATGCCGGGAGTTCAAGCTGTTATCCTGTACGTACAAGTTTGCTATGTCCCCCCAAGTCTCCCCGCGATCACAGCGCCGGATCGATCGTTCCTCTGCTTTGCCTTTCTATCGCCAATTGGCCGATATCGTTCTGAACGCCAAATGGTCCCCAGGAGACCGGCTTGCTTCCGAGCATCAGCTCTGCCAGATCCACGGCGTGAGTCGTTCGGTTGTGCGCCAAGCCTTAGCCGAGCTGGCCAAGAAAGGGCTCATTCATAAAGTGAAAGGCCAGGGCGTCTTTTTCACCGGGAAGAAAATTGATTCCGCCTTTGTTCAACAAGCAGCGGGATTCTGCGAAGAAATGATCGCTAAAGGGCACCAGATCAAAACCCGCGTTCTCAAGCTAGAGATTGAGCCCGCCAACGTCCAGGTCGCCAGACAGCTAGGCATTCGAGTCAATGAAGAAGTGGTTTGCCTGGACCGTCTCCGATTTGTCGATGGGGAAACCTTTCTGGTCGTTTGTACTTTTCTCCCAGTACAGCTCTGTCCGGGTCTCGAAAAGATCGATATGGCCGACCGATCGCTCTATCAGGTATTGCGAGAAAAATATAATTTGGGACCCCCTGCTGGCGGCGAACGAACCGTCGAAGCAGTACCTACACCGGGCCGGGAAGCTGCTCTTCTTAATGTACCGCGAGGTTCGCCGGCGCTCTTGATCAAAACGACCACACGAATCCGCAGCGGAGAAACATTCGAATATTCCGTTGGTGTCTACCGAGGTGATAAGACAACCCTGGATATCCGTCTGGTGTGAGCTCAAATCGGGGGCATTTGCGAACTTCAAATCCCAATTCGTATTTCGGGCAATTAACTGAAACCCAAGGGATCGGGTGTTGGAGGTGAACTGAGATGAATGATGAAAAAAGACAGAGTCAGAGTAACGCGGATAACGGTCTGTCGCGCCGTGATTTGATTAAGCGCGCAGTCGCCGCCGGTATTTCCATCGGCGCTTTTGGCCCATCCTTGGCTCGCTTTGGCATCGGCACAGCAAAGGCAGCCGAGGCAAGCAGCGGAGCCAAATTCGGGAACCTGGCAAAGAGCTGGTCAGGAAAAACACTCAATGTTTCGTTAGTAGCCGAAGCCCGATCCGACGGCATAAAGCAATTGGCGCACGAGTTCACCGAGAAGACCGGGGTGAATGTGAATATTAACATTTATCCATACCCGACCCTGCAGGAGCGGCAATTCACGGCGGTTAATCAGCGGACAGGAAACATCGACATTGTTCATGTGGACTGCGTCTGGATGGGACAATACGCCGGCCAGGGATGGCTACATCCGGTAACCGATTATGTGAAGGACACCGATCCAGCCGTCTTGAGCGTTGATGATTTTATTCCGCGAGTCATGGATGAACAGTGTAGGTGGGACGGAACATTGTACGGACTCCCCTTCATCACCGCCGGGTTCACCCTGTATTATCGCACCGATATTTTTGACAAGTATGGGCTAAAGCCGCCGCAGACCTGGGATGAATTGTTGCAAGTAGCTAAGACCATCCACGAAAAAGAATCAGCTAACGGTGTGGCCGGATTGACCATGATGGCGAAGCGAGGAGTACAGTTGGTTTGTACCCATCTTAACGTGTTTGGCTCCATGGGCGGTTATTACTACGACAAAGACAAGAAACCCACCATGACATCGGATGCTGCCATCAAATCCATCGAGTACCTCCGCTCTTTGCTTCCCTATTGTAACCAGGGAACGTTGGCTCAAGACTATGACGAGGCGGCTGCCACGTTCAAACAAGGCCGGGCCGCCATGAATCTGCAGTGGCAAAATGCCGCACCCCAATTTGTGGGAGAGAATTCGCAGGTAAAAGGGAAAGTGGCCATCACCGCCGTACCCGGTGTTTCTGAAAATGGAACGATCAAGCGCACTGCTACCATTGGCGGGTGGGATATGGGCATCGTCGAAGACTCGAAGAACAAGGAAGCAGCTTGGGAATTTATTGTTTGGGCTACCACTAAGGATATGGAAAAACGGTTGGCCAAATTCGGCACGGGCGCCCGTGAATCCACGCTTTCTGATCCGCAATTAAGCAAGACTTACATAGAGTACCCGGCGACTTACGCTGCTTTTAAAGACTCGATTGGCAGACCGCGAATACCGCAGTGGGTGGAGATGAGTGACGTTTTGGCAGCCGGTCTCTCGAACATCATGACTGACCAGAACAAGGCGAAAGATGCATTGGCTGACGTCAATGAGAAGTTCGCCCAAACCTTGCAAGGATAACCCGATCAGCGCCGGATCGCACTAATGGCGGCGTAGTGGACTAGTGCGATCCGCAGGTTGTGAGACGTAAAAATCGCAAATGGCTGTTCCAATCGGTACATTAACGAACAGCGTGGTCCGGCGTCGTGATCCGCTGAGCCGGCTTCGTAAATGGCTTCATTCTAACCCGGCAACCGTGATGCTGGGCCCGGCCATTGTTGTGCTCCTGGTCTTCACCATCTTCCCTTCCATTTACTCTTTGGCCCTGAGTTTTCAGGATTGGAATATGCAAGCCAGGAATTCGCATTGGGTCTTTCAGGGGTTGAAATACTATCAGCGGGTTCTAACCGATCCGCGCGCATTGCAGGCGTTTTGCGTAACCGGCATATTCATAACCGGATCTGTGTTATCCGAGATTGTCTTTGGGCTGCTGATTGCCCTACTCCTCGACCAACAACGGCGCGGTACCGGAATTACTCGGACGGCTATCTTGCTTCCCATGATGACTACCCCAGTCGTCGTTGGATTGATCTGGCGCCTGATGTTTAACGCCGACATTGGTTGGATCAACTTCGTGCTGCGCGCCCTGCATCTACCCGGGCTTGATTGGCTCGGCTCGCCGCATACCGCGCTTTTGTCGATCGGCATAGCGGACGTCTGGGAGTGGACGCCCTTTGTCGCTATAATTTTGTTGGCCGCCCTGAAAGCAATGCCGATGGAACCGACGGAGGCAGCCCGAGTTGACGGCGCTGGACCTTTCCAAATCTTTCGGCTCCTGGTTTTACCTTATCTCCGCCCGGCAATCGGGGTCTGTGTCTTGTTGCGCGTCATTGATTCAGTGAAGTCATTCGACCTCTTTTATGTGTTGACCGGGGGTGGTCCCGGGACCGCTACCGAAGTCATTGGCCTGTACACTTACAAACAGGGATTCAACTTTTTTAAACTGAACTACGCCGCAGCCCTCTCCTACTCAACGCTCATACTGGTCGTGATCTTCGCCAATATCGCAATTTTTAGCGGCCTTTTCCGGCAGACGCGATGAACTCCCTATGAAGGCTGAGCAACGAAAAAACCCGTTTGTTATCCAAGATCTTCTCCGAGGTCTGGCGATTTCGCTAGTACTGCTCGTTTTTATCTTCCCTATACTGGCGATCGTCCTGATTAGTTTTCAGGGGAAATCCGATGCTCTGAGTTGGCCGCCCAAACTATTCTTCTGGCCGACCTTGGAGAACTATCTCAACATTTTCTCGCTCTATCCGTTCGCGGATTACCTTCGCAATAGTGTTGTGGTCACAGCCGGTGCAACCTTTTTATCTCTGTTGCTAGGACTGCCGGCTGCGTATGCCTTGGTTCGGCTGCAAATGCGTCGAAAGGAAGATCTGGCGCTCTGGTTTCTCTCTCTGCGAGTGTTACCGCCAATCGCAGTGGTAATTCCTTTCTTCATCCTCCTGCGCAATGGCGGCCTATTAGATAACCCTTTGGGCCTCATCATGGTCTATCTTACCTTTAACATCCCCTTCGTCATTTGGGTGAGTCGCGGCTTCTTCCGTGAAGTAGAGACAGAGATCCAGGACGCCGCGCTGGTTGATGGCTGCTCGATTTACGCCGTGTTCACTCGGGTCGTTTTGCCGATCGCGCGAGGCGGTATTGCTGCCACTGCCATCTTGACCGCTCTTTATACTTGGAACGAATTCATTTTTGCCCTCGTGCTCACTTCCACCGAGCACGCCATGACCATGCCGGTGGCCGTGACGCTCTTTATTCGTGAAACCGGTATCGGCTGGGGTAATATCGGTGCCGCCGCGGTGTTCATGTTCCTGCCCATGTTTATCCTGACGCTGTCGGTCCAAAAATATATTGTTAGTGGGCTTTCACTTGGAGCAGTTAAATAGATTTAACCCTATCGCCAGTGCCTCCCAGGTTTTCTCGGTTCGACAATTATTCAAACATAATTTCAATCCACCTACCATATTATGAGTGCCTCACTGTCTACGGCTCACCTTGCTCGAATGATCGATATCAGTGCGGTTCAAGCGTTCAATACTATTGAAGATGTGCGCGAGTTGGCCAGGATCGCCCGCCAGCATAACTTCATCGCCGCGCACGTCCTCCCGCATTTTGTCAGTCTCCTCCACCAGGAGCTAACTGGTTCGCAAACCTTAACTGGAGCGCCGGTTGGGTTTCCCGCCGGAGCAAACAGCACCCGGGTGAAAGTGCAAGAAGCCTGTGAATTAGCCGAGGCGGGGGTCCAAGAAATGGACATGATGATTAATGTCGGCCGCCTGCGTTCACGCGATAATAGCTATGTGTTGACCGATATTCGCTCGGTCGTCGAAGCAGTGAAACCGGTTCCAGTGAAGGTAATCCTGGAGGTCCATCACCTATCGGATGAAGAGATAAAACAAGGTTGTGATTCCTGTATCCAGGCGGGGGCAGAATTTGTTAAAACGGGAACTGGTTGGACGCCCTCAGGAGCGACTTTGGAACGCGTGCGACTGATTACAAACTTCGTGCGAGGCGCAATCAAAGTGAAAGCGTCAGGCGGTATTCGTGATCTCGAGACAGTAAAGAGCTTGTTGCAAATGGGTGTCCAACGTTTTGGCATCAACACCAAAGCAGCAGTCGCAATTTTAGCTCGCGGCCACGCTGAATCTACTGATCACGCTCAGGAGAAAGTTCAACTCGGATCTAGGTAGGCGTTCGCAACGAGCTGCTTTTCGTCGTCGCCAAATCTCCTTTTTCTTATCGAACATTTGATCTGTGAGCGCGTACTTAATTGCTTGTGATCTGGGCACAGGAGGGAATAAGGCGGTTCTCTATGACCAAGATGGGACGGGTGTCGCCAGTTCTACGCAATCCTATCCAACCTTTCATCCCGACGCTCAGATCCATGAACAGCGTCCGGTGGATTGGTGGAACGCAGTGGTAATCAGTGTTCAGGGTTTACTGGAAAAATCACGAATAGATCGGTCAAAGGTTAAAGCCATCGGCATTTCCGGCCATAGCCTTGGCTGCGTGCCAATCGATGAGAATGGACGTCTGCTACTGGATAAGACTCCGATCTGGTCGGACAGCCGCGCGGCCGTTGAAGCAGAGGAGTTCTTTCAACAAATGCCATTTAATAAATGGTACCTGAAAACCGGAAACGGATTCCCGCCGGGACTTTATACAATCTTTAAAGTGATGTGGCTGAAGAAGCATCAAAATGATGTCTATCGGCGAACCTACAGGATCCTTGGAACTAAAGATTACATCAACTTCCGGCTCACAGGCCGGATGGTTACCGATCATTCTTACGCCTCAGGAACGGGCGTGTACGATTTAACCGCAAGAAGCTATCATTCCGACCTTTTGCGATCCAGTGGGATCGACGACGCCCTCTTTCCAGAGATTGTCTCGTCGGACCAGATTGTGGGTGAGCTGAGTGCTGAGACCGCTGAGCTGCTGGGTTTGTCTGCTTCAGTAGCAGTGGTTGCAGGCGGCGTCGATAACAGCTGCATGGCGCTTGGAGCCGGCAGCACAACAGAAGGGCATATCTACAACTCGCTGGGCTCATCCAGCTGGATCGCAGTGACCTCCAGCCGCCCAGTCCTGGATTTACAGATTCGGCCCTACGTATTTGCCCATGTTGTGCCAGGGATGTTCACATCGGCGACATCCATTTTTTCCGCGGGGACCAGCCTGGACTGGATTCGAGATCAGCTCTGCCAAAATTTAGCGACCGCCCAAAGTGGCAATGCAACGCCGTACGAGAAGATGTTTGACCTGGCGGCATCTAGTCCGGCTGGTGCTAATAACCTGCTCTTCGTGCCGACACTTGCGGGCGGAACGCATTTTGAAGGAGGACCGGCTGTTCGCGGCGCATTGGTAGGATTGGATTTCAGCCATACCTTGGCCGATATCATCCGGGCTGGGCTAGAAGGGATCGCCTTTGGCCTGCGAGTCGCTCTTGACGAATTGCGCCGGCTTACCGCGGTTTCGGACGAAATGCAGATGTTAGGCGGCGGCGCGAAGAATGCGCTCTGGCGGCAAATCTTTGCTGATGTTTATCAGTGCACGGTGATAAAAAGTCAGATCGACCAAGAAACTGCCGCTTTAGGAGCGGCAGCCTTGGCTGCCGTTGGCTCTGGAGTATGGACCAATTATTCCAGGGTGGCCGAACTACACCAAATTGAAGACCGTTGTCTCCCGAACCCCAAGAACATTAGCGTCTACCAACGTCTTCTGCCGGTATACAAACAGGCAGCTCAACATCAACGCAAATTGAGTGAGCTTCTGGGGCGCTCCTGATCGCGCGACCAAGACCGGAGCGGAGGGGCACTGCATTCCGCGTTTCGGCTGGTTTTCGAACATCTCGCCGTGCCCCAGGCGATGGGCTTGGCCATAACGTTGGCTCACCGGTCCCAGCTAACCGCCTTACTACTCGCCAATGGAACGGCTGACGATCTCCTGTGCCTGCTCGACTATGGCGGCAAGATGCTCAGCGCTCTTCAGGCTCTCGGCGTAGAGTTTATAGATTTGTTCCGTGCCTGAAGGACGAGCAGCAAACCAGCCGCTTCCTGAAACGATCTTTAGACCGCCAATTGACGCGTTATTTCCCGGCGCGCGTGTGAGTTTTTCAGTGATTGGTTCACCGGCTAGCTCCTGGGCATCGACGGCATCGGGTGAGAGTTTCTTTAGACGATTTTTTTGATCCGCTGAAGCCTGGGCATCGATGCGGGTATAAAACGGGGTACCAAACTCGGACGCAATTTCCTGGAAATGGACGCCCGGATCTTTTCCGGTGCTTGCCGTTATTTCAGCTGCCAGGAGACCCAGAATCAGGCCGTCTTTGTCCGTGCTCCAGACGGAGCCGTCACGGCGCAGGAAACTGGCGCCTGCGCTCTCCTCTCCTCCGAAACAGCAAGAGCCGTCGTATAGCCGAGGTGTAAACCATTTGAAGCCCACCGGCACTTCCCAAAGCGTACGACCACTGTTCGCGACGACACGATCGATGAGACAGCTACTAACCAGCGTTTTGCCGATTACCGCGTTGGCAGACCATTGGGGACGGTTAGCGAGCAGATAACGTATGGCGACCGCGAGGTAATGATTCGGGTTCAGAAGACCTCTTGATGGAGTGACAATTCCGTGCCGATCCGCGTCAGGGTCGTTCCCAAAAGCGACGTCGAAGCGATCCTTCAGTTCTACTAGTCCAGCCATCGCCCAGGGGCTGGAGCAATCCATGCGGATCTTACCGTCGTGATCTACCGTCATGAAAGCAAAAGTCGGATCAATCTTAGTATTAACGACAGTAATATCGAGGCCGTAGTGCTCAGCTATTGGTTGCCAATAAGTCGCTGCTGATCCACCAAGCGGATCGACGCCAATCTTAACGCCAGCCGAGCGGATGGCTTCCAGATCGATGACTTCAGCAAGATCATGAACATACGGTATGACGAAGTCCTCTTCGTGGGTTGTCCTTGCCTTGAGAGCGGCTTCGAAGCCTATATGCCGAACTCCTGTATTGCCCGCCCGTAGCAGTTCATTTGCACGATTCTGAATCCAATCGGTGGCGTCAGTATCGGCAGGGCCGCCATTTGAACCGTTGTATTTGAAACCGCCATCAGCGGGCGGATTGTGCGATGGAGTGATCACGACGCCGTCAGCGACTCGGTTCGACTGTCCCCGATTGTGAACGAGAATAGCGCGCGAAATGACAGGCGTCGGAGTGAAGCCGTTGTCACGCTGGATAAAGGTCTCGACCTCGTTGGCGGCCAGTACTTCGAGCGCCACCCGTTCAGCGGGGCGAGAGAGCGCATGGGTGTCTTTGCCCATGAACAGCGGCCCGTCGATTTGTTCTTTACGCCGATAATCGCAGATGGCCTGCGTAATGGCCAGGATATGCGTTTCGGTGAACGTTCCGCTCAAGCTTGTCCCGCGGTGACCGCTGGTACCGAAGCTGACGAGCTGGTTCGGGTCGCTGGGATCAGGTTTCGTTTCGTAGAAGGCCGCTTCGAGCCGGCTAACGTCGATCAGGAGATCCTTCGGTGCGGGTTTGCCTGCAAGCGGATTTGTCTTCATGGAAAGGGCGTAAGGTTGGGTGGTTCATTGTTGGTAGCTACACTAGAAGGCCCCGACATTTGTGAGGGATGCAAGCCTCATGCAGAAGCAAAAAGACTCTTGATCGGGACTTGCTCAAAACTGCCCTGATGCAGTTTTATCCACTCACCCCAAGCCTGCTCAAACGAGAAATTGCGACGGTTAAGGCGTTCGCTCAACTTGTATTTGCGAACTTCGTATTCAATAAGCCGTGGCAAATTGCTTTCAATCCGCTTTGCAACCGAGTCGAACGCATTGGGTAACAAAGTTTAAGATACGTCCTGTTACTAATCACTCCACTCGTCCATTCGAGCCAGGTGCCGAGCGTATCTCTGCTTACCGGTGCAGCAGTTCCGCCTTGTGGCCCTCGCCTTCTTGGCTGAGCAGCGCTTCTTCAAAAGTCTGCTCGATGATGGTGACCGCTCTTTCAAGGCCTCGGATGGCGGCAATCTCGTCGCGCATCTGAACGGCACGGGTCTTATAATTGGGATCATCCATGATGGTGGTAATCAGCGCTTTCAATTTATCGCTGGTTAGGTCCTCTTCCTCCAGGAAATCACCGACGCCATGGTAAGCAACACGAGCTGCCATCCCGGGTTGGTCGAAGCCGATCGGGATTGCGATCATGGGAACACCCGCTGCCAACGACTCCAGCACGGTATTGGCTCCAGCATGGGTAATGCAGAGATGAGCTCGTTTAAGAAGTTCCAGTTGCGGCGCACTCCGTACCACGATCGCATTTCCGGGTAGCTTCCCGAGATCCTCGAGGCGAATATTGTTTCCGATGGATAGCACCAGCTGGGTGCCAGGAATCATGGCGGAAGCAGCGATGATCTTACGATAGACATGCTCTAATCCGTTCACCAGAGTGCCAAGCGATCCGTAAATCATTCGCTCGGCCGTGACTCGTTCCCACGGAAATGGAATCAGAGACCGGGTACCGGGGTCATGAAAAGGACCGGTGTAGTGAAATTGCGGTGGGCAAGCGAGTTTCGGAAAATCGAAAACCTTGGGCGTTTGGGTGATCACGGCCAGTTTGGAAACCGTCGCGCCAGGTTTGGACCAGTCGATACCAAGATTGTGCTCCGCAGCATACTCGCGAGCAACATCCGTTACTGCGGAAAAGAAGCGGCCCATGTCAACCACTCCAGCTGCATACTTCTCACGCGCATCGGGCGAATCCTCGTACGGCAATGAGACAAAACATGGGGGCGTCATTCCAGATCGATCGATATGCAAGATGTTCCAGATATGGATATACGGAATGTTCAGACGAATGGCCACCAACTCGACAAAGACGTGAATCGTGTCGATGACCAGTGCTTGTACTCCCAACTCTGTCACCGCGTCCGGCAGATGATTCAGCATGGCTCGGCAGAGTTTCGGGTGACGCATCTGGGTAGAGAACCGCAAAATTTCCAAACCCCGCAGTTTTGAGATTTTCTCCAAGTATCCGGCACTGCCGCCAAGAGGAAATTCCTTTTGAGCGACGGCATGAAATTTCAGGTTCGCAGCCTGGACCGTCGCAGCGGCATCTTCGATGCCAAAAAAGACGATATCGTGCCCACGCGCCTCTAGTTTACGCGCCAGAGCAATCATGGGATTGAGGTGACCGCTGTACGGCATGCTGACAAAACCGATCTTCATAGTCCTGTTTTTTGTGAATTGACGCTGCACCGAAAAGGTTTCTTCGGAGCCTACAGCGCCATAGGCGCGCCGAGCCGCGTCTTTGTTCGAATGGCCGGGATTGTTGCCTGGAAGAAAGCTAGTATCGCCCAGCGTCATGCCGGCTAGAGGATGCTTAGACCACGACCTGTCAAACCGGCGAGAAACTAACTCGCCCCTTCGAGCCAGGTGAGTACTTGATAGAGCGGACGTCTCATCAGCTCAGGGCGGCCAGCACAAGTAATCGTTAGTCCCCGGACCAAAGAAATAATGGCTTCGGCGGCCACTTCGGGAAGAAAGTCTCCTTTGAATTCATTTCTTTGCGTCCCACGTACCAAGACTTCAATTAGAAAGCCTTTCCACTTCCGGTCATTTTTATGGAAGATTGCTCGAAGCAAAGGTTCCCGCATGGCCCGCGTATTGAGCTCTGCCAGCACAACGAACATTTCGGGAGTTTCTTGCAACTGCCTAATGAGCGCATCAAAATGGGCACTCAGTCGCAAGCGCGGACTCACTTCCTCGGATTCAGCCACCGGGCTCCGGCCAACGGCGAGGTCCAGTACGATATAATCGACGATCGCATCGATGAGCGCTTCCTTACCCGCGAAATAGTAATGCAGGGTTGAATGATCGATTCCCGCTCGCTCGGCGATGTCTCGCATCCGTAACCTTTCAAATCCTTTTTCCGCCAGGGTCTGGTAGGCAGCCTGAACGATCTCCGAGCGCCGTTCTGCGCTCTTCGGTGATGGGCCGCGCTTTAGCGCCTTGGCGGAGGTTCCCTTACGTTTGGTGCGAGTGATATTCACGGTGGCTAGAACTTGAATCTTACGCAGTAAAACGACGTTTTTCAACCAGGTGGTTGACAGTTCGAACAGCGTAGATACTTTATCAACCAAGTGGTTGAAAACGGTCGACGCCGTATGGCACACCCAACCGCGAACCGGAATCGGACAAATCGAAAAGGAGATCGAGTAACCATGAGCTCTTCATTCAAAGTCATCATCATCGGAGCTGGCACCGGCGGCTTGTGTTTAGCTCAAGGATTGAAAGCGGACGGCGTCCCCGTTGAAGTCTTTGAGCGGGAACGCACGGCAACCGATCGCCAGGGCGGGTATAAGCTCACTATTAGTCCCACCGGGAACCGCGCACTCAAGGAATGTTTACCGGAATCGGTTTTCCAAAAGTTAGTACAGAGCTCAGCCCGGGCCAGCCGAGGCGTATCTTTTTTGGATGAATGTCTAAAGCCATTGTTGACTGTTGACTTGCCGAACGCCGATCTGAGGTCTGTCGATTGCTCGAGGCCGATTAGCCGAATTGACCTGCGCCAAGTACTGCTGGAGGGACTCGACGCTATTGTCCACTTCGGTAAGAAATTCGTTGGCTTTGATGATACTCCTGAAGGCAGAGTTATCGCCAGGTTTGAGGATGGAACCACAGCCAGGGGTGACCTGCTCGTCGGCGCCGACGGAGCGAACTCTTACGTCCGCGCCCGGTTACTTCCGTATACGCAGAGGGTGGAAACCGGTGTCATGGCCGTATCGGGCAGAATCGGGTTGAACGAACAGGTACGTGCGTTGACCCCGCCGGCAATCTTTCGTGGTCCCACCCTGATGCTTGGTCCGAGGGGCTGTTTCCTTTTCGCCAACGCCATGGAATACGAAGATGGTTCAGTTCTGGGTAGTTGCCCTGAGGCGAACCGCTTCGGTGTACCATCAGGCGATCGCGAAGAGTGTGTCATGTGGGGATTCTCGGCTCGGCGGGAAAAATTCGCCCCATTCTTAAATCGCGATGCGTCGGACGAGGAAGCTTTGAAAACCATGCTGCTGACCCTGATGAAAGGCTGGGATCCCGGCTTACGATGGATCGTCCAGAATAGCTCCCCGATCAGCACTTTTTCGGTCAAGACGGCGGTCCCGGTTCCTGCCTGGGAAACAAGAAACGTGACGCTTTTGGGGGACGCCCTTCACAACATGACGCCGTTTCGCGGATTGGGCGCTAGTGCCGCATTGCGAGATGCAGCCGCACTCCGTCGCGTGTTGGTAGGCGTCGTTCGCGGCGAATCGCCCCTGCTAGAATCGCTTGCGGCCTACGAACGGGAGATGATCGAGTATGGTTTCCGAGCGGTTCGTGCGTCACTCGCCAACATGCGACTGGTGCATTCGGAAGGGATCGCGCGAGGACTGAGCTAATTGGGTTTTCGTCTGATGAACTTGTTCCCGCGCTTGAAAGAAAAATTCACCAACCGGTGAGACGAGACAGGGATAGCCGCGAAAAGGCGCAAAAGGCACAAAAAAGGTAGGGCAAGCTTGGTGGGGCGAGGCTCGAAAGAGTGAACCGCTTCATCAGGACTAGGGAGGTGCACCGGGCACTCACGGTTGTTGCGCCGAAACCCGTGCCGAGCCGTTAGTTTTGCTTCGACGGCTCGGCGGGTCAGTTGGCTTAATTCATCGGATAGCGGCGATACGATTGGTCTCCCTGCTTAGACCCTGCGATCTTTCGGGAGCCTCGCCCCACCAAAGTTGGCTGTTCTCTTTGCGATCTTTGCGTTCTTTTGCGGCTATTCACGTTTTATCTTAGCGAGTATACCGCCAGAGACTAATCCACCCAGAAACGACAATTATGTAGCGAGGCAGGTTCGGACGCTCAGCCAACGTTATACCAGGTACCCAGATAGTGAGATAAGGTGGCGGTATCAGGTTCGCTGCTGCGGAACGCGACGATACCATCAGGACGAACGAGATAGATCGCGCCTTCTTTGTGGACCGCATACGCCTCGTGCGCATCGCCCTGAGTGTCGACAATCACGCCAGCGGATGGAACACCTTCTCGTATAATGTGAGTGACTGCATAGAGCGGGGAAGCGGGGATTTGGATCGCCCTGCTGCCAAAGACAAGCAACTGGTGGCGATCATCTCCACTCCATAAGGAAAACAACCGTTGCAATTCCGTTTTGCCAGCAACCTGAAGTCCCTCTGCGTCGGGAGCGCGTTCACCCGAACGGGGGCCACGGCTCAACCAGCTGGTATGCGATTCACTGTTAATCGGGCTTTCCGGGTAGCCTACATCCAGCATACTCATCACTCGGGGAACAACCCGCGACATTCCGAGATGGCCTAGAACGTGAATAACCTGGTTCCGAACCGCGATGGCTACTGGGCTTCTAAGGTTAGCCATTCTAGTTGCGGGCCCCACCCGCGACAGAAGCCGCTTCGCATTGTAATGCCGTTCTGCCTGGTAACTCGCGAGTAGCTCGGGTTTCGCTAAACCTTGAATGACCAATGCCAGCTTCCAGGTCAGGTTTAATGCATCCTGTATCCCTGTGTTCATCCCTTGGCCGCCTACCGGACTGTGCACATGAGCTGCATCGCCCGCTAGAAAAATGGGTCCGCGGCTCATCGCCGGCGCCATTCGCGTATTGATTCCAAAAGCGCTGATCCATACCGGATCGTACAGCGATATATTAGTACCGAATCGCTCATTCACGATGTTTTGAACATCCTCGAGCGATGCCTTCTCCGCTTGCTCTTGGCTCCATTTCGGGCCCGTGACGATGACGCGCCAGCGTTCATCGTTCATGGCCGCGATGAAAGCAACGCCATCTTCGGATAGCAGTGCCACGACCTCACTTGGATCCCGGTCCCAACGGATCTTTACATCGGCAGTTATCCAGGTCGCGTCTAAGGTTTCTCCTTCCAGCTTCAGGCCGAGTCCCGCCCGGACCGTGCTATGCCCTCCGTCTGATCCCAACAGATAATTAAATTCTTCGACCGTCTCATTCCCGTCGTGATGTTTCAGCCGGACCGAGACCCGGTCCCGGGCATCGTTGAAATTCAATAATTCTACCCCTCGTTCCACCTCTATTCCCGCAGCCTTCAATGGTCGGGCCAGCAGCGCCTCGGTCTTGAATTGTTCGAGCCCAAGCATGAACGGATAAGGCGTCGGCAGATGGTCAAAGGAAGGGCGGACCAATAGCACATTTCCCGGAGCGTAAATGCAAGCTCCATGGATCTTAACTCCCGCAGCAAGAAAATCGTCGATAATACCGAGACGTTCGAAGTGTTCCAGAGTACGGACATGCAAAATCGCTGCTCTCGACTGGTTAGTCGGTTCGGCTAACCGGTCGATAATACGGATGGGTATCTTCGCTTTTGCCAACGCCAGCGCAGCGCTCAGGCCAACCGGTCCTGCGCCGACAATTAAGACTTCGTTCTGGTTGCTCATTTGTTTTGATGAATCTGGGGAAGCTCGATGGGGTTACCGATGACCAGATTACACGACAGCCAAACCCGACGCTATTTGGAAGACGTTTATGACATTGCGATAGTCGGCCGCTGGTCAGGGCGCGGAGAGGCTGAAGCAAACTTCAGCCTCTGGCCTTTTCGATGTTTGACATTTGTAACCATACGGTTACTATGTTGGTAACCGTATGGTTACCATTCGACAGAGCCCAGATGATGCGGTCTTCCGGGCAATCGCTGATCCGACCCGGAGAGAAATCCTAAAACTACTGCGTCACGGCCGGCTGACCGTGGGCGAGATCGCCGCCAATTTTCAAACCAGCCGTCCGGCCATCTCGAAGCATCTGCGGTTGCTGCGTGCCGCCGGCTTGGTCATCAGCCACAAAGACGGCACGGCCAGCATCTGCGGGTTGAATCCGAAACCGCTCCAGACCGTAAACGACTGGCTGGAAGATTATCGAACGCTCTGGAGAGAAAGCCTGCACAACCTGAAACGGTACGTTGAAGAACCAGCGAACCAGAAAAAAGAGAAGCCATGAACCCAACCACGACTAACGAAACGATTGTCGAAGAAATTACGATCAAAGGATCTGCCGACCGGATTTTCGAAGCGATTGCCGATCCGCAAGAACGGCTCAAATGGTGGGGCGCAGAAGGTACGTACGAATCCAACAAAATGGAGTCCGACCTGCGGCCTGCTGGGAAATGGATCATGAAAGGTGTCGCCAGGGGGAGTGCATTCACCTGTCACGGCGAATACACCCGAATCGAAAGGCCTCGATTGCTTGAATTTACCTGGAATCCAAGCTGGCAGGGTGAAACCACAGAGTCCCTCGTCCGCTTTGATCTGAACGAAACCGATGGCGTCACTACCGTCCGGGTAACACACTCCGGTCTAGGTCCAGCCGCGCGCGAAGCCCACAAAGGCTGGCCACAGGTCCTCGGTTGGCTGAAGGGCTACGTGGAGTAAAGCAGTCAGCGCCGGAAACGACAACGGCAGAATTTTTCGTTCTCGTACTCGTCGTCGTCCTCGTCCTCGATTTGCTCGTTTGGGCTGCAAATCCTGTTCCCTCCAAGAAGCAGTTGCCGGTAGTTCGAGAACCCTGGGAAAAACCGCTTTTTTCGAGGACGAGGACGAGCACGATTTGGTTGCGGCTAGGCCGCTTTGCGGGAACACATAGGTAAGGAACAGCGATGAACCTCACCCACATCGGCCGCGTTCACTCACATCTCACGACACGAACGTCCGCGCCGCGCCAGGCCCATGAAGGCGCAGCACACGCCAGCTTGGAAATAAAACCGGCCTATATCGAAGCCCTCGATGGTCTTAAACCGGGGATGGACATCTGGGTTCTCACCTGGCTGCATCAGGCCGATCGGAACTTGCTAAAAGCGCATCCCCGAAACAATCCGCACAGTCATTTGCAGGGGGTATTCTCTACCCGTTCCCCCGACCGTCCCAACCCCATCGGCCTTCATCGCACGAAAATTCTGAGCATCACGGAACATTGGATCAGAGTTGAGTCGCTTGAGGCCATCGACGGCACTCCGATCATTGATATCAAACCGGTATTAGAGCCTGAGGCCTGAGCGGCAGCGATCCAGCAGCTTCGGATAAGTGTTAATTAGAGAACGAGAGAAAATATTCTGCAGCTCATTCGCCGCGAAGCGGCGATAGATAAGAGCCCAGGGCTTTAGCCAGGCTTTAGCCCTGGGTCAGGCATTCATAGAAACGCCCTGAAAGGGCGGCCGAAAGAGAGTACCAGGTCTCCATCCCCGCCGATCGAACTATCACGTCCTCTGCGTTAGCCATGACTTCGGGCGCCACTTTCAGGGCGCGCTTCTCCTGCTCGGCTAACCCAGGGCTGAAGCCCTGCGCTATAATCTATAGCCGCTTCGCGGCACTAGCTCAGAAATCCGTAAGGCTGGCGCTCGGAGACGTCGAATCACTGCCAGCTATTTGCTATCTGTCCCGCCAAACGCCGGGACCAGCACCGGCTTCCCTTTAATCTTGGACTCATTGATGTCCCGATAAAGCGCTGGACCTTGTTCGAGCGGATAGGTCTCGACCTCTGGCGGCGGAAAATCACCGGTCTCGAATCCGGAAGCTAGCCGGCGAAGAATGTCGCCAGTTTCTTCGAAACTGAGTTTAAGCGAGTCGACCCCGAGCAGCCTCGATTCGTTATGATAAAAATCCACGAGGTTAAAGCTGACGCGAGGATCCGGACTGGAGCTGATGGCGACCTGACGGCCACGCCAGGCTAGTGCGCCCAGACAGACTTCAAACATTTGGCCGCCAACTAAATCAAATACAACATCTGCTCCCCTCCCGTCAGTCGCCTGTCGCGCACCAGTTCCGAGGTCCGAACTCTCCAGATCGATCCAATAGTCAACCGGCAAAAACCCCGCTGGTGGGATACTGGATTTCTTCTTCACTGTACCGATTACGTGCGCTCCTACGGAATGCGCGATACGGGCGGCAGCGCTTCCTACCGCACCGGTCGTCCCAAGGATAAGGACGTTTTCACCCGGCTTGACCTCAGCGGCGTTGACCAAAGCTGCCCAAGCCGTCAGGTAGGCGACGCCAATGCCGGCCGCCTGAGCAAAACTCAGGTTTTTTGGCAAAGGAACCACCGCGGTAGCCGGAACGGCCACATATTCCGCATGACTACCATCACGCCCGAATCCCAGGTCACCACCCGAACCGAAGACCGGCAGGCCCACGACTTGGCCCCCTGAACCCTTAACGATCAAACCGGCAAAATCACGGCCAGGAATCCGTGGAACGGTGGTGATGTGCATCTTGCCCTGGACGTTTTTGACATCGCTCGGATTGACGGCGGCAGCTTTTACTTGGACGAGCACTTCGCCGGGCGCCGGCTCCGGCATCGGCAATTCTTCGATAATCAGATTATCTAAGGTGCCAGTTTGATGAAATCTCAACGCTAGCATGTTCGTCGGTTTGAGAGATTTCTGAGGGCAATGACTAACAGGTTTCTGCGGCTTAAATCAGCGCGAGACAGCTCTTGGGTTCCGGCTCGTGGCCACAGCTTAGCGCCAGCCGGAGAACCGGTTGGGGCCAGACCGGTTCTCGCGTAGCTCGCGCCGCTTCCGTTGTCTAACCGCGCGTCGGCGCCTAGACGACAGCCCAACGTCTGCAGGTAGGCTCCGGAGGCCTGACTACTTTTTAACGCCCAGAATGGCGTCTTTGGCAGCTTTAGCCACCCGAAACTTAACTACTGTCTTAGCCGGAATTTTGATCTTCTGCTGGGTTTTCGGATTGATACCGAGCCGTGCTTTCCGCTTCTGCTTTACCAGCTTGCCGAAGCCTGGCAGCATAAATTCGCCTTCTTTCTTAATGGCTTTATAAGCAAGGCCACTGAGGCTCTCGAGGAAAAGCGCGGCCGTTCGTTTGTTGGTTTGAGTCGCCGTAGCGAGTGCGTTTTGAAGTTCGGTTTTGGTCATCTGTACTGGTGTGTTATGGCAAGAGAACCACGGTTTTTCAAGAGAATCGCCTTATTTTCCAGGAAAATCCGTAATTTTTGGGTCGTTAGGAGAAAAAAACCATGAATTCAAAGGCGTTCGAGGAGTTCAAGTGGAGGAGTCAGGAGCCAGAATCCAAGCGCCGGGAGGCGCCGGGTCAGGGTATACGCTGGGCACAACAAGCTTTTCCAAAAGCAATCAGTAAATCAGTAATCAGTGGCAGAAGATGAATACCCCTGGTAATTCCGGATCTGGAGCGAGATACCGATTACTTCGATGCGATCCGAGTCAACGCCCACGCCTCCTGGCTCCTGGATTCTGACTCCTGACTCCTTTACCTTAATCCTTGAGAGCAGCAGCTAGCAGGTAATGATAAAAAGCTTTA
>Ga0210396_10001065_pt1 | contig 31068 bp, 33 predicted proteins | sample IncBWH17OmetaG_FD_155466 | JGI IMG/M metagenome (GOLD analysis project Ga0210396, IMG submission 155466) | Forest soil microbial communities from Barre Woods Harvard Forest LTER site, Petersham, Massachusetts, United States - Inc-BW-H-17-O ...
ACCGGTGTTCCGGTACTACCCGCGAGTCCCCGGACCCTATCTGCCCCAAGGCACAAGCCTGATTCACATCACCAACGATCCCGACGAAGCCGCCCGCGCCCCGGTGGGGGACGCGATCATCGCCGACGTGCGCAGCGCCGCCCAGGCCCTGCTTGCCGCGGCCAAACCAACCCAGCGGTCCGCTCCACCGCCGCGCGCCCCGATCCCCGCCGTCGAGCACGCGGAAACACCGCTCAAACCCGAATCACTGTGGGCGGCCGTCGGTCATGCCGCACCAGCAGACACGCTATGGGTCAGCGAGGCCGGCAGCAACGAGATCGCGATCACCACCGCTATTCGACCCGGCAACCCGCTCTCGCACTTGACAGCCGCCGGCGAAGGACTCGGCTTTGGGCTACCCGCCGCCGTTGGCGCTCAACTTGCCGCCCCGGATCGCCCCGTGGTGGCGTTAATGGGCGACGGTTCCATGCATTACGCGATCACCGCATTGTGGACCGCGGCGCACTACAAAATCCCGGTCACCATCGTGGTCGCCTCCAACGCCGAATACGGAATCCTCAAAGAATTTGGCAAGTGGGAGAAGACACCGGGGGTTCCCGGAATGGACCTGCCCGGCCTGAATGTCGTAGGAACCGCCGCCAGCTACGGCGTGGACGCCCACGAAGCACACACCACCGATGAGGTCATCAAGCTCGTCGAATCGGGTATTGCCGATCGCGAACGACCGACCCTTATCAACGCACGCACAACACCTGTCGACGCCTAAATTATTGGCACCGTGTGGGATTGAACGCCCACGTCGTTCGAAATAGCCAACTTTAGGCTTCAGGGCAGCGTGATTCCAAACCATTGCGCGAGGACGCGACGAAGTTCGTCCAACCCTGGCTTCGGCGCCGATGACGCCCACGCCACATAGCCGTCCGGACGCACCAGCAACGCCGTCGCCGACAAGTCACCGAGCCGGCGTCCCGTCGCGACGGTGATCCGGTCCGCGATGTCGGTTACGGCGGCCGCCACTACGGCGCCGTCGGTGAGGTCGATGAGCAGCGGCCGCCCGTCGCGAGCGAGCTCCGCGACCCGTCGCGTTCCGTCGGCACCAGCGACAGCGAAATCGGGCACCCAGTGTCCGGTCAGCGGATGCGCATCGGCGCCAACGGGATACCGATTCTCGTTGCCGGACACCAGATCACTCAGACGCCGAACGACATCGGGAACCTCGAGCAGTTCGGAGAAGAGTTCTCTTAAGGCCGAGACTTCCGTCCCGGGCCTGATCAGAGCCGACTGGGCGCGAGTGTGCATGATCACCCGCTCGGCGGCGGGCCGGCGCTCGGCCTCGTAGGTTTCAAGCAATGCCGGGTCGGCGCCGCGGGCAACGACGGCGGCCAGCTTCCAGCCGAGGTTGACCGCATCCTGCAGACCAAGATTCAGGCCCGGTCCGCCAAGGGGGGAGTGGACGTGCGCGGCGTCGCCGACCACGATCACCCGACCCGACTTGTACCGCGAGGCGATCCGCGAGTTGATGCCGTAGAAGCGACGCAGATCCAACTGGGTGTCAGGCGATATCGGCCGCAGGGGTACGTCGGCGCCGAGCACGCGTTTCACGCTGGCCTCTATCTCGGCCAGGCTGACCGGCGGTTCGTCGTCGTCATAGCCGTCGATGCGTTCTTCTCGAGCCGATCGGTCCAGTTCGAGGGTGATGAGCATTGCCCTGCCGCCCAACCGACGGCAGGCGAAAACGCCATGTTCGGCACGATAGAACGGCGTGGGCGGGACACGGCCCCACCCGGGCACGTCGAGCGCGCCGGTGACCGGGTCGACCCAGTCGTCCGGCGGCACCACCCCGAACGCCATCCGGGCGACCGCGTCATGCGACGTCATGCCGGGGAAATCGATGCCCGCGAGCTTGCGTGTTTGGCTGGTGCCTCCGTCGGCGCCGACCAGGTACTTCGCTGTTAGCTCGTAGGCGCCGTCCGGACCGTCGACATGGACGGTCACGCCGTCTTCGTGCTGGTCGAAGCCCGCCATTCGGTGGCCCCAGCGAATGTCTGCGCCCAGCTTCTCCGCGCGCTCGGCGAAGAGTTGCACAAGTCGGGGTTGTTGGACGGCGACCATGTAATTTTGAGTATCCGCCGTCCCCGTCAGGTCCAGCGTCAAAGCCGCAAACATGGCCCAAGGCGACGGCTGTGGCGGTTCGTCGGCCCCTGCCAGCACGCTGTAGAAACCTCGATGGTCGAGAATCCGAACCCCTTGGCCGGTAACCCCGTTGGCGCGCGGTTCCGGGTTGGGCCCCGCCAACGGGTCCAAGACGATCGGGCGGATTCCGGACAGTCCGAGCTCGCAGGCCAGCATCAGCCCATTGGGGCCGGCGCCGGCGATGACGACGTCATTCATTTAGCCCAGCTTACTAGTGCTGGCGCGTGAGCGACAGTAACCGTTAGATCGACTGCAGGATCGCGGTCGCGACGGCCAAGCCCAGCCCGATCACCGCCGGAGCAGTGTCAGCCGCGCTGTCGGATGCGCGCCCGTGAAAAACGATGGCGCCCAACGCAAGCAGAGAAAGTCCAATGGCGGCTGCGACACCGATCGGCGCCCAGGCCAGACCCGCCAGCACACCGGCGACGCCGGCCAGCTCGAGTATTCCGATCATCCGCCACTGCGCCGGCTTGACGCCGAGATGGTCGCGGATCGCCAGCGATTGCCGCACCCCGAACAGTTTGATCAGACCGGCAAAAGCAAAAAGCACAGCAAGCAACGCCGTCACGATTACATCGGCAATCATCACCACACGGTAATACCTGCGCGGCGCATGTCAGCCCTGGAGGCCGGTGGCGGCTGCGAACGCGCGCAGCTCGCGCTCGATGTCGGATCCGGCGGGCTGATAGACGAGCTCGGTGACGCCAACTGCGCCGAATCCGGCGATGCGCTCCGACACTTGCTGTGCGGTACCCACCAACGCCGTCGCGCTGGTCAGCGGGATCAGGTCGGCGACGTGCGGCTCGTCGCGCGGGTTCGCCTTGACCAGATGCCCCTCGTGGATCGCGAGATGCCGCTCGGTCTCGGGGTAGGCCTCGACCGCCTCGCGCCACCCGCGACCGCCCGGCAGCGCATCGACCACCGCCGCGCCTCCCAGCTCGTAGGCGGCGTGGTACATCACCATCGCTCCGGGCGCGGCGGCGTCGGCGACCCGTGCAGAGGTCAGCTGCTCACCATCGTCGAGCACAGTGCCGAACGTCAGCAGCGCCCTCCAGTCGGCCACCTTGACGGCGTCGGGTTGGGGGACGGCAGCGGAGAAGACGCCGTCGCCGAGTTCGGCTGCCACCGCCAGGCCCTTCGGGCCGTCCGCGGCGATCAGGATCGGCACCAGAACCGGTCGCTTCGCTCCGAAGCCGGGCAGGTGCAGCATGCGAACTTTCGCTCCCTCCCATTCGCCGGTCTCGCCGGCCAGCAGCGCCTTCAAGCAGCGGACGTACTCGGCCACCTGGCGCCACGGCATGGGCCGCTTGCCCAGTGCGAACCGGCCGGTGAAGCCCGAGCCGATGGCCACGGCGACGCGACCGGGCGCTTGGTCCACGAGCTCGGCAATCGCGGCGGCGTTGACCATCGGATGGCGCAGGCTGGGAACCAGCACGCCCGGTCCGAGGCCGATCCGCGAAGTGCGTTCAGCACATCGCGATAGGACCATCCACACGTCGGGGTACAGCGCCGGGGAGTCGTAGAGCCAGGCTCGCCGGTAGCCGAGCGTTTCGGCCAGCTGCACATGGGTCGGGGTGTCGGACGAGGTCGCGAACGCGCAAGAGATGTCCATACCCCGACACTATTCTGCGTCGTCAGCCACGAAACCTTTGACCTGCCGGTAGTAGATGACCTTGCCGCCGCCGGCCCAGTTGCCTTCCGGGATCTCGTGAATCAGCGTCCAAACATGCAGCGCCCGTTCGCCTTCCGGTTCGATTCCGGCTGCGGCACACACTGCGGCGTGCACGTCGGCCGCCAGCCGTTCCTTGCGGTCTTGCGACAGTGCGCCTTCGAACACCGTCATCTCGACGCGGAATCGGGGCGCGCCCGCGCCATGCCCGCCCACCGACTGCGCCGCCGGATCCAGTGCGTGCAGGTACACCAAGGTGTTGTTGCGTAGGAACGGGGTGTCCGGGGCGCGCTCGGCGCGCAGCAACGCGGTGACGAGTTCGTCGGTCAGCAGTCCCAGCGCCTGGTCGTTCAACGAGCCACGCACGAACGTCAGGTCGATCATCGGCATCGCGTCACCTCACAGTTTTCTCAGCGCGCGCACGACATTGATGTAGGGCGCGGTCGCGGTAGCGCTCTTTCGCAAACTGGGTTGAATGGCGCCGGCGTTGCCGACAACCAGATAGCGCAGACCATGGTCGCGGAAATCCGCCATCTGGTCGATCACCTCGTCAGGCGTTCCCACCGCAAACAATTCTTCGACCAAGGAGCGAGGCGCCTTCGCGGCATACCCGAGCGCGGTTTGCTCGTCGATCGTCTGCGGTATGAGGTCCTGCACACCGGTGAAGTCTGCTCCGAGTGGGTGTTGTGCGCCGTGCCGCGCCCAGTCCTTGGCGGGGGAGTTCAGTGTGAACACCTTGGCGATATCGGATTCCACGACTTCGTCGATTTCGTCGCGGGATCGGCCCGTGACGATGAACCGGATGAGGGCGGGGGTGATGGCCATCGGGTCGCGCCCGGCATCCGACGCAGCGGTACGCACGATCTGGAGTTGCTCACCGTATTCGGTTGCGCGGGTGGTGCCCGGAAACCAGCCGTCGGCATACCGGCCGGTGGCGCGCATCATGCGCGGCCCATGGGCGGCGACCCAGATCGGGGGCCACTTGCCCCGATAGGGCGGCAGCGCGAAAGTCGCGTTATGCAAAGGAAAGAACGGTGAGTCGCGGGTGACCAGCTCGCCGTTGGAGTTCCACAACGCGCGGATGGTCGCGACGGCTTCCTCGAAGCGTGCGACCGGTTTGGACCAGTCCACGCCGTAGGGTGCGTTGCTTTCTCGTTCGCCGGTTCCGATGCCGAGGACCGCACGGCCGCTGGTGAGCAGATGCAGCGAAGCGGCGGCCTGCGCAGTGACAGCGGGGTTGCGCCGACCGGTATCGGTGACGGCCACTCCCAGGCGCATTCGGCCCAGCTTGTTCCGGCCGGCGAGATAGCCCAGCATCGTCCACGGTTCGAGGTGGGCGTCCATCTTGGGGATCAGCCGGGCCGCGCCGACGTGCGCAGGCGTCCACATCGACGGCGGCAGCACCGAGTTGAGGTGGTCGGCTACCCAGAAGGAATCGGCCCGACAGGCCAGGCCGATCGCGTAGTCGGCATGCACCAAGGGCTTTGGGCCGAAACGCGAATTGATCGTGTTGTGCATGATGCCAACACCGAAACGGGCCATCGTCGTTTCACTCCTCGGTAGGGTTTTCCCGACAGCGATTGAGCACGCATCAGCAAGGGGCCGCCGATGGAGGGCATGGCAGAACTGATACCGGTGCTGCCCGCACACCGCTTCGACGAAGCCGCTCTGGCCCAGTATCTGCGTGGGCGGCTGCCGGGCTTCGACGGTCAGCTGCGGATTCGTCAGTTTCAGGGCGGACAGAGCAACCCCACCTATCACCTGCGTACTTCCGGCGGCGACTACGTTCTGCGCAAGAAGCCGCCCGGCAAGTTGTTGCCCCGGGCCCACGAGGTAGAGCGCGAACACCGCGTCATGGCAGCGCTGGCCGAGACTGACGTGCCGGTGCCGCGCATGCGGCTGCTGTGTCGGGACGAAACAATCCTCGGCACCCCGTTTTTCGTTATGGACCACGTTGAGGGGCGGGTCTTTCCGGACCGGGTGATGCGTACGGGCACCCCGGCGCACCGTGCTGCCGTCTACGAGGATCTGGCTCGCGTGCTTGCCGCGTTGCATCGGGTGGATTGGCGCGCCGCCGGGCTGGAGGGATTCGGCAGGCCAGAGGGTTACATGCAACGTCAGGTGGCATTGTGGACTCGCCAATGGGAGGCAGCGCGCATGGAGGACATGCCGGCGATGGACCTGTTGGCGCAATGGCTGCCCGACCACCTGCCGCCCGATGATGCGCCGGCCTGCATCGCCCACGGCGACTACCGGCTCGGCAACGTGTTGCTGCATCCGACCGAGCCACGGGTGGTGGCGGTGCTGGACTGGGAACTGGCGACGATCGGCAATCCGCTGGCCGACCTCGGGTACTTCTGTGTGACCTACCACGTGCCCGGAGGACCCGGCGGTCTGACCGGGGTGGAAGGCGACAACCTCACCGGCACCGGGCTTCCCGACCAGCAGGCTTTCGTCGAGAGCTATTGCGCGCATGCAGGCCGCAAACCGCCGGAGTCGCTCGACGTCTTCGTGGTGTTTTCCATGTTCCGGCTGGCCTCCATCACCGCCGGGGTGTGGCGTCGGGGAGTGGACGGCAACGCCGCCGATGCGCGCGCCAGCACCACCGAATATCGCGAGCGCTATCGCGGTTTGGCCGAGACTGCATGGGAATTGGCGCAACAGTTACCCGCCTAACAAGCGTTCAGTACAGGTAGATCGCCAACACGCCGGCCCACAAGATGGTGAGCCACGTATCGGTGAACAGCTTGAGCCAGCGGGGGGCAGTGCGCACTTCCATGAAGTACTGAATGATCAGGCGTCCCTTGATGAATGCCAGGACGATCACGGCAACGGTGATCGGCACGCTGGCTACGGCAGTTGCTCCGTGGGCATGACCGGGCGCCAGCCACCACGAGACGATGGTGATCGCGGACAGCACGATCCAGGCGTAGGTCGTTGTGCGTGCGGCAGTCGTGGTCATACGCTCACCTCATCACGTAGACCAAGGCGAAGATGACGATCCACAGCAGGTCGACCATGTGCCAGTAGGTGGCCCCGGCTTCGACCATGAAGGGTCGCCGACGGCGAGGGTTGCGCAGCTCGCGCACGGTGATACCCAAGATCAGCAATCCAAGTGACACGTGGAACAGGTGCACACCGGTGAGCATGTAGTAGAACATGAAGAAGTCGTTGCTCGAAATGGTATAGCCCTGAGTGATTTTCGCCGACCATTCGTAGGCCTTGATCGCGATGAACCCCACTCCACACAGTCCGCCGAAATAGGTCAGGCGCAGCGCCCGGGCGTGGTCGTCGGCGCGGGCGGCCTGCACGCTGCGGGCGATGAACCAGGAACTGGCAAGCAGCACCAGCGTGTTGAGCACGCCGATGTTGATGTTGAGGTGCTGTTCGGAAGCCAGGAATTCCTGCGGGTTCCTCGCCCGAAAGACCATGAAGATGATGAAGTAGGCACCGAAGATGGTCAGGTCTCCGAGAACCATCACCCACATGTGGACATCGCCCGGAAGATGGACCCTGCCTTCTGCGCTCGTCACCGAAGACGTTGCGGCGGTGTCGAACTCGCCGGCGGCCTGTTCTGTATGTGCCACGAGGTCGCCCATCAATCCAGTGGTGGCTCGTCGGCCGGCTGCAGCTCGTTGGCCTTCTTCAGGAAGACGATCACGCAGACCAGCCAGACACCGAAAATCACCGTACCCAACCAGAACGAGTTCACGCCGTTCCACGCGAAGGGCCCCGCCTTCGAGACGAATATCGCGACCGTGAGGACTTCGGTGACGATCTGCCAGACATTCACGTAGGCAAGCCATTTAGGGAAGATTTCGTTCTTGTCGTAGAGGATCGCCACCGCGAAGGCAAAGTATGCAGTGGAGAAACACCCCAGAGAGCCGACGTAGGACAGCAGCCCGAGGTCGTAAAGCATTGCCAGGATTTGTGGATCGCGACCCGGCCGATACACCGCGGTCAAAAAGGAGAACGCGACCAGCAGGCAGCCGGGCAGCGCACCGACCGACATCGAGCCAAGATAGATGTAGGCCATCACCGATCCGACCGTCATCCGTTTCATGTGATAGACGACAATGCCGTTCGAGATGCCGGCGCCCCCGACGATCAGCACCAGTACTCCGAAGCCGATCTTGATGGTCAACGCGTGCGCGTGGAAGAAGTGCACCATCTGATCGACGGTCACATCGGGCCGCGGTGGCGGCATCACCCTGGCCAGCGCGAAGAAGATCACACCGAATGCGGTGTAGAACGCGGGTACGATCCAAAATACAAGCCAGACATCACGTTTGCCGGCTCGCGGGGGTCTGGCAGGATCGACGGTACCGGCCGTCGGCGAGGAGTCAGTCGATACCGTGCTGCTCACCGCGCGACGCCCTCATCGATCGCTTGCCGGTGCAGCACATTGCGCAGCACGAAGAACATCACGATCACGAACAGCGTGAATGCGCCATTGCGAAGCCAGAAGGAGATCACGCCGTTCCATGCCAGCGGCCCGGTGGTGAAAACCGCGGCGCCGACGGCCGGGGCCATCGCGAGCGCGGTGCCCACGGCATAATGCCCGACCCACCGTTGAAACACCGGGTTGGGCCCGTCGTCGAAATAGATTGCCAGCCCGAGCAATAGGTTCATGGCGACGGCCGCCCCCACCGGCGCAATGAAGATCATCCAACCCATGTCGTTGAGCAGCTCGATCAGCTCGGGGTTGCGTGCGGGCCGGAACGCCGCGACGAGATAGAAGATGTCGGCGAGCGCGAAAAGGGTTGCGCCGGTGACCGCCGCGGTGAGGTAGCAGTAGGCGAACACGTGACTCTGGGTGGCCATCCGCTTCATCTGGACGACGATGACCATGAAGATCGGCAACAACATGATCCCGCACAGGTTGAAGGTGACCATACTGAACCGAATCATCGCCGTGTGGTCGCTGTAGAACTTCGCGACCTGCTCGGCGGTCATTTCCGGCGACATCGGCGGAAAGAATCCCGGGAACGCCAGGAATGCGACCAGCAGGACGACGCCGAAGACGGGTGCGGTCCACAGGCTGATCAGCTGGGTCTTGATGTTTGCGGTCTTGGGTAGGTCCTCGGCTTCAGCAAGAATCTGCATGAGTCTGTCTCCTCGCCGCCGGTTAGACAGGGGTAGCCGATCGGCTACTGCGACGATAGATGATCCGAACGGCGTACGGCAAGGGCTTCGGTTGCGGCCCTGCGCACGTGTCAGTCGGGCAACTTCAGCATCCGCCCGGTGAGCTGGATCAGTACCGAGCGCAGCGTGCCGTCGTCGATGTCGTCAACGAGGGGATTGATCACCGTGCCGGCGATCGCGCCGGAGAACAGTGCCGCCGATATCCGCGCCTCGGTGTCGTCGGATTCATCAAGCAAGATCGCGTAAAGGCGGGTGATCAAATCGCGGAGCGGCTTGTGCTCACCCAACACTCGCACCATTACCGGGTCGTTCTGCAGCGCCATCACCCAGCGGCGGCGTTCGACCGCCATGCCGACCACCTCGGTCAACAACACTTTGCGAGCACCCACCCCGTCTGCCTGGGCTTCGGCGGCTTCCAATGCGTCCTCGAGCGTGGCCAGTTCCATCTCGGCGACGGCGATGACGATTTCTTCTTTGGTCTTGAACTTGTGGTAGACCGCGGCCTTGGTGACGCCGACGGCATCAGCGATCATTTGCAGCGACGTTCCGCTGACACCGTGGTCGGCGAACAGTTCCAGCGCAGCGCGCAGGATGCGGCGTTGAGCAGGAGTGCGCTGGATTCCGCCGAGCGGCCGTTCGGAGCGCGGCTCCTCGTCTGGCACCGGTTCAGGTTAGCCGAGATGACGGAATTTCTTAGCCGCTCGGCTACCGGCGTCAACTCACAGCTGCGCGCTAAATGCGACCAAGCCCGCAGCTAATGACCAAGCGCAATCATGGCTGATGAACACCACCACAGAATCCCCTGACGTCAGCTCAGCCGAGGTCCGACGCCGACGCCGCCATGCGATCGGAATGATTGTCGGCGGCTCCGCCGCCGTCGCGCTGTTCGCGTTATTCGGCACTGCTTGGCCCGGCGCCCCCGAAACAACCGTCGCGTCGGCGCCGGTGCAGCTGGTGGACCAGGCAACCGCGCCGCCGCTTCGCGTGCAGAACGTCGACGACAGTGATGACGAAGCTCAGCAGGCGGAAAACAACGCGATACAGTCGATGATCCAGTCCGAACAACAGGCCCAAGAACAAAACGATCAGGCCGAACAGCAGGCCATGCAAGACCAGCTACAGGCTCAACAAGACGAGCAGCAAGCCAACCAGTAGACCCGGTCAACCGTCACGCCCATACACTGACCGATCGTGGGCATTCTGTTTGGCTTCGCGCCGTGGATCGTTTATTGGCTGCTTATCGGTAATGCGCCGTCGCTTGTCGCTGTGTTGGTCGCGTTGGCTCTCGCCGTCGTCGGGTTGGCGGTCAGCCGCGCCACCCGGATACCTGCGCGAGCACTCGAAATCGGTTCTGCCGGAACATTTTTAGTCTTGACGGCCGCGACCGTGTTGCTGAGCCCGTCGGTGATGGAGCGGTGGGCTCTGCCGCTGAGCATCGCGGCGCTCCTCCTGACGGTCCTCATCGGCGTGCTGACCGGCAAGCCCTTCGTGCACGAGTTCGTTGCGGCGGGTCAGCCCCCAGGGGTGGTGGAGAGCGAGCTCTTCGGCCAAGTCACGACGCGGCTGGCGTGGATCTGGGTTGTCGTCCTCAGCGGTATGACGGTGTCGTCGGCGATTCCGCCGATCGTCCTCCGCGACGCGACGATCCTCGACGCCAAGACACCGCTGTCGTACATCTGCTACTGGGTCATCCCGTTCTCGTTGCTGGGCCTGGCGACGCTGGCGACGAAAATCCTGCCCGACATGATGACCGCCGGGGCGGGCGACATCGTCCGAACGACGTCATTCGTTGCCTACGGCGAAGCCACCATCGACGAGCTGTACTACCTCGCGCAGGAACACGCCAACCGTGAAGTCGGTGCCGGGCAGGAGGCCTACAACGTCAAGGTGGGAAGCATGGGCACACCGTTGGTGGGCGACGACACCCGACAATCGTGGCCCTCGACGTACAAAGTGCGCCAGTCGCGTTAGAAGACGCGCACCCAGTCGACGGGCGGAAGCACGCCTAGGTGCGCTTCTGGCAACATAGCGACGAGTCCAGATGACTGATCACAACGCACAACCCAGCGTGCTCGGCGGCTCCGTGGGCGTCTCCGATACCGGCGAGTCGCAGCGTCGCCGTGGTGCACTTCGCGGTGACCAGCTGACACTGCCGCGAGCGATGCTGGACCCATTGATTGTTGGAGTGTTGGCCGCCGCCGTGAGTCTGGGCGGCGCCGGCCATCCTTCTTTCTGGTACGACGAGGCGGCGACCATTTCCGCCTCATACAGTCGTTCGCTGGGTCAGTTGTGGCAGATGTTGAGACACGTCGACGCCGTCCACGGCCTGTACTACCTGCTCATGCACGGCTGGTTCCAAATCTTCCCACCGACGGAGTTCTGGTCTCGCGCGCCAAGCGGTCTAGCTATTGGAGGCGCGGCGGCAGGGCTAGTGGTGCTAGGTAAGCAGTTCTCGTCTCGCACCGTCGCGCTGGCCTCGGGAGTTGTCTGCGCGATCTTGCCCCGAACGACGTGGGCAGGCATCGAAGCTCGCCCCTATGCGTTTTCGATGATGGCCGCCGTGTGGCTGACGGTAGTGCTCGTTTACGCCGCACGTCGTAACAACACTGCGGCCTGGCTGTCTTACGGGATCGTCCTGGCGATCTCGACTCTGCTCGACGTGTATCTGGTGCTGCTGTTTTTGGCTCACGTCGCTTTCATCTGCACCTTCCGGCGCAGCCAGCGGGTCCCAGTGCGGTTCGCCGCCACGTCGGTTGTGGTGGGTATCGCTGTGGCGCCGTTTATGGTCGTGGCCGTCGGCCAAGCGCATCAGATCAGCTGGTTAGCACCGATCGGGCACCGAACGATCGAAGATGTGACGGTTCAACAATATTTCGAGCGAAGCCCGCCGTTCGCGCTGTTGTCGGCGCTGGTGGTAGCGGCGGCCGCGGTCTGGTGGCTTCGCAGAGCCGCGCAACTGACGGATTCCGATCGGCAGCTGCTGACCTTGGCGATCGCCTGGCTGCTGATACCGACCGCACTGGTCGTCATCTGGTCGATAGTGGTTCACCCGATCTACACGCCGCGCTACTTGACTTTCACCGCACCGGCGATGGCATTGGTCCTTGGCGTCTGCATTTTCGCAGTAGCCCCTCGACCATGGGCTGCGATAACTCTCGTCAGTCTTTTTGCTGTCGCCGCGGCGCCGAATTATGTTCTGGCTCAACGTGGTCAATACGCCAAGGATGGAATGGACTACAGCCAGGTGGCCGATTTGATCACCGCCGAAGCGGCACCCGGTGACTGCCTACTCGTCAACGACACGGTGACGTTCATGCCTGCTCCCATGCGCCCGCTGATGGCAGCCCGTCCCGATGCATATCGGAAGCTGGTCGACCTCACCCTGTGGCAACGCGCGACGGATCGCAACGACGTCTTCGATACCAACCTCATCCCAGAAGTCGTTGCGAAACCACTGAGCCACTGCCGCGTCGTGTGGATCATCACCCAAGCTGACAAGGCAATGCCCGCCCGCGAGCAAGGTTCGGCGCTCCCGCCCGGCCCGCTCTACGGAGCGACACCGGCGTTCGCGGTTCCGCGCGATCTAGGCTTCCGCCTCGTCGAGCGGTGGCAGTTCAACCTGGTTCAGGTGATCAAGGCCGTGCGGTAACCCGCTACCACACCCGGATGTAGTCGATCAGCATTTGACAAGGGAACGTCCCCGCCGCGGGATCGCCGGCGCCGACGCCACCGACCGCAAGGGTGAACATGGGCGTCATCCAGTAGCCGGGATTGTTGAACGGCCACCGCTTGTCCTCCGGCGGAGCGCCGAAGACGTGGATCGGCTTCGGCGGAACGCTGAAGTACGGCTTGGCGCCGTCGACGTAGTCCCGCCAGAATTTGAAGCCTTCCTCATCCCAACGCATGCGCCAGGTGTGCCAAGCGCCGTCCACCATCCCGGGAATCGATCTCCCTTCCCAGGTTTTCCCATTGGAAGCCGCGTGGACGGTCGTACCGGGAGCCCATTGCCCGTTGCCGTACCACTCGAACACGTCGACCTCGCCGTCCGGCTGCGGATCCTCGTTGACGGTCCAGAATGAGGGCCACAGGCCGGGGAACAAACAGTCGAGTTTGATCCGCGCCTCCCACGTGGTACCGATGGAGCCCCGCCAGTTGCCGCGCAACTTGCCGCTGAAGTACTGACCGTTTTCCTGGCTGGCCTGCAAGACGAGATTCGAATTGCCATCGAGGAAGACGTTTCCGGCGCGGTATATCCCATCGACCGGCGGAAACACGTCGTCCTGCCAGGTCTGTATCGTCCACTTCGCCAGATCCGGGCCTTGGCCGGCCGGTCCGTCGAACTCGTCGTGGAAAATGTAGCTCCCAGGCGTGGCATCAGCCGGCGCCGCCGGGGGAGACGGGTGAGCCCAAGCTTCCGGGAGAGACATCGCGGCCCCCAGTGCGCCCAGCCCCATTGTGATCATCATGTTCCGTCGATTGATCTCAGGCACGGTAGCCAATATATAGAGGACATTAAGAGTCGGCATGGCGACCCATAGGGATACCGCGCGGCATCTGCCGATCCGCACGTCGCGGGCTGACCCAACCCCGATCCGAAGCTCCCGGCCCGGCCTTGGCAGACTGTGCGCATGGCACAGATAACTATGCGCGGAAATCCGATCAACACCGTGGGCGACTTGCCCGCCGTCGGAGCTTCGGCCCCAGCCTTCACGCTGGTCGGATCCGATCTTGCCCCGGTCAGCAGCGAGCAGTTGCACGGTAAGCCCGTATTGCTGAACATCTTTCCGTCGGTGGACACGCCCGTATGCGCGACCAGCGTGCGCACCTTCAACGAGCGCGCCGCGGCGGGCGGCCTGTCCGTACTGTGCGTGTCCAACGACTTGCCGTTCGCACAAGCGCGTTTCTGCGGCGCAGAGGGTATCGAAAACGTGAAGTCCGCGTCGGGGTTCCGTGACAGCTTCGGACAGGACTACGGCGTCACGATCGCCGACGGGCCGTTCGCCGGGTTGCTGGCCCGGGCCGTCGTGGTGATCGATGCAGACGGCAACGTCGCATACTCGGAACTGGTGCCGGAGATCGCCCAGGAGCCCAACTACGATGCGGCGCTGGCAGCGCTGACGTCAGCTTAGCTACGGTTTCCAGCCGACGTAAGTCAGGTACAGCCCGGCCGAGGCCAGGCAGAGGAACACCGCCCATATCGCCGCGGTAGCCCCTGAGCTGTACAGCGCGTCGCCGGCAGCGTTGTAAGCCTGCGGAACGGTCAGCAGCAGCACGCCACGTATCGCCAGGAACCAGCCCACGAGAGACACGATGATCGCCGCGGGGCTGCGCCAGTACTGGTGAAACGCGATGATCACCAGGCCGGCGATCAGCAGAATCGCGCCAAATAACCAGGGCCACATGGGATTTGCCTTGAATTCCGTAAACAGTGTTCGCATGTAGGACCCTCGAACCGCAACCGTGGTCGGCACGATGGTGAAGAACGGTCCCAACGCGCGGGCGAACATGCGTGTGCGGACCTGCGCCTGCTCTGATGTGCTCATCGCTACCTCCATCTCGTCGGTGAGGACGTATACCGGCCGCCGGGCGGTCAGCCGGGAAGCAGTTGCGTCCCGACCTTTGCCGGGCGAAGGGCGACCAGCAGCACGCCGACGGCGAAGATCAGCCCGGTCAGCCAGGGAAAGTGCGCATCCGGAGCGAAGCCTTCAGCGGCGAGGAACGCCAGACCGTAGGCCGCCATCGCGGCACCGGCCAGCATGATCGGCTCGGCCCAGCGGTCCGTGAGCGACGTTCCGAGCATGCCGAGCGGCGCCGCGAAAAACCTTCTGCCCCAATACAACAACACCATCTCAACCACTGTCACCAGGGTGAGGATCACCACCCACTCCAGCCGGGCGAACCACCATTCGGCGGTGCCCTCCACGGGCTGAGGCAACAGGCCGGCGGGGTAGCCGACGATGGCCACGATCACCACGGGAATCATGTGCCACAGGTAAAGAGCCATCACATTGCTATTGGCTGTTGTGAGCATCCGCTGGACGAACCCGGCGCGCAGCGCCCTGTTGAGCGCGGGCGCGAGGGTGATGACCAGTCCCGCCTGTGCGCAACCGAACGCCAGCATCGCCGTAGAGGGCGGGTCGGTGTTCTGCAGGGCTTGGCCAGGCACACCGATCATGCTGACCGGATAGGGGCCCAGCACGATCAACAGCGCAAGCGCGACCGCCGATCCGCCGGCGAGCAGCGCGGGTCTTCGGCCGGCCAATAGACCTTCGCGCCAAGCGATTCCGAGCTGGTAAAGCGCACCCCAGCACAGCAGGTAGTTCAGCAGGCGCAGGTGCGGCAGATGGCCGCCGAGTGAGACAGCGTCGACCGCAACAACTCCCACCGCGAGCACCGCCGGTACCAAAAGTCCCCAACGCCGTTGCGCGGCAATCGCAACAGGCGTCAGCGCGACCACCACCAGATACACGGCGAGGAACCACAAGTGCATCGCCACCGCCCAACCCGCGTACTCCAGCGTGGAGCCGGCGATGTGGCGCAAGTCCAGGACGACCACAACTGCCGTCACCAGGCCGACGTAGACCGTTGTCGGTCCGAGCGCCCGGGCGAGTCGATGCCGCAGCCACGTCTGGCGCGACACATCTTCGGTATCGCGCCGATGTGTCCAGGACACCGCGCCGGCGTAACCGGCGACCAGGAAGAACGTCGGCACGGCCTGGAAAATCCAGGTCAGCCATTGAGTCCAGGGCTGGTCGACGAGCGGGTTCTGCCGACCGAAGTATCCGTCGTGATACGTCACCGATCCGGCGAGCCAGTGACCCAGCACGATGAGGACCACACCCGACACGCGGTAGAGGTCCACCGCCAGATTGCGGGCCGGAGGCATGAGTTTCTGGGGTGGTGCCGTCAGGCAGACGGCTTGATGGGGTCGTCCATGACCAGACAGTATCCCCGCGGGGCCACCGGGCTATTCGGCTCCGACGCGACCACGCCGAATCTTCGAGCGGGCCGTCTGTCAATCCGTTCCGGTAAACTGGTGTCCTCTACCGCCGAAGTCCGGCGGTAGATAGCTTGGAAGGTGCCCACATATGGTCATGCGGTCGTTCACCAAACTGGCTGCCGCAGTCGGGGGTCTGGGTTTGTCGTTAGTTGCTGGCGCCGGAATCGCGTCCGCAGACCCCGCCATGGATTCGGCGATCAACACCACCTGCAGTTACCCGCAGGTCGTTGCGGCTCTCAACGCGCAATCGCCGGCCGCTGCGGCCAAGTTCAACAACTCAGCGATGGCGCAGGGATGGTTGCGTTCGTTCCTGGCCTCACCGCCGCCCCAGCGCGCGCAAATGGCCCAGCAGGCGGAAGGCATGCCGGGGGCTGCGCAATACATCGGCCTCATCGGCCAGATCACCACTACCTGCAACAACTTCTGAGCTGTGCGGCGGTGGTGACGGCCTGGATCTCCAGGCCGTCACGCTTTACCAGACACGTATCCAGTCGATGAGCATGTCGGCGGGGTAGGTTCCCGATCCGGGATCACCGCCCCCCGACCCCGCAACCGCGAGGTTGAAAGGAAAAACGGTGTAGCCCGGCCGGTTGAACGGCCAATCCGGCAGCGAGCTCGCCGGCACGTCAAAGTACGGTTGCGCGCCGTCGACGTAGTCCTTCCAGAATCGGATACCGGCCTCGTCCCATTGGCAGCGCCACGTGTGCCAGGCGCTGTCCACGGCGATGTTCTGGGTCTTCCATTCGCCGCCGTTTGCTTTTGCGTGGACGGTCGTGGCCGACGGCCAGCTGCCGTTGCCGTACCACTCGACGACGTCGATTTCGCCCTGATCGTCATTGCCGAGCCAGTAGGCGGGCCAAGCGCCGGCGGTCAGACAGTCGAGCTTGATCCGGGCTTCCCAGGTGTGGCCGACGCCACCCCGCCACAGGCTTTGGACCTTTCCGCTGACGAACGTGGGGCCGTCTTTCGCAGCACGCAGAACCAGGTTGGACTTGCCATCGACGAACACATCGCGACGGTCGTTGCGGTACTGCCCGATGTTCTCGGGTAGCTCCCAAAATGTCGGATCCTTGATTTGCTCGCGGGCTGTCGCCACCGCCCACTTCGACGAATCCGGAGCCGAGCCGGCCGACCCATCGAACTCGTCGTGAAAAATGTAGGAACCTGGCGGTGCATCTGGGCGGCGCGGGTAAGCGCGGGCCTCCGGGATGGGGACGGCGGCTGCCAACACGCCGACCCCGGTCATCAACATCATGGTGCGACGATCCATCTCGGGCATAGGCCAAGCACGATAGCAGCCGGCCAGCGGGCCGCGCGCACCCGCGACGGACAGCCCGGTCAGAGGTGAGACAGGATCCGTTCGGCGAACACGTCGGGGTGCTCTCGATGCATGAAGTGCCCGCCGGGCACTTCCTCGACGATGTAATCGTTTTCGAACATCCGGGCGGCGGCCCGGTAGTCCGAGGGCGTGACGATTGGATCACCGAGCCCGGCGAACACCACTGTCGGTGCGGTGATCCGCATCCTGAGTGATGCGCTGGGTCTTGGCGAGAGCTTTCGGTAGTAACCGAACGCGGCGTTCAAGCTCGCCGGGTTGGCGAAGCTCGCACGAACGGCTTCGAACTCCTCTGGATCGGGCCTCCAATCCGGTGACCATCGCCGATAGATTGCGGGGAGTGCTGCAAAGTCATTGCGCGCGAAGCGGTTCGGCGCTCCCGGCAACTTGTATACCGCGAAATGGCGGGCACCCCAAAGCTGCTTCAGCGACGGCTTCAACGTTGCCGGGTGCGGAATGCCGATGACGAAAAGCTTTTTCACTCGATCGGGGCCGAGCGCCGCCGCGCCGTAGGCGGCCGCCGCCCCCCAATCGTGGCCGATGATGACGGCGTCGCGGGCGCCCAATGCCTCAATCAATGCGAGCGGATCGCGCGCCAAGGTCTCTTGGTCCGCGTCGCGATCCGGAATCCCGGTCGGGTGGTAGCCACGCGTAAACGGGCTGACCGCTCGGTAGCCCTTCGCGGCGATGCGCGGCCGAAGATCGTCCCAGGTGTGCGCCGTGTCCGGAAACCCGTGCAACAGGAGGACAAGAGGGCCGGAGCCCTCCTCGAGATAGGCGAAGTTCAGTCCGTTCGCGTCGACGGCGTGGATCGCATCAGCCATGGTCAGGAGACACTACGCCTTCTGGTAAACGAGCCAGCGCAGCTCGATCGGGGATTCCTCTCGCGTGACGTCGAACACGTCAAGCCCGCTGGCCCAATTGGCGTACCAGGCGGTGGGCGGCCAAGCGCCTTGGGGCAGGTGGGTTTTCTCGTACTCGTAGGCGGAGTCGTCGGCAACGAGCTCGAGCGGTAGCAGGTCGGTCGCATTCGACATCTCTTCGCGCGTGAAGATCATGGTGTTGCATTGCTGCCCGAGTTCCCGGGATGCGTCATCGGGGAGGTAACCCTCGCGTGGCACGAAGGTGTTGAACAGCAATCGCCCGCCGGGAGCCAGGCAACGCGCGGCGAGTTCGAACATGCTGCGCAGCTGCTGCGTCGTCCGGAAGTCGGGCACCAATTCGGAGGCCACGATCAGCTGATAGTCGCCGGGGATATCGTCGATGGTCGCCAAGACGTCGCGCTCGATGACCCCTACGTCAAGTGATTGGCGCTCGGCCTCCGAGCGAATGATGTGCGCGAGTTTCGGAGCAATCTCGACCGCGTCGACCGGGTGCCCGCGTCGCGCCAGTGCCAGGGCATTGCGTCCGGTGCCAGCGCCGATGTCGAGCACCCGATAGGTGCCGGGATCAGCCGTCTCACCGGCCAGCGCCGAGACGCGGGCATCCGGTTCGATCCCGAACAGCGCCCCCTCGCGGGTGGTAACCCAACCGTCGTAGTGACCGGCCATCGTTACCGATTCGGTGGTGACTCGATAGTTCAGGGCCGTGCCGAACGGAGCGTGAAACGAGATGACGATGTTGGAACGTGAGGAGGCCTGGTAAGCCTCCGCCAACTGGGCGTTCAACGCCGCCTTCAGCTGAGCAAATTCTTCGGGGGAGTACTGCACGCCGACGCTGGCAAAGATGTTGTCGCACATCTTGACGTACTCATCGATCAAGCTCGGAACGGCCGGCACCGTGATCTGCCCCATCGCCACCGATCGGCGATACAACCGCCGGGCCATCGCTTCGCGGAGCGTCGACGGACTGAAAGACCTAACGACCGGATCGTCCACCAGACTCTTCTACACGACCCGGACCGCTTTCCACCAGCGTTCGGTGCTATAACGCAACCTATGTCAGAAACCGGGCACGGGCGGCCGAGCGTAGGGCGCGGTTGCCCTCCTTACCCATTGAAGCCGTGAGCGATCAGCGATCAGTTTCACGACGCGACGCCATCAAATTCGCGATGGCGCCGTTTCTACTGGGCCTGGGCACGCTAGCTTTCGAGGGGCAGCAGGCGTCGGCCGCCGACATCAGGCTGATCGATTTCGCAGAGCGGAGGATCCCGCCCGATCAGATCAAATCAGCCGGCTATGCCGGCGTGGTGAACTATGTGTCCGAGGAGCGCCCTGGCGCCCACTTCGAGGCGAAGCCCATCACCCGCGAGTACGCGGACGCGCTGCGCGCGGCCGGCCTTCACATCGTCAGCAACTTCCAGTACGGCAAACCCGGCTGGCCGGACCCGTCGGATTTCACGCGCGGATCCGACGGCGGGGTGGCGGACGCCCACACGGCTCTGCGGCTGCACGCCGCCGCGGGAGGGAGTGGTTCGGCCCCGATCTTTTTCAGTGTCGATGACGACATCGACCAAAACGCCTGGAATAGCCTTGCTGTCAACTGGTTTCGAGGAATCAACTCGGTGCTGGGCGTGCAGCGCACTGGCATTTACGGGCACTTTCAGGCGTGTGGCTGGGCGGTCAGGGACGGCGTGATCGGGCATTCCAGCACCGCGGGGTACCGATGGGCATGGCAGACCAGGTCGTGGTCACACGGGCAGCGCGAGCCGGCGGCGGTGCTGTATCAAGAGGTTGTCAATACCCCGTCGAGTCCGGGTCCGCTTCTCGGCGGCATCAACGTGGATGTGGACGAGGTCCTTGCGACCGATTTCGGGCAGTGGGATCTTGATCGATGACCTGGCCCGGGCGCGCGGCGATGAATTCCGCGTGACCGGCGGTGGCATCCTGGTGACGTGGGCTTGCTGTTCCGGTTGGTTGAACTTCTCATCGTGGTGGTGCCGCTGGTGGGCATCGTCGTCGCTGCAGTACGTGGGTTTTCCGCCAACAAGCGCCCAGGTGAGACCACACCTGGTCGCGATCGGGCCGGGGACGGCGGCAATCAAGCCGCCCAGTGGCGGTCGCTGACCCGCGTCCTGCGCGAGCATGATCGAACGGACACCCGCTGGCTCGAGTATGAACTCGACTTCGCCAGGCTTCTCGATTTCCCGCTGATGACCGACATGCGCGATCCGCTCACGATCGGCTTTCACAAAGCCAAGCTGCGAGCAGACTTCCTGCGGCCGGCCAAAGCAGAAGATCTCCTCGATGACGGCGATGCGGCGGCGCGATACCTTGCCGCCGTTGAGGACTATGTCACCGCGTTCAACATCGCCGAGGCGGAGGCGAAACGTAGGCGGCGCAACGACTTCTCGCCGGACGGGCAGCAGCGGATCGCACGCGCTCAGAGTCTGTTGCGCACGGCATCTGATATCGCTGCAACTCCTCAGGAACGCCAGAACGCCTACGACCGCGCACGCAGAGAACTCGATGGCCTGATCGTGTTGCCGGCCACCACCCAGACCAGCATCGAGCGCGGGATCTCGGGCGAGCTAGGCGGGTAGTGCCGACGCCCGGGCAACGTCTTCCAGCAGATCGGCTGCGCTGGCAACACTTTCGGCAGATTTGGCCATCGAGGCAGCGACGTCACGGGCCCGAGTCACGCATTGCGGGCTCAGTATGGAGCGCAGGTCCGCAACCAGTGATTCTTGGTTGGTAGCCGTAATTGGCGTGCGGCACCGACTTTCAAGCGTTCGATGGCCCCCGCCCATAGCTGCTGATCGCGCCGACCCAGAGAGCCAGCGAGGGGACTCCGGCGCGTAGTCCGGCAGCCGTGGTGCCGGCGCCGCCGTGGTGAACGACCGCGCGGCAAGCGGGAAAGACAGCCGCGTGTTTCACCGCTTCCACCTAACTCGCGGTGATGCTTACACGTCCAACCAAGAACTGGCTGCGTCGTACCGTACCGCGGTGAAAAACTGGCATCGAACCGGACAAGGAGCATTCTGGACACATGGTCGAGATAGCCAAGCTGCATCGCGAGCTCGTCGCCCGCGTGCTCGAAGGCAATGGGAAAGCGGCGCCCGAGCTACGCCGTGCCGCGTTCGACAATGCCGGCGTGCGCGAACCCATTGACACGTTGATCGAGAAGGTAGCCAACCATGCCCACCGGGTGACCGATGAGGACGTCGCCGCCGTCCACGCGGCGGGCCTCAGCGAGGACCAAATCTTCGAGATCGTGATATGCGCCGCCGTCGGGCAGGCAAGCCGCCAGTACACCAGCGCACTCGATGCCCTGGCCAGCGCGACCGGTGAAAAGCGTGAGCCATGAGACTGGAGGTTCTCGACCGCGGTCATCGCGTGCACACCAAGGCGATCATGGCGCTCATCCGGGTGTTTTCGGGTCATCCCGTGGTCGACGCCGTGAAGTTGGCGTTCTACCGCCCGGACTTCTACGGCGGCGGCCCGCTCACCCATGAAGCGATGCGCGGACAATCGGACTGGTCGGTCGGTGATCGCGAGCTGATGGCCGCCTACGTCTCGAAGGCCAACGAGTGCCCGTTCTGCGTCTCGGCCCACTCGGCGACGTCGTCGGCGTGGTACGACGACGAAACCAAGGTGACCGACACGCTGACGGATGTGGATACTGCGCCCATCGACGAGCCACTCCGAGCCACGCTGCGCATGCTCGGCAAACTCACAGAGCAGAACAGCATCGACGCGGCCGACATCCGAGCCGTCCTGGCAGCCTCGGTGTCGCCTCAGCAGATCAAGGATGCCCTGGCGGTCTCGCTCGCCTTCAACATCACCGACCGGCTGGCCAACGCATTCGGGTTCACCGTCGCGAGCCCCGAAGCCATGAACGCCGGCGCCCGCCACCTTTTGAAACGCGGATACCGTTAGGGCTCAACGCCACTTGATGCCGCACCCGATCGACGGCCGCTGGTCAGCGTCGACCGGTTGCCCAGCGAGCACGGCGTCGACCGCCGACCGAACGTCAGCAGCCGTCACTGGTAAATCGTTTCCCGGGCGGGAGTTGTCGAGCTGGCCGCGGTAGACGAGCCGACGCTCGCCGTCGAAGACGAACGTGTCGGGCGTGCAGGCCGCCGAGAACGCGCGGGCGACATCCTGGGTCTCGTCATATAGGTACGGGAACGTCCAACCGTGTTTTCGGGCCTCGGCCACCATCTCCTCAGGCCCGTCCTGCGGATAGGTGACGACGTCATTGCTGGAGATCCCGACCATCGCGACGCCCTGATCCGCGAGGTCCCGGCCCAGCGCGGCGAGCCCGACGGCGACGTGCTTGACGTACGGGCAGTGGTTGCAGATGAAGGTGACGACCAGCGCCGGACCCGCGAGGTCGTCGAGGCTGACCGTGGCGCCGGTGGCAGGTTCGAGCAGCGAGAACGAGGGCGCGGGAGTGCCGAGGGTAAGCATGGTGGATTCGATGGCCATGCCCGCCAGCGTAGCTTTCGTCAAGTTAAAGGCCGGTAACGCCGCTGCGCACGGGACTTGACAGCCGAAATAAGCTGAACCACAGGTAGTTATCAGGCGCTGCGCAGCCACGTTAAGACAATCGCCAGCTCGCGTCAATAATCTGTAAAGTCGGTTGACCGTAAACGGCTCCGGAATCACGATTTGTCTCAGCGGCTCGCTAAATGAGGTCGGCACGATAACGGGTCCTGACCTCGAACGCGCGAGTCGCCACGCTATGGGACGGTGTCGTCGGAATTGCGTCGAAAGACGCCTATTGCTCAAGTGCCTCAACTCTTTTCTTTCTGCAACATGCCGGATTCCTGGGGGGTGCGAAGGAGGTGCTGCGAAGGAGGTGCAGAGCGAAATGAGTTCCGTCTTCGACATCGATGACCATTTCGTTCCTGAATTGGCCTGCAGCCGAATAATTTTGGCGCTCGGCCGATCTCTGCACTCACCCGCTGTGGGGTGAACTGAACGTAAGACTCAACCAAGCCGAAGTGTTCGTGTGCGTTTCGCGTGCTCTTGTCGTGAAGCGCCGATTCAGCAAGCTACAGCAACTCCATTGCGCCACAACGTAGCCCATAAGATTTGACGACTCCGAGGGACGAAGGACAACAAATGCTCCAGGAGTTCTTGCACAACTTCCTGCACAACCTCTTCAAGCCTTTGCTGCTCTTCTTCTACTTCGGTTTCTTGCTCAGGATCCTGAAGGTGGATTTCGAGTTCCCTTACGTGATCTACCAGGGCCTGACGATGTACCTGCTGGTGGCCATCGGTTGGCACGGCGGCGAAGAACTTGCCGACATCAAGGCCTCGAGCGTCGGCCACATTGTGGGATTCATGATCACCGGGTTTGTCTTGAACTTTGTGATCGGTTTGCTCGCATACCTGCTGTTGAGCCGCATGACAACGCTGCGACGAGTGGATAAGGCAACGGTCGCCGGCTATTACGGGTCGGACTCGGCGGGCACTTTCGCCACCTGCGTGGCCGTCCTGGCCGGGGTCGGGCTGGCCTTTGACGCCTACATGCCGGTCATGCTGGCCGTCATGGAGATCCCCGGGTGCTTGGTCGCACTGTATCTGGTGGCGCGGCTGCGGCATCGGGGGATGGACCAAGAGGGGAACATGCCGGACGAGCCCGGCTACATTGCACCGGTGCCGGCGATGGTCGGTCCCGGCGCGGCAGCCCAGCCGGCTCCCGGACAGCAACTCGCCATCGAACCGGACACCGAGGAGCGGGTGCAGTACGCGCTGATGAGGCGCCGCCGTCCCGGGCGGGGGACCGGCGCAAAGGAGGGTATCCTCTCCCGCCAGCTGCTGCGGGAGGTCTTCCTCAATCCGGGACTGTGTCTGCTCTTCGGCGGCATCGTCATCGGGTTCGTCAGCGGGCTGCAGGGACACAAAGTCACTCACGACGCCGACTCCTTGTTCATCACGGCGTTTCAGGGCGCGCTTTGCCTGTTCTTGCTCGAGATGGGCATGACAGCCGCCAGTAAATTGCGGGACCTCAAGGCCGCCGGCCGCGGGTTCATCTTGTTCGGTCTGCTGGCGCCCAACCTCTTCGCCCCGCTGGGGATCGTCGTCGCGCACGCCTACGCCTACCTCACCGATACCAACTTCGGGCCGGGAACGTATGTCCTATTCGCGGTGCTCTGCGGCGCGGCATCGTATATCGCCGTGCCCGCGGTTCAGCGTCTGGCGATCCCCGAAGCGAGTCCGACGCTGCCACTGGCCGCGTCGTTGGGTTTGACGTTCTCGTACAACGTCACGATCGGGATCCCGCTTTATATCGAGATCTCCCGCATCGTCGGGCAGTGGTTTGCGGTCACCTGAGGTTCGGAGATTCAAAACCTGTTGAGCTACTGACAGTTTCAAGTTTCAGGCGAGAGAAGGGCACATGAGTCGCGTGTGACTACAACGGTTACGAAGCCGTGAACGCGTCGCGACCAGTCGGGCCACGGGAGGTTACAGAATGGATTTCGGGGCACTACCGCCGGAGATCAACTCGGGCAGGATGTATTCCGGCGCAGGGCCTGGCCCGCTGCTGACCGCAGCAGCGGCCTGGGATGCGCTTGCCGACGAGTTGAGTTCCACGGCAACGAATTACCTGTCGGTCGTCGAAGGCCTGAACAGCTCATGGCAGGGCCCGTCGTCGATGTCCATGGCAGCTGCGGCCACCCCGTACGTGACGTGGATGACCACTACCGCCGCGCAGGCTGAGGAGACCGCCAATCAGGCCCGCACCGCGGTTGCGGCCTACGAGGCCGCGTTCGCGGGGACAGTGCCCCCGCCCGTGATCGTGGCCAACCGCACGCTGTTGATGACGCTGATCGCAACCAACATCTTGGGGCAGAACACCCCGGCGATCGCCGCCACCGAAGCCCACTACATGCAGATGTGGGCTCAGGACGCCGCCGCGATGTACGGGTACGCCGGCTCGTCGGCGGCCGCGTCACAGTTGACGCCCTTTACCGAGCCGCCGCAGACCACCAATCCTGCGGCCGGGCCAACGCAGGCGGCGGCGGTCAGCCAGGCGACCAGCTCAGGAGCGTCGAGCCTCGGCACCGAGCTGACCCAATTCATCGACTCGCTGCCGACTGCGCTGCAGAACCTGGCGAACGGCCTACTGCAGTCGCCGACAACGGCGTCGGGGAACCTGTTGTCGGGACTGTCCTTGCCGCAGGTGACGTCACTGTCATTGCCGCCAGGGCTCGAGGCTGACCTGACGAACTGGAACACCATCTTCTCGACCATCGCGTCCGGGCCCTACTCGCTCCAGGGGTTGACTTCCATACCCGGTGGCCCGTTCCTGTCGTTCGGTCAGGCATACGCCTGGGGTCAAAACGGACAGGGCGCCGCTGCCTTCCTCGCCGGCCCCAAGGCCATCTCCGGAGCGTTGGCCCCGCTGGCCAGTGAGTTGGGCACGCCGCATCTGAGCGCCGCCTTTGGTGGGGGACCGGTATCGGGGTCGATGGGCCGCGCAGCCTTGGTGGGCAGCATGTCGGTGCCGCAAGGTTGGACCCAAGCCGCCCCGGAGATCAGAACGCTCGCCGCCGCGCTGCCCACCAATCTGGCGGCGGCCACCCCGGAGGTGGCAATGGCCAACCAGGGCGGCATGTTCGGCCAGATGGCGGCGTCGAGCCTGGCCGGACGTGCCGTCGCCGCTAGTGCGACCCACTCGGTGAGCAGCGGTGGTGGTATGGGCTCACTCGGCGGTGTCGTCGCCGAGGCGGATCCCGCCGCAGCCACCATCATCGTGATCCCGGCCTTCGAGGACTGATGTCGATGACAGCCCGGTCGTGTACGAGAAGACAAGGGGTATAGCGATGTTTTACGCAGCATTTCCGCCGGAGATCAACTCGGGCAGGATCTATGCCGGCCCGGGGTCGGGACCATTGGTGACCGCCGCGATAGCGTGGGACGGGCTCGCCACCGAATTGCAGTCCACAGCGGCCTCGTACTCATCGGTGATCTCATCCCTCACCAGCGGGCCCTGGTTAGGTCCCACGGCGCTCAGCTTGACGGCCGCGGTCAGTCCGTACCTGACGTGGATGCACGAGACCGCCGCGCAGGCCGCCGAAACCTCGAATCAAGCCGTCGCGGCGGCAAGCGCCTACGAGACAGCGTTTGCCGCCCACGTGCCGCCGGAGGTGATCGCGGCCAACCGCAGCCAGCTGGCATCGCTCGTGGCCACCAACATTATCGGGCAGAACAACGCTGCGATCGCCGCCGCCGAAGTCGAATACGCCGAAATGTGGGTACAGGACGCGGTGGCGATGGATACCTACGCCGGCTCGTCGGCGGCCGCGTCCAACTTGACACCGTTTAATCAGGCGCCACCGGTCACCAACCCCGGCGGGGTAGCCGGCCAGGCGGCTGCAGTTGCCCAGGCCACTTCCACCTCGGCCGGCACAGCTGCCCAGTCGATCGCGTCGACAGCAACCTCCACAGGATCCCCGTTGCTGCAATGGCTGGCAAACCTGTCCACCGACTACACGGATACCCTCAACGGCCTGCTGAACAGCCTGTTTGGGTCAAGTGGGGCATCAACGTACACGGCGCTTTTCAACGCGGTCAAGACTCCACTTGGCTTCACCACCGGGTTCAACGACCTCGGGTTGCTCACCAACTTCCCGGTGTCGCAGTTCCTCAAGTTCACGCCTGCTCCCGGGTTTGGCGCGATCCCGAAAGAGGGTCTGGGAGGCGGACTTACCGGACCCTTCTGGGGTCGGGGCTGGCTGACCAGTTCGGTGTCGGCTGATATGGGCAATGCCGGCACGTTGGTCGGTAAATTGTCAGTCCCGCCGAGCTGGGCCACCGCCACCCCGGCGATCCGGACGGTCGCCGCCGCATTGTCGGCCTCGGGCCCGGAGGCAGTGCCTGCGGCGGCGATCGCCGAAGCAGGCATGTTCAATTCCATGCCCGCGGCGGGGATGCTCGGCAGCGCGATCGGTGCGGGGGCTCCCACCGTCGTGGCCAACAGCGGCGTTCGCGGCCGCCTCACCCCGCTCAAAGACCTCAAAAACAAACAATCACCGGAGCAACTGAAGCGTCTGGTCGCGCAGATATCGGAGAAGCCCGAAAGCGTGCAGCACCACACCGTCGATCAAGCCGGTCTCGACAGCCTGCTGGAACAACTGGCGAAGAAACCCGGCGTGCACGCGGTGCACCTATCCAAAGGCGGTAAGGCCAAAGTCGTGCCGTCGGATACGCAATTGGGCTAAGAGACAACCCGTTTTAGCAGAAAGAAGGATGAGTTATGAGAACACTTCTCGCGGTTCTCAGCGTTTGTACCGCGATCGGCTTCGCCGCGCCGGCGTACGCCGACCCGGCCGACATCAGCGGTGACGACGCAGGCTTCCTGTCGGCTCTGCAAAAAGTCGGCATCCACTATCCCAGCCCAGATCAAGCCATCACAGCCGGTAAATCGGTTTGCGCATGCCTGAACGGCGGCGAATCGGGCCTGGAGCTGGTGCACGAAGTGAAGGTCCGCAATGCGGGCTTCACAATGGAGGAGGCATCCGACTTCGCCATGATCGCAGCCAAATACTACTGCCCTCAACAGCTTTCGAAGAGCTAACGTGACACGGCACCCCGCGAGCTGGTGCTCACGGGGTGCCGTCTGGACGATCTGACGCCGGTATTACTTCAGGTCGAACCGATCGTTGTTCATCACCTTGGCCCACGCCGCGACGAAGTCCTCCACGAACTTGCCCTTGGAGTCGTCTTGTGCGTACACCTCGGCCACCGCGCGCAGCACCGAGTTCGACCCGAACACAAGGTCGTTCGCGGTCGCGGTCCACTTGGGGGCGCCCGAGGCCCGGCCGCGGCCCTCGTAGACGTTCTCCGTGGTCTCCGACGGCTTCCACTCAGTGCTCATGTCGAGCAGGTTGACGAAGAAGTCGTTGGTCAGTACGCCCGGGTGGTCGGTGAACACGCCGTGCTTGCTGCCGCCGTGGTTGGCACCGAGAGCCCGCAGACCACCGATGAGCACCGTGAGCTCCGGACCGGTCACACCCAGTAGGTACGCCCGCTCGAGCAGCAGGTGCTCCAGCGGGGCCTTCTCACCCGGCCGCGCATAGTTGCGGAACCCGTCGGCCCGCGGTTCGAGCACCGCGAACGACTCCACGTCGGTGTTCTCCTGCGAGGCGTCCGTCCGCCCCGGCGCGAAAGGCACCGAGATCTCGTGACCGGCGTCCTTGGCCGCCTTCTCCACAGCCGCGGAGCCGGCAAGCACGATCAGGTCAGCCAGCGAGATCTTCTTGCCGCCGGAGGCCGAGGCGTTGAAGTCCTGCTGGATCTTCTCCAGCACCGGCAGCACCTTGTCCAGCTCGGACGGCTCGTTGACCTCCCAATTCCTTTGCGGCTCAAGGCGAAGTCGTCCGCCGTTCGCGCCACCGCGCTTGTCGGTGTTGCGATAACTCGCCGCCGCCGACCATGCCGTCTTGACCAACTGCGGAACGGACAGGCCGGAATCGAGCACCTTCCCCTTCAGCGCCGCAACGTCTTTGTCGTCGACCAACTTGTGGTCCACGGCCGGAACCGGGTCCTGCCACAGCTGCGGCTCGGCGATCCACGGCCCGAGGTAGCGCGAGATCGGTCCCATGTCACGGTGCAGCAGCTTGTACCACGCCTTGGCGAACGCCGGGGCCAGCTCCTCGGGGTGGTCCAGCCAGCGCTTGGTGATCTCGCGGTAGATCGGGTCCTCGCGCAGTGAAATGTCGGTGACCAGCATTGTGGGCGCGCGGCCCGGCCCGCCGAAGGGATCGGGGATCGTGCCCGCGCCTGCACCGTCCTTCGCCGTGAACTGCCAGGCTCCGGCGGGGCTCTTGGTCAACTCCCACTCGTAGCCATAGAGGTTCTGCAGGAATCCGTTGCCCCACTTGGTCGGGGTCGCGGTCCAGACCACCTCCAGGCCGCTGGTGATGGCGTCCTTGCCCTTGCCGGTGCCGTAGGAGCTCTTCCAACCGAGTCCCTGTTGTTCGATCGGGGCGGCCTCCGGCTCGGGGCCGACCAGGTCGCCGTCACCGGCGCCATGGGTCTTGCCGAAGCTGTGGCCACCGACGATGAGTGCGGCGGTCTCCTCGTCGTTCATCGCCATCCGGCCGAACGTCTCACGGATGTCCACCGCCGCAGCCACTGGATCCGGCTTGCCTTCGGGCCCTTCCGGATTCACATAGATCAGACCCATGGTGGTCGCGCCGTAGGGCTCCGCAAGATCCCGCTTACCGGAGTAGCGCTTGTTGGTGCCCAACCATTCGTCCTCTTCGCCGAAGAGGATCTCTTCGGGCTCCCAAACGTCTTCGCGGCCGAACGCGAAGCCGAAAGTCTTGAATCCAAACGACTCCAGGGCGCAGTTGCCGGCGAAGATAATCAAATCAGCCCAGGAGATCTTGTTGCCGTACTTCTTCTTGACCGGCCACAGCAGCCGCCGCGCCTTGTCCAGACTCACGTTATCCGGCCAGCTGTTGATCGGGGCGAAGCGCTGCATTCCCTGGCCGCCACCGCCTCGGCCGTCGTGAATACGGTAGGTACCAGCGGAATGCCAGCTCATCCGGATGAACAGGCCGCCGTAGTGACCGTAGTCCGCGGGCCACCAGTCCTGCGAGGTAGTCATTACCGACATCATGTCGGCCTTGAGCGCCTCGACGTCGATCTTGGCGAACTCCTTGGCATAGTCGAAGCCCTCACCGAGCGGGTTGGCCTGCGCCACGTGCGGGTGCAGCTTCGATACGTCGATCTGATTGGGCCACCAGTCCTGGTTCGTCAGGGGAGCCCCAGACTTGGGCTCTGGTGCGGAGATCACCGGGTTTTCACTTTCGCTGCCTTGGTGGGTTGTATCTGATGACACAGCATTCCTTTCAGGAGTTGTTGAAATAGGCTGTGATCACGGCTGTGATCCGGAATCTGCGGTCGAGCAGTTGGGGCATAAGCCCCAGTAGATGACTTCGGCCTCGTCGAGAACGAAGCCATCAAATGTGTTGTCGTCGTCCAACGGCGTCAAGCACGGCGCGTCACCGACCGCACAGTCGACATCGGCGATGATTCCGCAGGATCGGCATACGACGTGATGGTGATTGTCGCCGACCCGAGACTCATAGCGGGCAACCATCCCCAGTGGCTGGATCCGTCGTAGTAGACCTACCGCGGTCAGCGCGTTGAGCACGTCGTACACGGCTTGGCGGGAGACATCGGGCAGGCCGCTGCGTACCGCCGACAAGATCGTCTCGGTATCAGCGTGCGGATGGGAATGCACGGCCTCGAGTACGGCGACCCGGGGCCGGGTCACTCGCAGGTCGGCCATACGCAGCTTGGCTGCGTTGTCCGCCGACGTTGACGACACCCCATCAATATGCCGCTGTTGTTTGGAACGAGTCAAGACCTTATCTGGAGTCGATCAAGAATTTTATCGCGGCATCCGCCGCCCGCCTGGCTGCGAGGTTGGCGCCGTTCGCGAGGTGGACAAGGCGGGGGAGCGCGCCTGGGTGCCTGACGAGGTAGCGGGTGACCGCCGAGAAGTTCGGCCTACCGTCGGGGTGGCTGAGGCCGACGATCTCGGCGTCGACGCTGCCGTCGCCGGCACGGTCGCTGATTGCGCGCACCACCGACCAGGGGACGCCACGCTCGTCGCACACCTTCGCCACCGCAGCCGTTTCCATGTCGAGCGCCAGCACGCCATCCGCTCGCAGGTCGGCGTGTACGGCCGGATCGAGAAGCAGCTCGTCACTGGTCCACAACTTCCCGTGGGCCATGTTCGCAAGGCCGACACGAAGCGGTGTGGGCCGGTGCTCTGAGCCGTCCGCGCCGTTGATGACGACCTGGGGGAGCACCAACG
>Ga0210396_10001066_pt1 | contig 31050 bp, 24 predicted proteins | sample IncBWH17OmetaG_FD_155466 | JGI IMG/M metagenome (GOLD analysis project Ga0210396, IMG submission 155466) | Forest soil microbial communities from Barre Woods Harvard Forest LTER site, Petersham, Massachusetts, United States - Inc-BW-H-17-O ...
GGGTCTGAAGTTTGGAATCAGTTCTCAATCTCGACTTCTCGACGCGGCTCGGTAGATCATCGATGTCCAGTACCGACCTCGGCCAACTCCAATTCTCGAATAGGTTCGGAGTTCGAAAATTACCTAACCACACAAGGTCAAAATCTTTGATATTTTCAACAATGCGGCGTCCCGCATCGCTATCAACGCCACACCCGTGAGGATATCGAATGCGCGGATCTAGTGCCCATTTGAGTTTCCCCGCCAGTCCTGTGCGAAGTCGAGGTTTCGCCTCCATCGAAAAGGCCACATCCAATTCGTTCCGGGTGTCATTTCCGTCCAGCTTTTCGTCCGGTCCAGGCCGCACGACCACCGTCTCCACTGCGCCGAGATCCCGGAGAGCGCGTCCGATGCCGAGCGCTCGCCACTCACCGCCACAGGATGGTTCACTATGCGGCCAATATGCCGACAGATAGAGAATGCGAAGAGGGCGTGTCGGCCGGCGTTGAGCATCGCTAGCGCTGATCGGGGTTCGGGATCGTCCCAAGCTGTCGGGTGTTTTCACCAAGACAAACGTCCTTGTACAATGTTTAAGGGATGGGCGGTTACTTCCGCAGCTCAGTGCTCCGCCGCAAAGCATCTTCGACCGCGCTCCAGATCCGCGGTTTTATGGCCTCCCAAGTCCATTTTTCAAGAAACAGTTGCCATGCTCGATCGGCCATCGCTGCCGCTTCGTCCGGCTGCCGAATCGCCCGGATACAGGCGTTCGCAAAGTCAACGGCCGAGTCCGCCAGATACGCTTCGCGACGGTTAGTAAACTGATAGCCGTACGCGCCAAGAACGGTCGAAACAATCGGGCATTTCAGGCTCAAACCGTGTGCAATCTTGCCGCGAGTTCCCGCGCCCCGGCGAATGGGAACTATCATTGCCGACCACGTCGCCATCTCAGCCGCAGCGTCAGCTACCCATCCGAGCCCATCAATATCGGCCCCCGGTGGTTTCGATGGGCCGTCGCTGCAGCGGCCTATCAGTCGTAAACGGACACCAGGGACTTCGCTCCTTATGAGCGGCCAGCACTCCTTTGTAAACCACCTGATCCCTTCGAGATTCGGCTCGTAGTTAAAGATTCCGATAAAACCAATGCGGGGCGGCGTTGCCGGCTTGCGAACCGGCGGCGCAGCAGGTTCCGAGTACCCATTCGGAATAACATGTAACGGCGTCTTAACGCCCAACTTCTCGAGATACTGTTTATCCTCGTCACTGCACACAGCGAGCGAGGTAAAGCGCTCGCCGAGCAGCCTTTCCCGACGCACTTGGCCAATCAACCGCGTCGCGGACGAAAATCGATTCTTCAATCCTTTTTCGATGCTTAAGACCGACCGCTCATACATACTGGGTAAGTCATCAATGTCGACAACCGAGCGCGGCCACATCCAGGTTGGGAAATTGTTGGCTGTCCGCAACTTGCAAAACCAGACCAGGTCGCACTGCTCTGCGATAATCCGCACTTCCCGAAGGGCTTTTCGCTCCACTCCGTAGTTGTCCGGATAATGGCTACGCGGGTCCAAGATCGATCTGAGTTTTTGGGAGAGCGTCCGATTCGGTTGCGAGCTTACCGGAACGCTACAGGAGACTTTGAACTCCTTATGCGGCGATGCGATCCATTCTTCGCTTGCGCCTTCACCTCCCACAACCACGAATTCGAAAAGCTCGGCACACTCCCGAAGCGCTCGGGCTACGTTGAGCGCACGCACCTCCGAGGCAGATGTTAATCGGTGGGGCCAGTACGGTGACAGAAACAGTATGCGCGGAGTTTTCGCTTTTCCAGGCGGCCGGACGATTGGTAAGGACACTGAGGGCTCAACCGTGGAAACCATATTAACGCTAGAAATTCCAGTCGCTGACGTTGACGCTCAGCCATTGCGGCGACGAGCATTCTGTGGCGATACGGTCGTGCGCAGAGGATGAGGGTAAGGATACTTCGCGTAACCCGGTTTCGGTTTACCCAAGATGTAGTCCCGCCCTTCCTGCACGTAATCTGAAATTCGTTGTCCGTTCCCGCAGTCATCCGGCGAATACTGGTTCAAGCCAACAAAGTTCGGTGACGTTGTCGCTGTTCCGCTGTTTCCCCACATATAGATCGGATCGGTCGCATACCCGGACCCGACCATCGGGGCTCCTGGGTACGAATAGCCTCCCTTGCCGATCCAAGTCTGTCCCACTTGTCTCGCGGCAGGATACCTAGTCTGGCACGGAATGGAATGTGATCCACGATTAATAGAATAAACATTCATCTGAATTGCGTTCTTATATGGGATGGTCGGAAAAACATTGTCCGCGATAATTCCCGTGCCGCCGCGAACCGTAAACCAATCCTGGAGATTTAACGGAAACGTAATTTTTGGAAAACCTGGAGGAGATCCGCTTCCAGTGAAAATAAAATTATTATCGTAGACTTCCCAATGACGGGCCCCATCCGGACTTGTGTCCTGACCGTGACTGTAAAGTGCGGAATTATCGATAGTACAGTGACGAATCACCGTCCGTGAATTATCGTCAAAGTCGGTGCAGCCCAAATACATCCCGGTAAACAGGCAATCCTCCACGTAAGTGTTGGCAACGCCATTCACATCGGCCGTGCCCATCGTCGACGGAGTCGTCCACGTGCCATCTGGGAACTTGAACTGTATGCCGCCGGCAAAGTTATAGTTAGAACCAAATTTGCAATTCCAAATGACACCTCCATTTGTGCACCATTCGATGCTATAAACAAGCGCTCCGCCATTTGACTCAAAGTAACAGTCATGCAAGAGCACCGGCTTCCCGCCCGATGCGTGGAAGACACGCATGTGATGGTGGGTACCATCAGGTCCCGCATTCGAACCAGACAATACTCGGAGACCACTGATTTCGACGCTCCCAGCCTTAGCCTCGGTAACTAAAATGATGCCATCAATGCCGGAATCATTCCTTATCGTCACACCTCCAACAGATTCTCCGGCTAAATGAATCCACTTACCAGATAGGGTAATTGCAGAATTCCATGTGAAAGAACCATTCGGAATCTGGACAGTCGAACCAGGCCGAGCGGCATTGATCGCCGCTTGCGTGTCTGCAGCCGTTCCATTGCTCCGATAAACTCCATTTGCTAAATTCGTAAAAGCTACCGCCGGAAAGGACCCAATTAACAGTATCGAGACTAACAGTACAAAGGTTTTCATATTTAAGTGGCTTGGCGATGGAGCTAGGACATCCAGCGATCCAAGCTTCTTTCAAGAGAGCAGGTTAGCGTAAACGCTACGTGTGATCTCGCCGACTTTGGTCCAGGAATACTTGGCAGCCGCAAAATCCGCTATCTCGCGTCGGGATCTATCCAATCGCTGATACAGCTCACTTGAAAAGTATACTTCGATGCTTCTGGCTAAATCGGCCGGGTTACCCGGCTGGCAAACAAAGCCAGTTTTTCCTTCAACGATGTCTTCTCTTAGCGAACCCACGTCCGAAGCAACCGTCGGTAAACCAAAATTGTAGCCCAAGAACAATACACCGCTTTGGAAGATATGAGTGTATGGTAGGACTAGCAGATCTGCCGCCTTGAAGTAGATCTCTGTGTCTGCGTCGGGGACATATTCGATCCTGTCCACCACGTAACCACCAAGCCCAAGAGACGAGATTCGAGCTTGGACTTCCTCCCAATATGATTCGCAGTTCTTGGGTCTGCCTGCGATGATCAATCGGTAGCTCGGCTCTTTCGATACAAGAAGTCCCATCGCCTCAACCAAATACTCGAGACCTTTATAGGGCGCGATATTACCAAAGAACAGCACCGCTTTCTGTCGATTTCTTAGCCCCAGTCGTTCGCGAGCCTCATCCGAAGTCAGCGTCGTATTCGGCACCGTACTGTTAATCCCGAACGGAATGACGCTGATTTTTCGGTCCCCCACCCCAAAGCAGCTTCGAAGTTCTCGTCTCATCTGTTCTGTATGAACAAAGAGGTGATCACATAAATGATATTGGATTCTCAAAGTCAGACGGTTCAGAAAGGTGTCGCTGCGGTCGCGCCGACCAGCGTTTACGTTGTGAACCGTGAAGGCAATACGCTTGCCAACCGCCCGATAGTATAACATCAGCAGCGTCCGATCCAGAATCGCGAATCTATTGTTCCAGAGCAGGTGAAACAGTCTCGGTTTTGCCGTGGCGGTGTAAGCGAGAAGCCGCCCGTAATAAAGCAGGACACGAACCACTTTCCTTACTGCGGACACGTTCGAGCGCATTTCCTTCCGCAGATTTAGAAAGCGCACGAGCGGGCTCCGGTGCAGCAAGGGATCGTCGAGTTCGTCGCTCGCAATGAAGTCGAAAGCCACGCCTTGAGCAATCAAAGTCTCCGCCAGCCCAAGCGCGTAAGGCCTGTCGCCGCCGCCGGTAAGAATTGCAACCTGTGCCCAACCCGTCCCGTCTCCTGACATCGCCTCGCACCCCCGCTCCACAGTCTCGCTAGACCCTGGTTCCAGTGGTTCCCAGATTGGCGCCGGGCTCTGTTCTCTAGCCAATCGCATCACTGGCAAGTACTGATGGTTCACCCTGCAACTGTGCCAAGGTCGCACGCCGCACCTCTTCCAAGCTGATTGCTGTCGTCGCACGAACGTTGAACCCACGCTGGTAAAAGAAATCGCCTAGCAGCGGCGAAACGAGTTTGGTTTGTAAACCGTACCCATAAATCTCCCACGGGCTTGTACACGTGAAAAGCGAGACACAAAGCGTGTTCGTTCCAAGAGCGAAATGCATCGGAAGACTATCACCACCCACGAGGCATCGATGATTCTGCACGTCGCCGAGATGTTCTAGCAAGGACGACCGCTTCGGCAGGATATTGACGATCAACCCTGCGGCCTCCAACTCCTTTTTTAGTTCGTCATAGAACGCCCAATTCTTCATTGGCCATACCGCCCCGGCAACCGGTGCAATGGCGACGTCCCCTGCCAAATCCGTGTACTGTGGTTCAGGCAGCAGGTATCTCTGGCCGGTAAAAACGAAACCCAAGCCTTGAAATACCAATTCCTGATAGGTTCTTCGATTCTGAAACTTCAGTGCGTCAGCTTTCTCCTTTCCATACAGACTGATCAGACTCATATCGAACCAATCACGCGCGTCCTCAGTGTAAGCTAACGTTTCATCCCCATTCAGGTACGCTCCGAAGAGTTGGCGATACCGTACCTCTCTAGCAAAAGCCGCTATTTCGGCTTCATCCTCCAGATTAATCACCAGATCATAATCTTCATCGCGGACTGTCCCGCGATCTTCCCAACAGACAGCCCGAAGATCACGCTCCAATCCGTTTAGCAACACGATGTTATTGCGAGCCGTTATCCATGTGACGTCACCCTGCAGACATCGCAGTAGAGGGGTGGTTCTAACAACATCTCCGGTCGCATTTAGTTTTAGGATCAGAATTTTCATCAGTTTATACTGAGGTAACTATCTTACGAGGTACACCTTATCAGTTTTGGTCTATCAATTGTCTTTGCATCAATTCGATGCTTAGGAGTCGATGAAGTTCGGAAGTGTAGTTGCGGTAGCCGCCAGCGTGGCCGCGAACCATTGTTTCGACGCTACGTTTTTCTAGGTAGGGCCGTCCAAGGCTGCGCCGATCAAGCAGAATATCCTGCAGATAGCCACTCAGCTCGTCCCGATAATAGACCCTGAAGTGATGAAACTTGTGACGGCCCAGAAACAAGCTTTCCAGCCTAAGCGGAGCCAACGCGTGATCTACTCGAGCGAGCCACTGCGGCATTCCAAGGTCGTAGGCATATTCTGCCCTAAATGTTAGCTCCTGAATCAAATGCTGGGCTTTGCCAATGCCCGGAACGGCTCGAAAGTGAAGAGCTCGATCCGTTCCGATTCGACCCAACGCTGAGTTCCCATCAGCGATCAGTCTGAGAGCCGGTTCATTTGCCTGTGCAAGACTCGGGGGCGCTTGGTAGGATAGACGAACTAATTCGTTGTCGCAAAATGGCAATCGCATAGTCAGCTGGGATCGTTCCAGGGCAAACTTGGAATTCATGTACCAGGGTGTCTGCTTGAATGCGGTGAACGTAAGCCGATGACAGTTCAATTCTTCCGAATAGGTCGACTCGGCTTTCCTCACAAAGGATGTCATCTCGGGGCTGAGTATCTCCTCTGACGATCCCCCCGGTCTGAACATGACAAGCCTGCGTAGCAGTTCGCCGCCATTAGTACCAGTCACGCGGGTCGGCGCTATTTTTCGAGCCTCTCGCTGCACGAACAAGTCGATCGTCCCGGACGCGTCCACATTACCTTCGCCGATGTAAGCAACCTTCTCGACTAGCGAAGGGAACTGGGATGTGAAGTTACCGTTGATCGGAATCGTTTGATAGGGTTGTTGACTGAGTTTCGCCAACCGCCGAGCGAGCTTAACGTCACTACAATCGCGATATCTCCCGCTGAAAGTGTAGCATGGAAGGTACCCCGATCGACGCGGCGCCCATGCAAGGATCATTCGGCTATCGACGCCACCAGTCAGGGACAGACCTTCCCGTTCATTATCCGGGAAATAATTCGGCAGGACTCGCCGCCAAGTCTCTTTCAACCGGTCGTAATAGTCGGTTTCGTTAAGCACCGGCTGGTCTTCCCAAAGTCGCGGTTCGAAGTAGGTATCCTTTCGAACTGCTTGCGACTTTCGGAACGACCAAACAGAGCCCGCAGGCAGCAGAGAAACCCCTGAAAATAATGTCCGATTCTGTAGAACAGATCCGCACGAGAAAACCTCACCAAGACTCCTGACATTCAGGGAGCGAAGATGAGGCAATACCTTAAGGAGCGATTTAGCTTCTGAAGAAAAGTAGAAGCCGTTTTCGCTTTCATGATAGCAAATTCGACCAACTCCAAACCGATCGTTAAATAGAAATGTCTGCTTATCTCGTAGATCAACGATCAGTCCGCTAAACCAGCCGTTGATCCGTTCGAGGAACTTGAGGCCCAGTTCCTCGTAAAGGTGAACCAAATAACTGGCATTTTGAGCGTCAAATTTGTGACCTCCGGTCCGAAGTCGATCAATCTCTGCACGTTCCTGGTAATCCTCACCAGCGAAGACAAGAAGAACGTTCCTAGCTTCATTCCACACCGGCATACAATCCGAGAAGGAGCCAGGATGCGTCACCCACCCAACAGCTATGCCGGCGTCCTCGTCAACCAACGATCCGGATTTGTAGAAATCCTCGTGCAGTAAGGATTGGATCATCGAGACCAGCTCAGCGCGATTTCCCGCACTCGGTCGATTGCTTACTATGCCTGCGATACTCGGCATTTGGGTTTGCTTTGGATCGGTGTCCGCGAACGCGATCCCGCTTCTGAAGGAAAGCCTAACTAGGCACGCTCAGGCTTTATGCCCGAAACAAACTTTGGAGCCGGCGGGAGGATTTGAACACTCCATCTGCTGAATACGATTCAGCCGCTCTGCTATTGAGCTACACCAGCTTTGAAAGCGACATTCCGGCTTGTTTGTGGGAGCGTCCCCTTGAGACGCTCAGACTACTTTCCTGAATTAAACTTTGGAGCCGGCGGGAGGATTTGAACACTCCATCTGCTGAATACGATTCAGCCGCTCTGCTATTGAGCTACACCAGCTTTTGAAATGAGACTATGAAATCCGACTCGAATCCAACTATCGCGCGTCTAGCCAGAGACTGCTATTGGACCGCCTTTGCACTTAAGGTAAAACCGTCGCCTGCGTTGTACCGACGTCGATAGAACTGAGCCCGTACATTTCTCAACAGATCTGCCGCCGGTCGAGGAATGAGGCTCTTCACGCCACTATGCAGGCCGAAGTGAACCGCCACCACCCCTTTGGCAGTCAGTGGCAGGAAATATCTTGGGTACTTGATTTCTTCGAAACCGTTTCGGCGTTTGAACTCTGTTAGAGGACTGTTCTCGTTTCCGTCGTAAACATATTTTCCATAGACCAAAAACGAGACTCCTTTTTTCACGCAGACTTCGACAGCCTTTGCCAGCATAGCATTGATAGGTCGCTTGTCCTGATGGTCGTTCCTCGAAAGAATATGGATGAGAGTGGCGATCCGATCGACATAAACAATCTTGATGAAGCCGATCATTTCGTTTTTGAAATACGCGCCAACAAATTGGCTTCTGTCTAGATACGTCGAGCTCTCTCGCTTTATCGTATCGAAATCTTTTCCGAAATGCCAGAACGGTCTTCCTTGGCGGATAGGGGTCTCATTGTAAATACCTTGGACGCCTCTTACGAAATCGTCATCGAAGACTGCCTCCCCCACAGCTACCCCGCGTTTCGTTGCTCGACGCACGTTCTTTCTGGTCTCCTGTGGCAGTCGCTTCTCCCACCACTCTTCATAACTAGTGATTGGAACCACCGCCCAATTGTCCCACTGAAAATGGTAAGCGTGTTTTGGACTCGTATTGGGGATTTTTTGAGGGAAGGTCAAGATATCCGCTCGCAGAGGGCTTTGTCTCATCTGCCGGATAAATAGGTTAGGATCTTCGACTATCTCGTTGCCCTCAACTAAATCTTCATCCTTGACGGCCGCACGATGTAACCAGCTGCCGGTTACCACGACGGTCCGACCACAAATTTCAGCAGCAGGCACACGGAGCGTCTTGCCAGCAATCCTAATCTCAGACGTTTTAGCGCTCATCGTTAATTCATGCTTTGCCTAGGGGTAACGCCCCAGTAAAGCCTCGTAACAATCTCTCTGATTGGGCAGGGTAGTTGTCGCGAAATTCGCACAAGTATCGCCGTAAGGCGATGCGAGCCTTATCACCTAATGAACCTTCGGTGACACGGACGTCAGGATCCGCAACAGTGGCGATGTTCACAGAAACCGATCGGCCGTTTTTGGGTTCAAGATTCCACCGCAGAAAGCCGTCTTCGAAGGAGAAATCTACGCTCTCGTTATCAATCTTGACGCCGCGGACCTTGGTATAATCTTTCTCTTTCTTAATTATGGTCAACGGTTCGGTGGCTCGGATCACGGCCCGATCAGTAAAGATTCGGACAGTCTTCCGCCCAGTGATTTCCCGTCTGCTAACGGCAGAGTGAGTGGCGATGTTCTCAAGGTTGTCCCATGACAATCGGGGACGAAAGCTCGCAAGCGTACTTACAAATTCCTCTAACTTCTTGATGCCACCCCTGAAGAAATCGTGATGCAACACAACGAGACAAGGCTTGCCTAGAAAGGAGTCGACCGCAAAGTTGATAGCTCCATCTGCCGGCCTTCTGCGTGTGAACAAAGGCGATCCCCCGTAACGCAGGACGGCCGTCTGGAGAAGATCCTGCAAAGTCAAATTACCTTGTCCCCGGCAGTCAGCGACTTCAGTGTTGACGGCCGCGACGTAACCTGTGCTCCTCAGGCAGTCCATGGCCTCAACAGAAAAGACTCCTTGAGGAAATACCATCACGGGCTGATGTGGTAGGTTGGTGCTACGCTTATGTGCATCCATCCGCCGTCTGGCAGTCAATAACATTCCCTTGAGTCTCTCCTTATCCTGGCAAGCGAATTCAGCGCCGGTGTGATTACAGCCATGAATGCATACATCAAGGCGCGGTTGCCGGCTGGCCACGAGACCAACCGCATCGCGATTAGAGCGCCGGTAGTTCCACGGAATCATTGCGATCGTGCAAGCACATCCCGTTTGGTCCACCATGTCCGCCAGCTCACGAAGCTTTAGGTGACCGTATCTCTGCCACAGCGGCGGGTCATCTATGATGATGTTTCCGTAATGCGCCTCCGGCGTCCAGCATGACGCTCGAAACAAGTGGCGGAGCGCTATCAGCGTAGGAGCCACCCTGGAGAAGCAGGTCCGATAATCGATGTTTTTCGATGCGGACTCCTGAAGATCAAGGATTTCCGAGGCTGAAGCGACAAATAACTCTTGGGTGCCATGACAAACATAAGTCAAGATGCCTGCTTCCCCAATACTGATGAGCCGCTCCACGAGCCCTTCGCCGGACCCAACGTTGACGCTATCCACAGCCGATTCAGAGGATTCGAAAGTTAAGCCAGCCAACGCACCACAGATTGCTGGGTAGCTAGTGCTGATGCGATAGCGCAATGGTTCACTGGCAAGCCGCTGGGCACTAATTTTCACCCCCCGGAAAAAGTCCTCCACGGCGCGCAGGCAAGCCGGGCTAGAGTCAAGGCTGTGAATCAAAGTTCCCGCAAATGCCCTCCCTATCGACGCTGGCGAGATTTGACTCTGGTTAGCCTCCGATTTCAACTCTCTTAGGCCCTCCCCGCTAATAATCAAAACGCCTTGAGTTTCTCTGCCTGCTGCGATTTCCGGCGCATAACCGCTCAAGAAGGTGGCCGGAGTCAGCATCTCTCTTTCGATTCCCAAGACGTCTAGAAAAGACCCAATCCGGCCGTCGGCTTGAGCTGAGGTCCTAATAACTATGGCACTTCGCTGCATACCCGAGTCGGTGCGTGTTTTGAAATAATTCACGATCCACCTCTGTCCGTTAGGATACGGCTTGGCTTCGGCCGCTCGCCAATGCTCAAAGAGGTTTTTGGGCGACGACGAGGGATCTCATCGCGAAAGGTGAGAACATACCCTGAAACACGGGAGAGATTGCGCGTAACGCGGCAACCATACCCGGACCTGCAGAGTGCGGAACCCAACAGAAGTTCTTTTTCGTTTCGATCTCGAATCCTGCAGCCCGGAAAACCTGCGCGTACTGGTCCAGGCTTGGCAAGAAGCGCTCAATTTCGGGCTTGTCTGATCTGCGCAATTTACTTCGAAAGAGTGGAAACAAGCGGTTCATATCGATCATTACGGAGCGGCCACCCGGCCGCAAAAGGGAGAAGATGTCGCCAGCCGACTTGGCTTCGTACCCGATCCTGAAACAGTAGCGGAAGGTATTCACACCAACAATTAGGTCGAACGAGTTCTGCAGTTCTGAGAGCGACAATCCCAGCTCTTTCGGAAGATCTCGATCCAGGTTTTCATTGGCGACCGGATGGAAGGAGACCCTATCGCGCGCGCCACTTGGCAAAGACCACGAAGCTTCTTTCTCCGCCGCCAAGACCATCTTCTCAGCGAAATCTGTTCCAACTGCCAAATCGATTTTGATGTTGCGATTTAGCAGACTTCTAACAATCCAAATCAGGTTCATGCCTCCGCCACAGCCATACTCGAGGACACGAAATGACCTCTGGCTACCGCTCTGCCTGATTAGTTTATCGATCTGCTCCTCGTAAAGAGGGCCGTACACATGTTGTAAGAGATAGGCAATACCCGACCCAGCGCTTTTGCTTACGTATTTCTGAACAGTCTCTTCTGCGCTGTATTCCTCTAGATAAACATTCATAATAATTGGAACTATTTAGTTGTAGAAACGTGACCTACCCTATTAAAGGGTTTGCGGCTAATTCAGTGGAAAATGTGCGGCCCGCTACTGATTCACGGAGCCATTGTTCAAACATAACGAGACTAAACAGAAGTTTATGGTTATCGTGTCGGCCGGATCGGTGATCTTCTAAGAGTTTCCGCGTGGATTCCGGTTTGAGTAAATCGTACATCAGGGACTCCTGATCCAAGAGCATTTCCGGAAGCGGGCCGCGCAAAGAGGATTGGAACCAATCATCAACGACGTTGACAGCGAAGCCGCGCTTTTTCCGTTTCAGGATCCGCGATGGGAGGAAGCGCTGGCAGATCTTCCGATGCAGCCATTTACCTTTTCCATTTCGAATTTTTAAGTTGCTCTGCAGCCGCTGAACATATTCCACGATGGTTCGATCCAAGTAAGGAACACGAACTTCGAGGCTGTGAGCCATTGAAACCTTGTCAGCGTACATCAGCAATTCGTCTGGAAGGGAGGACCGGATTTCAAGTAGTTGAAAGCCTCCCAACTCGTCGACCAGCTCCATTTGCGGCAGCAACTCCTGCCACGCTTCAAGGGGCTCGCCGTTCATGCCTTGAGGAAGAACATCATCGCGAAAGAGCCCCTGGATCTGCTCGGCCGGAGCAAGAGAAAAGACGTACTGATATCGCTTTAACCGGTCCTCTATATCCAGAGAATACAAGCCACGTTTGAAAGCTTCGTTTCGGGGTAAGCGCTTAATCGCGGATCCGATGACTCCGCGGACCTCTTCCGGCAGCCTGCGCCACAGGTTCCCGTAGTGCACCCCCAGGTGTCGTTTGTAACCGCCAAAGACTTCATCCGGCCCTTGTCCGATCAAGGCGACCTTAACATCTTCGCGCGCCCGTTGGCTGACAAAATACATCGGAACAACGGAAGAAGAAGCGATCGGCTCTTCCAGACAGGTCACAATTTTCGGCAAGGACCTCTCGAATTCATTTCGATCCAGTCTTACCGGGATGTGACGGGCGCCCATAAGGGAAGCCGTCTCGGCTGCATCGGCCAACTCATCGTCTTCAAATTCGTCCCCATAGCCAACGGTGTATGCCGGCCATCCTCTACCACTTTGATTCATTAGGGCCAGGAGCAATCCAGAATCTAATCCGCCGCTCAGAAGTAATCCAACGGGTACGTCACTGAGCAGATGGCGTTCGACCGCAGCCTCATATAGCTCCCACAGTTCTCTTTCCGCCACCCGCTCCTCTTTCGGACTGGAAAACGGGATCGGTTGATAGTCGTACCAACGTTCTTCTTTACAGGTCCCATTTTCGACGGTCAGCATCGACCCGGGCGGAAGCTTGCGGATTCCTTTAAAGATGGTGAATGGCGAAGGTGTATACCGGTACCTTAGAAAGAGATTTAGCGATATCGGGTCGACTTCGGGCGACGACGCATCTGCGGCGCGTATTGCCCGGATTTCCGAAGCGAACGTCAATTCGTCTTCCGTTAGCCGGTAATAAATCAATTTGATCCCCATCGCGTCTCGGGCCACCACCAACCTCTGCCGCTTTAGGTCCCAAATGGCGACGCCGAACATCCCATTCAAGTGACTGAAGACTTTTGTTCCCCATTCCTTGTAGCCATGAACAATAGCCTCGGTGTCGGAGTTGGTTCGAAACAGATGGCCGCGGCTCTCGAGATGGGACCGAATTTCCTTGAAATTATAGATCTCGCCATTGAACACGACCCAGACCTTTCCTTCGCTATCAGACATGGGTTGATGCCCACCGGCTAGATCAATAATCGAAAGGCGTCTAAACCCGAGTCCGAGCGAACCACAATAGTAGAACCCTTCGTCATCCGGTCCACGATGGGCGATCGAGTTTGCCATTCGCCGGATCGTTTCGGGATAGACTGGTTCCCTTCCTACAAAGTTAAACTGACCGCAGATTCCACACATGAGTTATTAACGCCCGGATCGCGATATCGCTGTTATTGCCGTGAACGGGTTCTGGAAAGAGAACCGATGAGATTGAGAAGGCTGAAATTCACTTCACTCGCAGTGTCGACGACAAAAAGGGTGATCCCCAAGGCGACTTTACAGACGCCGCCCTAACTGTTGTCGGTTACCTGTCCGTCATCGAAGCGCGCAGATAGTAGGCAAGACTGCGAAACATCTGCGACTGACCCCAGCGGTGCATGGGAACATTGTCCCATCCAAAGTGCAAGCGGCGCGACCGAAAGGAGCCATCGGGTTTGATCCAATCCTTCAGCACACCTTCAAGGACGGCATGCAAGGTTTGATTCAACTGCGGGAAACGGTCTCGCAGCAGCAAACACAAATTGATGCATTCGGCGCAGTCGTAAAGCTCCCTTTTATATACGGTGAGGCGCGGCGCCTTCGAAAAGGGTCGCGGGAGGCCGTCAGTATCGAAAAGATTGGTAAGATAGTAATTCACACCTTTCGAAAGGGCACCCAAGCACGCCTTATGGCCCGTCAGTGAATGAATCTTGGCGAGTGCCTTCATCACGAAACACGTATGATAGTGGTCCACGAAATCGCGCACCCCATCGACCGCATAGAACCATGAACCGTCCTGATTCTGATTCTCTAGAACGAAGTTCAGGTTCCGCTCAGCAATCTTCCAATAGCTGCCGTTAGCAAAAAGATTCGAAGCGCTGGTTAACAAGAACGAGCGATAAGCAGCTGCGTTTATCACCCCTCCCCTATCATAAGGATTGTAGGAACATGAGCTAGCGGTTTCGGAGATAGGAAAATCTTTGATATCGTAAGCTGCATGCCGGGCAATGGACTCTAGAATCGCTCTCCATTTCTTGTCCGGATCTAATTGATAAACTTGCAAAAACGCTTCATAAACGTAGGGCGTTGTCGTAATAAGGGGCGTCTGCCGTTTCATCATTCCGTTCAGCGTCACCCAATCGAACGGATATCCCCAGCAGTACTCCTTGAAGTCGACACACCTTGTCTCCTGAAGTGATTGGAGAAAATCGACTGCTCTCTGAAACCAGCGAGACTGCGAGGTCGCCTCATAAAGAAAGGCGAACCCCATCGCGAAATGGGCGTCAGCAATCGGAAATCTGACTCGCCGAAAGAACCACCGGCGTGAAGACGGAATAAACGCTTCGCAGAAAACCAAGGGCGCGACGGCCGCAATCCCAAATCTGGGGTGACGGTAGTAAATCGTCTTTGCCAGACCGCCAATTCGACTCGCGTAGAAGGTCTGATGATCCAACGAAGTTTCCCCGTAAGTGCTCAGCCATCTGCTGAAGTGCACGAGCACTTTAGACACCCTAGCTACCGATCGATTTGATTCTGTCCTCGCTTCCACTACCGCGCCTCCGGATTCGCCGCACCCAACGAAAAATTGTCTGCCTTCTTTAGTCTGGAGATCGACCGCAAAACCGCTTTTAATTTCTTCATCTGATCTCGCCGATGAAACCGGATTAGCTCGGTGGAAACGGGTCGTTCAGTGCGCTTCAATGCCGCCCAGGTATACCCCAAAAGGAGAGCCAGTCCGCCCGTAACATACGGCTTCTTTCTTAGACGGTACGCAACTCGGAATAACTCCCAGATCGGAGATCCACCTAAATAATAATCCTTCTGCCCATATGCGAAGAGTGCCGATAGTTTCCCTTTTTCTGCTGTCCCCAGCGGCCGGTGATGATGGAACCGCTTTTCAGGAAAAGAACGCACTTTCCATCCTTGCATTCGAGCCATCATTACCGCGATCCAATCCACGCCACCGCGGCGGCTTTGCACATATCCGCCAATCTCTCGAAAACAAGTGTACCGGAAAAGTTGACATGGACCCGCCACATAGTTTTCTCCCTCGAAGCTATCGGTCCTGGAGTCGTACCCCTCCTCAGTAAACGGTGTACCGGCAACGCCTAGTTCAGGATCGGCGGTGAATTTATCCATCACAAACGCCATGTAGTCGGATTCAAATGAAACATCCGCATCTAGATTTCCGACGATGTCGACCTGAAGCGAAGCTAGGCGCTCTACCGCGGCGTTAACCGCAAGAGCCTTTCCGGTGAAACTTCGGTCTGGGCGGTTTTGCCTCTGTAGTAATTCAATCCATGGGTAACTCTTCAGATAACTCCTCACGATTTCTGACGTACGATCAGTGGAACCATCGTCGACGATTACCCATCGCATCGGCAAAACCGTCTGGCCGATAACCGACCGGATGGTGCCCTCGATGAATTTCGCCTCGTTACGTGCGGATGTAACTAGAGCGTACTTCATACTGCGACACACTCCGATTCGTTGGCATTGGGGACGTTCCTGTCCGGATAGATCTGAGCGAATATCTCGTCCATTATCCGGGCGGTTAATAGGATTTCTCTGTAGGGGATCGGCGGCGGTGTTTTTGCGCGGACTGATTCATAGAACCGCCTAACCAGTTCGGCCATACCCGAATCTTGATAAAGCTTTCTACCCGCGAAAAACGAAAGATTGCGGGCTGCGTTCCGAAGGTGCTCAGCTGCGCTCAAAGTGGGTGGAAGAAAAAACGTCAGATAGCTCTTATAGTTCCTCTTTTTATATCGGATGATGCTTCCACTCGTTTGATCCACCAGGATCGAATTGCGCGGTCCACAGACTCGAAACTGGCTAAGGCCAGGCTTAATTTGTGTCGAGAAACAGAAAAAGGCGGTCGTGCCTTTGCGGTCCTGGATCAGCACCCGCAATTCATCCAGCACTTCCTCTCCCTGGAGTATCTGCAACCTAACGCTCTGTTGCGCTCGGGCTATAATTTCGCTCAGGTCGTCGTCCAGGAACTCCGCCAGTCTGGCGATTCCATGACTGATCACGTTGTGGAATAGTTGTCCGGGCAGTTGACGTACCCAATGTTGACGGTTTCCCAGAATCGGGCGGACATAACTGACATTGTCCAGATCATAGGGATAATAGCTCTCCAGATGTATCGGCCTTCCGCCGAGATACCCCTGGTTCACCAATCTTCGCATTTCCAACATTTCGAGTGTGAACTGATAATTGTGACCCGCGGTAATCTTTAGCTCTCGACTTTCCGCGAGTTGAATCAATGAATCCGCCTCTTCCGCCGTCACAGTGAATGGCTTTTCCAGGTAGACATGTGTTCCTGACTCAATGCAGGTCTTCGCAAGGGAGTAGTGAGATTTCGGGGGCGTCGTAATATGAACAACGTCAGGCGACGTCTGTTCCAACATCGTCGGAAGGTCCGAAAAGCACTTCAAAATCCCGAACCGTTCGGCGAGCTGCTTGGCCATCAGCAATTCCTGATCGCAAACCGAAACAATCTCGCAACCGGAAACACGCTGGATAGCTTCCACGTGTTGATCCGCGATTTTACCACAGCCTACAATGGCAGCACGAAGCATGAAATTACACCTTTGCCGGGGCAAATTGTTCAAGAAACAGAGCCAGTCCCTTGTCCAGGCTCACCCTCGGTGTCCATCCGAGCCGCTCTCGAAGTTTCTGATTGGAATAGCGGTTTCTTTTCCATTCAGCAGCGCATCGACGCCGATTGAAAACTGGAGGAAGCTGCCCATTTGAATAGCTAGAGTATTTCTCCCAAACTAGACTCAACCCGTACGCGAGGGGATAAGGAATACGAACGGAATGGAACCGTCTTGCACGCTGCTTGTACGCTTTCAGGAATTCGCGGCTTGTGAGCGACTCATCGTCAACAACATTGAAGACCTCGCCGTCCACGCCGGGTTTCAATCCTGCCAGCACGATCGCCTCGGCGCAGTTGTCGACATAAGTCAGCGGCAGACGATTTGATCCGCCCACCTGCACAAACAAGCCAAAGGCGCCATTTCCAACACGACCGCTCAAATCTCTCTTACCTGGTCCGAACACGGTGCCTGGCCGGAGAATTACGTACGGTAGGTTATATCTTGTACCGTATTCCTTAACGAGTTCCTCCTGTTTAAGCTTCCCAAAACCATACGCATCGTATCGCTTCTGCCAGGCCGCTTCCAGCGGGCAGGTTTCATCGAGCAGCGCGCCCGGTTTCAGCTTGAAGTTCGAGTACACGGCGAAAGAGCTAACATTAACAAATCTCTTCGGCCGCCCCTCTTGAAGAAAGGCGTCCATTAGATTGCGAGTTGCCAGCGCGGAGTTCATGAATGCACCGGCAAACGACTTATCAAATCCAGCAGCCAAATGATAAATAACCGAAACATCGCCGGCAGCTCTTCGGCAATCATCTCGAGAAAGAAGGTCGCCCGAGACCAGCTCTACGCTGCTGCCGGCACCAACCCGGCCTATTATGGTCTTCAAAGTCTCCAAATCGCTCGAAGGACGCACGAAGCAGCGGAGCTTGACGAAGCCGTATTCAAGTAATGCCTCGACTACTTTCGCACCTATGAAACCACTAGATCCAGTAACCAGGATGCGATCATTGGGTAACACGATATGATTTGGGTTCATCCCGAATAGTTCTCTAACACTCCAAATATTCAGCCAAAACCACCGGCTACAGCGCACGAGGAACTAATTTTCGCACTGGCTGCCTGGCAATGGATCTAGGAAGCTGTACCAGCCTAGTTGGGTAATCGACTGCGATGAGAAAGAAAATCGTCCAAACAAAGGAAACGCTTGCGAAGGCAGCTTCCGTGTAATTGTAAAAGATAAGCGCCAAGAGAATGCCCATCCTAAAGCGGGCAAACTGGAAACGCCTAACCAGATCCCGCTGGACCTTCATAAACGTTCCGACAAACTGTCCGACTAACAATGTAATTCCTATCCATCCAAGATTGAGATACATTTCAATGTATCCGTTGTGGGCCTGGATAGGATGAAAAGCAAACTGCGCCCACAGCGTATCCAGCCGTTTACCTAGCCAAAAGCTTTCAAACCCCGCCCCGAAGATTGGGTCGTTTTGAAGTTTCAGGACGGCCTCCCAGACAGCAGTTCTGTCCGTCAATGTGAGATTCCGACCCACCCCCTTGACAACGTGCTCATAGATCCCAAAAATCGGATCCAAAGCACCAAAGATCGCGACAGCAGCGATAAGATACCACCCGAAATATCGCCGATCGATAAATGGCAGACCGACCACCCAGATCACAGCGATTCCCAGAAGCATCGTAATCAAAGAAGTGGCACTCGATGCCTGACTTAGGAGCCATCCATTCAGCGCCAAGAAAACGCCGCTCAATATCAACTCATTTCGACGCGCTTTTCGATTTTCGATTTTCAGCGCTTGCAGAGTGTTCCAAAAGAAGAAGATACCAAGAATCAAGCAGAGACAACCGAGTTCGTTCTTGGTAGTGGCGACACCGCAGCTAAAGCCTTCTCCGGTCCAAATATCAAAGCCGCGACCAAACTGCGGAAAGTACTTAACAAAGCAGATGGAAAGCGGAATTAGCACGTAGGCGATTCTCTTGAACAGTCTCTTTACAGCGTCGATAGGGTCAGGGTCTGTTAGTACCACAAGCACCATGATGGGATGGCCAAGAATTTTTATCCATCGTTTGAAGGCAATGAAGGGAGAGTCCGACCAGATGATTGAAATGAGGGCATAGATAAAGAAGGCGAATAACCAACGATTGTTTCTGATAAACGTTGATAGATTGACCCCTCTTTTCTGGAGAACACTGTAGCCGGCCAGTAGCAACCCGAAGAAGACCGCAGCGTCAAGCGGGCTTCCGTCTTCCGGTGATGCAATAACTACCCCCCTGCTAAGGTCGAGCCACGCCGAGAATGGTCTTGAACCGGTGATTAACAACCAAATCACTGGTACCCACAGGGCACGGCTGACTTTGGTTGTTTGCCGGGATTCTCGTCTATATAGAAAATAGATGAATCCGAAGGTGATCCAGAGAGCGACGACTGGTGGTAAATGCATGCGGCTCGAATGGATGCCTACGAGCGATAAACCGCCGAGCGTTTCGTTGCTGACAACAGATTTTCGACTAAACTGACAAACCGCAGTCGTTCAACAGACCATTTGTGTCGTCGATAAATCTCCTGTCCGCGTTCAATCAGCTCCACCGTTTCCTCAGGATGCTTAAAAGCGTAAGCGATTCTCATAGCTAGATCTTCGGCATTTCCCAATTCGAAAAGCAGCAACTCGTTTGGAGTGAAATAATCCAAAATCCCTGGTGTTCGCGGGGCAATCACCGGCTTACCTTGGGAAAGAAACTCAAAGATGCGCGTCGGCAGGTTGAGCTCGGTAAATCTGCTCTTTCTGTTAGGAATGATGCCGACATCGCAATTGCGAATAGCGGCAGCAATCTGCTCCAGGTTCTTCGGTCCCAGGTACTCAATCGCCTCGCTCATCCCGGATTTCCGGCCGAAAGTGAGAACTTGATCCAAATAGGGCGTCCGGTTACCGAAAATTCGCAGTTGCGCTTGCGGTATGAGGTCTCTTAGCGTCGCGAGCGCCTTGACCGCCAGGTCTAATCCGTGTCTCTCAACTAACGAGCCGTGATACATTATCACAAAACGTCTCCCGTTATTCGCCTGGCCTGGAACCGGCTTCGCTGCCTCCCGATCAGAAAAGATCTCTTCATCGGGTGAGTTCATGATAATGGTTATTTTTTCCGGCGCACAGCTTCGACTCGAAAATATCTTGCTAAAGGCTTCGTTAGTCGTCACCACCCTGTCTGCAAAGGCTAGGCTCCACTTTTCGAAGATCTTAAGGAGCCGCACTGTACGACTGGTCTCTGCAAGCCCGAAAATAGCCATCATTAGTTCCGGCATCGGATCATGCAGGTCGAGGATGACTTTTGCGCCGAATAGTTTCGGTATAAGCGCGCTAAATACTAAGATATCCGGCATGTTATGGATATGAACAATATCAAACCGATTCCTAATTGTCCGGTAAGCCAGTATGATCCCGGCGCGCAGAATCATGGTCCCGTACTGGTAGATGTAAGATAGCTTCCCAGCCCGGCGACGTTTCAGGGGAATCCGAGTGATATGTACACCATTGAAGGTTTCACGCTGAAGCTCATCATCCCTCTCTTTTAGACAAATCACCTCAACATTGGCCCCGTGCCTAACCAGAGCTTCTGCAGCTCTCCTTGGACGCGGATCCGAAGGATAACTCGAATAAACTACTGATATGACGCGCTTGCCAGCCAATCGCAGGGAAGTCGTCTGAGGGTTGTTGAGAGTCGCTATCAACGGTTCTGGGTGATGGTTACAAACTGGAATGCTTTGACAGCATCTGAGACGAAACGTAAAAAATGCACCAGATTAGAACTCAGCTTCTAACCATTTGAAGCCATAAGATCTGCTCTTATTAAACACAACAGATACTTTTGTCCTGGCTGCCAGCTGGGCGTATGCGCGTTTGACGGCATTGCGATTACTCTTCTCCGCCTCGACGACAAGCAACACCGTATCCATAAAGGCAGCCAAAGGAAGCGCTGAGCTGGTCTCTGCGAGCGAGGGTAGGTCAAAGACAACATAATCAAGATCGCTCCGCTTAAACTCAGCAACCATATTGTAAAACCCTTTCGGAGACACCGGCTTGTTTACCAGCAGAACCTGGCCTTCAGAAATTTCCGAAAGTGCACCGGCCAATCCTTCGGCAAGCGTGGATGTTCCGGCATTCTGCACCAGACCGGTTACAGCCACCAGCTTCGGCTTGTAGGACATATTATTTTCCTGAAAGAATATTCCGAGGCGATCACGAATGGCTTCACAGAAGGGCTTGAGTAATGCACCGTTCTCATCCGCCAGTAAGAGTCCTCGTGCGTTGCCGTTAAGCTCCACCTCAGACCGAGCGTTCGCATCGCGGAGGCGTAGCGAAGAGCGAGCGGGGTTAAGGTAAGGGATCGAAAGCAGCACCGGTATGCGCAATTGCTTCTCGAGTTCAAGTGACCGCTTAATGGTTTTGTCTAAGATCAGTTCAATCAGCAATGCGATAGCGATCCCTACTGCAAAACCGCTGCCCGCAATCCCAACGACCGCTTTCCCCAGATTTCTTTTCGCCCTGACCGCGGGTGAAGGCGTTTGCACGACGCTGATATTTGGCATCCTGGACGGATCAAGGGTTTCGTCAATCCGGGCTTTTTCGAGACTCGCTTCAGAATGCTTGTAGTTAGTCTCCTCTACTTCCGCCTTCCTCTCTAGTTCGGTAATGCGCGGCGCCACTTCCGAAATTGTTTTCGCCCGCGCTTGTAGGGCTTTCATTCGGTTCTTGAGTGCTTCCGCTTTGGACTCAATTCCAGCAAGGACTGCTCGCTCAGCTGCAATATTCGTTTGCGGAGTTTGGCCGGCTACGGTCGTCGCTGCAGCGGTATTCAGAAGCCCCGGATAAGCATTTTCCAGGGCAGTCCGTCGCTTTTCGAGCTCTGCTATTTGAGCGGACTTGACCTTAACCATCGGGCTGTCCGCAGTGAACTTCAAAAGTAGATCCGTCTCAGCCTTCTGCAGTTGGGTTAACCGAGCAATCAAGGCCTTGTACTTTTCCAAAATATCGTTACTTACGGGCTGAGCAGCAGTTTCGGATCCATTGGTTTGAGGCAAGGCGAGGGATTTTTCTAGATCCCTTACCCGTGCCTGCTGCGCGGCCAAATCGGCGTCTGCCGTGTCCAGCTCTTCCTGGGTTTTCCCGAGTTCAGCGGCGAGATTCGCTTTTGATTCGGTAAGGGAGATAATTCCGGCGCTTTCTCTCAGTACCTTTAACTCCGCTTCGGTTTCAGCTAATTCTTTCTTTAGCTGGGCCGTCTCTTTCGCAACAAAGTCGAATGCTCCAGTCGAGCGATGCACTTCTAGGTGCTTATCAAAATACCTCTTTACGAGCTCCTGGATGATTGGTCTGGGAAGATTCCGATCGCCGCTTCGAAAAGTGACACAAATAATGTTCGATTCTTTAACAATAGAGACTTCCAAACCGTGTTGAATTAACTCGACCGCTGACGCCATATCGGCACTGGAGCCAAGTCCCAGCTTGGCGAAGCCAACAGACTCCGCCACCTCACGAATCAGATCCGAGCTGGTCAGGATTTCGACCTCAGAGTTAATGAGAGTCATATTCTCAGGAGTGGCCGCTTTAGCCTGAGAATCTACTCCGTCAACCACACTGTGTTCCACCACATACCTCACAAGAAGTTTTGCCTCTGACTCGTAAAGTGGTGGAGCTAGAAGATAGAACGCGATTGCAAACAAGAGACCGGTAACCGCTAGGAAAAGGATCTTCCATTTGTGCCGAACAAGAATGAACAAGATGTCGTGCAGACCGATGCCGGCAGGATCGAGCTGCTCTCCGTGGTCGAAGCTCGGACCTATCTCGCGGGCGACATGGAGCTCTCCACCGTGGCCCGCCGGAACAATTGTTGAATTTTCCTCTTCCATTTAGACCTCAACGGTTCCCGCAACAGCTTCTTTCACGCCCTGAATGACCTGTTCTACCTGTAAGTAAGTCAATTCGGGATACATCGGCAGCGACACAAACTCGGCGGCACAGCGCTCAGCAATCGGAAACGCACCGCGCTCGTATCCGAGGCTCTGATAAGCTTCCTGCAGGTGGACAGGGACCGGATAATGAATACCGGTCATAATGCCCTCGTCCATCAGCGATTTCATGAATTCGTCTCTATTGTTCACGCGAATTGCGTAAATGTGATAAACGTGTCGAGCGTAATCTGCCTCCGTGGGTAGCGTGAGTCCCTCTACTTCTTGTAAATCGGCAGCATAATGGCCGGCGTGCTCACGTCGGCACTGATTGTTAACTTCCAACTGGCGCAACTTGATGCGCAGGACCGCCCCCTGAATTCCATCCATGCGACAGTTCCAGCCAACCACTGAATGAAAATACTTTCGGACCTGTCCATGGTCCCGGAGCACTCTGATTTTCTCTTGTAATTCCGTGCTGCCGGTCACGATGGCGCCGGCTTCACCGAAGGCTCCCAGGTTCTTACCGGGATAAAAGCTAAAACAGGCCGTGTCACCGAGAGTTCCGACGCGTTTACCTTTATATTCCGCGCCATGCGCCTGACAGGCGTCCTCGATCACGTAGAGACCGTGCTTACTCCCAAATTCCAGGATGGGATCCATATCCGCGGGTTGTCCGAACAGATGAACCGGGATAATGGCCTTTGTTTTCGCGGTTAGTGCATACTTCAGCGCGTCCGGATTCATCGTGTAGGTTTGTTCGTCCACATCGACGAATACCGGACGCGCTCCACAGTGAGTGATGGCTTCGGCTGTCGCCATGAAAGTGCTCGGAACCGTGATCACTTCGTCTCCAGAACCAACACCGCAGGCCAATAAGCTTAACCAAAGTGCCTCTGTGCCAGAACCAACACCGATCGCGTGAGGAACGTTGCAATAAGCGGCGAAGTCCTCCTCGAAAGCGGTCACGAAGCGTCCGCCGGCGAATGCGGCGCTTTCGATTACCTCCTGAATGGCTTGGTTGAACTCGCTCATCAACGGGAGATGTTGCAACCACAAGTCAAGAAATGGTACTTTGATTTGCATTTTCGTTTGCTGCTTTCCTCAAAACTCTGGCCGGATTTCCTGCCACAATCGTTTCGGCAGGGACGTCTTTGGTTACAACGCTACCGGCTCCGACAACCGCATTTTCTCCGATGGTAATCCCTCCTAACAGGGTGGCTCCGGACCCGATCGAGGCACCCCGCTTAACTAAGGTGCTTTGACAATTCCAATCCTCCTCAGTCTGTAGTCCGCCTCCCAGATTGGTTGCCCGTGGATACCGATCATTAATGAAGGTCACGCTGTGCCCGATGAAAACACCGGATTCGATTGTGACACCTTCACAGATAAAGCTGTGACTGCTGATCTTGCAACGATCTCCAATCTTTGCGCCTTTTTGGATTTCGACAAACGTCCCGAGCTGTGTCTCGTCGCCAATTTCGCAACCATAAAGGTTTACAAAGGCGTGAATCCGAACGTTTCTGCCGAGCTTCACGTCCGGCGCAATCCGGCAATAATCTGGGACTAGATTGCTAATAAAATCGGATTACCTTTGCTTGTTTACAACCGCCTGAGCTCAGTCGCGAGCCGATCTGCGAAGCGGGTTAGAAATTGAGTCTTCAGCAGCCCCGAAAGCATTCAGGGTTGCTTTATCACCAAAAAACCTGTTGTCTCCAACCGGCTGCTTCCAGTTCTGACCGGGAGTCTGATAACTCAACCGGGCATTCGTCTATTCAAACGCAAACTGGTTCTGCTCGCAGCAAATTCCCTGGATCAGGCCGCGTCAATAAAGATGGCACACGCGGTGGCTGGCTTAGACTAACTGGAGCGCCTCGATCTCTCAAGGACGCCGAAGCGGCCTCAAGAATTTTTACTAGTTCCAAACCCTCATCGCCGCTGGTTAACGGCTTTAGGCCTCTTTCGATGCAATCCAGAAAATGCTGGCATTCGACCTTGAGCGGCTCCTCTTGTTTGATGTGCGGGATGTAGCTGTCCCCGTAGTGATAGGAGTAGTGAAAGTCGGCAAAGGTATCGTAATGGGGCGGGCACTCGACCCGAACGTCATAGATCCGGATCTTTTCATGGGTCTGTAAGTCGTCGTAGACGATCATGCGGCGTGTACCTACGATGGTCATGTCACGAACCTTTCGTGGCTCCAGCCAACTGCTTTGGATAGTCGCAAAACGTTTGTGCCGAAATGAGAGAGAAATATTAGTTACATCCTCAATACCCGAAGTAACATGAGCGTTGCCTTGGCAATTCACGGTCTGGGGTAATTCTCCTAGGATGTGGAGGATGATAGATACATCATGTGGCGCCAGGTCCCAAGCTACATTGATATCCTTCTGAAACAGCCCCAGGTTCAGCCGGCGTGAATTGATGTAGCGGATCTCGCCGATATCACCTGCCTGTACAATCTCAGCAATCTTACGTACCGGAGCTGAGTAGAGAAAGGTATGCCCAATCATTAAAACCAAGCCGTTGCTTTGGGCAATCTCGATTAGCTCCTCGCACTCAGCGGATGAAGCAGCCATTGGTTTTTCGATCAGCGTATGCTTGCCGGCAAGTAAGCTCGCCTTGGCCAATGCATAGTGATGTTTCACTGGGGTCGCCACGACGACTGCGTCGATGCCAACGCCATTGAGCAGGTGATCAACATCCGTAACCGCCTCGACGTCCGGATATAAGCTTGTCATATGCTTTAAACGCGCTTGATTGACGTCGCATACCGCCCTCAGGTGGCAATTGGGCAGCCCCTTGAAGTTGCGTATAAGATTGGGTCCCCAATATCCGCACCCGACAACACCCACCACGATTTGTTCTTTCATATCGCTGCTGTTCGATTATCTGAAATTTGCTACTGCCGTATCAACTGCGGCTTGGTCCTTGGGCAGGCCTGCCACTTACGCATGAGTCAAAGCGACAAATGAAAGCGGCGCCGATTTGAAACTCGGCCGAAGCGGCCGCCGGCTTTCACAGCTGCTATGGCTTTATAAAGAAATCGAAAGCCAATTCTGCCTAAGCCGCTTGGCAAAAGATGCTGATATACTCCACCTCGGCTTCGATTTTTCTACCAAGGAAATCCATCAACACTTTCACACGTTCTTTAGCCGGCAGAATCTGGGTCACCACTGCTTCCAAGCCGGCAAAAGCACCCTGTACTATCTGCACGTTGTCGCCTTGCGAAGGAGCGTAGTCCAACTCTTTGAGCTCGTTCCCTCCCACATAGTCGCGCAGCTGATCTAAGACTTCATCTTCAATAGTCGGATACCGATCGGAGAAGCGAACAATTCCCCGCACACCGTGGCCGTACTCCACTTGCCGGAGCTGCGTGGCCAGATCGAACTGAGCAAACAGATAGCCAGGAAACATCGCTTCCGTCACCCAGACGAGCCCCTGCCGCGTCTGGCGTTTGAACCGGACTCGCGGACAGAAAACCGTTATCTCTTTGACGATACGAAGATAGGCCGTCGCAATGTGCTCGTGCTTGGCTTGCGACCGGAGACAATACCATCTGAGTTCATCAGGATAATTAACACCCGTTTTATTCATGCTGATGTAACGACGCTAAAGTCGGTGAAGTATACTTTCTGCGGTTGCTTATCCGAGGATCAACGAGCTCCCACGAATGAATTCGAAATCAGCGGCTCGGCACTTGCGCGACCTTCCTCGAAGCCACCTTGCTGCTAAGTTTCCGCCTAAAGCTAAGAAACCGCGATTCAAGAACCTGTACCAAGATAGTTGGAACTGTTCTTAGTAATATCGCGAGATCCAACCTCAACGACAGGTTTCTTGCATAGTAAATATCCATCTTGATCATTTCACTGAAGGTGGTCTTGTTTTTGCCATTCACCTGCCAGTATCCGGTGAGACCGGGCAGGGCATCGAGCCGCTCTTCTTGCCATGTCTTATAGCACTGGAACTCGTTTACCGTGCAAGGACGGGGACCGATCAAACTCATTTCCCTACGAAGCACATTGAAAATCTGCGGCAATTCGTCCAGGCCCATGGCCCGAAGTATACGTCCTCCAAAAATGATGCGAGGGTCACCGGCGGCGTCCAGCTTTGTCATCGGGACATCAGAATTAATAAGTTGCTGTAGATGCTGTTCATGACTTCGAGTTTCGACATTAACGACCATCGTTCTGAATTTGAAAATCGTGAACCGCCTTCCTTTATATCCGACGCGCTCCTGTCGAAAGAGAAGCGGCCCCCGAGAGACGAGCTTGACCCATATAGAAACCACAATCAGCACCGCAAACCACAAAGGCAGACTAACGAGGATGCATGTGACATCGAGTATGCGTTTCCACCGAGGAACCTCATCAAGAATTCCAATTCCCCTAGTGTCAGCCGAAATCCGCGAGTTACCGCGGTAAGTTGAGAGAGATGAAGAGCCAGGGAGAGTTTCGTTGTCGGCTTGCGAAACGAAATTCCGATGGGCACGTCGTACGGACAAGAACGGAGTAGTTTTCACCTTGCGGGCGCGCTAATTATAGGGCGCGCTAAGTATATAATCGGTGTACGTCCTCTGATTGAGGCCGGAATTTCAGCGCCCTCCTGGGCACTGCAACTGACCGCCAGCACCGAACCCCTCTCGGCGCTTCGGCTCTTTGACACAAGCTACCGCACTTGGCCAAATTCCGTTTTGCCTTCTAACTACAACAACTGTAAGTCGGACTGCAAACATGCGGTTCCGTTATACAGAACCGGTAAAACGAGCCTGAGGTTACCGCTTGCATGACAGAATGCAAAGGAATTGAATTCGAGTGATCTGCCTCAGCTGGAAATAGATATGCTGATTATAAAATCTCGCAATTTCGTCTGATCGCCGGTTTAACGCGGCCATCGGGAAGACAAAAAAGGCTACTTAACATCGACTTTAAAATCTCTGTCAGCTAATTTCGCGACGCGCTTCGCTTCTCAGGACCGCCGAGCGTTCCAATTCCGCCTCTACCTTCCTACCAAGAAACTCCATTAATACCCGAACCCGATCTCTGGCCGGCAGGGTTTGGGTAACTACCGCATCCAATCCAGCGAATGCTCCCTCCGCTACCTTAACGCTGTCACCTCGTAAAGGTTCGTAGTCTATGACTCTGATCTCTCTTTCACCGACGTGATGGCTCAACTGAGTAACGGTGACTTCGTCTATCGTGGGATAGCGATTGGCGAATCGGACGATACATCGCACTCCATGAGCGTAGCCCACCGCCCGGTACATCCTGCCTAACACAAAATTAGCAAACAAATAGCCGGGGAAGAGTGCTTCCGTTACCCAGGTTATACCAGTTCGAGTTTGTCGTCTGAACCGGAGACGAGGGCAAAAAACGATTACCCCTCTTAATTCACGAAGATGGGCGGCCGCAATATGTTCGTGCTTATGCTTCGCTTGGAGACAATACCAAGCGGCTTGCGATGAACCAGCAGCGCCGCATTGACTACTGTCTAGCCTATACATATGACTCCTCGACTACGGACCGTTAGATTCTCACGATTTTTTTATAACCTCTCCACTGTTCCACCGAATGGCCTACGCCCTCCCCGCAGAGCCGGGCTTACTTGAATCTTCCTTCGGGCCACACAAAATCCGAGACTCAACTAAGTTAGTTAGCGAGCCCAACTGCCGGGCGGAGGAAGTTTTTAGAGAGTACACGGCCACTTTCCTTTTCTATTTTACGGCTGGGAGCTTGATCGAGCCGCTGAGATCAGCAAAGGCTAGCATTAGAAGAGTCGCTCCCGTAGTCACCAATCGGTCCGCTACTGATTACTACAAGCTACCGCACTTGGCCAAATTCCGTTTTGCCTTCAACTACAGCCCGCAAATTGTCGCTTGAAACTGCCAAGCCGATCTCTACAAAGTTTTGAGAACGACGCTGAGATTAGCCACAAAGAAGCAGATATGAAGTAAATTAAGTTCAACAATTCGCGATCCTCAGAATCTGAAGTAGCCACTGTGAAATATCATAATTTCGTCTCTACGGATGGCCCAACCGACTGTAAAGAGAGTAATCGGGTTCTTAAGTCCGCGCTCCTCGCCGATTGTGATCAGACTGAGTGGATATGGAAATTATAGCCCACTCAACGTCTAAATCGCAGGCAGCGGCCCAATTTAATCTCGTGGCTCCAATCTATCCGGCATTGGAGCGCCTGGTTTTTGGATCGCGTCTGGATGACGCACGACAGGCGTTTTTCGAGGAAGCCCTTAAGGCAAACCGCGTCTTATTGGTTGGCGAAGGAAACGGCCGTTTCTTAAAAGCATTGGTCTCTCGGAAGTCGGCTGGATTTATCAAAGTCGTGGAGAAGAGCGGGATGATGATTCACCTCGCGAAAAAACGCGCGGGCGCGTCGAGAAAGGTTGCGTTGGAATTCATTGAAGCTGATTTTCGGCTCTGCCAGCCCGGAAAAGAATTCGACTGTATCGTGACGCACTTCTTTCTGGATCAGTTTAATCCTCCGGCGCAGCTCGCCATCACTGAGAAGTTTGCTGGGCTCACCACGGAGTCCGGGACTTGGATCAACGTTGACTTTGTGCCTGCCCGTACGCTGCAGAGCGGCTTACTGATGTGGTTACAATACGCCTTTTTTCGGGTTGTGAGCCGGATTGAGGCCAAGCGCTGTTTTGATGAATCCCTGGCGGCCGCTCAGTCGGGGTGGACCATCGCCAATACCGTCCCGCATCTTGGCGGACTGGTCGTCGCGAAACGCTACCAGAGAGCGCCGGTTCCAGCGGCCGGCCACAATACGCCAAACCCGGCACCGTGAGAAATCAGTTGCAAACAGTCCGAAATCCGGGCAGGCCATAGGCTGCAGTCTGCCGTGCACGGAGTGGCAGACCGAGACCGAGATGAATGGATTCAGCGGGATACGCAATTTCTTAGTTCGCTTTAGAGCCGCCCTACCGTCCGACCTTCGAACCTACTATCATCCTTTCATTTACGGACTGGTCGGCGGTCTATCTGCAGTGGCCTTTCAAGCCTCGGCACAGGGGCTTTTCCAGTGGCTTTGGATCGGGCCTAGCAAATCGCTAGGGTTGGCGTTCGTTCCGGTCAGCTTCGGAGTGATTATCGGTACGTCTATCATTGCGGGCTTTATCCTTACCCACGTCTCGAAAGAGGCTGCCGGAAGCGGCATCCCCCAGGTGAAAGCCGCCTTCTGGCGAGACTTCGGCTATCTCCCATTTCGCGTGGTTGTGGCCAAATTCTTTGGCGGTGTGATCACCATCGGTGGCGGCTCTAGCCTAGGGAGAGAGGGACCGACGGTGCATATCGCAGGGACACTCGCTTCGAATGTCGCCGGTCTGCTCGGTGCGCCCAAACAAGAGCGAAGACCGGCCCTGCTCGCGGGCGCCGCCGCCGGACTAGCGGCTGCTTTCAACACACCGCTCTCAGCCATCACTTTCGTCCTCGAAGAGATCATGGAGGACCTCAACAGCACTCGCTATCTGGCGCCGGTCTTGATCGCCTCGGTGACTTCCACCTTCGTGGCTCATCTCTTTCTTGGGGATAACCCGGCTTTTGTGATTCCGGGGACAGCACGATTTTCCTGGAAGCTTTACCTTTTCATCGTTCCGGTCGCCGCGTTGTCCGGTCTGATTGGCGTCATCTTTCAGAAAGGAGCTCTGATCTGGCGAGACCAAATCAAGAACTACCGGCGAATCCCTCTGGCGTTCAGGCCGGCCATAGGTGCTTTGATCAACTGGATATGCGGGATCGCAGTCTTCCTGGCCATTGCACACATCGGCGTCTTCGGCCTTGGCTATAACGATCTCCAAAGTATGCTGGCGGGTCACATCACTGGGATGCAAGCGCTGATACTGGTAGTCGCTAAACTGGCAGCTACCATCGCAGTGTATGCCTGGGGCGGAGCCGGAGGCATCTTTTCACCAACCTTATTCTTCGGAGCGGCTGCGGGTTTAGCATTAAGCCAGCTTTTCTCGTTAGCCACCAATTTGCCGCCGAACGAGCAACTCGCACTTACGGTTGCGGGAATGAGCGCTTGCCTCGGTGCAGTGGTTCGCGCGCCGATCACCTCCATCTTAATCGTGTTTGAGATGACCCATCAGTTTGCTTTTGTGCCCCTCCTGATGATCGGCGCTTTGGCCAGCCAAGCGGTCAGCCGGGCGTTCTGCCGCGCGAATTTCTATAGCGAGATCCTGGAGCGCGATGGAATCGATCTGGATCAACACATTCCTCTAAAATCCTGGGCCGCCCTTCAAAAACGACCAATAGGAACAATCGCCACATTCAAGCCGATAACCGTTAACACGACCGCTCGGGAAGAGCTCCTTCTTATCGTCGAAGAACATCCTTACCGGTTC
>Ga0210396_10001067_pt1 | contig 31043 bp, 28 predicted proteins | sample IncBWH17OmetaG_FD_155466 | JGI IMG/M metagenome (GOLD analysis project Ga0210396, IMG submission 155466) | Forest soil microbial communities from Barre Woods Harvard Forest LTER site, Petersham, Massachusetts, United States - Inc-BW-H-17-O ...
GGTGGGAGGGGCGGGCCGTCCCGGTGGCGTCGGTGGCGCCGGGGGTGCAGGCAACCGTCCGTCGCAGCTGCCTTCCGGCGGCAATACGTGGCAGCATAACCCACAACACCGTGGCGGCGCGCCTTACTCAGACAGAGCTACTGCAGATAGATTCGGTGGCACTACACGCGGCGATTCCATGACCAACCGGCAGGCAAATGCACGTCAGAACATCGGCGCACAACCTAGACAGCAACCTGCAGGGGGCCGCGACATGTCGAGCCGTGGCGCGGGCCCAAGTGCAGGCACCAGGGATGTAAATCGTGGCGGAGGAGGAGACCGCGTCGGCAATCGACAAGTATCGCAGAGCCGAAACGCGACGAACCGCAGTGCGTTTGGCGGCGCTTCTGGTGGCATGAGCGGAAGCCAGGCTCGTGCTAGTAGCTCACGTGGCGCGTCCAGTATGGGAGGGTCCCGTGGGGGAGGCGGTCGTTCTGGCGGTGGACGGCGGAGATAAATGTAACGAGGAAAACATATGACATCCAGACTACGTCGCGTTAACATTCCCGGTACTCTCATCGTTCTTGTATTGGTTCCTTGGTTGTGTCTTGTGCCGGTGAAAGCTAGTGCACAGGCGCAAACGGTACCCCAACCGACCGTGCAAGGCCCGAAAGCCTTCGCGACTCCGCAACAAGCCGCAGAAGAACTGATCAACGCCTCCGCAGCCTTCGATGTACCGCAGTTGTTAGCGATATTTGGTCCGGACGGCGAAGATTTCGTCTCATCAGCCGATCCAGTCGGGGACAAGAACTACGCCGTGGCATTTGCGGAAAGAGCGAGAGCCAGTCACACCCTGAAGATGGATCCGTCGAAGCCAAATCTGGCGACCATCACTGTCGGCCCGGACCAGTGGCCGTTGCCAGTTCCCTTGGTTAAGAAGAACGGAAAATGGTATTTCGATGCTAAGTCAGGCCGGCGGGAAATCTTGTTTCGACGAATCGGAGCCAATGAACTCGATGCTATTCAGGTTTGTCGTGGTTTCGTAGAAGCCCAGATAGAGTACGCGTCGCAAATTCGCGATGGTTCGGGCGTCAACCAGTACGCCCAGAAAGTTTTCAGCAGCCCCGGGAAGCAGGACGGTTTGTACTGGCAGAATGCTGATGGTTCATCCGGTGGTCCGATTGGTGAGGTAGTGGCCAAAGCATTGGCCGAGGGCTACTCCATCGGCAAATCAGGATTCCACGGTTACTACTTCAAGATCCTGAAGGGGCAAGGTCCCGCGGCGCCCATGGGACGATTGGACTATGTGATCGAGGGAGTAATGATCGGCGGATTTGCTCTGGTCGCGGTCCCTGCCGAATACCGCGTGACGGGAGTAAAGACCTTCATCGTGAACAATGACGGGATTGTTTACCAGAAAGACCTCGGGCCCAACTCACTCGACATTGTGAAGACTATGGAACTCTACAACCCGGATACAAGTTGGCGTCGGACCTATGACGAATGGCCGCAGGATATTGCCTCAACTAACCCATAACCAGGTTGTGCTTTACATTTCTTTTCGTTAGGAACTACGAGCTTAGCTTAATACGCATTCGACAAAGTAGAAAGCATAGCGATTCGGAGTTTTGAAATCACGATTGAGAATGGAGAAAGTTATGTCCCAATTCAGCCGGTTAAGAACTTCATTGGTTGCAGCTCAATTGCTCATAGGTTTTACATCGTTGAGCACAACAGTCACCGCACAGACCAAGGTGGAGGGTATGATCCAGGCGCGAAACGGTGACACCATGATCATGCAGACTTCGGATTCAGCGAAACTTGTCGTCCTATTGACCGATAACACCGACGTAGGTCAGGTGCAGGGAATGCTTAAGGCCCGCAAAAAAGAAATGTCAATGGCTGCTCTCATTCCGGGCCTGGCCGTAAAGGTTGAGGGCACCTACAACGATAAAAACGAGCTGGTAGCTAAGTCAGTCAGGTTCAAAGGCAATGATCTGGAACGTGCCCAAGCCATTGACGCCGGTATGCATGAAACTAAGGCGCAAGTTCACCAGAACCAAGAGGAGTTGGAAAAGCACAAGGCAGCCTTACAGCAACAGCAGGCGCAGTTGACCGAACAGCAGGCTAAGATCTCCGCGAACAAGGTAGCTATCGACGCGGCAGTCGCGCGCTTCGGCCAACTGGACGATTACTACATCTTCGACGAGGCTACGGTTTACTTCGGGAACGGTAAGGTCAACGTTGATCCCAAATATACTTCACAGCTTCTGGCACTGACTGAGAAGGCCAAGAGCATCGAAGGCTACATGATCGAGGTGAGAGGATATGCCTCCGCCACTGGTAGTGCTGCTATGAACCAGAAACTTAGCGAAGATCGAGCCAACAATGTGACCAACATCCTGCTTCAGCAGGGGCACATTCCCCTCACCAGAATGCTGGCGCCAGGCGCGATGGGAGAAAGCGAGCAAGTCGGCAATGAAAGGACTACGGAAGGGGAAGCGGAGAATCGTCGCGTAGTGGTGCGTGTTCTGCAAAATAAAGCCATTGCCGGTGCTTCGGTCGCGAAATAATCAAGCACTACTCCATGCAATCGATCACAACGTTTCATGAAATCCATAGCTCGCAATCGGAGGTTTGAAATGACGAAACGATTTTCGTTCTTGATAGTCTGTCTGTTTCTGGTTGTAGGCAGTTATTCAGCCCTCAGTCAAGATGTTCGATACAACTTTGACAAGCAGGCAAACTTCTCAACATTCAAAACATATAAATGGGTCCCAATCAAAGACGCGGCAAAAGTCGACGACCTTGTTGATAAACAGATTAAGGAGGCGGTCGATGCACAGCTGTCTCAGAAGGGCTTGACTAAGGTTGACGGGGATAAAGCTGATCTTTACATCGGGTACCAGCCCGCCGTCGGAACGGAGAAACAATTTACATCGTTCGACAGTGGCTGGGGTTACGGACCGGGTTGGGGCCGCGGTGGTTGGTACGGTGGCGCCGGAGGCGGAATGACGACTGGTCAAACATCGACAATCTATACCGGACAGTTAGCCGTGGATATGTATGATGCGACGAACCACGATCTGGTCTGGCGGGGAGTGGTGAGCAAGACACTTGATCCGAAAGCCAAACCAGAGAAACGTCAGAAGAACCTCACAAAGGCGGTTACGAAACTATTTAAGAACTATCCCCCTAAGGCGTAATAAGGCTCACGTCGAGGCGAAGGATGAAGCTGACTTGCGCCTTCGGTGATGTAAAGAGCACACGCAACGGCTGTACGGTAAAACGAAATTGAAGCGAAGGTAATTTATGGCCGTACCAGCACACCTCCAAGAACCGCCTGATTTCTCTCTGTTTTTGGGCGGGCCACTTTTCCAAATGTTCAGGAAGGCGCACCTGACTGGTCCGACGCTGGAGTTGCTGCATAGACGGATCGTATCCTTTCTTCTTTTCTGCTGGGTGCCTTTGGCAGTTCTATCTTTGATGGAATCTCACTTCCTGGGCGGGACAAAGGTTTCCTTCTTTGGCGATATCTTGACCCACGTACGATTTCTAGTTGCGCTGCCAGTACTGATCCTAGCTGAGGTCGTCGTTCATCAGCGAATTAGACCGGTTGTAAAAGCCTTTGTCGAGCGCTGTGTCGTTACGTCGGAAGAAATCCCGAAGTTCTACGCTGCGATCGACTCCGCGATGCGTATGCGCAATTCAGTCATTGCCGAAGTCGCGCTTCTTGTCTTTGTCTTCACCGTGGGCATCTGGATCTGGTGGCATCAAATCGCGTTGGATGTCGCCAGCTGGTATGCATCACCACAGGGGGGCCATATGAACCTGACGTGGGCGGGGTATTGGTTTGCTTTCGTCAGCGTGCCTGTCTTCCAGTTCGTACTGCTGCGCTGGTATATGCGCATCCTGATCTGGTTCTGGTTTCTGTTGCGGGTTTCACTTCTAAAGCTTCAGCTTCTAGCCGCACATCCCGATCGGGCTGGTGGACTCGGCTTCCTAGGAAAATCAAGCTATGCCTTTGTACCGTTGCTGTTCGCACAGGGTGCATTGCTCGCGGGCCAGATCGCCAGCCTTATCTTTTATGAAGGCTATTCCTTGCTTTCCTTCAAGATGATGATTGCTGGCTTTGTCGGCTTCTTTGTGGTCGCGGTTCTTGCTCCACTGATCTTATTCTCGCCACAACTTACACGCGCCAAGCGTGAAGGCCTCGCGGAATATGGAGCCTTTGCTTCTTCGTATGTCATGGATTTTGATCAAAAATGGTTGCGCAACAAACACAACGATGAACAACGCCTGGGAACGGGGGACATACAGTCACTAGCTGATCTCGGTAACAGCTTTACAGTTATTCGCGAGATGCGCGCCATTCCTTTCGCGACCGATGACGTGATCCGGCTCGTCGTTGCCACCGTTGCGCCTATTGTCCCATTGCTGTTGACAATCATGCCACTCGAACGGTTGGTAACCCAGGCTATTAAGATCATCTTCTGACCTTGGCGAGGTGTGACATTGACCGCCGGAATGTGAGCCATGGGGATGTTGCCGGTTCATGATACGATGCACTTCATCCAGGAATCGCGAGCAGCTAGATCTCTTCCATCGCTCAACTATCGCGTTTCAGAAAATTGTAGGCGAAGCCTGCGACGCTCGAAGTCCAGACATGCTCAAAATCCGTCGAGGTTTATGAGACTTTCAGAACTGCACTTGAATGCGGCTCTGGAAGAACTGCGTATTGCCTTTAAGACCGAATCGGTCTAGGCGTCCATAGCCATAGGCCATCTCTAACCGCACATTTTCTGAAAGGTACCAGTTGACCATCGGTGTGAATCTACCAAACGTGCCCCCATGCACGTTATGGCTGTCAAGATCGGTATAGGAGTATCGGAATACTAATTCCCAAGCCCCCGGACCTCCGTCGAATACAGGCCTCTTGGGCGAGATGTCTTTGAAATAACCACCGACGGTGTTATAGGGGCGCGTCTCCCCCGTGATCAACCATGTCGCAACGACGTCACCCCCATGAAACATGGGATTGCCCGTTGACGGAGAAGAAACATTCTGGAAGTAGTACTCGCTACCGAAGAGCAAAGATTTTCGACGGTAGTACACCTCATATCCCTGGCTATGTGAGCTGCTTGCAGGGAATGTGCCCGTATCTAGGAAATATGGTGCAATAAATGCTTCGGGCCGTGACCTGAGCCTTAGTTGCCCGTCTACGGGCTTGCCATAGCGGAAGTTGTAGCCCAGGTGAAAGAGCGTGCCCTTCTCCTCTGACTGCACCGGAAGCCACGCAAATCGTACGACCTCCTGGCTGGAATACGAGGAAAACGACTGTCCCTTAGACACAACATCGTTGAAGTAGCCGATGTTCCAGAGGAAGCCATGCTTGCGAGAATAACCAAGCCACTTGATACCGTCGGCCAGCAGCGGAATGCTCTCGCTCATCGTGAATCTCTCCATGGTCCAGCCGTCGTAGCCAACCATGACCCTGTTGAGAGAAAACCCCTCTTTTTGGCGCCCAATAAAGAAGTAGCTCAAGATCTCCGGGACCCCGACCATGATCCCGGTTTGCCGCAGAAACCAGGTGTGAGTGGGGGCGTCGTACATGACCCCTGCGCACCAGGTTACGGGCCGTTCGAAACTGGGGAGCTTTCCCCCCAAGACGAAACGAAAATCACGGAGTTTCCCATCCGGTGAGAGGGCAAATTGTTCTTTGCTGTTGTCGTCCTGAGCAAACGCCGCGTAATCAAGTAAAAGACCGGCGCCGGCCCGGATGGTGAAGTACGGCCCGTGATACTCATTCCAATGCACAAGCTCCCTCCGCGCTAGAAGCTCGGTGGCCTCGATGGTGTTGTCGAGGTTGGACGGGGGACCCTGGGTTTGCGCTCGAGTGGGAGGAGGAGACGCTTGGGTCGTGTTCTGAGCTCCTTCGGAAGGCGGATTGGAAGACGCTACGGCCGGCTCCTGCGCAGGCGAACCAACCGGCGTGACCGCCAACGCGATCATCGCCGATAGTAGCCACAGAACCTTCATGATCGTTGATCCTTCCATGTGCCATTGTTCGATCAGTACGTGCAGGCACATCTTGAATCTGCAACACCGATCAAGCAATCAAGAGCACCAACGTGCCTGAACGTCCTTTAGTGCTCGTTTTGGTCAGAGAATGGGCCACGTGTATTCGGTGCTGACCAGTACTCCGCGGATCATCTGCTCAAGAAATGATTGCGTTCAATAGGAGAGAGAAGATGATGGCCGAAATCACAGTCACGAGGCCAGGCAACATGAAACTGTGATTAAACAGATATTTCCCGATCTTGGTTGTTCCCGTTTGATCGAAAGAGACGGCAGCGAGCAATGTCCCATAAGTTGGGAGGAAGAAAACACTATTGGCAGCTGGGTAAAATGCAATCAAGTGAGACGGCTGCAAACCCAGCGCCAAGCCAACCGGCATCAATATGGTTACCGTCGCAGCAGCACTAAAAAGCAACGTGGACAAGAGGAACAGGCCCGCAGCAAAAGCCCAGGGGTAGTGCTCGATCAAACCAGCGATGCCACTGACAATGAACGTGCGGTTGGCCTCAAAGAACGAAGACCCCAGCCACGACACACCAAGAATCGATATCATCGCAACCATCCCGCTCGTCATGATGCTCCCTTTCAAAGTTGCTTCGGGGGAGGCTTTGAAAATAATCATGATGAGTCCTGCGATAGCTATCATCACGATCATGATCGCCATCCCCATACTCACTTGATCGGAATCTACTACCCCATTTTCAATGGTCTGGTAAACAGGTCGAAGAGTTGGAAACATTCCGATCAGTACGACCAAGCCAATCCCCATCAGAAACAGGATTGTCGAACCGCGCGCATTGAACAGGTCGGCGGCTTTCAAAGTTGGCAACGGTTGGGGAGGTTTTAGCTCGCCAGTCGCGAGGCGATGTTGATATTCGAGATCTTCATCCAGGTTTTTGCCGCGCCAGGCCACGGACATGGCACCCACGAGGACGGCCAGAAAAGTTGAAGGAATGGTGACTGCGAGCAAACGCGGTAAAGAGACTTCTCGCGAAGCAAGAACACCAATCATCGCTACCGTGGCAGCCGAGATGGGAGAAGCGATCACGCCCTGAAAGCCTGCAATGACGCTGATGGAAATCGGGCGCTCCGGTCGAATACCCGCCTTTCGAGAAACCTCCGCTATCACCGGGAGAAGAGCGTAAATGACATGCGTGGTCCCTGATAGTAAGACGAGCAGATAAGTGACTACCGGAGCGACGAAGGTAATGTATCGCGGGTTCTTTCGCATGATCTTATCGCCGATGCCGACAAGATAATCGAGACCTCCAGCTGCTTGCATGGCAGCCAACGCGGTGATCACCGCAATGATCATGCCAATCACAATTTGCGGTGGCCCTCCGGGCGGCAAGCGAAAGAGAAACACGTAAATGACTAATCCGATTCCCGCCACAGTACCTAGCGCGATTCCACCAAGGCGAGCTCCGATGAGAATGCACGCGAGAAGAATGCATAGTTCAACCCACACCATGATCGTTCACCTTAAGGCTTTCGCCACAATCGATGTGCTAGCAGGTTTCAATAGCTCCGGAATAATGTTTGAATCTCCTCCGTTGTACGCGGCTTGAGCAGTGCGAACATCAGCAGAATTCGCGACTTCTGGGGGTTGAGCTCATCGGAAGCAACAAAGCCGAGTTCATCATCATTCACTTCTACGTTGCGTCCAACGAGCCCTGTGGCCACCCGGCTGGCGCGAACAATGACGACCCCCTTCTTGGCCGCTCTCGCGGCCGCTTCCACCGAGACCTTGTTCATGTTGCCGTTGCCAACGCCCGCGATGACGATCCCCTTGGCGCCGTTGTTTACGCTGGCGTCAATCAGGTCAGGGGACATGTCGGCGCAAGCAAAGACAACATCCACCCGCGGAAACTTGGTCACATTTGAGATGTCGAAATCGCTCGTCGTCGTGTTCTTCCATATAGGAACGTTGTAGAAATCACTCTTTCCGTACGCGACCACCCCAACCAATCCACGTAGCGGCGACATGAACGTCTGAACGTCCGTGGTGCTCGTCTTCGTCAGAGAATGGGCGGCGTGTATCCAGTCGTTCATCACGACCAGCACTCCACGGCCTTTGGCGCGCGGATCGCCAGCCACAGCCACGGCGTTGTACAGGTTCAACGGTCCATCGGCGCTGACAGCCGTGGACGGTCGCATGGACCCCACGAGAACTACTGGTTTGTCACTCTTCACTACCAGATTGAGGAAGAATGCCGTCTCTTCCATGGTGTCGGTGCCGTGCGTGACGACGATGCCGTCGACATCTGGTGTCGGCAGCAACGCATTGATGCGTTTAGCGACAGTCATCATGATGTCGAACGACATGTCTTGAGATCCCACATTGGCCACTTGCTCCCCTTTGATATTGGCCAGGTCCTTGATTCCCGGAACAGCGTTCAACATGGCGTCGATCGTAACCGCGCCAGAGGTGTAGGCAGATTGGGTACCAGTAGCGGCGGCGCCAGCGATCGTGCCTCCTGTGGCTAGAATCACGATGTTGGGTTTCTTGCCCTGAGCAAAAGCATCCTCGTTGCCACCAACGATTAGGAAGACGATACACAGGGTCCAGATTTTGTAGGACTGCTTCATAAGCAACTCCTTTCGAGGCCCGCACGTTGTGGGTCGACCCTCTATCAACCACTACTTTGCTTGGTATTTAGACTTGTCCAGCCCGGTCAGCTTGGCGGGATCGAGCAGTTCCTGGATTTGTTGTTCCGTGAGAATGTGCTTCTCACGGATGATCTCGAGTATCCCTTTGCCGCTCGAGTACGCTTCCTGCGCCAACTCGGTCGCCTTCTCGTAACCCAGGATAGGGTTGAGTGCGGTGACGATCCCGACGGTCGTCTCCATGTAGTGAGCCAGCACCTTCTCATTGAGAGTTATGCCGTCTACGCACTTGGTCCGCAAAAGGTTCGACGTGTTGTAGAGAAGATGTTGCGATTCCATCACCGCCACGCCTTCCAGAGGTTCGTAGGCGTTGAGCTGAAGCTGCCCGCTGTGAGCCGCCAGGGTGACGGCATAGTCATTGCCCATCACCCGGAACGCAACGAGGTTCATCACCTCGGGAGCCACCGGGTTCACCTTCCCCGGCATGATGGAGGAGCCCGGCTGCAACGCCGGCAGGTTAATCTCTGCCAACCCCGCACGCGGCCCTGACGTCAGCAAGATCAGGTCAGCTGAGATCTTCGAAAGGAGGATGGCAAGACTCTTGAGAGCCGAGGAATAGACCACAAACCCCTGCTGATCCCACGTGGCCGCCAGCATGTCGGTGGCGGGTACGAAGGGCTTGCCGGTGAGCTTTGACAAATGCTCCGCGAACTTCTCGGGATAGCCCTTGGGCACATTGATGCCGGTGCCGATCGCAGTGGCACCCATGTTCACGGCGTACAGCGATTTTTCCGAGTCTCGCAACAACTGAATCTCGCTGTCCAGCGCTGCCGCGAAGGCGTAGAACTCCTGCCCGACGGTCATGGGTACGGCATCCTGCAGCTCAGTCCGTCCCATTTTGACGATATCGATATACGCGGCACCTTTCGCGCGGAACGACGCAGAAAGCTTCTCAAGCTCTTCGATCAACTTGCCATTTCGAAGCACGAACGCGACCTTGATCGCGGTCGGATAGGAATCGTTTGTAGATTGCGACATGTTCAGATCGTCATGAGGCTCGATGAACTGATATTCACCCTTCTGGTGGCCGGATAGCTCGAGCGCGACGTTGGCGAGCACCTCGTTGGCATTCATATTCGTAGAGGTACCGGCACCGCCCTGATACCAATCGACCTGAAATTGATCATGGTACTTCCCGGCAAGGACAGCCTGACACGCCTTCTCGATGGCGGCCAGCCTCTCCGGCTTCATCGCACCCACATCGGTGTTGGCTTGAGCCGCCGCCAGTTTGACCAGTGCCCACGCCTCGACAAACCCCGGGTATTGATTGATCTCAATACCTGAGAGCTGGAAATTCTCCAGCGCCCGAGCGGTCTGTACACCATAGTAGGCGTCGGCCGGAATCTCTTTTTCACCCAGTAGATCTTTTTCGACTCGCGATTTTCCCGTGGAAGGCTGAGCAGGCTTCTGAGCCCGCGCCAGATCGGCAGCAGGGACTGCAACCAGCATTAGTCCGATGATGAGCAACAAGGGCGTGCGATTCATTGATTGCCTCCGAATATGGCACCTGTGGCTGTCTCGCTTCGGCTGTCCTGGAATTGCGCACGAGCGGACCGAATCCAAATCGCGGAAAGGGGGCGAGCCTGTTGGAATTGAAATTCTTCCAAATGATCCGCAGATTCATCTCAAAGGCTCCGTCTACTAGAACCTGTTTGCAAATCCCTACCGGAACTTCAGGAGAGGGCTGCTACTGCAACTCAGTCTTACGCCCCGCCAATAGGGAAAAACAATGAGGGAAACCCCTAAGTGCAGAGATTTGTTTACACTGCCAGTTGGCTTGCGGTCGTCTTCAGACCACGAACCTCACAGCGTATTTGGCAGAAATATCGAGAGGTAAAGATAGAGAAACGCTGCGAGCTCGTAGGACCGCTCTTCAGCTCCTCTTTCGTTCGACGAAAGTCACCCGCGAATTTGCTGCCGGCATCTGCAACTTCAGCCTAAGTAGCCACCAGCACGGTGGATGGAGAACAGCATCCAGTTCTTGGCAAAGGTCTAGATTGGTATTGATCGATCTGCAGGGAACTTTGTGCACGGTTCATAGTCGACTGGACCCTATCTAGCGCACTCACATCGTCGGTTTGATGACAAATCACCATGTCACTAACCGAGAAACAGCTTCCACGGCGCACAAAATCTCTGTGTCAGTGGCTTTTCGTGTCCACTGATATGTCCATAACAATTCCTTGAAAAATGGATCTTGCATATTCAACGGATGTTAGTTAGTTTGACTCAGCACATTCTGCATCGGCATTCGCGACTAGTCTCACACCCCATACCTACGCCACCACTTCCCGGAACGGCAGAACCTTTGCCCCACGTTGTGTGTGTTCCAAGAAATCAGCCCATTCCTGCATCATCTTGGCCCGCGGCTCGAGGTAAAGCGCATGATTATAAGCGGCACTCACAGCGTTCCTCGGCGCATGAGCAAGCTGCAACTCAATGTGTTCGTGTACATAACCCCGTTCACGCAAGATGGTCGACGCCAAACCGCGGAAGCCATGCCCGGTCATCCTGCCCTTATATCCCATACGTTCCAATCCTTTGAGGATGGTGTTGTTGCTCATGGGTTTGTGAATGTTGCGATCGCCCGGGAACACCCAATCGTTGATCCCTCTAAACTCTCGCAGGACCTCCATAACTTCGAGTGTCTGCCTTGCCAGCGGTACGATGTGCGGGGTGCGCATCTTCATGCGTTCAGCGGGTATGTCCCAGCGTGCAGTCTCAAGGTTGAACTCTGACCACTTCGCTCCAATCAGTTCACCCGTGCGCACAAACGTAAGCGCCATCAGCTTAATCGCTAGCCGTGTGACATGCGTCCCTGGATACACCTCAATCTGTCATAGCAGGTGAGGCAACTCTTTAGCCTCAATGCGAGCGCGGTTCGTCTTCTGACTGGCTTTGAGAATGTCTCGAGGCCGAACATCGGCCACAGGGTTCCGTTCTGCATAACCGTTCGTGGTGGCGTAGCGAAAGATCTGTCCGGTGGTCTCAAGTGCCCGCTTTGCGATATCCCGCGCTCCCCGAGCTTCAATTGCTCTGATGATCGCGACTACATCGGGAGTCTTGATCTCGGCTATTTGGAGGGCACCCAGGCTTGGCAAGATGTTGGAAGCTAGACGCCGCCTCGTCGAGTCCACATGACGCGGGCTCTTACCCTCCTGCCAATGCTCCAACCACCGAGCGCTCACACTGGCAAATGAATTCTCGCTAGCGACCCGCTCTGCGTTTTCTCCGATTTCCGCTGTGCCGTCGGGTCGATGCCAGTAGCTAACAGCTTACGTGCCTCGCCATGACGGTCCCTCGCCAGTGCCAACAGCACGTCGGGATATTTCCCAAAGGACATGAGCGTTTCCTTGCCTTCATACCTGTACTTCCAGCGCCACAGCTTGCCTCCAGCGGGTGTAACGCAGAGATATAACCCGCGACTATCACTCATGTCGTAGGCCTGTTCCTTCGCTTTGGCCTTCTTGATCTCCGTGTCGGTTAGCGCCATTGTGCCCTCAGAATTCCTCTTTCCCCAAATACCCCCACCCCGAAAACAAAAACACCCCCCAAAATACCCCCGCCGCGTGCTGGCTTCCCCTGTACCGCATAGGACCATAAAAGACATAAAAGCCCAGCATTTGCTGAGCTTTTTGAAGTCTATTTGGATTTCCTTGGACTCTCTAGGACTAGTAAATGGCGGAGGGAGAGGGATTCGAACCCCCGTTACCTGTTAAGGTAAAGCGGTTTTCAAGACCGCCTGTTTCAACCGCTCACACATCCCTCCGCGGGATGAGCCATTCAACGAACGGCCCATGGGTAACAACTTATTTCACAAATATATGTTGCGCGGCGCTACTCAAATTGTAGACGGCAAAGTGAGTCAGAGCAATGCAGTCATGGTTATCAAACGATATAGCACCGTAAACGACAAGAACGGAAGCTCCTGCTATAGGTCCATGCCGACGATCACACAAGTTAGCTAAGACAGATCCTATTCGTGCCAGCCTGACTTCTCTGAAGTGCCTGATATTATTCGGGTTATAATTTGTCGCATATCGGAGCCAAACCATGGCAGGTACGCGTTCAGCGGCTGGAGGCATGGATAACTCGATCACAGCCCTGCTTACACAGCTAAGCGAGCGCAATCGAGATGCTGAGGCGCGGCTAATTCCTCAAATCCATGAAGAATTCAGTCGTGTAGCTGGCCATTACGTAAAGCGCGACTGGAGCATGGCAAGAGCTTGGCTGAAAGGTGAACTTTCCAGTCAGCCATGACACCACAACTCTGGCAACGTCTCAAGCCGCTGTACCAGGCGGCCCTTGAAACTCCGGAGTCGGAGCGCCTTCAATTTATTGCCAGGGCATGCGGCGATGACAACGAATTGAGAGATGAACTTACCGCGCTATTGAGAGCGAGTGACAAGCCAACAGGTTTCAACGATTCCACCATCACCAGTCTTACCGACCCGTTCCCCAGGGAGATAAGGTCTTTTTCTCCGGATGAGCTGATATTGGGTCGCTTTAGAATCGTGCGTCACATCGGCGCAGGCGGCATGGGCGACGTCTATGAAGCGATGGACCTTGAACTAGGACGGATCGCCCTTAAGACAATCCGCGCCGATATTGCGCACAGCTCGGACATTCTTTCGCGATTCAAAAAAGAGGTCCAGCTCGCAAGAAAAATCAGCGGCCCTCACGTTTGTCGAATCCACGAATTGTTCGTAATTGCTGCTGACAAGAACGCGCCGCCAGGTGCATTCCTGACCATGGAGTTCCTCGATGGAATCACGCTCGCGGATAAGCTTCGTCAATCAGGGCCACTTCCCTGGCGCGAAGCGCAGAAGATAGCTCTTGAAATCTGCGCGGGATTGCAGACGATCCATGAAGCAGGCATCATCCATCGCGACCTGAAGAGCCGCAACATCATGCTCGCTTCACGCAACGGGTCCACCCGCGCCGTACTAATGGACTTTGGCTTGGCAAGCGAATTCTCCACACATACGTCTGCTACACGGACAGATCTTACCAAACATGATGCATTCCTCGGCACACCGGATTACATGGCGCCCGAGCAGTTCGAAGGTCGAGAGCTTACTCCAGCGACAGACGTCTACGCCTTCGGAATAGTGCTCTATGAACTCCTGACCGGCAAGCATCCATTTGCTGCCTCTACGCCGATTGGAGCAGCCGTTCTCCGGGGAAAGCGTCCATCCCTTGCCTCATCCATTCAACCCGGATTGCCTCACCGTTTCGACGAGATCATCTGCAAATGTCTGGAGTTCGATGCCGGGCAGCGCTACCAGTCTGCAGAAGAACTAGCTGAAGATCTACGCAGCCGTCCCTTTTCTATAAGCTGGTTCCGCCAGAACCGATTTAAGATACTCGCCGCTGCGGCCAGCCTGGCTCTGCTTCTTAGCACCCTCCTCCTGATCCCGGCCTCTCGTGAGCGTCTACGAGGCATCCTCTTTTCCAGTCGCGAAAAGCATATCGTGGTGCTTCCTTTCGACCTCACCGGAGACGATCCAGAGACCGCAGCACTCGGAGATGGCTTGATGGATTCGTTATCTGGCAAGCTCTCAAATCTCGGCACCGCAAATCAATCCTTATGGGTAGTTCCCGCCAGCGAAGTGCGCCACCGCAAGGTCAACGATCCCTCATCGGCCCTACATCAATTCGGCGCAACGATCGTCGTCAAAGGAAGGTTCGAGCGCCACGACAACGCCGCTCTTCTAAACCTGACACTGATCGACACAAAGAAGATGCGAGAGATTGGATATGCAGACGTGGAAAATCAAACAGGCGATCTTGCCGCACTGGAAGACGAAGCCGTAACACGACTAGGCCGCCTTATGAACATCTCAGTCCGAGATGACTTGGTACACGGAAACAGCCAGCCTGCGACCCATGCCGCATACGAGGACTATCTGCTTGCTCTTGGTTATATCCAAAGGTTCGACAGACCCGGAAATCTCGACTTAGCAATTACTACTCTTCAATACGCCGTAAAGACTGACCCCCACTTCGCTCTAGGATTTGCTCGTCTCGCCCAAGCTTATGTTTTGAAATATCGGCTGGATTCAAACCCGAAATGGCTTCAAGAAGCCCAGAAATATTGCGCGCGAGCACTGCAGCTAGATAGTCAGGTTTCGTTGGCACACGTTGCATTAGCCCAAATTCATGAGCACACAGGCCACCACGATCTTGCTGTTCAGGAATTTCAGCACGCTATAGATCTTGATTCTAGAAACTCCGACGCTCTCACTGGCTTAGCTGCCTTATATCAGGACTTAGGACGTAATTCTGATGCCGAAGCGGCTTTTATCAAAGCCGCCGCCATGCGTCCTGACGACTGGACAGGATATAACGCTTTGGGGATTTTTTATGATCAGATAGGTCGGCACACTGAGGCCATAACCCAGTTTCGCCGTGCTATAGATCTCACACCTGATAACTCCGGCCTTTATGCAAACCTTGGCGGAGCATATCTAAACACTGGAGATCCGAAGATGGAAGCACAGGCAGAACAGGCGTTAGAGAAATCTGTTGCAATAAGTCCTAACTTCGTTGGCTACGCAAATCTAGGACTTTTGTACGAAGTTCAACATCGTTTCAACGAATCAATCGCTGAGAGCCAGCAGGCACTTAAACTCAATGATCAGAGTCCGGACACTTGGAACAACTTAGCTGAAGCATACGAATGGAGTAGAGATAAAAAGAAGTCAGATATTGCAAGGAAAAAAGCCCAGGAGCTTTTAGAACGTGCAGTTCAACTCAATGCCCAGGATGCCGAGTCGCAAGCTGCACTAGCAGCTCTTTTCGCCAAAGAAGGATTGAGGGATAAGGCCATAGATAAAATTCACATTTCACTTGCGTTGTCTCCGGATAGCCAGTATGTTCTTTCTGAAGTTGCGGACGCCTACGAACTCCTCGGCGAACGCAAACTAGCCATCCAGTATTTATACCTGGCGTTGCAACACGGACTTCCTACAGAGCTGTTACGTGGCGACCTCAGCATTCAGGGGGTTCTTTCCGATCCCAGTTTTCGGCTACCGGATAAGTGAACGAATTTAAAAAATTTCACAGGAACAACATGGAGACAACAATGTCTAAACCACTCTATTTCCCACCTCTAGGCTTAGTTTTCAAAAAAAAACGAAAGACAAAAACGAGCAAAAAAGTAACGGATTGTGTGGAGCTAGGCGAATCCGTGACTATTGTCTTCTTGTCACCAGGCTACTTTTCGCATGATGATGCAACTGCATTTTCACCCGATTTGCCAACTGGAAATTTCCTGCCCACTAACGTGATAGGTCCATACGTAGCAGATACCAAGACCCATAAGTGCACGATGACTTTCGTCGATACTTCTGGAAATTCCGTGGTCGATGAGGTTACGATTGCAAAAAAATGTATCTAGAGAATGATGAATAAGTACTAATGGGTAAGAACCGTATTAGACGGACGAAGGCTGAACACACTAACCGTGCTCGGCCTTTAGTTTTGCCGATAGCGCGAGATCAAAACATTCAACCACGCTAAAGTAGCAAGCCCGCAGCAAAATCTAACACCGTCGTCCATCACCGCAATAATCAATCAGCACAACTATTCACCAGCTGACCAACCAGTTTCCGAAGGCGCGACACAAAATCAGCGTCATCCACTACAGGCGACGAAGACGGTGACACTTGTGTTCTTCAGGGAATCAATTTGCGTCACAATCGCGTGTAGACCATAACTACAAGGGCCTGATCGAACGCGAATTTCGGCAACGAACTAAGTCCTTGACGAAGGCATGAAACCCTCAAATTCTTACCTTCGCCATGTAGCAGCAATCAAGTTGCTACATGGCAGAACGGTTTGCACTCGATCATGGGAAACGGCACGAAGAATTGCCCGAAAACGCCGCACCGCTGCGATACTGTTAGGAGTCTAATATTTAACCGATGGCGACAACCAACATCCCGAAGCCGAGCTCGTTCGACCGCACCCTCGCAAGCGCGCGTTCGACCATGATGTTCAGCGAGATCGTGCGTCTCGCCGTCGACAGCTTCAAAGCCAGCAAAGTCCGTTTTCTTCTCACCATGCTCGGCATGGTCATCGGCTCGGCCTCCATCATTCTCGTCTACACCCTCGGCCTCACCGGCAAGGACTACGCCCTCAACCTCATCTCCAGCATCGGTCCCAACATGATCGAGATGCAGTACCAGGGTGGCACCGTTCCCGGCCCTGAAAACACCTCCGCGCCCGACTACATGACGCGAGACGACATGAACGCCGTCCTCGAGCAGGTTCCGGGCATCATCGCAGCCTCACCCATGCTTGAGGACCACGACCGCATTGCCCTCCCTGGCGGCATCGTCAAGGACACTATGATCCTCGGCGTCTCTCCTCAATACAAAGAGGTTCGGAATCTCGCCATCCTCGCCGGCCGCTTCTTCGATGATCAGGACGCCGTCGCCCACACTAAGGTCGCCGTCATTGTCCTCCCCTTTGCCAATGCCTTGTTTGGCAGCGCCTCGTCCGCCGTGGGCCGCGCAATCAGTGTCAAGGGTATCCCCTTCACTATCATTGGCGTCTTCAAAGAGAGCGTTGAGACCTTCGGACAATCCGAAATCAGCGATCAGACCATCCTTATCCCATATCAGGTCGCGCGCTATTTCACAGGCACAGATACCGTGAAGCAAATCTTCTTCACGATGAAGGACGCTGCCCTCGTCCCCATAGCTTCAGAAGAGATCCTTGCCATCATCAAAAGCCGTCACCGCCCGACTTCCGTCTATACGGCCTTCAATCTCACCCAGGTCCTAAACGTCATGGCGCAGATAGCCAACATGCTTACCATCGTTCTGACGCTGGCCGCAGCAATCACACTTATTGTTAGCGGCGTCGGCATCATGAACAGCATGCTCGCCAACGTTCAATCCCGACTCCGAGAGATTGGAATTCGCAAAGCCCTCGGCGCCACCAGTCGCGAAATCCGCCTCCAGTTCCTTACTGAAGCAGTCTTCCTCTCCCTCAGCGGAGGAATGATCGGCACCATTCTCGGTCTCGCGATCCCCATGTCGATCAGCTTCCTTACGCCGTTCAAAATTCCAGTCTCCGCTTGGTCCGCAGTCGTATCACTCGGAACCTCAGTCCTCGTAGGCGTCCTCTTCGGAACCCTCCCCGCAAATCGCGCCGCCCGCCTCGACCCCGTCCAAACCCTCAAGTATGAGTAATCGGTTTTTCCTGAATCCATTCTGGCCCTCGCTTGTTGATCGAGTCCTCCGATATTGAGGCCTTCAGCTGTGCTTTCTTATCTTTGAATCGCACGGCCTGATAAAACCCATGAATTACGTTGACCTGCAGGCCCTCGGATAGTCTCTTGTCCGAGACAGTTCTCGCAATAAAAAACGTATGGCTTCCGATCTTCATCACTTTCTCAACCTCCATCTCTCTGACTCTCAGGGCGAAGTCGGGAAATGGAATCTTGAACACCTCAGACATCTTCACTTCAAAAGGAAGTTGATCCCAGTCGACGGAGGGCTTGGTGTGATGGATTGCATACTGATAGGCCAACGAAGACTGCGCCAAAGGTACACTGCTCAAGGCCACGCGGCCCGTTCGTTCCACAAGATGCGCAGCCATTCTTGAGTCCTTCAGCGCAAAGCCAAAGTAGCCATTACCGAGCTCACCCATAAGGTTCATAGGAAAGATATTTCCGCCGGCCTCACCGTTGATACTTGCCAGCACGACGGGATGTGGACGAATAAACGTCACCATCGCCGCGCGTTGTTCGAGCGAACTCATCTTCACATCTGGATTTTTCAGCCATCGCCACTGCTTATATGCCTGCAACAGGTAGTGCGCCCATAGCCGGAGCCTGGGCAGGCAATAGTTGATCGAACCTCGCACGCTAAACAGAACGAGTTTCGAACCACCGACCGCAATGGTCGTCGCCGGAGTCAGGTATATCTCTCCTAACAGCCGCTTCCGCCCCTCGCGCTCACAGAACTTCAGCGATATCCCCTCATCGTTCTTCTCGCAAGCTATCTCTCCTTCATCAAAACCAACACACAACATTAAGGGAGCGCAACACGCCGTCGTAAAGCGGCGAGTGACATCGAGGGGAAACCCCATCCCATGCAACCCTACCGAAATCTCCGTCTGCGGTTCTACCAGGCCAACGGTAAACTCCTGCGGAAGCAGACTGTCACCGAACACGATTCTCTTGATCGCTGCACGGCTCCGCTGAACTATCGACATGCCGCCAGTCCTCCATGCCCCTTGCTCTGTGGCGAGTCCTGAATGTTGCCGATGCGATAAAGACACTCAACCTCGCTCTCCGTCGGATACTTATGGCTATGCCAGTCTGACGGGCGCGTCTCTATCTGTCGAAACAGATCATCGCTCTCCCTTGCTGCCCTGGAGATCGCTGTCTGCTGTTGGCTATTTCCAACGCAGAGAAAACAACTCCGCGTAATACGACCGATAATCTCCAGATATGCGCACATGACCTCGTGCGATGTATCAGATATCGCATGAGAGCTGAACGTCACATCGACGCTCTTCACCGGCATCTTTTCCATCTCAAACAACGGCATAAGTACAACGTCCGCCCGGGCTAACTCCTCGCTAGTGAGATCCTTTTCGCAATAAAGTAAAAAGTTCAACTTCGGAAAGGCTTTCAAAAGGTAGTACGAGGTCAATGCAATACTTTCGGGAACGTCGAAGTCGAGATAGGCTAAATCCTGTCGGTCGCGAAGCAAATAATAAGCCATCCCACCAAACCCGCCTCCTATCTCTGCAACAAGGTTCCGCCCTGGGCCAAGCTCACTGCCTATCCTCTGTGCGCAATAGTGCTGGAACGCAGCTCTCGTCGTCACAAGCGTCCCTTCGACCGATATCCCAAATGGATTTCCGATCCCTGGGCCAGCCAGATCGCATAAAGAAAAACGACCGCCAGTCTGGGCCATCCAGTAATCGATGCAATAGAGCACGTCACTTAAATAAAAACGGCGATGAAGATCTTTGGCCGCCCTACCTAGATACGCCTCCGACATGCCATAAGGCACGCCTACCAGACCGGTAGAACAGGGATCGCGAAAGAAATTCCGATACATCCTGCTCAGAGTGTCAACGTCGCGCGCTTGCAGCGCTCGCATCACCGGCCCCAGGCTTCTCTCCCGCACTTCCCGCCACCATTCAGTGGATTGGTAGATCGTTGCAGCAAACGGTTGCCGTTCGACGGCCTTGATGTACGCCGTACAAATCCTCTGCAACAGTGCGGCATCATCACCCGCGTCATCGATGCGTGAGACAAATCCATGCGTCACGTTCCGCAGGTCATAACGGGCATCGCCGCGAAAGCGACGCTCGCCATAGTCCACAAATCTCTTCCTGTCGAGGTAGTCCGCAACCCGCCTCCTGACGGCGTTCGCCGTTCGGAGAGGATGCCGTAGATGTTTCATCTTAATCATGTGACCCGGCCACCTGACATGAAGAAGCACCGTCTGATCTACGAATCGAAAAGCATAGAAGAGGCAGCTCAGCAAGTGCTTCAAGCCTAGAGCCCAGGCGCGCCTCGGCGTGTCATCGTCTTGTCAGAAGTTTGTCAGGAGTTTGTCACTTGATCGTCCCAGCTGATCAAACCATGAACTGGCCAAGGAAGCCGGACCCTGGAAGGCTATGCCAGAAAACAAAAACGCATCCAGGCCCACAGGAGAACCCTGTAGAACTGGATGCGTCTCGCGTTAGGAAACCTACTCGACTTCGGCTGCGCTCGCAACGGCTTCAGTCTCAGGCTGATCGCCCTTCACCGTCACCTTCACGTGGCTGGTCACCTCGCGGTGCAGCTTCACGGGAACGTGGTACTCGCCGATCGTCTTCAGCGGATCCTCAAGCGAGATCTTGCGGCGATCAATCTTGAAGCCCTTCGCCTCCAGCTCGTGAGCGATATCGCCCGACGTAACCGAACCGAAGAGATGATCGTGCTCACCGACCTTGCGCTCGAACACCAGCTCAACCGCGGAGAGCTGCGTTGCCAACTGCTCAGCCTCGACCTTCTCCTTCGCCGACTTGCGAATAGCCGAGCCCTTCATCTGCTCGATCACGGCCTTGTTTGCGACGGTCGCCTCGATGGCGAGCTTGCCGGGCAGTAGATAGTTGCGCCCGTAGCCATCAGCGACCTTAACCACATCGCCGCGATGTCCGAGCTTATTTACGTCTTCCTTCAGAATGACTTCCATTGCAGTTTCTCCGATCCCGTTTTCGTAAGTTAGAAGCGCGCGGCGAAGGCAAGCAGGGCGATGTTGCGCGACTGCTTGATGGCCAGGCTAAGGCGGCGCTGGTGCCGCGTGCAGACGCCCGTCAGACGGCGCGGAACAATCTTGCCGCGCTCGGCAACGAAGCCCTGCAGCAGGCGAACGTCACGGTAGGAGATTGCGTCGATCTTCTCGGTGCAGAACTTGCAAACCTTCTTGCGCCGGAAGAACTTGCGGCCGCCAGGGCCACCGGCAGGTGCGCCGGCCGGGCGCGGTGTGCGCGGACCCGATCCAGGACCACTGGGACGGGCTGCTGGTGTGTGCTGCTCAGATTGCGTGCTGGTTATTTCGTCAGCCATTATGTTTCCTCTCTGGTACGTTGTGCCTTCGCCCGCTCCAGACACGCTCTGGAGTCTCTGAACATTCAATTCGCATTCAATCGAATGGAAGCGGGATATGGCGATCGTGGTGCGTTGCGCGATGCAGCGTTAGCTGGTATCGCAAACTCTTTAGCGAAAGCCTAGACGGCGGCTGCGGGCTCGGTTGCAACTTCGGTCGCAACAGGAGCCGCGACCGGCGCGACTTCTTCAGCAGCCTCGGCTGTTGCGACAGGCGCTGCCTGTGCAACTGGCTGCGCGCTACGCTTCACCTTGCTATCGCGAATCGCCTTTACCTTTGCCAGGCGCTTCTCTTCTTCGTCCATGCGCACGGTGATGAACTTGATCACCTGCTCGGAGACGCGCAGACGGCGCTCGATCTCAGTGATCAGCGAACCAACGGCAACAATGGTCAACAGAACGTAGAAGCCGTCGTTGAACTTGCGGACCGTGTAAGCCAAACGGCGACGACCCATCTTCTCGGTCGACTTCACTTCGCCGCCACCATCGGTGACATTCTTCTGGAAGCCTTCAATCAGCTTGTCGAGGTCTGCTTCTTCAACGTCCGGCCGGACGATGAACATGATTTCGTAAGTACGATTCATTCGTTTACTTCTTTCTGCGAAGTTCTGCTTCGCACCGTGCCAGCGTTTGTTCTGCCAACCCGGTTTGGAAATACAGCTCGTTTAACATCTACTTCCCCTTCGGCTCGCCTTCGCCATTCTCAGGCTCCTGCGGCCGACGGTTGAACTCATTCATCGCAGCGCCAACGCCCTGCGTCAATATCATCTCGACTGCACTCTTCACGCGGTCGAGCACTTCATCCAACACCGCAAGCTCCTGCTTGCGCATCGGCGTCAGCAGATAATCCCTGCCTCCCGCCTTAATCTCTCTTCCATCCGCCAGCGCCGGTTTACCGACCCCAATGCGAATGCGAATCCACTCGTCCGTTCCGAGCGCACCGGAGACCGACTTCACTCCGTTGTGTCCGTTCGCCGAACCACGCTCGCCTATGCGAATCCGGCCCAGCGGAAATGCAAGCTCGTCGTAAAGAACAATCAAATCCGCCGACGGAACTGCAATCTCAAACTCATCTACCAGGGCGGCTACCGAAAGCCCGCTCAGGTTCATAAATGTCTCAGGCTTCACCAGCAGAACATCCTGTCCTGCAAGTCTCGCCTTGGCAGTAAGTGCTTTGCCTCGCCGGTTCGATAGCACCACACCGCAATCCTCTGCGATCCTGTCTACCGCCAGAAACCCGGCGTTATGCGGCGTGAACTGATATTCGATCCCAGGATTTCCAAGTCCGACAATCAGCTTCACGCCACAACTCCAAACCAAGCGTAGGGGTTATTTTCTCCCCCCTACGCCCTTATTCCTGCTTCTTTACTTCTTAGCCTTCGCGTCAGGAGCGGCAGCAGCTTCCGTCTCCGTCTTACCCTTCTTAGCAACTTCAGGCTCAGTCGGTGCAGCAGCCAATGCATCGGCAGCCGGCGCCTCTTCCTTGATGATCGTGACGTGAGCCACAGTCGCGCCCTCTTCGCCGAGGAACTTGATGCTGCCCGAGTGCGGCAGGTCCGACACGTGAATCAAGCCATGCAGCTCAAGGCCCGTAACGTCCACATCCAGGTGGCTCGGGATATCGCCGGGGAGGCACTCAATCTCGACCTCACGCATCACGTGCTCGAGAATTCCGCCCTGGTTCTTCACGCCGGTCGGAATACCAACCAACTGAATCGGCACGGAGACGCGCATCATCTTGTCCATCGCGATCCGCTTCAGGTCGATGTGCAGCAGCTTGCCTTTTAGAGGCTCGTTCTGCCAGTCAACGATCATCGCCTTGGTTACGCCAGAGCCTTCGACATTCAGGTCGAAGATCGTGTTGTGCCCAGACTCGGAGTGCAGAATCTTGATGATGACCTTCGGATCGACGGTCACTGCAACGGCATCCTGACCCGCGCCATAAACAACTGCAGGAATCTTGCCTGCAACACGAACCCGCCGAGCGGCATTCTTGTTGAACTTGCCCTCACGGACGGTTGCGACGACTGCTTCAATATTTGATGTTGCCATGATTTGACTTCTTCCTTTCGGGCACGAGGTTGAGCCTCGCTCCCTTTGCTACTTGGTTTTTTCCCAAGCCGCTAACTCCATCGGCGACCTAGTCGAAGAGCCTGCTTACGCTGGTCTCCATGTGAATGCTCTCAATCGCCCGACCCAACAGGCCTGCAATCGAAAGCACCTTAATCTTCGCCACCTGCTGCGCCTCTTCGCGCAGCGGAATGGTATTGGTCACGATCAACTGCTCCAACCGTGACGCTTCAATGCGATCGACCGCCGGCCCAGACAGCACCGCATGAGTCGCACACGCATAAACTTTTTCCGCGCCCTCGGCCAGCAGCGCATCCACCGTCTTCACCAGGGTTCCGGCGGTGTCCACAATGTCATCCAGGATCAGGCACGTCCGGCCCTGTACATCGCCGATCACGTGCATCACCTCGGTGACATTGATGTCGGTCCGCCGCTTATCCACGATGGCCAACGGTACATCCAATTTCTTGGCGAAAAACCTCGCCCGCTCCACGCCTCCCGCATCCGGCGAAACCACCGTCAGGTTCGGCAAATCAAGATCCCGGAAGTAGCTCACCAGCACCGGGCTGGCAAACAGATGATCCACCGGAATATTGAAGAAACCCTGGATCTGCGCCGCATGCAGATCAACCAGCAGAGCCCGGTTCGCACCGGCAGTCTGCAGCAGATCTGCCACCAGCTTCGACGTAATGGCAACCCTTGGCCGGTCCTTGCGGTCCTGCCTCGCATAGCCATAGTAGGGAATCACAACCGTGATTCGTCCAGCCGATGCGCGCTTCAGCGCGTCCATCATGATCAGCAGCTCTACAAGATGCTGATCGACCGGCCAACACGTAGGCTGTACGAGAAAAACATCCGCACCGCGAACGTTCTCGAGCAGCTGAAAGTGAACTTCGCCGTCGGAGAATCTCTGCAACCGGGTCTCGCCCAGCGGCACACCGACGAACTTGCAGATCTCCTCGCTCAAAGCGCGATTGGCAGACCCGCAAAAAATCTTGAAGCGTTTCGGCTCTGGAATCCGCCCGGAGCGCTTCTTCTCCGTTGCTGCCTTCGCTTGTCCGCTGGGTGATCCCGAGCCGGTTAGCGCCGAAACAGGCTGAGAGCTCGTTTCTGTCTCTTCAGCCTGATCTGAAATAGGGGATAGGACCGCAGTCGTGTTTTGTTCTTTCACGTTGAAACCCTCCAGGTTGGTTGACCTTGGTAGTTCCTGCTGCTTTACGTCTACCGGAGCCTTGTTGCGACACCGTACTTCCTGCACATCCTCGTTGCGAATACTGCAAAAGCGAAAGACTTCGATCCATCAAACTTCTTACTTCTTCGTTCACTCAGCCATTGCTTTTCATCCGGCTGCCGTGAAACCCAAAATTCGTTCAACTCCTGCGGCATATTGTTGCCGCCAAAGAACCCTAAATTGCTCCTCGCATCTGGCGTCGACTTTTGGTTGGGCGACTAGGATTCGAACCTAGACAAAGTGCTCCAAAGGCACTTGACCTACCGTTAGTCGATCGCCCAGTAATTCGCCGTAGCTTCCTTCTTGTGAAGCCTGACCAGCGAGGTCACCCTGCGAACATTCTCGCCCAGTACTCGTCTCGAGGCAAGGTCTCGGTTGTGAATGCCTTGACCCCAGAGTTCTGAACGCGCTGCTGAGCTGCCTTTGCGTCCGCCTCGGACCGGTAAAGTCCAAACAAGGCAGAGCCCGATCCCGACAGGGCTGCGTATATCGCAGGGCTATCGGTAGCACCCGTTTCACTACCCATCAACTGACGCTTGGTTATTCGCAAGGAGGGATACTGCGGAAACACAACGTCTTCAAAATCATTATGAAGACCATCGTTTCCAATCCCGGTGCGGACAAGCGCGAGAAGGGTATTCTCGGCCAGATCGTTCATCGCGTAAGTCTGGTCTTCACCAGATAAACCCTGTTTTTTCTCAGAGTTAGCATCGCGAACGATACCGGAGGTGCCGGGCTTACGATCACCTGTCTTAGCAGAGAGGGACGCGTAAGCAAGACTCAACTCATTCAGTCTATCCGGTTTATCCACAGAAGTCAATCGCACCCCATCTCCGGGTGCGGGTGCCCGCCCACCCACCACCGCATCCCAATCCCGAAAAGCCGCCGGCGTAGAAACCCCCACCTCCGGCACCGCCACCACACACCAGGTCCGAGGAAAATCCGGCATCGGGACCACCAGTTCACCCCGCCCCAACCCCATCACCGCCCCACCAATCAAAAACAGCGGCACATCCGACCCCACCTCCGCCGCCAGCTTCAACCGCTCCACCCCCGGCAGCGCCACCCCCAACTCCTTTTCCAACCCAATCAGCGCAGCCGCAGCATTCGCCGACCCCGCCCCCATCCCACCCTGCACCGGCAACCGCTTCTCGATATGAACCTCAACCTCAGCCGCCACCCCCAGCCGCTTCAGCGCGCCCTCAACCATCTTCCACACCGTATTCCGCCCATCCGTAGGAACCCGCCCATCATTGGTAGTCAGCGAAATCCGCGTCTCCCCCGCCACCCGAGCCGCAACCGTAACCAGATCATGCAGATCCAGCGTCTGGTACATCGTTGTCAGGGCATGAAACCCATCCCCGCGCACCGGCCCAATCGCCAACCCCAGATTAATCTTCGAATATGAACGAACAACAGTAGACATGCCCTTCGATTCTACCTGCGCCGCGCGATAGAACCTGAGCTTCCTCTGCGTGCATCTCAGCTTTACAGGAGCACCGACATGAAGGTCGGAATCATCGGATCAGGCGAAGTAGCCAAAGCCCTCGGCAGCGGATTCCTCAAGCACGGTCATCAAGTCGCGCTCGGCAGCCGAACCCCAGCCAAACTCGCCGAATGGAAGACCGCCAACCCCAAAGCCCAGACCGGCACCTTCGCCGACGCGACCCAATCCGCCGAACTAGTCGTCCTCGCCGTCAAAGGCCCAGCCGCATCCGAAGCTCTCCGCCAGGCCGGAGCCGAAAACCTCAAAGACAAAACCATCATCGACGCGACCAACCCCATCGAGGATGCCCCACCCACCAACGGAGTCCTCAAATCTTTCACCGGTCCCAACGAATCGCTGATGGAAAAGCTGCAAGCCGAATTTCCGCATGCCCACTTCGTCAAAGCCTTCAGCTCCGTCGGAGCCGCCCTCATGGTCAACCCGCAGTTCACGGAAGGCAAACCCACCATGTTCATCTGCGGCCACGACAAAAAAGCCAAGACGCAGGTCAAAGCCATCCTCGATCAGTTCGGCTGGGAGACTGCCGACATGGGTGGCACCGAAGCCGCCCGCGCCATCGAACCCCTCGCCATGCTTTGGTGCATCCCCGGCTTCCTTCGCAACGAGTGGACCCACGCCTTCAAGCTGCTGCACTAAGTCAGCTCCGAATCCTTGGTCATTCCCGCGAATCAGCCAACACCTCCACCGTCAGTGGGCAGTGATCACTCTCCGAGCCCCAATCGCAGTGTTTGCCAATCTCCATCCTTATCCGTCTTCCCCACTCAATCGGCACAAAGACGTAATCGAAGTGATAGGGTTTCTCCGCCCTCCGGTACAGATGAAACGTAGGAGTCTCTTCCGCACCATGCTTTTGTTTGTGGATCGCGTGATACGCGCTCATCAGGCCATACTTGTCCCGCAACTCCGTGACCATCGCTGAGTGATTGCCGTCAGGCCTCTTCCCATCGAAGATCGCATTGCTATTGAAGTCCCCCGCCACGACCACCGGCGCCCTGCGAAACCATGCCGGCTGATCCCTCAGCGCCTTGTGAATCTGACCAACATAGCTCTCGCGTCGGCTGCCCTTGATCGCACACGCCCAAACCGCAATCAAAGTGAAGTTCACCCGGCCGCGCACTTCAAACGGAACAATCCACCTCGGAACCTCTCCGCCCGATCCACCGAGCCTCTGAAGACTCCACCCTCGCCCGCAAAAGACCGCCATCCCTTTATTCGAGTTATCACCCACCCATTCGCCCGCATATCCGTCAATCGCACTCGCCCCCGCCGATCTCTCCGAACACTCCTGAATCACCGCAATATCAGGCGCGTTCGAAAAGATCCGGTCAGCCTTCCTCAAAAAGGCCTGCTGACAGTTCCAGGTGACGATCTTCATCCCACGCTCGAACTCAAAAAATCTGAAAGGTCACATCCACATTCAGTTCCACCAACACTGGCCTCCCATTCTCCAGCGCTGGCTTGAACCTGTACTGCTTCACCGCCTCCACCGCCTTCTCATCCAACCCCATCCCAATACCACGCAGCACCCTTACATGGCTTGGGTTCCCTTTCTCATCCACCCACAGATTCACCAGCACATTCCCTGAAATCTTGATCTTTCGCGCCTGGTCGGAAAACTCCGGTTCTACCGAATACACCAGCACTGGAGCACTAATTCCCCCACCAATCCGCTTCGGGCCGCCACCAATATTGCCGCCAGAACCTGGCCCAATCCCAGCACCATCGCCCGAACCTAATCCCGTTCCTCGCCCACTACCCAATGACGTGCCTACCAACGGAGAGTTCGGCATACCAATATTCGGCAGAACGCTCGCCATCTTCACATCGTGCTGTACCTCCACCGCGGGCTCAATCAAAATCTTTGGTTGCTCCAGCGGCACAGCCGCTGGCGGAACAATCTGCGGGTCGGCAAACTTCGGCAGATGCCCCTGCGTCGCCGGCGTTAGCCCTCTTTGTCCCCCACCTCCTCCAGCGCTTTTCAGATTCTCCACCACCGGCGGGGGCGTCATCGGTACAAGGCTCACCGTCCTCACCGGAGCCGCAAGCCGAACCCCGTTGCTCACCATCAACGCAATCAACGGGAATGCCAGCACATGAAACGCCACCGCACCCCATGTCGCGCTCGAACTCCTTCTCTCCTTCATCCGGTCCACCACAGCCACCGGCCGCGACTTCAGCTTCAACTCCGGCAGTTGCTCCGGAGCCACCAGATCCCGCAACCCACTCCACAGCGAAGCCCAAACCGTCTCTTCCCTCATACCCGCGGCGAACGAGTTCAGCGAAGCAGAATCACTCGCCATCTCCCGCTCCATCCGCACCGCCCACATCCGCTCCAGCACCCGCTCCTCAAGCCCCGCGGGAGCGGCCAGATTCGCCTCTTGCCAGATCACCTCGTCCAGCAATCCATCGAACTCATCTCTCTCGAATCTCATCGCCGCACCTCAACCATCGCTTCATATCTCTTCCGAAGCTCCGCCTTCGCCCGCATCACCCTGGTCCTGACCGTCCCCTCAGGAATCCCCATCACCGCAGCCACCTCACCCGACTTCATCTCCTCCACCGAACTCAACAGGAGCGCCTGCCGCAACTCCTCCGGCAGCCCTGCAATCATCTGCCGGAGTAGCGCTCTCTCATCTCCACCCGTAGCCAAATCCTCCGGACTCTCACCGCCATCGGCAATCTCTATCTCCGCGACATCTGCCATCCGGTCCTTCTCTTTCGGAGCACGATCCAAAGCCACCCGCCACACCGTCCTGGCCAGAAAAGCTCTCTCATCCTCCATCCGCCGCCAAGCTCCACCCCGGTACAGCTTTAGAAAAGCCTCCTGCACCGCATCTTCGGCATCCTGAACATTTCGCAACAAGCTATAAGCCACCCGAAACATAAACTGCGCCTGACGCTCCACCAACCCGGCAAACTCTTCATCCCGCTCTGCCGTCTCGTCATGACGTAAAGCCGCCAGCCCCCTACGCCCGAACTGCGCCCATTCCGCCGGAACGTCCATGTCGCGCCCTCAGTTATCGCCTACATACACTAAGACCGTCCCCAACCACAAACCGTTCATCTTTATTTTCGCCCCACAACCAAACGTTTTACGTCGTCATCCTGAACGCAGTGAAGGATCCCTGTATTTTGTCTTTGTCTTTGTCTTTGTCTTTGTCTTTGTCTTTGTCGTTGTCGTTGCTTTTGCCGTTTGTCATCCGAGAAGGGAAAAAATACCCTCAAAAACCCTAGCAAAATCACATGTCAAGCCCCAAACCCACTCAAACCTAACAAAACGAACAACATCCCACTTGCAAAAGAGTTATCTCCAATCCGCTACTATTGAACTAGAGTCAAAAAAAGCCCCGGCCAAAGCCGGGGCTTCACCATTAACCCATAACTCCTTTAGAAAGACGAATTTGCCTATAACCCTTTTATAATGACGATTTTACAAAATCAAAATTCCTTATATTGCTGATTCATAAAGACTTGTACAAGACACCCCCCGGAGGGTACCCCGAAGAACCGGCCATATATCATCACATCACCCACGAGTGGAGACGACTCTTTTGACCCGACTTAGCCCTGCCCTTAGGATCTCGCAGCCTGCCTCCCGCCTAACCGCCCTGCTCCTCACCGCCTCACTCGCCACCGCACCCTTTGCCGTCCCTACGATTGAGGCCCAGCAGCCAAATCTCGAACCCACCCGCGCCCCCCACGCCATGGTCGTCAGCATCCACCACGACGCCTCCGACGCCGGTCTCGCCATCCTCAAACAAGGCGGCAACGCAGTCGACGCCGCCGTAGCCGTAGGCTTCGCCCTCGCCGTCGTCTATCCCGCAGCCGGAAACATCGGTGGCGGCGGCTTCATGCTCATCCGCGACAAGCATGGCAAAGCCCACTTCCTCGACTACCGCGAAATGGCCCCCGCCGCCGCCACCCGCGACATGTATCTCGACGCCAAGGGTAACGTTATCCCCGGAATGTCCCTCGTCGGCTACAAAGCCAGTGGAGTCCCCGGAACCGTCGCTGGCCTTACCTACGCCCAGAAGCACTTCGGCAAACTCACCCTCGCGCAGGACATGGCTCCCGCCATCAAGCTAGCCACCGACGGCTACACCCTCTCCGCCGAAGAAGTCCGCAACCTGCAGAGCAAAAACCTAACCCGCTTCCCAGCCTCCGCCCGCATCTTTCAGCGCAACGGCGACTTCTACAAAGCAGGCGAAACCTTCAAGCAGCCCGAGCTAGCCGCCACCCTCACCCACATCTCCCAAAACCCCGACGACTTCTACAAAGGCGCAATGGCGAAACAGATCGCCGACTTCGAGAAGTCCGGCGGTGGCCTCATCACCGCAGCCGATCTCGCCGCCTACCAGGTCAAAGACCGCAAACCCATCAAGGGCAAGTACCACGGCTACGACCTCATCACCGCACCACCCCCATCCTCCGGCGGCATCATCCTCGTCGAAATCCTCAACATCCTCTCCACCTACAACCTGCCCAAACTAGGCCCCGGAGGCTCAGAGACAAAAGACCGCAGCGCCGCCCAGGTCCACATCATCACCGAAGCTTTCCGCCGCGCCTACATGGACCGAGGCGACTACCTCGGCGACCCCGACTTCAACACCCTCCCCCTCAAGCAAATGGCCAACCTGAAGTACGCTGCAGCCTGGCGCAGTTCCATCGACCCCGCCAAGCCAACGCCATCCGTCTCACTCGTCCGCCCCGCAGGCTTCATGCCTCCGCCCCCGCAAGCCGCACCAGTCAAAGAGTCCACGGAGACCACCCACTTCTCCATCGTCGACGCCGACGGCAACGCCGTCTCCAGCACCTACACTCTCAACGGAGGCTTCGGCTCCGGAGTAACCGTCGAAGGCCTCGGCTTCCTACTCAACAACGAGATG
>Ga0210396_10001068_pt1 | contig 31038 bp, 33 predicted proteins | sample IncBWH17OmetaG_FD_155466 | JGI IMG/M metagenome (GOLD analysis project Ga0210396, IMG submission 155466) | Forest soil microbial communities from Barre Woods Harvard Forest LTER site, Petersham, Massachusetts, United States - Inc-BW-H-17-O ...
ACCTGTAACGGAAGTACAGATGGAACAGCCACAGCACATGTTACTGGCGGAACACCACAGTACACCTATTCCTGGAGTTCGGTCCCTGCTCAGACAACTTCTACAGCCAGCACCCTGGGTGCCGGCACGTACACCTTACTGGTTACCGATTCCAGCGGTTGTACCGTTACCAAGACAACCACTATTACCCAACCTGCAGCTATCCTCCTTACTATTGCCAAAACAAATGTGACTTGTAATGGTGATTCAACCGGTGATGCGTCTGTAACGGCTACCGGAGGAGTTGCTCCTTACACCTATTCCTGGTCTACCACGCCTCCTAAAACAACACGTACCGTTACCGGGCTTCTGGCAGGCACGTATACGGTAACCGTTACCGACAGCAAAGGTTGTTTCAAGAAACGGCCTGTTGTTATCACACAACCATCAGTCCTTGTACTTACAGCTACTACGGTGAATGCACATTGTGGCAGCGCCGATGGATCGGCCACTATCATGGCCAGCGGAGGGTCACCATTTTATAGATATTCCTGGAGCACCATACCTTCTCAAACTACCGCTACCATCAATAATCTGGTACCGGGCATATACACGGTAACTGTTACCGATTCTCTGGGTTGTACAAAAACGGATGCTGTAAATGTTACCAATGCCACTGCACCAACAGCTACTGTTCTTATCACCAATGTTTCCTGTAACGATTCTGCAACAGGAAATGCAACGGTCAATCTGAGTGGTGGTACCGCACCTTATACATATTCCTGGTCTACCACCCCAGCTCAGACAACGGCAAGTGCTTATCATCTCATAGCCGGAACTTATTCTGTGCAGGTTACCGACACACACGGATGTATTACCTATGGCACCGCTGCAATAACACAACCGGCTGCGTTCAATGTATCTGTTCTGAAAACAAATGTTACCTGTACCTCTACCTCCAATGGTACGGCTCAGGTAACAGTAACAGGAGGTACGGGTCATTATACGTATTCCTGGTCCACTACTCCGGCACAGACAACAGCTTCTGTCAGCGGTCTTGTTGCCGGCACGTATACGGCAGCTATCAAGGATTCTCTCGGATGCCCTACACAGGCCATCGTCAGCATTTCACAAAACTCCATCTCGGCCACTACCATGCACAGTAATGTTGCATGTAACGGCAGTGCTACCGGTACAGCAACCGTTTTTGCGGTAAATGGTACAAGTCCTTATATCTACTCCTGGAATACTGTTCCGGCACAGACTACAGCAACAGCCACTGGGCTGGCTGCGGGAACCTATACCGCTTCCGTTACCGATTCGGCCGGATGTAATGCCATGGCAACAGTAACGCTGACACAACCAACTGTCCTTGCTATCATAACCAGCACTGTGAATTCGGTATGTAACGGAGGCCAGACCGGTTCAGCAAGCGCTACGGTAAGCGGAGGCGTGCCAGCATATCATTATTCCTGGTCCACAGCTCCGGCACAACTTACCAGCACAGCTACCGGTCTCGCAGCCGGAAGTTATACCCTTACCGTAACAGATACCAATAGTTGTGTCATGACGGGTACGGTGACAATCACACAACCGGCCGTTATCTCCATGACCGGCAGTACGGTAAGTGCTTCCTGCGGAGGTAGTACTGGCTCTGCCACCGTATCGGCTTCGGGTGGAACACCTGCCTATACCTATTCCTGGAACACGACTCCGGCACAAACTACAGCCACAGCTACAGGCCTCAGTGCAGGTGGCTATTCAGTTACGATCACCGACATGGCCGGTTGCTCCCAATCATTCGGAATAACAGTGAATAATACAGGAGGTGCTACACTTACATCTTCTTTCTCTCCGGCCAGCTGTTTTACCAGCAACAATGGTACAGCAACTGTAAGTGCAAGCGGAGGAACAAGTCCTTATACCTATTCATGGTCCACTACTCCTTTGCAAACAGGAGCTACCGCTACCAACCTCACACCCGGCAATTATGTGGTACAGGTGGCTGATGCGGTGGGATGTGTAAGCGCTTTAACCGTTACTGTCGGATCGCCTGCGGCTATAATGGATTCCATCACTCCCGTGAATGTATCCTGCAGCGGTTTATCAAACGGAAGTGCTACCGCCAGTGTAAGCGGAGGAACCCCTGCTTATACCTATAGCTGGTCTACCACTCCGGTACAAACAACGGCTACCGCCACCGGCCTGATGGCCGGAACCTATACCTTAATGATAACAGATGCGCATGGTTGCACAGCCGGTAAGCAAACAATCATCGGACAGCCTGTTGCTCTTACAACTTCTGTAAACAGCACACATACCTCATGCAGCAATTCGGCTGATGGAAGCGCTACAGCCAACCCAACCGGTGGTACTGCTCCTTATCACTATGCATGGTCTACCAATCCTATCCAGACAACAAAGACCGCCACTGGTCTTGCAGCAGGACTTTATACCGTCACCGTCACCGATACCAATGGATGTAATGTCCAGACTTCTGTTATCGTGGGACATCCTGCTCCTATCCGTCTTTCTGTTTCTACCACCAATGCAAGCTGTGGAAACTTTGACGGTACGGCTTCTGTTTCTGTTACAGGCGGTGGAACAGCTCCGTTTACCTATTTATGGTCTCCCACTGGCGATATGACAGCGACTAGTTCCAGTCTGAATGCAGGAGGATATATAGTCACCATAACCGATTCCAGCGGATGCACACAAACCGATACCGCTCTTGTTTCCAACTCGGGCGTAGGTCCTGCCAGTATCAGCGTTCTGAGCGGTTGTGCCGGAGCCAATAATGGAATAGCTACAGTAAGCATGGCATCGGGTACAGCTCCGTTTATGTATTCCTGGTCCACCACTCCGGTGCAAACTGCCGGCACGGCTATCAGCTTATCACCCGGAAATTATACGGTGATGGTAACCGATTCCACAGGTTGTATTGCATTTGGCACAACCACCGTTGCATCGCCTGCACCGCTTGTGATAGACAGTGCATCCATTATTCATATCAGCTGTCCTACGTGCAGCAATGCTTTTGCAACGGTAACAGTTACCGGTGGAGGGGCTCCTTATACCTACAGCTGGTCCAGCGTGCCGGTACAAACTACCGCTACCGCATCACAGCTTAGTCCCGGAACCTATACCGTTTGTGTGACGGATGTAAACGGATGTACCGTTTGCGACAGCGTGGTGATTGATAACAGCACAGGCATTGAAGTATATGCAGGAACCTTGAGCCGTATGACACTTTATCCAAACCCCACTTCCGGCACTTTGAATCTCCAAATTCAATCTGCAGAATCACAGGAACTGGAAATGCGGGTATCCAATCTGTTGGGACAAGTTCTTTATTCGGAAAAACTTCCTGTAACCATCGGAACACAGCTGAAGAGTTATGATTTCAGTTCTTTCCCGAAAGGAATGTATATCCTGCAAGTGCTAACACCCAATGAAAGTGCCGCACAACGGTTTATCCTGAAATAGCTATATTTCTTCTTGATCATTTAAAAGCCCGGATATAGTGTCCGGGCTTTTTTGTTTGAGTAAGCGAGCATGTGTGCAAGCATATCCCCCTCTGGAGGGGGCAAGGGGGAGGACACAACAAACCCCACCACACCAGCAGATTCTTCACCCTCATTCACTTGCCCTACGCTTCTGTTCAGAATGACAAAGGATAGGTTCACCGATCGGTACAAAAGGTGCGCATATACCACCTCCATCTTCGCAGATACCATCTCAAAGGATACAAATCTTATCTCCAACTAAACAAATCCTATCTGCAACTACACAAATCCTATCTCCAACTACGCCGATCCGTACTAAATCTTCGCCTATACCACCTTCCTTGTCACAAATACTGACAATTCCTTTACCGATACCATCTTCAACTTCACGAATTGTATCTCTTCCTTTAGCCATACACTCTTTTCCTTTAGATGGAGAGTCTCCTCCTTTAGCTATAGCACCTGTTCGTGAGAGCCTACATGCTCTATTCGTGAATTTTGATCGAATTTTCGGACAGATTGACAGCATATTTAAACCTTTAGATACAATCGGCGAAGGAAATGTCTCTCTTCTTTTACCGGGAGATGCTCTCCGTGCACCGAAAGGATAAATTCCTGAAGAAATTGTCAGAATTTGTGACAAAAAAGACACTTTCTCTTCACGGGGAGATACAATCGGTGAACCTGGAGCACCTTTTCCTTTAGCTGGAGGAGGTATCGGTGTAGCTTGAGGTGGTATAGCTATAGCTACACCACCTATTCGCAAATTTCAGAATAATATTTGGCGACAAATTGTCACGATTACCAAGGCTTCGACTTCTTGCACTGTGCGAAGTCGAAGTGCGCTCAGCCACCGGAAGTATAGTTGTTCAGCTACCGGAAGGAGCAAATGAACTGCACTGCCTGCAATAAAAAAGCCCTTCCCGTTTGCAAAAACAAACAAGAAGGGCTTGCAATAAGTTATCCCGGATTATTTTTGTTTATCGGCCCAGGCAACAGCCTTGTCCACTTCTTCCATCGCCTTATCCGTGTATTTTAACGCTTCTTTACGGTGTCCGTCATAATCCTTGTCTGCTTTGTTCAGATGTGCTTTTGCAGCATCCAGACTTTTCTTAGCCAGATTCAGTTCAGGATATTCTCCGATTAAGGTATCCACTTTGCTGAAAGATTTTCCGAAACAAAAAGATGCAATCAGTGCTGCACCCAGCAGGGTAACTTTTAATGTTTTCATAAGGGGTTTGTTTAGATGTTTATGAGTAAATGTATTTAATTCCGGATAAAAGAATAAATCAAAAACCGCTTAGAATTATCAATAAATTTTAACACCCATACCTTCTTCATTCCCTTTTCATTTATCCCGGAATAAGCCTTCTGAATATGCATTTATTTATTGAAAATCAACAACATAGCCACAATCCATACAAATGGTTAAATTTGCTCGTTTTTCACACAAACGAACGAATCATCGACTTAAACGGTTAATTATGAAAAGAATCTTATTTTCTATCGCTTCCGTACTTGTTTTTACTTCCCTGCAGGCACAGGTAATGACACCGGAAATGCTTTTACAACTGGGTAAAGTAAGTGCAGAAGGTATCAGCAAAGACGGCAAATCCGTTCTTTATTCGGTACGCCGCTATTCCATAGCCGACGCAAAAGCTACCCGTAAACATTATATGGTGTCTGTAACAGGCGGAGCAGCGACAGAAATAAAAGACCCTGCTGCACTCCTCAACGATGCTCACCTATCCTCCGATGGCAAGCACAGCATCAGCAGTTATGATATCAAAGTAAAAAATGTATTCGGTAGCGATGTATATCCTCAGTACGGCAAATCGGACGTGATGATATACACCGATCTCAATTACCGTCACTGGGATACCTGGGAAGACGGAGCCTTCGGTCACGTATTTGTGAATTCGGTGAAAGACGGAAAAGTAACCGACAGCACCGATATCATGAAAGGCGAAGCTTTTGACTGTCCCCAGAAACCTTATGGTGGCGATGAAGATTATATCTGGAACCCCAACGGAAAAGAAGTGTTGTATGTGACCAAGAAAAAATTCGGAAAGGATTATGCCCTGAGCACCAACACCGATATCTATTCTTATAATCTGGAAACAGGAAAAACAAGCAACCTCACCGAAGGGATGATGGGATATGATGTAAAACCGGAGTTTTCACATAACGGTACCCTGGCCTGGCTGAGCATGAAGACAGACGGATACGAAGCCGACAAGAATGACATCTTTGTAATGGAAGGAAACCAGAAAGTGAACCTGACCAAAGACTGGGATGGCACCGTTAACGATTATATCTGGAGCAGCAACGGAAAGAAAATCTATTTCACCGCTGCCGAAGACGGAGTAGTTCAGCTTTTTGAAATCGAATACAACGGAATAAACGGCAAAGCAGCTACCGTAAGGAAAGTAACCAAAGGCGATTATGATATTCATACGTTGGTAGGCGAAACAGAAAACAGGCTCATCATCGAACGTACCGATATGAACCATGCTTCTGAAGTATATTCCCTGGATCCGGCCAACGGAGAAATGAAACAGCTGACACACGAAAACGATGCAGTGTATGCTACACTCAAAATGCCAAAAGTGGAACGTCGTTATGTAACGGCTGCCGACGGACAAAAAATGCTGGTCTGGGTGGTGTTGCCTCCCGACTTTGATAAAACAAAACAATACCCTACCCTGCTATATTGCCAAGGTGGACCACAAAGTCCGCTTACCCAGTTTTATTCTTTCCGCTGGAATTTCCAGCTCATGGCATCCAAAGGATATATCATTGTAGCTCCTAACCGTCACGGTATGCCAGGCCACGGTGTAAAATGGAATGAAGAGATAAGCCGCGATTACGGCGGACAAAACATGAAAGATTATCTCAATGCCATTGACGAAGTATCCAAAGAACCTTATGTAGACAAAAACCGCAGAGGATGTGTTGGCGCCAGCTACGGTGGCTATTCCGTTTATTTTCTGGCTGGTATACACGAGAAACGTTTCAAAAGCTTTATTGCCCACGATGGTATTTTTGACTGGAAAAGTATGTACGGAACCACCGAAGAGATGTGGTTTGTAAATGCCGATCTGGGCGGAGCTTATTGGGAAAAAGACAATGCTGCAGCTCAGAAAAGCTACGACCAGTTTAACCCCATCAACCATGTAAAAAGCTGGGATACTCCCATCATGATTATTCAGGGAGGAAAAGATTACCGCGTATCGGTAGAACAAGGACTGGAAGCTTTCCAGGCTGCACAGCTGCAAGGAATCAAGAGCAAACTGCTTTATTTCCCTACCGAAAATCACTGGATACTGAAAGATCCCGATGCATTGGTATGGCACAACGAATTCTTCAGCTGGCTGGCGGAAACGCTGAAGTAAAAGAAAAGAGAATTAAAAAGCCTCCTGATATTATCAGGAGGCTTTTTAATTCTCAGCGTTTTCCTTTCCTCCCCCCTGCCCCCTCCAAAGGGGGAGAAGGAGCGTGTCCCCCTTTGGAGGGGGATTAAGGGGGAGGATAAAACTACTTCACGCTGCTAAGCAACGAACTCCCGTACTTACTTTCCGATTTAACAGTACCGAATCCCGGTGAAAACCATTCCGTACCTTCTATATTCACAGTAACAGGAATACCCATGGTACCGATCATGGTTTTTGTAACCACCTTTGTTTTATAGGTAATCTTAAAACAATCGTAATCACCGGCGCCGGTGACAATCTTTTCTTTTGCTTCCACTTTGCGATCCGAAACGGTCATATCAACTGAGGTGGGAGCATTGTTAATGGTCATGTCCATGTGGATGGTGGCATCTTTGAGGTTATCTCCTGCTTTCATGCCGGGGGGATATTCGATATATACCTTATCCATTTTGGCATCGGCTTCTCCGAACTTTTTCTGTTGTTCGTCCGATAGCTGCATGCGTATATCCATCATCATCACCCCGTTGTTGCAGGTCATGGTGTTTACACTTTTGGACCGGGACTTGCCGCTGCTGCTGAACGATTCGGAATTCACCGTAGAAGTAATGCCCGAACCGGTATTCTGAACACTGCTTATGGTATATACCTGTTTCCCATCGGGGTTTCCTTTCCGGCTGAAAATCGACATTTCAATGGTCTTGTTGTTTTGAAAATAATAGAAATTGCCGCAATCCTGGGCAACACCTATAAAAGGGATGATAAAGCAACCGAAGGCTATGATTTTTTTCATGTTTATTCTTTGTTTAGCTATTTTTCAGGTTGCAATGTTAGTGAAATTGGGTGCCTGCCCGGGAAAGTCCCGGATTATTTTTTTATCCTCGTTCATCAGGCAAAATTAGGCGGACTTTAGCCATGCCCGTATCAGCGGTTCCTTTTACAATACAGCAAATGAACAGAGGCATGATATATCCAATGAAGAAAATAAGGGCGACTGATCAAAAGAAAGACTCTGCTCGTCGTTGGAATCAAGTAACACCCCTTCAATTCCATTATTTTAAGCGAAATAATTCAAAACGAGGTCTCTTTTTTCATGAAATTCTATTACCTTTCTCTGCATCCATCCGATGCACAGACTATGAAGACAGTTGTTACTTCAATTTTTTGTTTCTTTTTCATTGCCCTTTCCATTAACGGCTATTCAATCACTCCCGGCCATTCTGTTAAAGAGATTGCTGCGGGTCCGGGCATACGGCTCAAGGTAATACCGTGGGAAAATGGTGTTCCCTTGCCGGGTGTAAACATCCGCCTTTCCAAAGACAGTGTGGTGATCCGGGATTTCAGAACCTTTAAACCCGATGGCTGGAATGAAGAATCGGCTTATGTCTATTTCAATCTGGAAACAAACTCAAAGTATACCCTTACACTTACCAAGAAAGGGTATGTGCAGCTGGTGGTGATTATTGATACGCATTTGCCTTCCACAGCCAACCTTACCGAGGCCATGGCAGCCGTAGCCGATATCACCATGCTGAAAGAATCCGATCATCCCAATCTGAAGGATGCCGACTTCCCCCTGGTATTGCTCAAATATAACAGTGAAAAGGGAATGTTTCTGCCCAGCAAGGAATACGCAAACAGCATCCGCATTATGATGCAGATGAAATAACCGGAGTTTTACCCCCCTTTAAATTTTCTTCAGAAACTCGGTACGGAGTACAATGCTGCTGCCATTGATACGGCAATCCACCTCATCGGCATCGTCGGTCAGCTTTATTTTCTTCACTACCGTCCCTCTTTTGAGGTTGAGGGACGAGCCTTTTACTTTCAGATCTTTAATGAGGGTTACGGAATCACCTTCGTTAAGCAGATTGCCGTTGCTGTCTTTCACTTCCATCGCAGAGAATTTGTAGGGGTTGGTAATCGGAAGCAAAGATATATAAATCAGCCGCCCGTTAAGTGATGGAGATCACTTAACAACAGCAGTACCGAGCGGATCGATGGTACTGTTTTCTACCATCAGCATCACCGTTTTATGCGGGGCTCGTGGACGATGCATCACCCCTTTGGTAATGGTAACGCCCTGCATCGGGCCGAGTTCAATGGTTCTATCTTCCAGGTCAATGAAAAGCCTTCCTTCCAGTACAAAAAAGAATTCATCTTCTTCTTCGTGTTTATGCCAATGATATTCTCCCTGTACAATTCCCAGCCGGGTTACACTGTCATTGACCTTGCTCAGGGTTTGATTAAACCACTGATCCTTGCATTCAGCAACAATAGCCGGAACATCTATCACTTCCAGATGATCATAACGGATATTCATCTGTTGATTATAAGAGACAGGTTTGGACATGGGGTGTTTTTAAATGGTGGGGAAAAATCTCCGTCTCCCCTCTTCTATGCCTGAGCAGAGAAGAGGGAGAAGGAGGATATCAATTATTTTCCTTTTGCATTATCCGCTTTAGCACGGTATGCCATAGCCAGTTTCAAAGATTTAACTGCAGCTTTAGAGTCAGCAATAGCTGCTGCTTTATGACCACCGAAATCATGTGGAGCTTTTTCCATATACTCAATAGCATCATTGATTTCATGAATAGCTTTAGCAATACGTGGATGCTCGCTTTCTTCTGATTTTACATTTTGTTGTGGAATAACGAATGCGCTTAATGCAAGAAAACAAAGCGCTGTTGCAGTGAATAAAAACTTTTTCATATAACGTGATTTTGTTTTGTTCCTACTCGTCTGGCTTTTCGGATTTCGCCCCGTACTCTGTCAAAGGTTTTCCGGCTTCCCTTTTTCATATAATAATAAAACTAAATGATCGTTTTTTCTTATTGAAGGAGATAAATATAGATCAAATTCATATGCCTGTCAACCTGGAAATTTTGTATTATAAAAGAATAGATAAACCCGTAATTTATTGTACTAAAAATCACTCTTTTATCTCACGGGTAATCGCTTTTTGCACGATTAACGTCACAACAGCCGCCCGCCGGATAATTTGTACTTTTGATGAGGCCCGGCTTATGTTCAGATACTGCATTCTTTTTATCTTTTTAATCCTGCTCCTTCCCGGAACCTTCCTGCTTCGGGTAACGGATACTACACAGGCCAACAGAGAAGCTGTGACCATGCTGAAAGAGCTTATCCGCATCCGGTCCATATCGGGGAGCGAACGCCCGGCACTCGAATATATGTTGCGTAAAAGCAAAGAAATGGGATTTACTACACGCAGGTTTTGCGATAAAGATTCCTTTCTCAATTTTTCCGCTTCCATTTACCCTCTGGAGTCGGCTAAACCCAATATCATTTTACTTTGTCACCTGGATGTAGTTCCGGCCAATGACAGCAATCAATGGAGTCACCTCCCTTTTTCAGGTGATCTGACAAACGATACCTTATGGGGAAGAGGGTGTCTGGATATGAAAGGGATAGGCGTGATGGAGCTTATTGCCATGAAAAGCTGGCTCGATTCGGCCTCTAAAAAAGAGCTAAGTAATAATATCACCCTCCTTTTTGTTTCAGACGAAGAAAAAGGAAGTGTTCACGGGGCACGTTATATTACCGAAAACTTTCCCGATCTGCTGCATCCCAAGCTGATAATTGGTGAAGGAGGAGGAGGTTTTAAAAATTTTCTGCCTTCCAGACCCGATAAGCTGGTATTCTTTATTTCCGTGGCGGAGAAAAAAAGTCTGTGGCTACGGCTTTCTGTAAAGCATGCCGGGGGACATGGGGCCATGGCATCTGAAGAAACGGCCAACTCCATCCTGATCAAAGCCATCAGCCGTATAGAAGATAAAAAACCAATCCTCTCTTTTGATAAGACCACCCGTCATATGTTTCGGGAGCTGGGAACCCTCAACGGAGGCTTTAAAGGTTTTATGTTACGTCACATCAATTCGTTCCTTACGCGGCCGCTGCGCCGGCACATACTCAAACATCAGCCTATGCTGCTCAGCGAGGTGATCAATACGGTACAGCTTACCAGTATCTATAACGCCCCTTCTCCGCCCAATGTCATTCCCGACGAAGCCAATGCTTATTTCGATTGCCGTCTGCTGCCTGATGAAAACACCAAGAAATTTATCCGGAAACTAAGACTCCGCGTGCTGAATCCCAAAATAAAAATCGACATCATTGATCAGAGTCCCGGTACACTGGCAAGCCCTACGGGAGAATTCTTTGATGCTATCACCTCCTCGCTTGCCAAAACCTATCCGGGGGCAAGCACTCTGCCAGTTCTTTTTCCGGCTACCACCGACAACAGCTTTTTCCGCTCCCTTGGTGTGCCTTCTTATGGCATACTGCCACTGCAGCTTAATATAAGCCTGATCGAAACCGTTCACGGTATCAACGAATGCATTCCGGTAAAAAATATCATGGAGGGTATCAATGCCTACCGTTTTATGCTGCAGGCATTGATGAAATAAAGGGAAACTAGTCCAGCAAAGATTCTCCGTTGGCATCTGTAGTGAGCACATAACTCATGTGATCCAGAAAGGGACGCATTTTTTTAAACACCTCATTTACCTTTCGTACAAAACCGGGAGCCAGCACTTCCTTATCGGTAAATTCATGTTTAAGCATAAACTGTTTATATCGCAGCAGTTCTATAGCAGGATGGTTTTTATCATATCCCCGTGGAGCCGAAATAAGCTGAGCCCCTCTCATTTTTCCACAGGTAGCTACCAGTGATTTACTGTTCAGCACCTTTTTCCAGGTTTTGTAATCAGCCGCTATGTCTTCCCGTATTCTTTTCATGTCTGATGCATCGGGACCCCAGAAACCACATATCACATAGGTATTGCCTGATTCTATATGGAAATAATAACTTCCTCTCCGCTCTTTTGTTGCCCGCATCAGCACACCGCTCCAATGGGTGTTGTACGGAACTTTTGCCTTTGAAAAACGCACATCCTTATATATGCGGAACAAGCTTGCCTTACCCGATACCGTTTCTATCTTATCATGACGGTTCATCTCCATTAATAACGAATCGGCAAAAGCAATCACATGCTCACGTGCTGCCAGGTAACGGTCCTTATGATCGTTGAACCATTCCCGGTTATTGTGTTTGGCAAGGACTTTCAAAAAATCAAGCGCTTCTTTATTCAGGCCTGCTGAGGAGGCAACGTTTTTTTTCTTCAGGGTAGTCATCTGGGGTAATATTATTGGGCTTGAGCCTGGAGGAGGTTGTACAATAAAAAGGTCCTGTCTTTATAGAGACAGGACCTTCTCTTACAGATTCGTTTATAGTGCGCCTAATACCGAAAGCAGATTGGCTTCGGTGGTCACGATGGGGTTTAATGCTACGGTCATACCGTTCGTAACGGTCAGACTTTGTTTGTCGTACACCAACTTGTTATTGGCATCATAAGCAATGGCCACCATGGTAAGTGAAGTACCGATGGGCACCTGACCGGATACGAGGCTGTATACCTGCATCACGGAGTTGTCGTTATTAAAGATCAGGAACACATTGATATTCTGAGGCGTGTTACCGGTACAGGTAAAGGTGATGGAGGTGGTTGATCCTGCTGTGAATAACTGACCGGGTGTAACCCATCCCATGCGGGCTATATTCATAGAATAAGTAGATCCTACATTGGTTACCGATGATAAGGTATCATGGGTGATGGTTGGATCGAGGGTAGTTACGTTACTGGTCCAGTCGTTGATCGTACCGCTGGGGAAACCATAGTATACGCTGTTTCCGGTTAACATATTGGAGATGGTAGCCGTTTGCATATTCAATTTCTTGCCGGGTTTAAGCACCAGTTCGGTAGTTCCTTTAAAGGCACGGGCGCTGATAACCGGTTTGGCCTGCATGATTCGGCCACCGGCAACTGTAGGCATATTGGAAAGGATGATATCCTTAACAGGATATTCTTCAATCAACTGGAGGGTGAACGGGTAATATACATTCTGTCCGCTGGGGTACATAAAGATATTATCGGTAGGATACAGTTTGGTACCCATGGCACCCACGATAGGACCCGTTCCCGGGCTATCCACCTGAAATACCTGTACAGGCTGTTTATAGGTATTGTAAAATGTAGTGGGAGCTGTATACCCCAGTACCGGCACCGTAGGAGGCGTGGCAGGAGGAGGTGTAGGCGATGGAGCCCTGTCCTTTTTACAGGAAGGCAGGAACAAAGCGCTTACCAAAAAAGTAGCTATCACCGCAGACAGGCGAATACCTGCCACTCCGTTGAATCGAATATTTTTCTTAAAAAAACCGGCCTTGAACATGAGTTGGATGTGTTAAGGGTTGAATAGGAAGAATAAATATAGGCAATTTTAACGATATATTATCAATAAGCCGAACAACGGAAAGGAACAAAGCAATCTCCGAAAGAAATCATAAACCCTACCTGTACGCTATATTCTTTCCATTTGAAATCATAACGTGCCTCGGCAAAAGGCTGGAAACAGTCATAAGTTCGCTTTATACCAACGCCTAACTCCTCCGCAATATTGTTTGGTTTGGCAACTTTTCCTTCAAATTTATCGGAATTGAACCATCTGTCGTAATAAAGAGCCCCTAAAGCATACCAATGCCAATTTACCATCTGGTAAAAGGTGTATTGGGCCGCTCCGCCAATATAGATTTCATGATAGGAGTTAAAAGGAGGGTAATAGGCTATCTGGGGGGAGAATGCAATGTGTTCCACCCAGGGGATATACGCCCTGGCCCCTATTCCAAGTCCGTTACTCTGGAAGTCGTACATGGCACTTAGGCCATAGGCAACTTTTTCATCTGTCTGTGACACAGCAACAGTTGAACAGAACAGAAATACGATAACCCAATTGATTGTTTTCAAATGTCTTAGCCTTAGCACGTAAATTTAAGAAAAGGTTTGCTGGAAAAGGGCAACAAAAGAGGGAAAAGATTTACCAAAGCATTAACAAATCAAAAAGATCCGGTTTCCCTTTTAAACGAGATAGAACGCAGATTATTATGATTGTTATGATTTTCACGGATTGCCGTTGCGTTGTATTTAGGTGAAGTTTTTTGAATGTATTGATAGTTTTGAAATTACCTTCTCTTTTTGTCTTAACCCCACGCTTTAGCGTGGGGTTGGATACGCTAATCTAAGCCGGGCTTTAGCACTGACTCTAGGAACTGATCAGGGCTAAAGCCCAAGGAGACTTGTTTTGTTTACCCCATGCTAAAGCATGGGGTTATTATCTAATCTGAAATTTCTGAGTTACCTGGCTTAACGACTGTAAATAGACCCAGGGATGATGTATTCTCTTTTGGTATTAACCCCACGACGCTTTAGCGTGGGGCCGGATACGCTAACCTAAGCCGGGCTTTAGCACTGACTCTAGGAACTGATCAGGGCTAAAGCCCGAAAAGACTTGTTTTGTTTTACCCCATGCTAAAGCATGGGGTTATTATCTAATCTGAAATACTATTTCCCTTTTAAAGGATAAGAAGCCAGCCGGGCAAACGAATACCCTTGTTTACGAAGGATGGGAATGAGCTTTGTCATGGCATCACAGGTAAACCATTCGGGGTGGTTGAAATGCATGATGATGATGGCTCCGGGTTTGATATTTTTCATCACCTGGGCCACAATCAGATCGGGGTTTACAAAAGGTACCGCATCGCCCGATAAAACATCAAAGCTAACGATGGTCACATCCAGATAGGTAGCTATTTTGGCGCAAGCTTCATCGGTATATGCGGTGGCCGAACGGTAAAAAAGCGGTCTGCGACCGGTAAGCATCTGAATCTTCCGTTCATTGCCTTCTATCTCGTCAAATGCATCGGGTACATCGGGAGTCCCTTTTATGCCATACTCCCCTTCTCCATCCACGGAGCAAGGACGGTGATTGAGGCCATGATTTTCTATTTCAAACAAGCTATCCTTGCTCAGGCTTATGAATGTTTGAAAATTATCATCGATCCATTTGCCGGAAACAAACAAGGTGGCCGGAATTTTTTCTTTGTGCAGATAGTCGATCAGTTCATTGTCGTATTTATTCGACTTCCCCCCACAGGCATCAAACGTAAAGGCTATTATTTTCCGCTTTGTAACCAGATCCTCATCCACCCCTTTTACAAACTCTCCCCAGTGACCCGGAACAGCATGGGCAAAGAGTTTATCCACCCTGTCTTTTTTGTTCATATAGGCCGTATCCCGGTACATCTGTTTCAGGAAATCGGTATTGGTATAAACGCCGGTTTGCGCAGCTACATTCATACACAGGAAGAACAAACCGCAGGAAAACAACAGGATTCTTTTCATACTATACAAAAGGGGATGATGTATTTGCAATAATACAACCAAAAAAAATCCCCACCACAAGGGCAGGGATCTTTTTAGAAATAACAGATGTCTTATTTAGACACAGAAAACTTAGCGCATTTCAGCACCCGGTTGTTTTCGTCCAGTATGCTATAGATATACATACCGCTTTGAAAATTCCGGGTATCCACCGTACAGGTTTTATTAATCAGCAGTTGGGTGCTCAGATTACGACCTGTTAAATCGTACACCGTAATGTATTTTGCTTTTTCATTCAGGGCAGCAATCGTGATCTGGCTTTGAGCCGGATTAGGATATGCGGTATATTCAGCCGGTCCGAAAGAAAGAGCCTGGATACCGGTAGAGAAGTTCAGATTTACATCATCAACCGTAATAACAGTCCCTACAGCCGGTGATTTCTTGGCCGAAGAAACAATCAGATACTGGATAGAATCCGGTGTACCTGCAATGCCGTAGTAAATGGGTACGTTACGCAATGCATAAGAGGTAGTAAGACTGGTAACGGTATCAATACCGCGACCCAACGTATCTCTTTTGCCCGTTACCGTGTTCCATTTTGACAGCAATACAAATATGCCACAGGTATCTGCTGCGTTCAAGGTTCCTTTGATATAATAGGTAGTGCTGGTGGGCGTAGCCGTATAAGGCAATCCTCTGAATACTGCTTTACCACTGCTTATGTTAACGGTAATGCTACCGTAAATCATGGCACCGGAAACAACGGTTCCTACAATAGGAGCACCTTGAGTCTGAATAGTGGCGGCAAAAGAGCCGGTATGAGGACTGGAAGATTTGGTTACATAACTACTGCCTGTTAAACCGGCATTAGTAAATCCCTGATCCAGCGTACCCCATGGGGTAGGTGCATTGGGTGTAGCACCGCTCCAGGTTTCAAAGCCGGAGTTGGTCAGTTGTTGTGCACTGCCAATGACTGATATAGCGATAAAAGCAGCGGAAAGTATTTTTTTAATCATGTTTCTTTTTTTAAATTATGTTTATGCGCTGCAAAGCTATGACAAAAATCCAAAACGTACAATTAAGTAGCTCCTTGTTTACTTCAGGAAGTACCTGTACTTTAGCCCACTATTTCAAAATTCATCTACCTGCTATATCATGGAAAACACGCATACAAAAGTAACGGCGCTGGCTAACGGACCTTTAATGGTAGAAGGAACCATTCATGTAACAAAATCAGATGGAACCGCTGAAGTAAAAGAAACAAAATCCTTTTTGTGCCGTTGCGGGCATTCGGCCAACAAACCATATTGCGACGGGGCTCATAAGAAGAATAATTTTGTAGGGTAAGGGTTCTGTAAGTCCTCCCGCTTATATACGCTCTTTATCCCCCTTTGGAGGGGGTAAGGGGGAGGATGCTATCTCACAAGCTCGCTCAAAAGCCCACCGGACTTTTGCCGTCCCCCTCTGGAGGGGGCAAGGGGGGAGGAGAAAACAAAAACCATCTTTTTTCCTCCCTCTCCCGCTATATCTGTAATTTTGCATCAGCATAATCGGATACGCGTATCAATTATGAATATTACCACCTTCAGAGCCTTCAGGAGTCGTAACTATCGTTTGTATTTTACCGGGCAGTCGGTATCGCTTATCGGTACCTGGATGCAGAAAACGGCGGTTTACTGGCTCATCTATATACAAACACATTCCACTTTTATGCTGGGGGTGGCTGTATTTGCGGCTCAGTTTCCTTCTTTTCTTTTCTCCTTGCTGGGAGGTGTTATCTCCGACCGGTACGACCGTTACCGCGTATTGCTTCTTACCCAGGTATTATCCATGGTGCAGGCCATATTAATGACCTTGCTGGTATTGTTTAATGCCTATACCGTATGGGAAATACTTTCCCTGAGTGTGGTGCTTGGCATTATCAATGCGTTTGATGTGCCCGCACGCCAAAGCCTGGTGTATGACATGGTGGATCATAAGGAAGATCTGAGCAATGCCATTGCGTTGAATTCATCCATGGTTAATCTGGCCAGGCTTATCGGTCCTGCTATATCCGGTATTGTGCTGGAAACATTGGGAGCCGGCATGTGTTTCATGATCAATGCCGCCAGCTTTGCCGCCGTACTTATTTCCTTGTTGCTGATGCATCTGCCCAAACATCTCCCGCATATAGATAACAAGAAAGTACTGCTGGAGCTAAAAGAAGGATTTTCCTATTTAAAACAAACTCCATCCATTGGTTATATTGTTCTTTTTGTGGCTTGCAGCAGTTTGTTTGTGTTGCCTTTTACCACTCTGTTTCCGGTATATGCCAAAGTGATTTTTGCCGGCAATGCCTCTACCTTCGGGTATCTCAATAGTTTTATAGGACTGGGAGCTATCTGCGGCACCTTTTTCCTGGCATCGCTTAAGCCGGGCACGGATCTGAAAAATATCCTGTTCATCAATACCCTTATTTTCGGGATTGGGCTTATCCTGTTTTCGCACATGACCAATTTACCGCTGGCTTTAGGTTTTGCTGTTATCACTGGTTTCGGGATGATGTCACAGACTACGGTGAGCAATACCATTATACAAACCACGGTATCACCTGAGATGAGGGGACGCGTGATCAGCTATTTTGCGATGGCCTTTTTTGGGATGCTGCCCTTAGGCGGCTTGCTCATCGGTTCCGTATCGCATTACCTCGGTACACCCAATACATTGCTTGCCGAAGGCATCGCTGCCCTGATTATTACCTCTTTATTCTCGCATTTTTTGAGAAAAGATGTCATAAAGAGGAAGGAGCATCCGGGGGGTATGGTGGCAGATGGGCATGAAACCTCCTGATCCCAAAAGTAGAAAAGGCCGAAAAATGGGCGTTTCAGACCCCTATTTCACTGAAATACAGATAAACGCGTCGGATAGTGGTAAAACCCCCGAAAATTCTTACCTTTGCCCATTATCAAACCAAAAATAATTTTAATATGAAAACAGGCATCGTGAAATTTTTTAATGAAACAAAAGGATTTGGATTTATTACACCTGATTCTGGTGGAAAAGACCTCTTCGTTCACTCATCCGGATTGCAAGACGATATTCGCGAAGGCGATAAAGTAAGCTTTGATGAAGAAAGCGGACCAAAAGGTCCTAATGCTAAGAACGTAAAAAAAGTATAAGTAACAACTATACACCAAACCAACTCCTTTCCATAATTCAGAACCAGAACGGGATCTCCATCTCAATCTGGTTCTGAAGGATAGGGGAATCATTACCTCCTCCCTTTTTATTATCCCTTACCCTTTCCGATTCAAGTACCAACAAAAAAAAGAGACCACCTGTGGCGATCTCCCTTTCTTATTTAAATACTGTTTCTGTTTAGTGGTGTTCCGGTCTTCTCATGTCTTTTGTTACACGTACTGGCTGACCTACACTTCCACCTTTATAATGTACCGGTGCTTCCCGGTCGTGGTGTTCAATGGCAGGGCGACCAGCATCACGATTAGGTGCATATAACGGTTTGCGTACATTTTCATCGTATCCGTATGGACGGGAATAACCTTCGCGTGCAGGATACACCTCATGGTGATAGTACCGTGGGTAGTGCTGCACATACAACTCGTGATGCAACCACGGCTGGTGAACCATACGATCCAGGACTACTACGTGACCATGCAGTAAATCATAGCTTGCATACATAGCAGGTAATACCGGAGAAAACAACCATCTGCCATTTTCCATGTATACAAATTCATGGTTCCATACATCGTAATAACATTCGATATCGGGAATGTAATAGTACTGCACACCGGCAGGGTTGTCATAAGGAGGAGCCCAATCCGGAGGAGTTACCACCGCCGGCTGCACATATATCTGGGTCACCACGCCCTGGGCATGTGAGTATTTGCTAAGGGTAAAGAATAACAAAGCAAATCCCAGAAGTCTTAAACTGTTCATTGTTTTCATACGCTTTTTTTTAAAGATCAAATTTAGCTTACAATTCTTAATGATGTTCACGTTCATCATGGTGCTCCTCATGATGTTCGGGTCTTCTCATATTATCTTCTACATGTACCGGGCGACCTACATTTTCGTTGCGGTAATGTACCGTTTGTTCTCTGTCATGGTGTTCATACTGAGGGCGACCGCCATCGCGCTCCGGAGCATACAACGGACGACGTGCATTTTCATCATATCCATAAGGACGGGAGTATCCATCACGGGCAGGATATACATCATGATGATAATAACGGGGGTAGTGTTGCAGATACAGTTCGTGGTGCATCCAGGGCTGGTGTACCATACGATCCAGTACCACCACGTGTCCATGCATCAGATCATAGCTTGCATAATAGGCAGGTAGTACGGGAGAAAACAACCATCTGCCGTTTTCCATGTATACGAACTCGCTGTTCCATACATCGTAATAACATTCGATATCCGGAATATAATAGTACTGAATCCCTGCAGGGTTGTCGTAGGGAGGAGCCCACATAGGAGGATTTACAATAGCCGGCTGTGTATATACAGGCTGATAGGCATTATTAACTGCTCCGCCCTGATTATACTGTTGCGGAGGAGGAGCCTGCTGATACGCATTATTAACCGCTCCACCTTGATTATACTGTTGTGGAGGAGGTTGCTGGGGAGGATAAGCATTATCTACCGCCCCACCCTGGGCTTGGCTGTTTTTCTGAATGGTGAATGCCAGTAAGAAAAGACCAGCGAACTTTAATTTCTGTAAGGTTTCCATACGTTCGTTTGATTAGGGATGAAGTAAAAGTATTCCTTTTTTAGTTATTTCCTACTGGTGAATTTTTATTGTTTGATGATTTATTAAACACCTATGCAAGTCTTGTGCCATTCCCTTAGAAGCATCATTTTCAACCCTTTTCCCTTCATCAAAAAAACATAATTGCCGGAAAATAACAAGGCTTGCGATATAGTACCCTATCTTTTCATAGGTCATGCACTTCAATATTTGTCATTCTGAGTCCGCCTCGGGCGGACGAAGAATCCATTAAAAGGGAGAATGCTTATTATCCCATACCATTTGATTTTTATCCTCTGATTTGTCCTCCTATTTTGGATCACTAATAATGCCTGAGATGAGAATTCATCAATACTACGTTTACATAATAACCAACAGCAGAAAAACGGTTTACTATATTGGAGTTACCAATAATATCGAACAACGTCTAGCAGACCACTATTTTAATAGGGGAGATCGAAAAACATTTGCGGGAAGGTATTATTGCTTCTATCTGGTATACTATGAAATATTTAAATATGTAGATAAAGCTATTTTAAGAGAGACGGAATTGAAAACATGGAAAAGAAGCAGGAAAGACTTATTGATTCTGGACAAAAATCTGACCTTGGGTTTTCTTAATAATAAATTTATGGATTGGCCGCCGGGAGAATTGTGGAGGCGAAAACAAAAGGAAGAACAATAGATTCTTCGCCCGACTGCGTCGGTCTCAGAATGACAATAAGGGGGGCATGGCGGCCTCAGAATGACAATAAAGGGGGGTGTTAATGCTAACTTGCCCTGCCTGTATGCACCCTTCTTCTTCTTACTATTTCATAGATAGCAAAAGAAAGAAGGGCCGCGATCCCATAAACAGCCACACCTGTTTCACTATACAATCCCTTATCAATAATCAAGGTTCCTAAAATAAACAGAAACCAAAGCATCGAAATAACACATACAATTATGTTTATGATGTTTTTAGATCCCTTACTTAGAAGTCCGCTTAGCGAATAACCGGTAATGCCTCCGGTAGTGATAAGAATAATAGGAGACGCACCGGGCCAATGCAGCACCCTGAATATCAATCCCACAATCAAAAACAGAGTCCAGTACAACAACACACTTAGTTTAAAGAACTTTATTTCCTTTTCAGGAAGAAGTTCATCATCCAGAATATCTTTCATCCTGTCTTATTTTTTCTGCCAAACCTCAATCATCTGTTGAAATGCCCCACAGCGAAACAAGATTTTATTGCTGCCCCAGTGAAAAGAGTTTTGTAAAAGTTGGTTGGTAAAGGCAAAAGGCACAGTGCCTCCGTTTTTGGTATTATCCTGTTTAGTATCCACTATCGGGGTGATGATAATTTCGGCATCGGTCGTGTCTCTTTTATCTTTGGTCAGGAAGCGCTCGCTCAGATGTACCTTTTTTATAAATGGCTTCCAGCTGCCGATATAGGTCAGATGCCCTTTCACCGTATACGAAATGAGTGATTTGGAATTAAACATATTGAGATTACTGTCAAGGAGGGATACGGAAAAAGAATCGATGTGCAGATCGTTTTGATTGGACCACCACCCCAGCTCATAGGTAACCGGTACCTCATGTTTGGCTTTGCGGGTGCTGGCATGCAGAAACATTTTCACATTGCATTGCATAAGCAGCAAGGCTCCCATCAGAAAACCGATACCCGTGGCAAGTGCAATAAATCGTTTTCCTGTTCTTTGGTTCATGTGCGGGAGTATCCGTCCATCCAAAACTAATTATATTCTGCAAGGCTTCCAAACCCATGATGCGAGTGGAACCAAATCCTCAACGCAGAATTATTCTTTTGTTTTGCATTTTTATTTTTCTACTTTCACTCCCGTTAATCACACACTTTTCGGTTTATGGCTTCAGACCAGTACCTGCAACAGTTGCTCGAACCGGGCATTATACTCATTCGTTCACTGAAGGATATAGAGGCGGACGCAGACATGGTTCATGCATTGCATATCCGGAATCTCCAGCTCAGTGGTGGAGCACCATTTGTCGTCCTGCTGGATGTGAGTAAAGCCGACTTTCAGATCAACGACGAAGCCATTAAACTCCTGGCCAGCCCCGAATTTTTAGCCAAACGCATGGCTACGGCTATTATTGTAGAGTCACTCGCGGCCCGTATCATCGGCAACTTTTTTAAACGAATACAGGCCACAAAGCGGCCTGTAAAACTGTTTAATAACGAAGAAGATGCACTGGCGTGGTTGAGGGAGATCTCACGGGTAGGTTGATGTCCTCCCCCTTACCCAATCAACTCTACACTGCGTTTAATGAAACTGGAAAGCCCCTCCCCTTTCAGCAGGCCTTGTGACAGCATAGCCAGATCGGTAGCCTGACGCATCAGCTGTTTTTTACGGCTTTCATCGCTTTCGTGTACTATTTTACCAATCAAAGGGTGATTGCTGTTCACCACCACATTGTGCATATCAGGCAGGGCGCCGTAAATATTATTACCGCCGCCCATTGCACTCATATCTTTCATACGGCGCATAAATTCCGGGCGGGTAATCACCACGGGCTGATCCGTTTCGCTCAATGATTCAAACTCCACATGGTATTTGTCTTTGGGCATCAGATCTTCGATCAGGGTCTGCAAACCTTTCTGTTCGTCTTCGCTTAGTTTGGATGGCAGGGCCTCGTCTTTTTTGATCAGACGTTCCACCGTATCCGAATCTACGCGTACAAACGAAGCATCTTTGAATTTCGATTCCAGAAAATTGAGGTAGTGTACATCTATCGGGCTGTCCATCACCAGTACATCATATCCTCTTGCTTTGGCCGCTTCCACAAAACTATGTTGTTCGGCTACGTTGTTGGTATAGAGATACACGAGGCGTTTGTCCTTATCCGTCTGAAGCGGTTTGATATGATTTTCATATTCTTCAAACGTAAAGCATTTGCCTTCGGTGTTACGGAACAGGGCAAAGGTCTTGGCTTTTTCATAAAACTTCTCTTCGCTCAGCATCCCATACTGAACAAATACGCGGATATCGTTCCATTTGGCTTCAAAATCGGTGCGATCTTTTTTATAAATCTCGTCCAGCTTATCGGCCACCTTTTTGGTGATGTGAGCGCTGATCTTTTTAACGTTGGAATCGCTTTGCAGATAAGAACGGGATACGTTCAAGGGAATATCCGGAGAATCGATCACTCCTTGTAGCAAGGCCAGGAAATCAGGCACAATCTCCCCTACCGTATCGGTTACAAACACCTGGTTGCAATACAGCTGGATGCGATCTTTCTGTATCTCAAAATTGTTTTTCAGTTTAGGGAAGAACAGTACACCGGTGAGGTTGAAAGGGTAATCCACATTGAGGTGGATCCAGAAAAGCGGCTCTTCAAAAGTAGAAGGGTATAATTCGTGATAAAAGGATTTGTAGTCCTCGTCTTTCAGATCGGCTGGTTTGCGGGTCCAGGCCGGACGGGGGTTATTGATGATAGTATCTTTTGTAGCCTTTGTTTCTACACCGGCCTCGTTCTTCTCGGTCGTCTCCGTTTCCCCGAATTTGATTTCGATGGGAAGGAATTTGCAGTATTTGGTCAGGATATGACGGATGCGTTGTTCTTCCAGAAATTCGAGAGAATCATCGGCCAGATGCAGGACGATATCCGTACCGCGTTTTTCTTTTTCACAGGGCACGAGGGTATATTCGGGGCTGCCGTCACATTCCCAATGAACGCCGGTAGATCCTTCGCGGTAGCTGCGGGTAATCACTTCCACCCGGGCCGATACCATAAAGGCTGAAAAGAAACCCAGACCGAAATGGCCTATGATGCTGTTTACCGCATCTGTTTTATCCTTGTATTGTTTTACAAATTCTTCGGCACCTGAAAAAGCTACCTGGGTAATGTATTTCTCCACCTCTTCGGCATTCATGCCTATACCCTGATCGCTTATGGTAAGGGTTTTCTTTTCCTTATCCAGCTTAACCTCTATCTGTAGGTTACCCACTTCCCCTTTAAACTCGCCCAGAGAAGCCAGTACTTTCACCTTCTGGCTGGCATCAACGGCATTGGAGACCAGCTCTCTCAGAAATATTTCATGATCCGAGTACAGAAACTTCTTGATGATGGGAAAGATATTCTCCGTTTGCACATTTATTTTACCGGTAGCCATGGATAGGTGTTTATGAGGTTATAGAATTCGTTTTTTCAGGTTTCTGCAATAGTCAAACCACATGCCAGGGAGCAAAGGGTGACAAAGTGACAGATTCTTCGTCCGACTGCGTCGGCCTCAGAATGACAATAAAGGAGGAATAACGACTAGTGTCATAGCATCAATTTTACAATCCAAATCCTACCTTATCAATAAATTCCACCATTGAATGGTCGTCAGCACCGCCATCCCGCCCAGACAGATGATAAAAAGCCGCATATCAATGCGAAAGGCCTGGCGTATCTCTTTTTTAGAAAGCAGAAAAATAAGAGCTCCGTAAAACAGGGCCCGCATCAGGGAGGTGGACAAGGGCGGAACCTGGAACAAGCTGTTCAGAAATGGATTGCTTGTCCCCAGCCTGTAACCCACCAAGGCGGCATAGATGGTAGCCATACACAGATTCACAAGGTATATCGTACTCATTACCCAGCCGGTCTTCTTTTTCCAGAGCATCAGCCCCAGCGCCACGGGGATATAAGCCAGGGGCAATACACTTATGAATATGTTGAAATCCCACTGAGCATCGGGGCTGGTAAGCATAAAGGAAAGCATGTTCCACATGGGCCCTACATGCGTGGCAAACACCACCGCATACATCAGCGTAACCAGATAGATGAGCCTGTTGACCGGAGTTAAATTGGAATAGATAACGGACATGATATAATAACCGATGTTGGGTGTCAAAGCTAAAGGAATTCCCAGAACCACCCCCTTCTTACTTCTGACTTCTGACTGCTGTCTTCTTTTTTTCCGAATTCTCCGAGTAGCGGAAAAGCACCATTTGTTTAATCAGGGTCAGGGGCAGTTTTTGATCGTTCGGAAACTGGACCGATCCTTTGGCATGTTTATAAGCCGATAGCTCTTTTTTAAACGCCTCCATCCCTGAAGCCATGGGATAAAAACCGATGTGATGGGTATGTCCACCAAACCAAACCAGCATCCCATTGTATTTATATCCCGGCATGCCATAGCTGATCACTTCTTCGGCCATGGGAACGGCTTTTCGGATGGTGGAGCGGAGCTGCTCCAGGCGGATCTGTACATCTTCCGGGAAGCTGGCAATATAGGAGTCTACGGTGGAGGGCTTTTTCATAAACTGAGACAATAGGTTCAATTGCATTCAAAAATAAGGCAATTTCGGGTTCGGAAAGTATATAAACGCCTCATCTCCATCTATATATTAAGGATAAGGAATAATTATTTTTGGAAGATTAAAATAAATTATACATTTGCAACCCGAAATAATTACCCGGGATTCAAGGTTTTAGCTCGTTAAGAGCAGGGGTATAAAAGCATTAAGTATCGTTCATTATTTATGGCCCGTTCGTCTAGGGGTTAGGACATCAGATTTTCATTCTGGTAACAGGGGTTCGATTCCCCTACGGGCTACTTTAGACATTTAAACCACTATAATTCAAGCGATTATGGTGGTTTTCTGTTTTGTAGGGTTTCAGCTAATTAGTGCTATTGTGTTGGTAGGTTATGCTGGGGAAGGATTGAAATTGTTGGGATTGGTGAAAGATGGGGAATGTTTCCCCCGGAGTTTCCCCGGTTTCGATTCAGGAAATTGGGCTAGATTTGGACTTATGAATTCTCAGTCCTGATCCACCTAAATTTATATACCATGGGGTTATTCGATAAGTTATTCGGTGGCAATAAAAAAGATGAAACATACATACCTTCAGCTGAATTGATGCCGGAAGATCGTTTCTGGTCTTTGATGCAACATTCACGTGACAAGGCAGAAAATAAATATGAGGAACAACAAGCGGAGCTGAAGTCTATACTTATGGAAGTACCGATACAAGAGGTGATGAGCTTTGATAACCGCTTTCGACAGCTCAGAGGCGACGCCAATAACTGGCAATTGTGGGCCGCAATTTATATTATTCATGGAGGTTGTGGAGACGATAGTTTTATGGATTTTAGAGGCTGGATCATCTCACGTGGCAAAGATTTCTACTCCAAAACAATTGCTGATCCCGCCTCATTGATCGAAGTGGAATTAGAAGAACTGGAGGTTGACTGGGAAGGCATGGGGTATATTGCTTCCGCTGTTTTTGAAAAAAGAACCGGGAAAGAAATTCCGACTGAGTTCAAGGAAAATGTTCAAATGAAAGGGAATGAATGGAGCGAGGAAGGAGACGATCTAAAAAATATGTACCCAGCCCTGTGGGAGAAATATGTGAGTTAATGAAATAATGAAGAATTTTTGAGGATGACCTTAGAATACTTCCCCCGGAAACGCCCCGGTCTTCGAGGTTGAACCCCAGAGAAGAGAATAGATTGAAAAGCCAATTCTTCAGAGGTTTAAGGAATGAAAGTCGGGAATCCAATATCTTGGGTGGAAGGGGGAAGTAAGGACAGGATCAGAAGGATTTTCTTTTATCCTCAAAATAAAAGAAGATCGAAAGCGTTTAAAAATAAGTAATGGCCATCCTCAAACCACAGAAGTTATTACCCTTCCTTTTTCTCTTACTTCCTTTTTTGGGAACAGCACAACAATTGCATCGTATCCACCCCAATGCTTATTTTCTTATCAATTGCAGCGATAGTGGCAGAAAAGTACTACTTAGCGACAATGGAGAAATTCATCTCTTGTTCCATAACCATCTGGATGACGATAAGCTTGAATACCGTGACATTGATCTTAGTGGTAAATTAAATGAAATAAATGATTCATCCCTTCATTTCAGGCTCTTCGAAGAAAGCATACACTTAATATATGGAGATGGTACTATTTCTGATTACCACAAAAATTTTCACTTGGGGCAGGATTCCACACTTCCGGAAATAAGAACGATTAAACTGAGTGAATTACAATATCTCCAATATAACAGTCCGTTTAAAAGTAGTTTAAATGATGCCACCTCACCCATACTGGCACTTTCAACAATCACAGCCTTATTGGTTGCACCACTTGTCAGTATTAATTATAAGAATGGGCAATTCAATTCCAACAGATACTACAAATGGGCCGCAGGAGGTTTAATTGGTGTTTCCGTCTCTATCCCTGTTGTTTTATTAACGAGACCGAAGAAGTATCTTATTGGAATAAAAAAAGATGAAATGCCTAGCCAGTTTTGGTATATTAAACCGGAACCAGCCCGACAAGCTGTTTGGGTAAAGGCAAAGCACAAACGGCATCAAGCCAAAGCGAACGCTAAATAACCCACCAATTCGGCTGGCAAGAAAAGTTCCATTCGGTTTGTTCGAGAATGGAAAATGGGGTAGATTTGGGAGAATGAACCAAAAAACAAGTGTGTTCTTATTTTTACTGATGATCTGCGTCAGCGAATTTGTGGTTGCTAAGACACGACTTCATTGCTTTTCCATTACCGGACAAGTATTTGATAGTAGAACACAGAAACCAGTGGCAAATATTAAGTTGATACTTAAAATCCAAGGAAAAATTGACACAATACAAGTCGATGATCATGGATTCTATCGTTACAAAGTTTCTTTTTTCCCCCCATGTGGAAGCGGATTGTTTTCCCGAAGTTCAAAATTTAAAAGACACTTTCAAACACTGGAATTGTATTATGGGGAAAAGCTTCAAGCAATAAAATATAAACCTAAAAAATACTTGAGGGTATGCGATGTGCCTTTTGGAGCTATTGCCAATCCCAAAATGAAAGAATTAAAACATGATTTATTTTTTTAATTATCAGGGTGGCTGAATCTGTCCTGAATATACTACTTTAGACAATTAAACCACTATAATTCAAGCGATTATGGTGGTTTTCTGTTTTATAGGGTTTTAGCTACTTGAAGCTAATGTGATGGTAGATTATGCTGGGGAAGGGTTGAAATGGTTGGGATTGGGGAAAGGTGTGGATTGTTTCCCCCGGAGTTTCCCCGGTTTCGATTCAGGAATTTGGGGTAGATTTGGCAAGATGAAAACTACAATACTTCTAATCCTTTCAGCTTTTGTCGTATTCTTCCCAGGTTTATGTAATTCCTTGAATGGACAAACCTATTCAGGACACTCAACGAGCAATGGCTATCTCTATACATTGACTATTGATAAGGATAGCAACGTCTTCCTTAAGTACCATACCACCGGAAATTATGTTTACGCAAGTTACACAGGAAGAATAAAAAAAATGAATGACTCCCTCTTCCACGTTTCTGTGAATATGAGCATAGGTCAGTTTTCTCAGAAAGCGTGGTACCCTGAAATGATTATTTCAATTGACAGTACAATAGAAACGGTAGGTAACATCTCGGTCAAGTATTTTAATGGAAACACCAAAGAAATTTGCCCGGAAGGAAAAACAAAAGGATTGATCCGATTTAAACCCAATTATGAATGGTTCAGTAATACTCCGGAAAAGAAATACCTAACCTTCTGTTACAAAAAAGGATGTAGCAATGGTTCTTGTCAGATATATTTTGAAAGTAAAATAGATTATGGATCGGAGCCTCACTATACAGCAGACCAAAAAGAGGAATTTGATATTATCATTAAGAACCACAGGATATGGACGGTGGGAGAGCCTCCATTACAAACCGGACACTTTAAATTACATGTATTAGAACAGTGACCGAAGGTTGGAGAAGCTCACATACGGAAGCTCCTTACATTTTTTCAAACACCAAAAATGATTAGCTTTGAGAAGCTATAATAAAACAAAGCCATGTATAATCTGGAAGGAGAAAAACTAAATGCTGTTCAAAAACTGTTGACTGTTCAGAATGAAGCTTTGGTAAAAAAAGTCAACCGTTTGCTCGACAATGAAATGATAGTAGCTTATACCAGCGGTGGCAAAGGATTAACTGCCAAAGCATATAATGAGCGTCTTAAAAAAGCAGAACAGCAAATTAAATCAGGTAATTTCCTTACTCAGGAGCAGGCTGAAAAAGAGGCTGAAAGCTGGTGATGAAAAAGCCCAGAATTATTTGGTCCCGGCAGGCTTTGGATTCCGTCAGAGCTATTTATCAGTTTTACAAAGAGAAATCCCCTCAAAGTGCAAGAAAATTAAAAAAAGCTTTGCTTCAAAGCCCACATACCATCTACTTCTCCAAACAATATCAGGTGGACGATATTAATCCCGCGTACAGACGAATTGTAGTACGGAACTACAAAATACTGTATAAGATTAAAGGTGACACGATTCAAATCATCGATGTTTTTGATGCGAGACAAGCACCCCAGAAGTTACGGAACAGATAAGTTTATGCATCGAATAATCCTGCTTCTTGCTCTCCTTCCTTCCAATAAATTACCCACAGCCGTATTCAATGAGAAAAGCTCCGTTCCATTAGCCCAGTTACTTTTTAAATAGATCCTTCGCTTCGCTCAGGATGACAACCTGGTTGGAATTTACAAGGGGGCGATGGCCCGGATACAAGACTACTTCTCCTTAACTCATACTTCTATCCGGGCCATCGCCCCTACCCTCACCCAACCACACCCCTTGTCATCCTGAGCGAAGCGAAGGATCTGTTTTAGTATTCTTGGCGGGCTAAAAGAAATGACCTAGATTTGAATATCACCTATCTTAAAAAACAATGTGGCGCTTTGCTAAAAATAAATACATTAGAAACTACAGACTTTCTGAAGTGATTAGATTAATTTCTGTTCTTGGGATAGATGACAAATGGGCTTTTAGAGGCAAGGACGGATTAGCCATAGAGCTAAATGGAAAGCCAAAATCTGGCAATGATTGGTTTGATGTTGCTCGTGAACATCCCGAGTTCTTTAAATTCAACCAAAAGGGCGATTCTGTTGTCTTACTACTGCGATTCTTAACTCGGACAGGCTCTTCTCCAGATGAAATATATCCATCCTTAACTGTTGACCAGACTCAAAAACTAGTTGATCAAGCGATTTCTCTTCATGATAAAGAAATAGCCAGGAGGCAAAGAAATGGGTTTCTTGCTCCAATAATTGCTACTGTCGTAGCATCTATAATAGCATCTCTCACTACAATATGTGTCTCCTATTTCTCTTTAACAGCCAATAATACTTCATTAAAATCATTGGATCAAAAGGTCGATACCATCATAAAGGTGCTTGGAGAAAAAGATGCCTTGCACCCTCATTGAATCTTTATTTTTCTAATCTTTTCCAGATCGCTTTACCTCCAATAAATTACCAAGCCGTTAGGATTAGCAAAAAAATTCGTTTGGCTTGTGAAGTTACCTTTTAACAGATCCTTCGCTTCGCTCAGGGTGACAATCTGGTTGTAATTTACAAGGGGGCGATGGCCCGGATACAAGACTACTTCTCTTTAACGCATACTGCTATCCGGGCTATCGCCCCCACCCTAACCCAACCAAAACCCTTGTCATCCTTCGCTACGCTCAGGATGACAAGGCCAATCCCTAATAAGTAACAGAAAATGGGAAGGCTTTGTTCTTAATGGAACCCTGTCTTTGATCCAGCACATAGATATTTATTGCATGAGTGTGTGAAAGCTCGAAATTATTTAACTTATGGTCCTATTTCTGACATAATTGGAATTACGTTATGAATAAAAGAACAGCATGTTTCTCTCTTTTGGCCTTGTATTTTTTTTCTACTTACGGTCAAAATGCAAAAAAAGATTCGGTTTTGCAGGTGCTCCGAACAGCAAAGGATGACACCACCATGGCAGCCGCCTATATGGCGCTCACTGCCATTGTGCTCAAATCCAATCCCGATACGGTCATCCCTTTGTGCAACAAAACCCTTGCACTGGTTGAAAAAAACTGGGCGGGAGCCAATGCCAAAGAAAAACATGCCTTTCTGGTATCCAAAGCCGATGCGATTAATAATACCGGCGTGATCAGTCAGATGAGGGGTAAAACAGATGAGGCGTTAACCTATTATAAAAAATCATTGGCTCTTTTCAGAGAAGCAGGGGCTGAGAGCGATGTTGCCGTAACACTCAATAACCTGGCGGCTATCTCTTATAATAAAGGCTTAACCGATCAGGCCCTGGAGTATTATCAACAAAGTCTTGCCTCGCGTAAA
>Ga0210396_10001069_pt1 | contig 31004 bp, 25 predicted proteins | sample IncBWH17OmetaG_FD_155466 | JGI IMG/M metagenome (GOLD analysis project Ga0210396, IMG submission 155466) | Forest soil microbial communities from Barre Woods Harvard Forest LTER site, Petersham, Massachusetts, United States - Inc-BW-H-17-O ...
GAGCTCCAGGAGCAGGTGGTCGAGGCCATGCTGAGGCTCCTGGGTAAGGAGCACCCGGACACACTGACGTCGATGAACAACCTGGCCCAGACGTTGTACGCACAAGGAGATCTGGCCGGGGCACGCAAGCTCCAGGAGCAGGCGCTCGAGGCCAGGGTTCGGCTACTGGGTAAGGAGCATCCGGACACACTGACGTCGATGAACAACCTGGCCCAGACGCTGAAAGCGCAAGGAGATCTGGCGAGGCCACACGAGCTCCAGGAGCAGGCGCTAGAGGCCAGGGCTCGGCTGCTGGGTAAGGAGCACCCGGACACACTGACATCGATGAACAACCTGGCCCAGACGTTTTACGCACAAGGAGATTTGGCCAGGGCACACGAGCTCCAGGAACAGGTGGTCGAGGCCATGGCTCGGCTGCTGGGTAAGGAGCACCCCAACACCCTGACCTCGATGAACAACCTGGCCCGGACGCTGAAAGCGCAAGGAGATCTGGCCAGGGCACGCCAGCTCCAGGAGCTGGTGCTCGAGGCCAGGGCTCGGCTGCTGGGTAAGGAGCACCCCAACACCCTGACCTCGATGAACAACCTGGCCCAGACGTTGTACACACAAGGAGATCTGGCAGGGGCCCGCAAACTTCAGGAGCTGGTGCTGGAGGCCATGGCTCGCCTGCTGGGTAAGGAGCACCCCAACACACTCACATCGATGCTCAACCTGGCCCAGATGCTGCAAGCGGAAGGAGATTTGGCCGGGGCCGAGCGGCTCTACCGACTGGCGCTGGAAGGCCGCAACCGGGTGCTTGGATAACTAACATCGCTCATTTCCGGACCATGTTGATTGAGAATAAGGAGGCCTTCAGGTGGTCCACCAGTCGGACTTCAACGGTTACACCGTAGTCCAAGCCTGGACACTCTTTGGCTATTTCCACCGCTTCATCCAGGTTATCCACTTGCAACAGGAAATAGCCAGCGACTGTTTCTTTGGACTCGGCAAAAGGACCGTCCAGGACCGTCTGTCCTTTCTTGCCGGAAATAACCTTACCCTTATCGGTCAGTGGTTGACCGGCTCTGGCCTTTCCTTGTTCGGTCAATCGATCGAACCAGGTGATCCATCGGCTCATCACATTTTGAATTTCTTCCGGAGACAAGCCCCGGTCCCAATCCGCACCTCGAAACAGCAGCAAGTATTCGGGTGTTGTTGTCGGTGTAGTCATGTTTGCCTTCTTACGGAATCCAACCACGCACAGCAATCCATTCGTTTTCTTGTGGAGAAAAGAAACCATAACTTTTCCTTCAGAAAAGTGCGTTCTTTACTCTGAGGTGTCCAGGCTTGGGCTGGATTCATCTTCAGTCGATCACAGAACGAAAGGCCACTATGCAATTCCTCGCCATTTCCCGCATGCGCACCGACCTGTTCAGCGACGCCGATTTCGCGCCCCTGCTCGAAGACGAAGCTCAACGCGCGCGCACCTTGTATATCGAAGGCGCGGTGCGCCAAATCTGGCATCGCGGAGATGAGCGCGGCGCGTGCTCGCTGCTGGAGGCGGATTGCGAAGGAGCGGCGCGAGAGATCATCGGCTCCCTACCCCTCGTCAAAGCGGGCATGCTGGAACTCGTGAACCTGATTCCGCTGCTGCCCTATCGAGGCTTCGGACCGCGCAGTTGATCCCTTTTTGGGCTACCAGGCGTAAGCCTCGGGCGCTTCACCGCCCGGACCCGGGAAGACCTCATCGAGCCTTTTCAAGGTTTCTTCAGCCAGGGTGATTTCCGTGGCGCGCAAGGCCGATTCCAATTGTTCGATTGTTCGGGGGCCGATGATAGGTGCGGTGACCATGGGGTTGTGCAAAAGCCAGGCCAAGGCCACGGCGGATGGAGGTTCGCCCAACTCTTTGCACAGGGCCTCGTACTGTTCTAGCCTGGCTCGGTTTTTATTAATTTCATTGAGGGACTCCTCACTCATCCGCCGGCCGCTTTCCAACTTCTCAAGGACTCCGCCCAGGAGGCCGCCACCCAGGGGGCTCCAAGGGATCAGTCCCAGGCCGTAGTACCTGCAGGCGGGGATTACCTCCAACTCCACCGTACGGTTGTTGAGATGGTAGATACTTTGTTCGCTGCTTAGTCCCGACAAACCGCGTTTAAGAGCCTCCTGGCAAGCGGTAGCGATGTCCCATCCCGCGAAGTTGCTAGATCCCACGTAAACCACCTTGCCCTGGTTGCCCAATTGCTCAAAGGCTTGCCAAGTCTCGTCCCAGGGGCAGTCGCGGTCCACATGGTGCATCTGGTAAAGATCAATGTGATCGGTCTGCAGCCGTTTCAGGCTTCCCTCGCTGTGCTTACGGATCTTGTAAGCCGAGAGACTGCGGCCGTCAGTGTTGGGTTCTGCGAGGTTGGCTTTGCGTTTGACAGGATTAAAGACCTTGGTGGCCAGGACCACCGCGTCTCGGCGGCCGCCTCCCTGGGCAAACCAGCGGCCCAATATTTCCTCGGTGTCGCCCTGTTCGCCACCTCGGCCGTAGACGTCCGCGGTGTCGAAGAAGTTGATGCCGAGCTCGAGCGCCCGGTCCATGATTTTGAAGCTTTCTTCCTGAGCGGTGTGCCAGCCGAAATTCATGGTGCCCAGGCAGATGTTGCTGACCAAGACCCCATGTTTTCCCAAACGTTTGTGTTCAATTGCCATAATCGATAGTTTTGTTGCCAAGAGCAACCAGTCAAGCGGTCGTAGCCGACAAAAGCTGCGTCGAGTCTGGCCTTCTTTTTTGGCAGACCTCGTATCAGTCATCAACCATGGGGGAATCTTCCTCTCTGAACACGAAAAATGATTGGCAATAGGAAAAACCTGATCAGGAGCTGATCGAGCACGTGCGGAAGCCAGCCGGAGATGGCGTGATAGAAATGACGTACGAGAGCGAGATTCCCCTGTCGCGGATTTCCGTGATCGAAGCTGTTCACGCTTTCGAGGTCTCGCGCGCGTAAATAATCCTGGCAATAAGTCTCGCCAACGTGTCGTGCAGCAGAGAGAGCCACTCGGACGACTTCACCGTTTTATGCTCTTCTTTTCCGGGGAGCGTTACCTCGTACAGAGCATCGTCATCCAGGATGCGAATGACAAAGAGATGCAGGCGCAGATCCCCATCGTCACCCAGGTTTTGTGTTATCTCGATGCGACGCTCTTCAGGCACGATCCGTCGTACGTGGTTGGACAGTTCTGGATATTTGCTGCGATATTTCTCAACGACGGCAGCTCCGTTTTCGAAGGTCAGATCGACCTCTCTGAGCTTGGCAAGATAATCTCTCACCAGGTGTTCGACTTTGTCGGAGGCAGGCTTTTTCTGGGAAGGAGAGAGGTGTAGTACCTGCTTCAAAACGCGAAGGCCGTCCCCTTTGTCGGGCGCAGCCTTCTTCGGGGCAGTGTTCTTTTGGACAGGCTTGATCGCTTTAGTTTTTGCGGCGATCGTTTTCTTGGTTGCTGGCTTGGTTGGCATTAGCAGAGAAGATACTGACTCCGAAGGCTGCGGCTGCAAGGCAGAATTAAGGTGCTCTTCTGAGATGATAGATACTTTGTTCGCTGCTTAGCTCCGCCAAACCGCGTTTAAGAGCCTCCTGGCAAGCGGTAGCGGTATCCCATCCCGCGAATCACGCCCTCCTGCAATTCGACAATGATCGAGGGAAAATTCGATGACTGGTTGCGTTCAATCCACCGCTGAAAGTCCTCAACGTGAAGTTCAATCAGCTGATGGCATTTTTCCGATTCTTGCTTACGAACCGCGAGAGTTCGCTCAGCCATGCCCTGCAGCGAATCGAGGTCGTACAAATAAACGCCACCCAATTTGCGAACGGCCGGCTCGATGTCACGTGGCATCGCCAAATCGATCATGAAGAGCGGCCGGTGCCGGCGAGCTCGCAAGAACGGCGCTAACTTATCCAAAGTGACAATCGCCTGCGGAGATCCCGTCGAACTGACCAGGATATCCAGGTCGCGGAACTCCTGCTCCCAATCCTCAAAATGAATTGCTCGTCCGCCAGTGATTGTCGCCAAAGCTTGCGCTCGATCGAAAGAGCGATTGGAGACAAAAATTTGTTTCGCTCCGCGAGACCGAAAAGTTTTGGCGGTCTTTTCGCTGGTTTCACCGGCTCCGAGAATCATGATCTTGCAACCGTCTAGATCTCCAAAGATCTGTTCTGCCAAAGCCACCGCCACGGAACCGACGGAAACACTGCCGCGCGTGATGGCAGTAGAAGAGCGTACCTGTTTACCCACTTGAAACGATTTTTGAAAAAGTCGATTCAGGAGTTTGCCAGTCGTCTTAGCGGCGGCCGCAAACTCGTAAGCACGCTTGACCTGGCCAAAAATTTCCGTTTCGCCAACGACCATCGATTCCAGACCAGAAACTACTTGAAACAGGTGACGAACACACTGGTTAGCCCATAAGCGGAACAGATGCGTTTCGTCCCGGGCCCGAAAATCTCGATAGAAGCTCTCGAAAAAAGCCGAAGCCGGGCAGTCCCGAAACTCTCCGGTGACATAAAATTCCGTTCGATTGCAAGTTGAGACAATGAGGCCCTCGGTGAGCCCTGGCATCCTCTTCAGCCGCGCCAACGCTTCGGGCAGAGCAGATTCCGGAATCGCGAATCTCTCGCGCACGTCCATTGCCGCTGTCTGATGGCTAAGACCAAAACAAAATATGCTCATCTCACAATCACGAAGAGGTCCTCTACGTCAGAGTATGACTACCTATCACGAATGGTGATCACCATAGTTATGGCGAAAATTGTCAGCCGCGCTTGCCACGGTAGTTCCAGGCTTACACAGCCACCAGATCGCGCGCGGGCGGAGCCATGAATTCGGGGCCGACCGGATTCTCAATCGTTTCGCGAAGAATCCTGTCGACCTCAGCATAGTCGCCGCTGGACAGTTTCCAATCGAACGCCTGCTCCACCGCGTCAAGTTGACCGGCATTGCGGGCGCCCCAAAGAGCGGTCATAGTTTCTCCTCGGTCAAGAATCCAACGGATCGCCAATGCCAGAAGGCTCTTCCCGTGATTCTCCCAGGCGTGCTGACCCAGTCTATCGGCTGCTTTCAAGTAATGGGCAAAGCGTGGTTGCTGGAACTTCGGATCTTTGCGTCGCAAATCGTCACCGTCAAACTTTCGATTGAATCTCATTCTGCCCGATAGCAACCCTCGACAAATAGCGCCGTAGGACAGGACCAGAAGCCTGTGTTGCAGAGCGTATGGGAGCACGTCGTTCTCGATCTCGCGCTCAAAGATGTTGTAGGGCGGCTGGGTGCTATGTAACGGTGCAACACGTCTCCAAGCATCCATTTGTTCTGGCGAAAAGTTGCTCACGCCGAGCGCGAGAATCTTACCTTCGCACTGAAGGTCCAGTAAGGTCTCGGCGGCATCTTCGATTCGTACCAGCGGGTCCGGCCAATGCACCTGGTAAAGATCGACGCGGTCGGTGCGAAGTCGCCGCAGCGAATCTTCTATCTCCCTGCGGATTCGCTCCGGGGTTGAATTGCGGTAGACATCCCCGTCCACCCATTCCAGCCCTACTTTCGTTGCCAGCACCGCCTTGTCCCGGCGCCCTCCATCTGCCAGAGCCTTTCCGACAATCTCCTCAGAGTGGCCAAATCCGTAGACCGGCGCCGTGTCGATCAAATTAATTCCTAGGTCCACGGCGTGCTGAATGGTCTTTATCGATTCGGCCTCGTCGCTTCCACCCCACATCCAGCCTCCAATGGCCCAGGTTCCGAGACCCACCCTTGAGATCGGCAACGGAATATTATTGTGCTTTACTGTTTCTATGTTCATTTTCCTATTAATTTTTACTTAAGCGTCAAAAGTAACTCAAACGGTTCAGCCCTTCCTCCAGCTCCACTTCCACGGGGGCGGATGGCGTGTTGCTCAAGAGAAAGACCATTTGCATCGGACTCGAGCCGACCGGGACAGGTCTCGGGTGAGGGATTTCATTATCAACAATCCACACCGTGCGGTCAGGTAGATGATACATGACGAAGACGTGGCTGCCGCGGATTTCGCTCTTAGCGATGTGCCATCGATAAAAGATTAGTTGCCCGTGAATGCCATGGGCGGTCAGCCTCGAAGAAAGGGCTATCGCATAGTCCATACATTGCCCATCTTTGAATTTGCCCCGGAGGCTATGGTCGCTGGCGAGTCGGTAGTGGAGAGGTTCGGCCACAGAGAACGCGCTCAGCGCGACGCAGGCAACGACACAGACTAAGATCGGTGGAATGCTTTTTGACATTGTTAATATTTGATTCCAAAACCACCATCGCACCGACCTAAGGTTCGTTCTATGATTCGCAGGAGCGGTTTTTATTGCCTCGATCGAGCTAGTGCATCGTCTCATAAGTGGGAAGCATACCGCCGTCGGCGATTTGGCCGATTTTCAAGGCGCGAGCGACGAGCATACTGAGGTCCGTACATGAGGAACGAGCAACGCGGAAAATCGGCCAAAGCGCCATCGGCCCTCTGGTTGGCTTGAAAAGGGTCCGTCTGCGTCGCTGCTCTTAACGCCATTCGCGCCTATGGGTTAAATCGGGGATCAGCAAACTGGCCGCGGCCGAATTCGCGAAGCAGATGCTGCACATGCCAGGAGTAATCGATTCCTCTCCGCCATTTCCGGCAGATGCATTTCAGATGGCGAAAACAGACGATAAGTTTCATTTTGCATATCTCCATTCATTCTATCGTGCCGGCTTTACTCTGCCTGGCCGCGCTGCGGTTCTTCGCACGACCTCACACTTGTCGTTTGCTCCGCACGGGTCTAATTTCTCGCCAGTACAACTCTTCGTTTAACCCCTCCCATGCCTTGAGCTAACCAACCGATCCCCAGCCATAACTTTTTTACCATCTGACCAGGAGAATCTCTACTAATCAAAAGAGCGTTTCGTACTTACTCGAAAGAAGGGTGAAGGCAGACGTACTGGCGAACAATCGTCGTCCTCGTCGTCCTTCTCGGTTGGAAATCGAGGCGATTTGCCAGGATGGAAGAAGAATGAATGGAGAAAGCAAGCGATGGGAGTTTCGCTCGTACCACCCGAAAAACGGACGAAAGACGAGGAGAATGGGGACACGACGCTAAACACCTACGATGCCAACCTGCTACCGAAGTCAACCGCCGTTATAAGTCGCCGGGAGAATCGCCATTCTCATAGCCGTCGGCCAAACGGTACCCCTCCAAAGAGGCATTCTTAGCGACTAGTTCGATCTATCTAATACCATTCGATCTGGCCAGAAGCAACCACCCGTTCTGGGCATAGCATTTCCACACGATGATGATTCATTTGTTAACTTTAGCATACAAAACTTCTGCAAGTGAGAATTCATCATGTCAAAATCTGAACGCTTTACCAATGCAACCGGTGCTCCCGTACCGGACAACACAAATATTTTGACCGCCGGTCGTCGTGGTCCGGCTCTACTCCAGGACATCTGGCTCATCGAGAAGCTCGCCCACTTTGATCGTGAGGTCATTCCAGAGCGCAGGATGCACGCCAAAGGCTGGGGGGCGCATGGAACTTTCACGACGACTCACGACATCACAAAGTACACCAAGGCGGCGATTTTTTCGCAGATTGGAAAGCAGACGCCCATGTTCGCGCGCTTTTCGAGCGTCGCTGGGGAGCGTGGGGCAGCCGATGCGGAGCGCGATATCCGCGGGTTTGCTCTCAAGTTCTATACCGAGGACGGAAATTGGGACATCGTGGGAAACAATACGCCAGTCTTTTTCTTCCGCGATCCGCTACGCTTCTCTGACCTAAACCACGCGATCAAGCGCGACCCCCGCACCGGTCTTCGGAGCGCTCAGAATAACTGGGACTTCTGGACTCTTCTTCCGGAGGCCCTCCATCAGGTCACCATCGTCATGTCCGACCGCGGAATTCCAAAGTCTTTCCGGCATATGCACGGCTTCGGTAGTCATACCTTCTCGATGTTCAATGCCGAGAACAAACGCACTTGGGTGAAATTCCACTTTCGCTCCCAGCAAGGTATTAAAAATCTCACGGACGAAGCCGCGGCTGCGGTGGTGGCAAATGATCGGGAGAGCAATGGCCGAGATCTTCTGGAGGCCATCGAACGTGGAGATTTTCCGCGCTGGACGCTCTTCATCCAGGTAATGACAGAGGAACAGGCAAAGACCCATCAGCACAATCCTTTTGATCTGACCAAAGTCTGGCCCAAGGCTGACTACCCACTGATCGAAGTGGGCGTCATGGAGCTTAATCGTTATCCGGAAAACTACTTCGCAGAGGTCGAGCAAGCCGCCTTTTCCCCGGCGAATGTGGTTCCCGGAATTGGCTTCTCTCCTGACAAGATGCTCCAGGGCCGCCTGTTCTCTTATGGAGATACCCAGCGATACCGCCTCGGTGTTAACTTCAATCACATCCCTGTTAATGCGCCGAAGTGCCCGTTCCACTCCTATCACCGCGATGGCCAGATGCGCACTGATGGAAACCTGGGAGCGACGACGACTTATAACCCGAATAGCCAGAAATTGTGGGACAATCAACCGGAATACGCTGAGCCGCCGCTCACGCTCGAAGGCGACGCTAGTCACTATGACCACCGCCTAGAGGATGATCACTGGGAGCAACCGGGCAATCTCTTCCGGAAGATGACCCCCGAGCAAAAGCGGCTGCTCTTCGAGAACACGGCTCGCGCGATGAATGGCGCCTCTCCGGAGGTCCTGGAGCGGCATGTTGCGAATTGCCGAAGAGCCGATCCCGCCTATGGCGATGGTGTGGCACGAGCATTGAAGCTGAATGTTTTAAAGGCCGCCTAACATCGCGGAGGAGGTTGTCAGTTGTCAGTTGTCAGTTGTCAGTTGCCAGCGGGGAAGGACAATTGCTCGGGCTTTTTATCAGAGTATTTTCTCAAAATGAGTGCGTCCATCGACACCTGCCCAACTGACATCGACAACTTTTTCTGCCGCTGAGAACTGACACACTGAACTGATTGCTAAGAACTCAGCCCAAAGTTTCAACCCGGAAGGTAAGGCGGGACGCCTTACTTACATCAGATAGGCGGGACATACGGGGTGATCAAACGGCCGGTTCGTCCGCAGCAGTAAGTAAGGCGTCCCGCCTTCTCGCGCCCTGAATAGTTCTCGGAAAGTCCAAACTCCAGGGCCCGAAAGGCCAAGAAAGCTTACCCCAGGCTTTAGCCTGGGTTTTTCGTTTTATTGCGCGAGGCCCTGAAGCTGAAGGGGCACAAAGAGACGCGCAGGAACCAAATGCCGAAGCGAATTCTTCGCCATTTGGTTCCTGGCCGTCTCTTTAACGGGTGCCCCTTCAGGGCCGCAGAAACTAGCTAGAAGTTCCCACAGCTGGCTGCTAGAGATTGAAGCAGTCGATTCGAGATGGCCCACTCCCGGCCACCACCAAGAAGGCACCAAGAAGCTCTGCCATAAAATCGAGTTTAGGCGCCGTCGACATTTGTCACGAAAACAATTTCAGCGCTTGCGGTGTCCAGGGTGAAGAAAATTTCTCCGGAGCGGTGTTCCGATGAGAGCTCGGCTTGAGAGAAGCCCCTCTGCACTTCGTCAAATTCTACCTGGAATTTTCCGTTCCAAATCTTCCCCGTACGTTGTGTAATCTCGACCATCCATACGTCGAGAGAACAAATTTCGGAACCGCAGGCGCCGTGGACGCATAAATGGCGTAATGGTATTCGACTTGCGTTTTCGATTAAGGCAGCGGTAAGCCAATCCTCAAAGTCGGCGTCTTCCAGGTACTCAAGAATTTCAGCAATGTTTATAGATACACGGACGTGAAGCAGGTCATCGGTCGGGAATGGTATGGTGGGTACCCCGAGTCTGTTCCACGCGACTTCTTCAAAAGTATTTTTCATATCTTTATTTACTGATGATGGATCTGTCGCTTCGATCTGAGAAGATTACGCCAATACGCCGATACCCGCCTGGTTCGTCTTACGCAGCTCAGCTAAATGGCTTGGAAGAAAGTACCATCGCTTTTTAATCCATTCTATGCTTCGGAAGGAGGTTTCTTGATGACTCGATTGGGCTAGTGCATCAAGTCTGATCACTGGGAGGTTTTCGAAAGGACTGCGGCTATCACCAACCTTGATAGGCCATCGTGAAATGCAATTAGCCCTCTCTTCCATCTAAATAGAGCTTCTTAATATGAAAACTCAGAAAACAATTCAAGATGATTCCAACCGTCGACTACTCTTGATGGTTCCGATGATTTGCTCGCTGGCGTTTGCCGCCTGCTCCGATGTCGCTGGGACGCCAGGAACGCATCAAGCCGTCAACTTACAAACTGCTGTACTAGGACGGGCTCAGTCCGGCGACAATGTAACTATCGGCCCGAGAACCTATAACTCAGAGACGCGGAGCTTCGATAGGCCATGGCCATTTGGTCCGGAATCCGGTCCGCAGTAATGAAAAATCCCTCATAAATTGAGGCAACATTGAAAAGACCGAATGGCATCGAAACTCGAGGAAAGGCCATCAAGAGTTTACCGTGCAGAATCCAAACCGGTTGGGGGCGCCGCAAAACCTTCTGGATCAAGATCGTTTCATCCGGATGCCACAGTCTTCCGCTCGTTACAATTTCCAGTTCAGCGACAATGAGATCCGGTCGGTTCAGGCAGCTCTTCGGCGATTGGCGATCTATTCCGATCAGATCGACGGAATCCTCGGACCTGACACGCATCGAGCGATCAAAGATTACCAGGTCAAGAAGAAGCTGCCGGTAACCGGCCAGCCGGACCAAAGGCTAAATGCCTTACTGGGCATCTTTTGAGTGAGCGCTGGACGTTACGGTGCCACCCCTTCGAGTGAGCCCAAATCGTCCTCACGAGCTATGGAATGAGTCGTTTGTTTTTCCTATTGTCTGAAAACCGATGGACAAATGAAGAGCGAATTGAATCCGAGACTCTCTGTCCCGTAACGAATATGAACCAAACAACCATCGACACAGGCCGATTCGACGTCGGAAAAATCGCGGCCAGCTTGCCCGAGACGGCTACCACGCTGCTCGTGGATCACTACCTCACTAATCGGGAAGCGGCGAGCGCACGCGTCTTCCGCGTCTATAAGCCCACGCCTCCACACTATCACGCAACCTGCGACGAGTATCTCTACGTGTTCTCAGGCCGAGGCACATTCTGGATGGGAGACGAAAGCACCAGCGCCGAGTTCGGCCCCGGAGAGTTGCTTTTTTTCAAACGCGGCACGGTCCATGCGCAGCCCAAGATCCTGCAAGACCCTGTCGTCTTCCTCTCGATCGACACGCCACGCCGCGATCCAAAGGACATCGTCTTTGTCAACCCGGAAGACGGCACACCTGAAACCTTCATTAGGGCCGATCAGTAACATTTGCTCTTTTTCTGCGTGCGGGCCCTTCCCGCAGATGAAGAGTTAAGGCGGGACGCCATGCTTACTGCAGGCAACCTTAGCCCAGGGTTCGCCTCTCCGTCTGACCAGAATGGCGGGAAGCTAAGGGCTGTTTTGGATGTTTTTTGGCCCGCAGGGGCGATAGAAGCCCAAGGTTTCAACCCTGGGAAACATCCAATAAAGCGGTTCGCCCTGAAAGGGCGAGAGATTGCGTGGTCCAAATGCGCTCCGAATGCTACCGAAAAGGAATTGGGTATTTGGCAGAAGATACAGTCTCCCGTTCGCTAAAATAATGCGCACCAACGCAGCGTTGAGTGATTGCCGGCCCTCTATAAATAGGAGCTTCGCGTCTGTTTCTTATAAATCTGACCTGGCGCCCTTTCAGGGCGCGTCGCCCGGGTGGGCGGTTCCCAGGGTTGAAACCCTGGGCTAAACCCTGTAGCCCCTCCGGGGCAATAAATCACCCCAAATCTTCCTTAACTTCGCGCCATTCAGCCCTGGGCTTTATACATAATTTTGCGCGGCGAGAAAAGCATCGCTCGATAGTGTGAATGAATACAGGCTGGAAGCCTATGCTACATTGCTCTCCTGAGCGTCGAGCGATGACTCGAGGTCATGCGGGACCAGCTCCGCGGACCCGTCGCGACGCGCGACGGCGTAAAGTAGTATGGGCTTCCAGCCTATATCTATTCGTACCATAAGGCGATGATTTCCAAATCTGCCTTTTCTTCGATTTGTGGACAAAGGCCAGGGTTGAAACCGTTTGAAACCCTGGGAACCCCCCAATGCTACGGCACGATTTCAACGACTCCGCCGGGGCCTGGATCATCCAGGACCAACTCTTTCGAGTAGGTAAGAAACGCTCTTCCGGGCTCTAGGTATCCGGTGTGCCTGATGATACGCTCACCATTTTCCAGGATCAACGGTTTCGATTTTAAGTAAGAACTAAGGTATCGCATGACCTCCGCGCCTCCCTTTACCATTAAGGCCGGGTTCACCGATCTCCTGCAAAAGAAATGAAATCTCCGTTGCGTATTCTGTATCTTGAAGATGACCCCAGGGACGCAGAGCTTGTTCAGGAAACGCTCGCCAGCGACGGTATCAGCTGCCATGTAACGCGTGTTGAAACTGAGGCTGATTTCATCGTCTCACTCGAACAGGGCGGCTTTGATTTGATTCTCGCAGACTACACCCTTCCCTCCTTCGACGGGCTGTCTGCCTTGAAGATCGCCCAGCAAGACTGGCCGCATGTGCCCTTGATCTTTGTTTCTGGAACCTTGGGCGAAGAAGTGGCGATTGAAGCGCTCAAGATCGGTGCGACGGATTATATTTTCAAGACACGACTGTCCAGGATCGTGCCCTCGGTGCAACGGGCCTTACGGGAAGCGGAGGAACGAATCGACCTCATCCGAGCCGAAGAAGGCCTGCGACGAAGTGAAGCTTACTTGGCCGAGGCGCAGAAATTAAGCCACACGGGCAGCTTCGGCTGGGATGTTTCCAGCGGGAAAATTTACTGGTCGCAGGAAACCTTTCGGATCTTTGGATACGACCCACCGACTGAACCCACGTTGGAATTAGTATTTCATCGAATTCATCCGGAAGACAGAGCGCTGGTCCGACAGGTAGTCGATCGCGTTTCACAGGAGAGGAAGGAATTCGATTTTGAGCATCGGTTGCTGATGCCCAATGGATCCGTCAAATATCTCCGAGTGGTGGGTCGTCCCTCGAAAGACGAGTCGGGCAGCTTTGAATTCATGGGAGCGGTCATGGACATCAGCGATTTGAAGCACGCGGAGGAACTGCGAGCGGCCATGGCACGCGACCGGGAACTGTTTGCGCAACAGCGCGCCACCGAGTTGGCCAAAGCAAACGAGGCGCTTCGAAGATGCCTCGATGCGCTTGCCTCAGTGCCAGAATTGGATGATTTCCTTGGGCAAGTGATGGCTGCGATCACGCGGCAGCTGGGTGCGGTCTCTTCTTTGTTGTGGATGCGTAACCACGAGGAACCCACTCTGACGCTGGAACTCCTGTTCCAAGACGGCCGAGTAATGTCTCCAGCCGAGGCGAAATATCCAGAAGAATGGCGATCTCTGTCGCTGGACGAACAACGTGTCGCCATTATTCTAGGCCAGGCAACGACTGTGGCTCGTATTCTCGATCCACACTCGCCAATACCTGAAGCGGTGCGCCTTTATCTACTCGGACTGGGAATAAAGACCTTGTTGATCATACCTTTGACCTTGGGCGGCCAGACGAACGGCGAGTTGAGCTTTCGCTTTACTGAGGATCGCGATTTTGACCCGGAGGAGCTCGAAATCGCGAGAGCCTTAGCAATCCAAGCCAGCTTGGCCATTCATCTGACCCGATTGGCAAAAGGCGCCAGGCAATCTGCGGTCCTGGAAGAGCGCAATCAGCTAGCCGCTGAGATTCACGATGCGCTGGCGCAAAGCTTTACCGCCATCTCGATGCAACTGGGAGTCGCCTGGGAGCAACTAGCGGCAAAGCAAGGCGATCCTCTTCGCCAAATTCAACGGGCCAACGAAATCGCAAAGTTTGGCTTAGCTCAAGCGCGCAGATCCATTCTGAGCCTGCACTCCAGTGCCATCGAGGAATCAGGATTGACGACAAGGTTGCAACGTTTGGTTGAGACCTCCAACGTGGCGGGCCTATTGCGATGTGATTTCCGGTCCGACAGGATACCCGAAGAAAGATTGCCGCCGAGGATCCAACATGAGCTGCTGCGTTTTGCCCGGGAGGCGATCAGCAACGCCGTTCGCCACGCCAAACCTACGGTGGTAAGCGTGACGCTTCGCTGGGAACCGCCTCATCTCATGCTTCAAGTAAAAGATAATGGATCTGGAATCTCCAGTGCCAGCCTGAAGAACAGTGAAGGCTTCGGATTGCGTAACATGCGCACCAGAGCCTCGCAAATCGACGGAAAACTAGATATCCATACTGCCGCCGGTCATGGAACGAGCATCGTTCTGACGGTGCCGATAGACTAACTCGTTTGGATAAGCCCACGCCTATTGGCAATGGCAATAGCTTCGGTTCGACCGATCGCATCTAGCTTGGTCAGGATAGATTTCACGTGACCCTTCACCGTGTTCTCACTGATATAGAGTACCTGTCCTATCTCTTTATTGCTTCTACCGAGAGCCATCGACTGCAAAACCTGCAGCTCGCGCTCCGAAAGTTCAGGTCGGGCCATGGATTCCGCGAGCTTGGAAGCGATCTCAGGCTGCAGCAAAGATTTTCCGGCGGCAACTTTTCGGATAGCTTCCCGGATCTGCTGGGGATCCGCCCCTTTCACCAGGTAACCTTTGGCTCCGGCCTTTAATACTCGGCGAACATCCCCTTCGCTCTCGTAGGTTGTCATCACGATGATCCGTGGTTTGGGTTCGCCGTGCGACATCAGTTCAGTGATAACCTGCAGGCCATCTTTCTCCGGCATCCGGAGATCGAGCAAGAGAACGTCGGGAGCAAGCTCATGGTAGAGCTCGCAGGTTTCCTTTCCGTCAGCAGCTTCAGCTACGACCTGGATGTCCTTCTCTGATTTCAGAATCGTAACCAGTCCTTCGCGGACGACCGGATGATCGTCGGCGATCAGGACCCGTATAACCTTCGTTACCGATGTAGAAGACGATTTCATGATGGGATCGGCACGGTCAGGACGATGCTCGTTCCATGACCGGCAGCAGTATCGATATCTAATTTTCCGTCGATTTGCGAGGCTCTTGTGCGCATATTGCTTAATCCGAAGCCTTCACTTTTCTTCCGAGTAGCTCCGGAGATTCCAGATCCATTGTCTTTTACTTTGAGAATGAGATTGGGCGGTTCCCAGCGAAGCGTCACGCTTACCACAGTAGGCTTGGCGTGGCGAACGGCGTTGCTGATCGCCTCCTGGGCAAAACGCAGCAGCTCATGTTGTATCCTCGGCGACAATCTTTCTTCCGGTATGCTGTCGGACCGGAACTCACAGCGCAACCGGCCCGCCACGTTCGAGTGCTCAACCAAACGTTGCAACGTCGTCGTCAATCCTGATTCCTGAATAGCACCGGAGCGGAGGCTGAGAATAGATCTGCGCGCCTCGGCCAAGCCAAATTTGGCGATTTCGTTGGCCCGCTGAATTTGGCGGAGAGGATCGCCTTCCCTGGCCGCTAGTTGCTCCCCGGCGACTCCCAGTTGCATCGAGATGCCGGTAAAGCTTTGCGCCAGCGCATCATGGATCTCAGCGGCCAGCTGATTTCGCTCTTCCAGGACCGCAGATTGCCTGGCGCTTTTTGCCAATCGAGTGAGATGAATGGCCAAGCTGGCTGGGATGGCTAAGGCCCTCGCGATTTCGAGCTCCTCCGGGTCAAAATCACGCTCCTCAGTAAAACGAAAGCTCAACTGGCCGTTGGCCTGGCCTCCTAAAGTCAAAGGAATGATCAACAAGGTCTTCACACCCAATCCGAGTAGATAGAAGCGCAGCTCTTCGGGTAATGCCGAGTGTGGATCGAGAATACGGACGACAGCCGTCGGCTGGTCCAGAAAAGTGGCGGCACGTTGTTTGACCAGCGACAGAGACCGCCAGGTTTCCGGAAATTTCGCTTCATCCGGAGTGAGGACTCGGCTGTTTTGGAAGATGAGCTCCACCGCCAATGTATTTTGCTCGAAGTTACGCACCCGCAACAAAGAAGAGACCGCACCCAACTGGCGCGTGATCGCAGCCATCACTTGCCCAAGGAAATCATCCAGTTCGGGCACTGAGGCAAGCGCATCGAGGCATCCCCGGAGAACCTCGTTTGCTTTGGCCAGCTCGGTGGCGCGCTGCTGCGCAAACAGTTCCCGTTCACGTGCCATGGCCGCTCGCATTTCGTCCGCGCGCTTCAGATCGCTGATGTCCGTCGCGATACCACATAACGCATACGGTTTGCCCGTGCGGTCGCGCAGGAGAAATTTGACCGAGACGTACAGATGTTCGCCCGCATCCGAGGGTACGGTTTCTTCGAATTGGATCGGCACGCCAGCTTCGATCACTTGGCGGTCATTGTCACGAACCGCTTCGGCGACATCGCGGGGCAGAATATCGAAGTCGGTTTTGCCGTGGATTTGGTCGCGTCGCACACGATGGCGACGCTCATATTCGCGGTTGACCAAAAGGTACCGAAGGTCAAGATCCTTCACGAAAACCACCGCCGTAGTGTTGTCGACAATGTCCTGCAGTCGCTGCTCGCTCTCACGCAGCTCCTCCTCCGCCCGCTTGCGCTCACTGACGTCTACGACGACGGTCGCGAAAAACGCCGGCGAGCTTCCAGTCGCCGGGACCAGGGTACTGCTGAGGTCCGCCCAGATCACATTGCCGTCCTTGCGTCGGTAGCGTTTCTCGATTCGGAAATCTAGTCGCCGCTGATCGACCGACTCTGATAGAATCGCTTCGGTGGCGGCACGGTCTTCTTCATGGGTTAACTCTAAAGCGCTGAGCCTTTGGAGTTCCTCTTGCGAATAGCCGAGCATCTTCTGGAGAGCCAAGTTTGCCGCAATGTAGTGGCCGTCTGGAGTGATCAACGCGATGCCGGCCGATGAGTTCTCAAACAGTTTACGCCAGCGTTCTTCACTGGCTCGGAGAGCTTCTTCGGCCTTCTTTCGATCGCTGTTTTCTTGCTTGAGCTCCGCATTCAATCGACCGAGATCGGCGTAGAGTCGCGCGTGGTCTAAAGAGATTGCAGCCTGAGAGGCCAACAGCTCTAGCATCGCCAGCCGGTTGGGCGTGAACACGCGGGGGACCAACTTGTTCTCCAGATAAAGCACTCCCATGAGCTTGGCCTGCTTCACCAAAGGCAGGCAGAGGGTTGATCTTGGGCGCTGCTGACGCACATATTCGTCCTCGGAAAACTGATTCTGGACCGAGGCGTCATCCAGAATCACGCTCTCCAGGGTTCGGATCACATAGCGAAACAGCGAGTCGGGCAAGTCGGAGGGCGTCACCAACGCATGTTGCAGTTGGACCTCCACCCCGTCGCGGCCGGTCCTGGCTTCCGCAGCGACTCGAAGTTCTGTGCCGTGCGACAGAATCAGAAGGCCGCGCTCAGCACCAGCGTGTTCAACGGCAATCATCATGAGCGTTTTGATCAACTTCTCCAGCTCAATCTCCCCAGCAACAGCTTGCGACGCCTTCATCACCGTCCCCAGGTCAAGCTGCTCAACAGACGTGCCGATCCTCGTAGCGGGACGCAGAGAGGCCTGTTCAGCGATCGCAGGGTAGCGCTCGTCGAGCTGCTGCACCTTGCCCAGTGCACCCCAACGCAGATAACAGTAGCGCGACTCACGCAGATAGGAGTGCCCCACTCTTTCGATGCCTCGCTTTAGATAGAACTGGGCTGCCAGCTCGTTGGCGAGGCCCTCGTTCTGGACAAACCCGTTCTCTCGCGCCGCCCGGATTGCCTTCTCGTACAACCGCATGGCATCAAGGTCCCGGTTTTCGAGGCGGGCTATCTCGGCGCCCACCAAGGCGTGCTTTTCGGCGAAAGTCGGTGGATAGTTTTCGGCCCACTCGCGAAGTTGTTCGCAATGCGCCGTCAGGAGTTTGCGCCACCTGTTCTGCTCTTCGGGAGTAGCGTTCCCAGAGAGCGCCGCCACGGTCAGCGCGGTGTAGTAAAAGTAGTCGAGTAACTGGATATGGGCGGGCGAGGCCCAAAGCAGTGCCCTCGCCTTCTCGGCTGCCGCCAGCGCCTCGGCGTAATCGCCGGACAGAAACCGGGTCTTCAGTTTGACGATCCAGTAAAGGCAGACCATCGTGGGCGTCCGGTCCCCCGTGAGTTGCTCTTCGAACGCCGCCTCGTCGAACTGCGCGTCGCTGAAGGTGGAAAAGGTCGCGGTCCGTCCCTGCATGGTCGCGATGTAGCGTTGCTGGCTCACAATGGCGGCGGCGACGTCATGGAATCGAGCTTTCCGGACAAATTCCAGGCTCTTCTCCGACTCGCGCCACACCGCATCGAGCGGATCGTTCCGGACCAGAAAACTTGTAACGGATTGATCCACGCTGTAGCAAGCGGTGGTCAGATCCCCCGTCTCGATCGCGGTGCGAAAGGCCGCCCGATTGAACTCGATCGCGGTCGCGATTGGCTGTGTCCAGATGGCCACGATTCCCATCGAATGGTAAGCCTTCGCCTGGTAGGCGATGAAGCCGTGTTTCTCGACCAGGTCGCATGCGAGCTTAGCGAAACGATACCCCTCACTGTAACGGTGAAAGACCGGGCCGAGGACGGTCCCGAGATAGGCACAGCCGTGCGCGGACGCGCCGCACATCCCGTGCTGCATGCTGACGTTCACCATGCGGCACACGAGCAAGCAAAATAAGTGGAAGTCGGTAAAGTAGGCCGGACCTAGCAGGGTCGACAGCACCTGCATGGCGGCCTGCAGTTCCGGATCGGTCATCGGCGGCAGGTCGATCAGGTTCTCGATGGGGCGCCCCTCCAGGTTGTGCCAGATCGTCTCGTATTCAGCCCCGACCTGCTCCCGGGTCGGGTGTGCCGGGACTTCAATGCCGAACAGGCGCAGGCACGTGAGCGCATTGGCGACTGCTTGCGGGTTTTCCGACTTCACGGTATGGAGCAGAACTTTCAGGTGGTAGGCGCCCGCCTGATCGACTTTCGAAGCTCCGCGTTGCAGCAACTCCTCTATAAATTGCTCGGCTTTGTCGAAGCTACCGCTCAGAAACTCGCACTCCGCGCGTTCGAGCCACAGGTTGAACATTAATTCGTAGCGGCTGCCCCAGTCTCTTTCGTCGAGGAGTGCCATACCGGCCGCCAGATGTACGCAGGCCGACGCAAAGGCTGCTGACGCCTTTGCCTTTCGCCCAGCGCGCAGGTCGATCGTTGCCGCCTGCACTTTCTCGTCACGGTCCAACAGCCGTGCAGCGCCCCGATTGAATTGATTCGCGATATCGAACAGATGCTCGGCCAGCTCGTCAGCAGTCATGCTCGCCAGCAACACGCGACCGATGCGTAGATGGACTTCGGCGCGGTGCGCTTCGGGGATCAGTGAATAAGCCGCCTGCTGGATCCGGTCATGCATAAATTTGTAGGCGTTCTCCAGGCGAAAGACGAGCCCAGCGTGGACGGCTTCCCAGAGTACCGCATGCACCGCCTCCTCTGTTTTCCCGTGAACCAGGGTGAGAGTGGCAATCTCGGCGACGTTGCCCAGGCAGGCGAACTGCTTCAGGGCTTCCTGGGTGTCGGCGGAGAACCGCCTCAGGTTCCCGGCCACAAGATCCACCACGTTGTCGGTGTAGTTCCCAGCGCGGATGCGGTTGATGTCCCATTGCCAGGCTGGCGCGACCGGATCGAGCGCGAGCAGACCCTCTTTAGCCAACGCCGTGAAGAACTGGATCGCGAAGAACGGATTCCCGCCGGTCTTCTCCTGCAGCAGATCCGCCAAGGGCCGCGCGTGCTCCGGCACGCAATGCAGGGCATCCGCCACCAACCGGCCGACGTCGTGGAGCCCAAGGGGCGCCAGCACGATCTCATAGACCCGCGCTCCGGCCTGGCGGATCGCCTCCAGCGCCCGCAGAAGCGGGTGCACGGGGTCGACCTCGTTGTCCCTATAGGCCCCGACCAGAAGCAGATGCCGCACCTTAGAGTGCGTGACCAGGTGCTCGAGGAGATCGAGCGTCGCTGTATCCACCCATTGCAAATCGTCGAGGAACAGGGCAAGCGGGTGCTCCTTCCTCGCGAATACGCCGAGGAACCGCTGGAAAACCAACTGGAATCGGTTCTGTGCGTCCTGCGGCGCCAGGTCCGGAACCGGCGGCTGTTTTCCGATCACCAGCTCCAACGCAGGAACGAGGTTGACGATAAGCTGACCGTTCGCGCCCAGCGCCTCGCCCAGGGCCTCCCGCCACCGGCCTAGTTCTGCCTCGCTTTGGCCCAGAAGCGGGCGTACCAGGCTCTGGAAGGCTTGGCCAAGAGTGGCGTACGGGATGTCCCGCTTGTACTGGTCGAACTTGCCGGAAGCGAAGAGACCACGCGACGGCACGAGCACCTTGTGCAACTCGTTCACCACCGACGATTTGCCGATGCCGGAATAGCCGGAAACGAGCACCAGTTCCGGGGTGCCGTTCGCCACGACACGGTCGAAGGAAGCGAGCAGCTCGTCAATCTCGCGCTCCCGGCCATACAGCTGCTCCGGGATCATGAGCCGGTCCGACGCGTCCGATGTACCGAGCGGGAACGGATCGATCCGTCCGAACGACTCCCAAGTCGCGAGACATCTGCGAAAAGCAGCCTCGACGCCGGCCGCAGTTTGGTAGCGCTCCTCGGCGGTCTTCGCGAGGAGCTTCATCACGATCGCCGAGAGCGGCCCCGGGATGCCCGCGACCTGCTCGTCGGGCCGGACCGGCTGCCGGGCGATGTGGCAGTGAACCCACTCCATCGGATCGGACGCTGTGAACGGAAGCGCGCCCGTGAGCAGCTCGTAGCAGGTGACGCCCAGGGAGTAAAGATCACTCCGAGAATCGATCGACCGGTTCATGCGACCGGTCTGTTCGGGCGCCATGTAGGCTAGTGTTCCGGCAATCACCTCGGGTGGCTCTGGGGACTGGCGCTCGCGCGGGAGACGGGAAGCAATACCGAAGCCGGTGAGCCGGATCACGCCGGTGGCGGAATTCACCAGAATGTTGGCCGGCTTGATGTCCTTGTGAATAAGACCTTGCTGGTGGAGCTTGCCCAGCGCAGCGGCAAGGCCGACCGCCAAGCGAAGGAATCGGCTTAATTCCATCGGTTGTCCCAGGAGCCGATCTAGTGGCTCCCCGCCACGGTCCTCGAGTATAAGCATTGGGCGACCCTCACGACGAACCAGGGTGAGAGGTCGAGCCGCCCAGTCCGAATCAAGCTCAGCCCGAAGGGAATATTCGTGCTCAAGCCGTTCCAAGATTCCCGGAACGGGATGCTCTGAGACAGGCGTTATCGCAAGTATTGTCGGTGGTTCGTCGTCATCGCTCCGGCCCCGGCAAAATACGAATTCCTCGTCCTCACGCAGCGTTTCAAACACATAGTTTGAAGGCTCAATCGACCACGAGCCTGCGGTCGGCGGGCTCACAAAAACGCCAATTGCATGCACCTCCCGTCTTTCGCCATCATTCTTTGGCAAATCGAACATTTGAGCGGGCCTTGAATCACCAAAGCCTAATTGCTCTTTTGGAGGGGATCAATGCTACACAGCATCGAGAATAGCGTTCTCGAAGTTGCGAGAAGCGTCAGCATCGAACAGGGGACCGGAGTCATCAGGTAGAGCATTATCGGCTCAGGAGCTTCCAGGAAGAATATGTCAGTTTTCTAAAGTTTACTCCGTAAGCGCTAAGATAATTGTGTGGCGCTTCGATGGGCGAATGGCTTTTGTCCCGGAGGGACAGGTTGATAGTAGCCAGGCACGAGTACGTGTTTCGAAGACTTCGCCATACCCATACAGGCACGAAGCGCCTGGGTAGCGATGCAGAGAAGCCCCGTCCGGAGGGACGGTCGAAGTCATGGTCAGTCCCACAGATATTTGTCGGCGAAACTGAGCCCCGGCATGAGCAAGCGACCGCGCGTCGAATGCTCATGCCGCTTCAGAAACGCCAGGTCTTCCTGTGGAAAAGTTCGGGTCCGATGATGTTCGACCTGATTTTGGATGGAATGAATGGTTTCCGGCAACTGCGAGACGCTCACGCTGAAAGCGCCATCACCCTGTTGCCAGCTAAAGTTGTCCAGTTGTCGAAAAGTCTGGTCAATCCAGGCCGATGATCCAGCCTTTACTAATTGAATGGCTTTGGCGATGGGAACTGTTTGGACCTTCGCAAGGAACCCAATCGCCCGTTACATCCGGTTACTTGCGCCAGCGCGGCTTAGCGCTGCCTGTTGAATCGACACTCGATCGGCGGCTATTCTGCTGATTGGTCTGACGCGCCGGGCGTCGGACTCAGGCCGGGCGTTGGACTCACGCCGGGAATCGGACTGAAATCGGGCACCGGCATCGGGCCGGCGTCGATGGCCGATGTCGCTGTCGGAATCAGCCCAGAAGTTTCGGGAGTTTCGATAACTCCATAGGTGTCCTTGACGGCTTCCTTGCTGAGAAATCTGGTTAACGTCCAAAGATCGACAGTAATTCCAGCCATACGAATCTTTGACAGCCCGAAGCTTGGATCCTCTTCAATCACCTGAACGATCATTCCCGGAATCAGAAAGTAGGCCTTGACTTCTTCGACCATTTTCAGCCGGACTTCATCACTGGGGTTGTTGACCATTCGAGGTACGTCATCTTTAGAAACACAGGCGTAAAGGCCATCGGCGATCGTCCAGCGAAATCCTTGCGCGACGAGATCGCTATATTTGTCTCCTAGCGCGCTTGAGGTAAGCGTAATTGCCGCAGCGGCTACTGCGAGTATTGTAGGTATTTTCATAGATTTTCGAATAAACTCCTGATTGCTGATCGTAACCGTGACCAGTCTTCACGCTTAGGGATGGAGAAGACTGAGTGCAGCGGGCGTTCCGCTGAGCGATTTTCTTAGCCCTTCCACTGCGACGCGCGGATGACGCTGCAAAAGTTGATCCGCTGGAACTTTGAATCTTTGTCCGCCAGTACATCTGCCTTTACATTGCCGAATGTCGTCTCAGGCTTGCGCTTGATGCCGTCGTAAAAGGCCTGGAGGATGTCTTCTTTAAAGTGCTCGGTGCGCGGATACGCGGCGACGATCGCTTCGCGATCAGCGTCGGAGAATTCCGAGTAGGCGATTCCGAGAACATCCATCTCGACACCGTTGGTTAATAGCGCAACCACCGGATGCATGTACTGAGGGATACCGGGTGTGGTGTGAAGGGCAATCGAAGTCCACACTGTGTCGATGTCTTGCTGGGGGATCTTGTGCTGACGAAGAAACTCACGAGCAGCGTTGGCTCCGTCTACCTCAAAACGATCCGTCGCGCTGCTGTGTTTCGGAGTGAGACCCAGATCATGGAACATTGCACTCACATACAGCAGCTCCGGATCGAAGGTGAGACCTATCCGTTTGCCGGTGGCAGCGGAAAAGTAGTAGACGCGGCTTGAATGGTTGAACAGCAACGAGTTCTCTGTATCGCGAACTAATTCGGTGACTTCGCGAGCCATTTTGCTGTCGGGAATGGTTATACCAGACCCGAGGGTAAGTGACGGTGCTTGAACGACTGACGTGGTGTGCATTCTAGTCTCTCCTAACTAATTAGAGTGCGACAGTAGATTAAAGCGATCGCGGAAACTTACTCGACTCTGAGGTCCAGGATCTTCCCCGGCTGGTTCAAAATTCCTCTCGTGAACGGCCCTCACATAAATCAGATGCGGATTCTCTTTAATAACCGCCGCGCAATATGAGGCGGCTTTTTGCATATCCTCTGCCGCAAGTTTGATTACTGCCCGAAATTCCACTTCGTAAACTTTCATTCTGCGGTCTCCTCTCACTGCGCCGTGGCCATTTACTTTCTTTAGCGACTATTCAAACATTTCGCGTTCACCAGAAGCGCACCGCGAATATACCGCACTCGCGCACTTGCACGAATCATCGCCACCCGTTGGCCCGGTGCCGGGTAATATACAGATTTCGCCGTCGTGCGAATCATCATAACAGTACCAATCCTTTAATCAGGGTACCGTCAAGCAGACTGGATATCTACAGCCCGAAAGAGCGTTTCTTACCTGCTCCACAGAGGGGGGACACCGGCCTACCAAAGTAGTGGGACTCAATGGACTTTTGAGGACGTTATACATTTGTGTTACTATCACTCTCTATCTTGCGCCCTTACAGGGCGGGTCGCCACGGGTGTTCCGTGCCCAGGGTTGAAACCCTGAATCCTCCTGTCCCTTCGGGACGAAGAACTATCCCAAACTGCCGTTATCTTCGCGCCATTCAACCCTGGGCTATACTTACTTTTTTGGCCCCTTGGGCCATAGGCAAAGCCTCAAAATTTTTGCGGCGCCCACTTTCTCGAAATGTCCAAACTGCAGGGCCCGAAGGGCTGACGAATATAGCCCAGGGTTTCAACCCGTCCACGGCCCGGAGGGGCTAGAGAACTCAGCCCAGGGTTCCAACCCGGAAGGTAAGGCGGGACGCCTTACTTACGACCGCTGGCGAACCGGGGTGTTGATTACCCTTCTGTCCCAGTATGTCCCGCCTATCCGCCGTAACTAACGCGTCCCGCCTTACCACACAGGCTGGAAGCCTGTCTCTGGGCTGAAATACTGATGTCGGCGCCTTTTCTTCGAATTGTCTACAAAGCTCAGGGTTTTTCCCTTTCAGGGCTCTTCGCTGGGTAGGTACCGTTCCCAGGGCTGAAACCGGGTTGAAACCCGGCTAAATTCTCCAGCCGCTTCGAGGCTTCGAGGCGAAGGACCGGTCCCGAACATTCCTTATCTTGAGTGGAAGCAAAACTGGCAGCGCGAACGGAGAAGCGTTAGGATCGGTGCGGAATGAAACAGGCACGTCTCGAAGCGAGGCAGGCCACGGTGCGGTACAAACTCCCATCGCCGAAGCCCCTTTCCAGGATTCAACGCTATGGCCTTGCGGTGCTTGCCGTCTCTGTGGCGCTCGGCGGGGCGCTCCTCCTGGAGCGCTTCTTCTTCCGCGACGTGGAGGTTCCGCTTTTCCTTTTTGCCGTCGCCGTGGCAGCCTGGTATGGGGGGATGGGGGCCGCCGTGGTGGCGCTTGTCCTCTCGTGCGTGAGCTTCGACTACTTCTTCGTAGAGCCTCTTTACACGCTCGACGTTTCGCGTTCTGACATCCCCTACTACACTATTTTTGCCTCATTCGCATTGCTGGTCACCTGGTTCAGCACCGTTCGTCGCCGCGTGGAGGGAGAGCTTCGCCAAGCTCGCGACGACCTCCAAATCGAAGTAGCGGAACGAACTCAGCAGGCTAGTTTGCTGAATCTCACGCACGACACCATTTTCGTCCGTGATATGAGCGACGTCATCACTTACTGGAATCGGGGAGCTCAGGAGTTGTACGGATGGACGGCGGAGGACGCGATCGGCAAGCGCGCTCACGAGCTTTTGCGCTCCGTATTTCCGGCGCCGATCGAGGAGATTCACGCGGAGTTGCTGCGCTCCGGGCGTTGGGACGGCGAACTCCAGAAGTCCAGGTCCGACGGAACCCAAGTGACAGTATCCAGCCGATGGTCGTTGCGGCGAGACGAGCAGGGGCGGCCCGTTGCGGTCCTGGAGACGAACAATGACATTACCGAGCGGGAGCGACGAGAGCGGGAAATTCGCAACCTCAACGAAGAACTTGGGAAACGAACCGCCGAACTTGAGGCCAGCAACAAGGAATTGGAGGCATTCGCTTATTCCATCTCGCATGACCTCCGCGCGCCCCTTCGCCATATGGCGGGGTTCACGGAGCTCCTGCAAAAAAATACCGCCTCGCTTCTAAACGCGAGAAGCCAACGATATGTGATGATGATCCTGGAATCGGCTCAACGGATGGGCAACCTGATCGACGATCTTCTAGCCTTTTCCAGAATAAGCCGGACAGAGACCCATAAGACGATGGTCAGCCTGGAACAACTTGTCGAAGAAGCTTTGACCGAAGTCCGGAAGGACACCGACGGGCGCAATATAGTTTGGAAGGTTGGCGGATTGCCGCCATGGTACGGGGACCGTTCCATGCTGCGGCTCGTGCTTGTCAATCTGGTTTCGAATGCGGTAAAATTCACCAGCACGCGCTCGCAAGCCGAAATCGAAATCGGATGCCTGAAGCACGGACAAGATCAGGTAGTGGTGTTCATTCGAGACAATGGAGTCGGTTTTAATATGAAATATGCCAGTAAACTATTCGGTGTCTTCCAACGTCTCCACCCGCCTGAGGCGTTCGAAGGCACCGGCATCGGGTTGGCCACCGTTCAGCGCATCGTCCATCGACATGGAGGCCAAGTCTGGGCGGAGGGTCTGTTGGATAAGGGCGCCACGTTTTATTTCTCACTTTCCAAATCGCAAGAAGATTAACTTATGAGCACCTTGGGACGTATCCTGTTGGTTGAAGACGACCCGAAAGACGTGGAGCTTACCCTCACCGCTTTAGAGGAGTATAATCTTGCCAACGAGGTTATCGTGACGCGCGACGGCGAGGAGGCCTTGGACTATGTTTATCGCCGGGGCACCTTCAGTACGCGCTCGAATGATAATCCCGCCGTTCTTCTCCTCGATCTGAAATTGCCCAGGGTCGATGGATTGGAGGTGCTGCAGCAGATCAAATCGGATCAGAAGCTCAGGATGATTCCCGTGGTGGTGCTCACCTCTTCCCGTGAAGAAAGAGACATGGTGGCGAGCTACAGTCTGGGCGTCAACGCCTATGTAGTCAAGCCAGTGAACTTTCACGAGTTTGTCAACGCCATTAAGGAGCTCGGGATTTTCTGGGCGATTATTAACCAGCCGCCACCAGGAAGTATAAAAGCGAACTGAGCAGCAACAAGGTGTCGCCGGAGGCTTTTTGCTGCGAGAACGAATCCGTTCTGGAGTTGCGCACGCTGGGGCGCGGGGAGTTCTCTTCGGGCGTCAGCCCGGACAACGAGTCAAGGCGGATAAGCTCGCGCCAAAACCAATTGCACAGCGGAATTTACCGTCCTACACTCACCGTGCTGAGTCTTGCTTGCGCTGCCGGGTGTCGCCCGCGCTGCAGACGCAGCCCTGGCGTACGGCATGGCCGGCCTGCGCACGTGAGCGGCATGCACCATTCACCCCTCACGCGAGTAGGCCAACCGGAAGACCTGTCGTGATCGAGCTTTCAAGATATGTGTTTGAAACGCTGCGGGAAGACGAAGAGTTCGTCCTGGAGCGGGGCCGAGGAGATAGAGATCTGTCGACCATTCTGGTGGTAGCTCCTGTCTCAGAGCATCCCGTTCCAGGAATATTGAAGCGGCTTGAGCACGAATATGACCTTCGGCCTGAGCTTGATTCAAAATGGGCGGCTCGACCTCTCACCCTGGCTCGTCGTGAAGGCCGGCCAATGCTTGTCCTCGAGGACCCTGGCGGCGAGCCACTCGATCGGCTCCTGGGAGAACCGATGGAATTAAGCCGGTTCCTTCGCTTGGCGGTCAGCCTGGCAGCTGCGCTGGGCAAGCTCCACCAGCAAGGTCTTATCCACAAGGACATCAAGCCCGCCAATGTTTTGGTGAACTCCGACACTGGCGAGTGCTGGCTTAGCGGGTTCGGCCTTGCCTCGCGCCTGCCCCGCGAGCGGCAGGCACCCGATCCGCCCGAGTCGATTGCGGGGACGCTCGCCTACATGGCGCCCGAACAGACCGGATGGATGAACCGCTCTATCGATTCCCGCAGCGACCTCTACTCGCTCGGTGTCATGCTCTACCAGATGCTCACGGGTCCACTGCCGTTCACCGCTTCCGATCCCATGGAATGGGTGCACTGCCATATCGCCAGAAAGCCGGTGGCGCCCAGCGAGCGGCTGGAGAATGTCCCGGCCCCGGTCTCCCAAATCATCATGAAGCTGCTCGCCAAGACGGCCGAGGAGCGGTACCAGACCGCAGCCGGCCTTGAGTGTGATCTTCGACACTGCCTTGCCGAATGGGAACGTCAGGGGCGCATCGACTCATTTGCGCTTGGCGACCACGACGCGCCCGACCGGCTGCTGATCCCCGAGAAACTGTACGGAAGGGCGCGCGAGGTCGATACCTTGCTCGCCTCCTTTGATCGCATCGTCAAGAGCGGCACGCCGGAGTTGGTGCTGGTTTCCGGATATTCCGGCATTGGCAAATCCTCGGTCGTCAATGAACTGCATCGAGTGCTGGTTTCACCGGGCGGGCTCTTCGCATCAGGCAAGTTCGACCAGTACAAACGCGATATCCCCTATTCGACGCTGGCGCAGGCTTTTCAGAGCCTTACCCGACCTCTTCTGGGCAAGAGCGAGGCTGAGTTGGCAAGCTGGCGCCACGCCCTGCTGGAGGCGCTAGGCCCGAACGGACGGCTCATCGTCGACCTCGTCCCCGAACTGAAACTCGTCATCGGAGAACAGCCCCCCGTTCCTGAGCTCCCGCCGCAACAGGCGCAGGGGCGCTTCCAGCTGGTGTTTCGGCGGTTCATCGGCGTATTCGCACGGCCGGAACATCCGCTTGCCCTGTTTCTCGACGATTTGCAATGGCTCGACGCGGCAACACTCGATTTGCTCGAGGATCTGTTGACCCGGCCGGATGTGCAGCACCTGATGTTGATCGGCGCCTACCGAGGCAACGAAGTTAATTCCGCCCATCCGCTGATGCGCAAGCTCGAAGCGATCCGCAAAGCTGGAGCGAGAGTGCAGGAGATCATCCTTGCACCCCTGGCCCGCGAAGACCTGGACCGGTTGGTGGCCGAGTCGCTGCGCTGCGAGGCGGCGCGGGCCGCGCCGCTGGCGCAGGTGGTGCACCAGAAGACGGGCGGTAATCCATTTTTCGCCATTCAGTTTATTTCTGCGCTGGCCGAGGAGGGGTTACTCGCTTTCGATCATGGCGGTGGGAGATGGACTTGGGACCTTAATCGCATTCACGCCAAGGGTTACACCGATAATGTGGTAGAGCTCATGGTGGGGAAATTGAACCGCCTACCCCTGCAAACGCAGAAGGCACTGCAAGAGTTTGCCTGCCTTGGCAACAGCACCGAGATCGGTACGCTTTCCATCGTTCACGGAACATCGGAGGAGGAGGTCCACTCGGATCTGTGGGAAGCGGTACGTCTGGAGTTCATTGTGCGTTTGAAGGGCTCCTACAAGTTTGTCCACGACCGGATCCAGGAAGCAGCCTATTCATTGATTCCGGAAGAACTGCGCGCCGAGGCCTATCTGCGGATAGGGAGACGGCTGGCGGCACACACTCCCCCAGAGAAGCGGGAAGAAGCGATCTTCGAGATCGTTAACCAGTTCAACCGTGGCGCGGCCTTGATCACCTCACGAGACGAACGGGAGCAATTGGCCGAACTCAACCTGCACGCGGGCGAGCGCGCCAAGGCCTCCACCGCCTTCGCCGCAGCGCTGAAATATCTTATCGCTGGCGCGGTACTGTTAGGAGATGACAGCTGGGAGCGCCGGCATGAGCTAGCCTTCGCCCTGGAATTGCACCGGGCCGAATGCGAGTTCCTGACCGGCGAGTTGACGGTTGCGGCGGAGCGCTTGACGATGCTTTCATCCCGCGCCGCAAACACGGTCGAGCGAGCTACCGTCGCATGCTTGCGGGTGGATCTATACACGACTCTCAATCGGAGCGACCGCGCGGTCGCCGTCTGTCTCGACTACCTCCGAAGTATGGGCGTGGAATGGCCGCCCCATCCGACAGAAGAGGAAGGGCGACGCGAATACGAGCTGATCTGGTCACAGCTCGGGAGCCGCGCGATTGAGGAGCTTATTGAGCTGCCCTTGATGAGCGATCCAGTATCCCTCGCGACTCTGGATGTGCTGACCAAGGTCTTACCACCTGCATTGTTTACGGATGCGAACCTTCTTTCCCTGGTTATCTGCAGGGCGGTTAACCTCAGTCTCGAGCATGGCAACAGCGACGGTTCGTGCTTCGCCTATGTATGGCTTGGTATCATAGCTGGACCGCACTTCGGCAACTACAAGGCCGGATTTCGATTCGGTCGCCTCGGCTACGAATTGGTCGAGAAACGCGGCTTGAAGCGTTTCCAGGCCAGGACCTATGCGTGCTTCGGATACGACGTCATGCCATGGACGAAACATTTCCGGGCTTGCCGTGATCTGCTGCGTCGCGCTTTCGAGGCGTCGAACAAGACCGGCGATCTCACTTTTGCGGCGTACAGCTGCAACAACCTGAACTCGAACCTTCTGGCGGCCGGAGACCCGCTGGTTGAGGTGCAACGTGAAGCCGAGAATGGTCTGGAGTTTGCCCAGAAGGCCCGGTTCGGTCACGTCATTGACCTCATCGCCGCCCAGCTTGGGCTTATTCGGACCCTCCGTGGCTTGACGCCGAAATTCGGCTTCTTTGACGATGGGCAGTTTGATGAGGTTCGGTTCGAGCGCCATTTGGCAAGTGAACCGGTACTGACGTTGCCCGAGTGCTGGTACTGGACCCGAAAGCTGCAAGCCCGCTTCTTTGCCGGAGACTATGCCTCGGCCGTCGATGCCTCATTGAGGGTGCAACGGCTGCTTAAGGTAGCAGCATCCCTTTTTGAAACGGCGGAGTATCACTTCTATGGTGCGCTTTCGCACGCGGCGTGCTGCGATTCCGCGATAGCCGACCAGCGACGGCAGCATTTCGAGGCTCTGACCTCGCACCACGGACAACTGGAAGTATGGGCAGAAAATTGTCCGGAGAATTTCGCGAACCGCGCCGCGCTGGTTGGTGCGGAGATTGCACGCATTCAAGGCCGCGAACTCGATGCCGAGCGCCTCTACGAACAGGCCATCCACTCGTCGCGCGCAAACGGCTTTGTCCACAATGAGGCGCTCGCCAACGAGCTGGCCGCGCGCTTCTACGCGACGCGTGGTTTTGAAACGATCGCCCATGCGTACATGCGAAACGCCTGGCACTGTTATCTCCGTTGGGGAGCCACAGGGAAGGTTCGCCAACTTGAAGAGTTATATCCACACCTCAGGGAAGAAGCGCCAATACCTGCTCCGGCTAGCACGATCGGCACGTCTGT
>Ga0210396_10001072_pt1 | contig 30966 bp, 21 predicted proteins | sample IncBWH17OmetaG_FD_155466 | JGI IMG/M metagenome (GOLD analysis project Ga0210396, IMG submission 155466) | Forest soil microbial communities from Barre Woods Harvard Forest LTER site, Petersham, Massachusetts, United States - Inc-BW-H-17-O ...
GATGTGATGATGCCCAGGATGGATGGGTTCTCGCTGCTCAAACAGATCCGGCAGACCCCCGAGATCCAGGACACGCCGGTGATCTTGTTGTCGGCGCGGGCGGGTGAGGAAGCGAAGATCGAAGGGCTGGAAGCGGGCGCGGACGATTATCTGATCAAACCCTTTGGTGGCCGCGAGCTGATCGCGCGGGTGGAGTCGAATATCCGCATCGCCAAGGAGCGGGCGGCCGCGCTGAGAGACTATACCGAAAAGCTGGAGCAGGCGGTACGCAAGCGGACACAGGAATTGCGGCGGCTCAATATCTCGCTGGAACAAAGCAACGAAGACCTGCAGCAATTTGCTCACGTGGCGAGCCATGATCTCAAAGAGCCCGTGCGGAAGATCCGGACCTTTACGGGACGGCTACTCGAAGAATATGGCGAGCTGCTGCCGGTGGAGGCCAAGACCTTTCTCAGGAAGATACAACACGCCACCGAACGGATGGGTACGATGATCGAGGGCGTACTTACCTATAGCACCTTTAACAGTAATGAACAGACGATAGCAAAAGTGGATCTCAACGAGGTCTTTGGCAATATCGAATCCGACCTGGAGGTGGTGATAGAAGAGGCCGGCGCCGAATTGCGCAGGGATAAGCTTCCGATCATCGAAGGGGCGCCGGTGTTGCTTTATCAACTCTTTTATAACCTGGTGAACAATGCGCTAAAATTCTCGAGGCGGGCTGATAAGCCGCTGATAGTCATTTCTTCGCGACTGTCCGAGGGGGCTGGCAAGAGAATTGCAGAGGTGTCGGTGAAAGACAACGGCATCGGGTTCGACACGGATCAGAGCAGCCGGATCTTCGAAGCCTTTGCCAGGTTGAACAGCAAGGATAAATATGAGGGGACGGGGTTGGGCCTGGCGTTATGTAAAAAGATCGCGGAACGCCATCACGGCAGTATCACCGCTACCGGGATGAGAGGGAAAGGTGCTGTATTTGTCGTAAAGCTTCCGCTTGCACAAACGGAAAGAAGTATTTAAGTTTTATAGGATGAGCAAACGATTTTTAGTTATTGATGACGATTCCGACGACCTGGAATTATTCTGCGAGGCACTGGCTTCCGTCGACCCCGGGATCGTCTGCGACCTGGCCACCGATGGCGCGGAGGCCTTGAAGCGTCTGGCCACGGAGGAGATCGATAAGCCCGATATCGTGTTCCTGGATATCAATATGCCGGCGATGAATGGATGGCAGTTCCTCACGCTGCTGAAGAGCGAGGACGAATACAAGAACATTCCGGTGATCGTCTATACCACGTCTTCCGATCAAAAAGATAAGCGGATCGCCGACGATCTGGGTGCGTTGTGTTTTATCACCAAGCCGCATGCGTATGGCCGGTTGAAGAATTTGCTGGGCATCGTGGCGACGCATGTCCATGCCAGCAATTTTGCGCGGATCTGTGATGAGGTTCATGCGTTGGGGGATATGGGGCCGAGGCCGAATTGAGGTCTTGCGGGTCGGAGGTCCGCCGGTCGAGGGCATATTTTTCTAAGCGTTTACTCTTGCGGGCGGCAGAATTTTTTGTGCTACGGGTGGTGGTGTGGTAATTTTGAGGGGTCCATTTACTTTGGCCCTTTATTCCTTATCGATCCCTTTTTTCTATTTTATTTCTAAACGGCCGGGAGGCCGGATGGTTGCGCTGAGGTTAAGCGTAGCCTGGTTTGATCATCCTTTACTGTTTCGGCGAGATGCCGGATGGTGGGGATGATCTTTTTATTGGCCGTTGTGGTGGGGGTCGCCATTGAGACCGATGGTTTCTTCGAGTTCGTCGAGGAAGGGGATCTGGCCGGGGTTGATCATAGAGCGGGCGTGGGTGAGGGAGAACCAGGCTCCTCTGTCCACTTCCGGGAACGCGAGCTGTTTGCCGGAGCCGCGGGGCCATTCCAATTCAAAGGTGTTGCTCACGATGGTGGCGGGGTCGAGGTCGCCGGGGGAGGCCCAGGCAAAGACTCTTTTTCCACCCTTTTGGCGGATGGGACTCAAGGGTTGGAAGGGGCCTTTGAGCGTGGCGCCCGTTTCTTCCCGGAACTCACGGACAGCGGCATCCAAGGCCGGCTCTTCACTGGTGAACTCCCCTTTCGGGATGGTCCAGACGCCGGCGTCCTTGTTCTTCCAGAAGGGGCCCCCGGGATGGACAAGAAAAACTTCCAGGTAGGGTCTGCGCCGGTAAAGGAGGATGCCGGCGCTCTGCTTCGATGTCATACGTATAGCTGCCACAAATAACCGGCCAATCTAGGGGTATTCACGGATGAGATTGTATGAATACTACTTTTCGGGTATACCCTCCGGGGTGGTGCTGGGGCCGGGGCCGGATGCGCTGGGATGTTTGGGGCTGGATGCGCGCATGTGGAGCAGGACAGTACAGGATGGTTGTGCATACTTTTGCGGGAGCCACACCGTTATACTTTTTCTATTTGCGATTATACCTTTTCTATCTGTGATGCGCCAGTTGCTAACTGTTATCCTGATCCTGACCTGCTGCTTCCCTCAGGAGGCAATGGCGCAGCTACGAGCAGATTTTTCCATCGACCACGCCGGCGGCTGTAGTCCGCTGGTGGTGCATCTTACTCCTTTTGTCACCGGAGGTGGGGCCGCCACCTACAGCTGGGATCTCGGCAACGGCAATACCGCTACCGTTGTTTCACCCGAGGCCGTCTACTCCACCATTGGGACCTATACGATCACGTTAACAGTAAATGATGGCGCCTCGGTGGCCAAAGCGACGCATACCGTGACCGTGTATCCGTCGCCGGGGGTGAGTTTTACGGCGGGGCCGGCAGTGGTGTGCGGCGGACCGGTGACGTTTACGTCGGGCGCCGGCCCGGGTGGTGGCGGTTCGGCGGGGGGTGGCCCGGGGGGCACGATCGTGGGGTGGCTTTGGGATTTTGGGGATGGGTCGACGTCTACGAGCGGGCCGGTGACCACGCATACTTATGGGGCGCCGGGGCCGGCGGGTGCTTCACTAACGGTGACCGACAACCATGGCTGTACCGCGACGCTGGCGCAATCGAACCTGGTGCAGACCTTCCCCGCGCTGACGGCGGCATTCACCTCGGACAAGAGTGTGCTTTGCACGGTAGCCGATCCCGTGGCGTTCACCAACTCGAGTGCCGGACCGGGTACTTTGAGCTACAACTGGGATTTTGGCGACGGGTCGAATTCGACGCTAACCAATCCGAACCATGTCTACCCCAGCGCGGGCAACTATACCGTTGGTCTTACGGTCACGAGCTCCGTGGGTTGCTCCGCCACCTTCAGGCAGACGACGCCGATGAATGTCGCCAACTACAAAAGCGATTTCAGCTTCCCCAACGCGGGGGTGTGTTCGGGAAGCGAAGTGTATTTCACGGATAACAGCACGCCTGTGGCTTCGAGCCGGCTTTGGGAAGTAGATGGGGCGCCGGTGATCAACTACGACCCTTTTGAATATTTTTTCAATTCGGCGGGCACCCATACGGTGACACTGGCCAATGTCTTTGGAACTTGTCCTTCCTCGGTGACCAAGAGCATTACCGTCTACCCCGTGCCGGCCATCACGGCTTTCTCGATGACCACTCAGCAGGGCTGTAGCGGGTATACCGTGACGGCCACCGATCTGAGCACCACCAACTATACGCGGGCCTGGGACCCGCAATATTTCGTCACCGCGCCGCCGTCTGCCTTTGTTGCCAGTCCTACTGCTACGATGACCTTTGGGAGCACCTATCAATACAACACGTTCTACAATGTCGGCTTGCTCCTGACCAACGCCAACGGCTGTACGACCCTGATCACCCAACCTATGGAGGTGACCAAGACCTATCCCTCTATCTATGAGCCTAACCCGGCGCCGCTTGGGTCCTGTAATCAACCCGTCACCAAAACATATGCGATCAACTATAGCGGGACGCTACAAAGTTTTTCCTGGGATTTTGGCGACGGCACGACGTCCACTGCCGCCAACCCCACCCATACCTGGACGCAACCCGGCAGCTATGCCATCGTATTGCATTATGTAGATGCGAATGGCTGTCCCGGAACGACGAATTATCTACAAACGGAGATCGACAAGCCTTTTTCGCTGAACTTCAGCGGCAGTCCGACGACGATCTGTGCGGGTTCGCAGGTGAACTTTGTGAGCAATGTGACCGCGACCGATGCTGTGAGCTATACCTGGAACTATGGCGATGGCAGCGGTTCGTCGAGTCTGAACTTTCACACCTATTATAATCCCGGGGTGTATACCGTCACGTTGAGCGGCTCCACGCAGGCCGGTTGTACGGCCACGGCCACCCAGACCAACTATATCACCGTGCTCGCATCGCCGGGTGTCTATGGGGGACATGCCAATACCTGCGCTAACCGCAACGTGGTGACCTTTACCTATAACTCGAATAATGCGACGAGCCTGGAATGGACCTTTGGCGACGGACAGGCTACTTCGACCGGCGGCACGGTGGGACAGGTACAGCACAACTATGCGCAAACGGGCACCTATTATATCAATCTGACCGCCTCCAATGGGGTCTGCACCGTAGTGAACACCGATGTCGTACGTGTACTCGCGAAACAGCAGCCGGTGCTCAGCGCGCCGGCGTCGGTGTGTGTCAACGGGTCGCTGAATGTTCTGCTCGCCATTGCCCGCAACCCCTATGAACTCAACAGCGGCTACTATTACGATTATACGCCGCAGTTCTATTATGCCGATGGTACGCCGTTCAATGGAACGGTGAATTTTACCAACGCGTATTCGCCGTATAACAACGGGGCTTTCGGCTGGACCTTATCGGGGTTTCAGCCGGGTGAGAGTGGGCTATATGTGGTGACGACGTCTTTTGGGTTTAATTGTACCGATGTGAGTAATACGATTCCGCTGGTGGTGAAGGGTTCCGCAACGGCGGCGTTGACGGTTGTCAGCAACGCTTCCTGCTATCAGCAGCCGGTGGTGTTGCAGGATGCTTCTACCGTGGGTCCGGGGAATTCGATACTGTCCGGCGTGTGGAATTTTGGAGATGGGCAGACACAGGCCCTAGTGGTGGGTGGCCAGGTGAGTCATACCTATAGCAATCCCGGAGCGTATACCGTGCAGCTTACGATCAACGATGCCGGCGGGTGTCAGACGACCACGGGGGGTAATTTGGGAACGGTGACGGCTTTTGGGCCAAAGGCGTCGTTCGCCGTTAGCGCCACCACGATGCTTTACGGGAGTACGCTTTATCTCTATAACTACACCAATGCCTATGGGCTGGGGACGGTAAATTATAATTGGGACTTTGGCGACGGGACTAGTTCTACGGCTATCAGTCCCTTTCATGTCTATGCGGCGCCGGGGACCTACACGGTGAAACTGACGGCCAGCAATCCGGCGGGCGGATGTAGCAGCACCTTCCCGGTGTCTATCGTGGTGCAGCCGTACAACCCGCATTTTCAAACCTACACGAGCTATGTCACCAATGGGAAGTGTCCGCCGGTGCTTGCGCAATTCCAGAATAGCTCGTATGGGTATTCCAGCATCTCGTGGGATTTTGGGGATGGGTCGACGGCGGGGAATGTGAGCAGTCCTTCGCATGTGTATGCCGCGCCGGGTACTTATACGGTGACCTTGTCGTTGTACGGACCGGGTGGATTGCAGGCCCGGTATACCGATGTCGTCAATGTGCGGCAGCCCTCTTCTACGCTGGCTACGACGACGCCGGCTGTCTGCGTGGGTACGGCGACCCAGCTGGAGGCGACGGCGAAAGGGGGGTTGAGCTACCTGTTTGATTTTGGCGATGGCAGTGTGAGCAATGGTCCGGGTGATGCCGTGTCGCATGTCTATGCCGCGCCGGGGAGTTATTCCGCGCAGCTAGTGGTGACCGATACGGTGGGGTGCGCGGTGGCGGCTGCTGCGGCTGTTTCGGTGGTCGTGAATCCTTTGCCGGTGGTGACGGTGACGCCTGTTGCGCCGGTGGCTTGTCTTCATGCGTCGGTGCGACTGAATGCCGGCGGGGCGGCGACTTATAGCTGGACGCCTGTGGTGGGACTGGATGTTTCGGATGTCGCTTCGCCGGTGGCAACGCCTTTGACGACGACGACTTATATGGTGACGGGGGTCGATGTCAATGGGTGCGCCGGTGTCGACACGGTCACGGTGAAGGTGGTGCAGCCGGAGCGACTTGCCTTGAGTCCCGACACGGCTTCGTTGTGTGCCGGGGATTCGTTGGGGCTGCATGCCAGCGGGACGGATGTCTATCTGTGGGTCGGGGAAGTCAGTGGGCTCTCTTCGACGGATGCCGGTGGTGTGGTTGCAGTACCGCCTTTTACGCTGCGGTATACGGTCGTGGGGAGCGATGCCTATGCTTGTTTTCATGATACGTTGTCGGTTCCCGTGACGGTCTTGGCGGTGCCGACGGTCGACGCCGGGCCTTCCGTGCAGGTGCTGGACGGGACGCCGGTGGACCTGCTCGCCACGGGCAGCGCTGATATTATTTCGTGGACCTGGACGCCGGCAGTGTATCTGAGCTGCACCGATTGTGCTCAGCCGGTGTGTACGCCGAAGAAGCCGGAGATCTATACGGTTACTGTTGTGAACAATGTGGGTTGTACCGCCAGCGACACCGTGGGCGTCAAGTTGATCTGCGAGGCGGCGCGGGTGCGGATACCGGAGGCGTTTAGTCCGAATAATGACGGCCATAACGACCGATTTTCTATCCTGGGCATCGGCGAGGTCGATCACCTGGTGATCTTTGACCGGTGGGGCTCGAAGGTCTTCGAACGGTCTTTCTTTTATACTGCGGATCTGGGCTCGCAGTGGGATGGGACGGCGCATGGGCAGCCGGCGCCTACGGGGACCTATGTTTATTTTGTAGAGATGAGTTGCCCTACGGGTGGGGGTTTTACAAGAAAGGGTACGGTGGTGCTGGTTAGATAGGGGGATGAATCATCCGGAATGCTTCTATCCTACATGGCTACTACGTCAATGGACATCCTTCTATTCATATTTCTTCCCATGGCTGTGCCATTATCGCCCACCGGATATTTGGGCCCGTAACCCTTAGCTCCTTTAAGCTGTGAAGACTTCGCGTCCAGCTCTATTAATTTTGCATATATATTATCTGCCCTTTGCTGAGATAACCGTACGTTATCTGTAGAGTCGCCGGTATTGTCAGAATATCCGCCGATCTTGATCTTGGCTTTCGGGAAAGCAGCTAAGATGGCTACGATATTCTTCAATTGCACTTCTGATTCCAATAACAGACTTCCGCTGCCACTGGCAAAGCCGATTTTGGAAAAGTCAAACCAATCGCCATTTTTCTTATGCAATTTCGTATTGGGATCGCTCAGGAACATGACCAATTGGTCTTCCGTTCCGCCTTTATTGGCATCCAGTACCTTTCCATTCGGCAAGGTTACGCGGAAGGGTTCGGAATGAACCGTATCCCGCAGAGCTGCCAACCGCACCGGTGCGGTCGTTAACGTATCCGCAGCATTGACAGAACTTACAGCATCCTCCTGTTTACGGGGTCTAAATACAAAGTAGGCGGCGACTAAAATGACTATACCCACCACGACGGCAGACAGCAGCCTGGCTCGTCTGGTCCTTACCGCCTTTTCCCTGGGGAGGCCATGGATCCCCAAGGGGGTCGTAACCTCCAGGCCCGCGGGGATCTCCTGCTTAATGCTTTCCCTTTGGGTATCAAACCAGAGGGCAAGTCCCTTTGCATCCAAAGCGGGACCTGCCGCCATCTGGCGCCCTATCGAATCCAATGCGGCGAAGCTGGCGACCCCGGCTATAAATGAAGCGGAAGCAATATTTGCTTGGGAAAATCTGCTGATCTCTTTAACGACAATATCTTTTCTATAAGTGAGCAAATTTCCGGCGAAATCCGAGCCCTTTTTCAATAAGACACTTCCCGACACGAGGCTTCCCGAACTGGTGTTCAATTCATGAAGCTGCCCGAAAAAGTCATTGCCGACTGCCTGTTTCGCCAGGTTCCCTATCTTCATAGTGCCTTCCTGAGAGCCTGCCTGATGCAAGATCTCGGTGAGTACGATAGGTATAGCCGCCTGAACGGCTCTTTGGGTAATAATTTGGGGTTCATTGAGCAGGGCCGAAAACTTTGATATGATCCCATCCGTAAAAACTGATTTAACTGAATCGATAAGTGTAGTTGACATAATGATCTTTTATTTAATGGTGGTCGTCGTTGTGATTGTCATGATTTATCTCTACGTGGCGTTCTTCGCCATGATGATTTTGACGACTCCTGTATTCCATGCTGCATGAACCCAATAAAAACATCGCAGCCAATAACGTGCATACCAAGCGGACATTTATATATTTTTTCATTTTAACTATTTTAGGAAAACTGTAATTCAAAGGTAGCATATGGCTTCTCGGATTCTATTACAGGATTAAAGCGTTTCGTTACATGATTCATCTATTGGCAGGCCGAATTCCCGAGGCAGGGCCTTGGATAGGCGGTTAAAAATTCAGCCCGGTGCTCAGGCGGACGCCCATGGCGGGTACGCCGGGATGGTTGAGATAGGTGAAGCGTCGAATCACGTCGAGGCGGATGACATTGAGGATATTGTAGACGCCGAAGCCTGCTTCCAGGTAGGGTTTGTTGCCCAATACATAGGTGGTCAGTGCGCCTTCGTTGTTCAACGGGAATTTCATTTGCGCGGGATTGAGGGCGGGATTGTTTTCCGGCCTGACACCGCCGAATAGGATCTTCCCTTCGATAACTTCCCGCAAGCGTAATTTTTTCAGCAGCGGGATCTTGTTGAAAAAAAAGCCGTTAAAATAATGATCGACGTTGAGGCCTGCGTAACGGTCGCTGACGAATTCCTCGACATCCATGAGGTTATATGAACCGAAACTGTAAAAGAACGCCGGGTTGGCGGGATGGATGATCAGGAGGGGAAAGGGCAGGTTGCCGGTGCTATAGCCGGCGTTGAACCGGATGTCGGAGAAGCCCAGCGGGGCGACATACCAGCGTTTGGTGATGGACAGATGAAAGGCATTGTAGTTGTATTGGCCGCCGAGCGGTCCTTTTACACCCAGCGCGTACTGGAAGTTGAAGACAGGATATTCGTTGGTGACGGTCCGCCGGAAATTGCGGCCCTGGTAGAATATTTCGTGCGGCGCCCAGCCCAGCGAGAGCGAGAGCTGCGTGGTCGTCAGCTGTTTTATGGTGTCGGCCAGGGGAGGCTGTGGTGCATAGATGTAATAGAGGGACTGCGCGGGCTGCTGCAGCCAGTAACGCACGCCCAGATTATACGATAGGTGATCGCCGAATTCATGGACATAAGAGAGATTGGCGATATCCGTATACAGCCATTTGCCGCCGATACCGCGGTTAAACGATCCCAGGAAGGAATTTTCCTGTGTAAATTGATTTTCCTCCCCGGGATTGCGGACATCGTGCAAAAAGCTGGCCTGGATATAATGAAAGGGGTAGGTATAGATGGATTTGTGATTGATGGACCAGGTGGCGCTCGCGGAGTATTTCCAGCGGCGGTCGCCGGTGCTGTAGGCGATATAATCGTCGGTAAAGATGCGGGTGCTCAGTTTCGCATTCGACCGGCCGCCGAATTGAAACCGGCTTCCTTCCAGGGAATTGAAGGAATAGAAGTTGCCTACTGGCCCGAGGTCGAATTTTCCCGCCGACTTGTAGCCCACGGTGAGGAAGGTGATAAAGTCCATCAGCCGCTGGTAGGACCGCATTTTCACCAGGCTGTCGGTGTTCGTATAGGTCCTGGCTTCGGAAAGGGTCAGTGGGGCAGGGCGGTTGCCGGCCCAGAAGCTATCGGGCTGGGGCACGGACAGCAAGGCCGTGTCGACGGGCAAGCCGCGGAATACGGCGGCGGGCAGGATCGAATCCGAGACATGGGAGACGGCGACGGAGCGTTCGCCATAGAAGCCCCAATGGTTCCGCATGAGGCTGAAATAGGACAGCATATCCGAGAGCGACCGGTAATAGCGGCCGCCCGGCCCTTTGTCAAAGGTCTGGACGATGCTGAAGCTTCGGACCCAGTTCAGGTTGTTCTGATTGGGGGCTTCCAGCTCCGCTCTTTTGATGGCATAACTGCCGTCCAACGTGATATAGAGATTGCCTTTGAACAGGAGGTCCTGGGGATTGCGGGGTGTAAACGAGAGCCGGACCAGCCGAACGCCCTGTTCCTCTACCGTGTCCCGGATAAAGTACTCGTAGAACTCGGGTGCGAGTTTGGCCACGGGGCTCATGAACTGCAGTGTAAAGACCAGCATGGTATTGTCATAGACCGTGAAGTCCTGGTAGAGCCGGTCGATGATCGCGCTGACGCCGCCCATATCGATGTATTCGCCAAGGTCTACACGCTTATGGCCGAGGATGACCTGTTTTTTGCCGGCGGGACTCGTGCGGGAATAGTTGCGGGACAAGGTTTCTTCCAGATAGGCGGGCACCAGCGATTTGCCGGGAACGAGTGTGGTATCGGGGGTGAACAGGAAATGATAGCGCTTGAACAATTTCCCGTTAGCGATAAAGCCCGGCGGCCTGTCCGCCAATACCCTTATCTTATCATACTGCTCGGTGGTCATATACGGATAGAAGGCCGGGGCATTTTCTTCTTTGTGGGCGATAACCTGCCGGATGAGCTCTACGGCGGGATTGTTTTTGTTCCGGTACCTGCCCTTGCGATGGATCACCACTTGCTGCAGGGAGGTATAGGCTACGGATAAAAGGATGGTCAGGGGGGTGGCTGTACTATCCGTCACGCGCACGGTAACGGGGGTGTAACCGCTGGCACTAAACCTGATCTCGTGTGCACGGTTATCGAGGACGATGCGGAATCTTCCTTTCGCGTCCGTAAGGGTGCCCTTTCCGGTGCCTGGCAGGTTGACGCTGACACTTGCCAGCGGAAGACGGGAGAGGGAGTCGAGAACAAGGCCCGTGACGATACGGGTCTGTGCTGCCGCTGGACAAAGCCATAGTGCATATAGGGTCGATATGGTGATGAGCTTTTTGATAAGCAAAGATAATCTGCGGGGGTTATCGATTGAGCCGGGCGGCTGTCTTTTCGACATCTTCGGGATAGATGGCGTCGGGCATTTCGCAGTAGACGTCGTGGAGATAATATTTGCCGGTGGTATCGGCGAAGAGGGCCTTGGCGCGGAGGAGCTGTTCTTTTGCCAGCGCCTTGTTGCCGAGGCCGAGGTTGGCTTGTGCCAGGTAGAGCCAGGTCTCGGCGAACTTATCGTAGATGCGGTTCTCGTGGTCGAGGGCGGTGAGGGCGCCGCGGTAGTCTTTTACTTTTAGTTTGGTAGAGCCGAGATAGAGGTAGCCATAGAGCCCGGCCTGGGTGCTGTCCGCGCCGAAGGCCTTGTCGAAATAGTCGAAGGCGGCCTGGTAGTGGCCGAGAGCGCGTTCGCAGAGCGCCATGACGATATGCAGCTCGTAGTTGCCGTTGTTGCTGGTGAGATGCGGGAACCCGAAGAGGGTGTCGAATCGTTGGAGGTCCCCGAGGGCGCCGCGATAGTCGCGCAGGAATTCGAACCGGCACCAGCCGCGGTAGGCGAGGTAACTGGCATCGAGCGTCACGGCTTTGTCCAGATAGTGACGCCAGGTGACGAAATCGCCGCGTTTGAGATAGGGAACCGACCGTTCGTGCCAGGCGGGGGCGAAGTAGGGGCAGATGGCGATGGCGCTGTCGAGGTATTGCTCGCATTTGGGGCCACCTTGATAGAAGCTATCTGAGGCGTTATAGAGACGACAGGCGCGGGCTTCGCTGCTGTCTTTGAAGATGGAGCAGTTGTATTGGGCGCGGGCGGCGGCGGGGAGGAGTAATGCGGCGATGAGCCCTGTGTGGATGATGCGGATCATATGGTGGCGTGCTTTCATGGGGTGATGTCGACGATGCGTGCTTGTTATAGATGAAAGGTGATGTATTGATAGGTGTCGTACGTTTTGCCGTGGTAGTGCGCGGGGACCCAGCTTGCGCGCTTGGTTGCTGCGAGCAGACAGGCGGAGAGCCTGGGGTCGAAGTGAAACGACTGGTACGCCGAATCCATTTCGAGGAGGCGGTAACGGCCCGTCTCTCCACGGGCATTTACGATAAACCGGATGGTGAGCCAGCCGTTTTGGGTTTGGGTTTGTGCCGATGGGCCGGCCGGCAGCTCGCCTGCGGCTTTGAGGAAGAGCGCGCGGTAGGCGGATTTGTGGTCGAGCCACCAGGAGTTGCTGTTGTAATACTGAAACACGCGGGTGGAGTCGTTGAGCTGGAAATGGGGGTCGTCGAGGGCGGGGTCGAAGGGGATGTCGCCGACGTTGAGGGCTTGTTGGGTTTGCGGCGATGCGACTTGCGGGCGAGGCTGGGGTTGGCTTTGCGCGTGGGGCAGCGCCGCGAGGAGCAGGAGGATAAGAAGGAGTCGGGGCATGGTGGTTACAATTCGAATATTGAAATGTACCAATAGATAGTGGTTTGATGTTCTTTTGGGCTATAATTCGATGAAAAAAAAGCGCCTTGAATAACGCTTGTGCCTTGAAAAAGTATTACTTTAACCGCAGGAATTCTGCAGTTTTATGGAATCCCAGACCGTTTTGACCTAGTCCCTCCTGTTCACCTATTAGAAGTCGGACGCTTGCCTATTTTCCTATATGACAAGCTTATCTTTTAGCGATCGATCTCTTAAAAACATGCTGCCTGCCACGGGTTTCCGGACAAGGAGACCGAAAGGCGGTAAAAAAGACCTTTTGAGGTCATTAAAGGACTACTATGATGGATGGAACGGATCAGGAATTTTTGACGGCATTTAACGCGGGCGACGATAGGGTCTTCGCGAGAGTGTATGCTCATTACTATCCCGGTTTGTTCACTACCTGTCTGAGAATTATCCGCCCGATGGGCAGGATGGAAGATGCGAAGGATATCGTATCGATCACTTTTCAAAAATTATATGAGCGAAGGGCAAAGATCGATTCCTCCAAAGGGATCACGCGATTTTTGTATCTCGCTATACGCACGGGTTGTATCGACTTTCTAAGGCGCGAGGGCCGGAATATGGAGAGTTCCCAGGACATGATGGAAATCGAGGTGGTGAACGACGAGTTGGATGTGGAGCTATGGGAGAAACTAAGGCAGGAACAAAAGGTGATGGACATGGTCGATAACCTTCCCGGACGCTCGAAGGAAGTAATCGTCTTGCACTACCTGGAAGGGCTGAAATACCGGGAGATCAGCGAGCGATTGAAGATCTCACCCAAGACCGTCGAGAACCAGCTGCGCTATGCGTTGAACAAGCTGCGGAATGCGCTGATCGATAAACAAACGGGGATTGTCATCATGGTGGCAACCTTGATCTTTAAGGGAGTGATCGCCGAGCTGGTTTGCCCGATGATCGCATTACATATTTCGGCAATGTTACCGCAATTTTAAATTTTCATTATTTCTTTTGGGGGTTTTTTGTCTTTCGTACGACTAAGCTAAGTGAGTAGTCCACGACTTAACCCCATGTTGAAAATATTTTTGAATGCAACCAAACACTAATCGAATCACGGAGTTGACGTGGAAGTATCTTAAGGGCGATCTCACGGAAGTCGAGCAGTTGGAGCTGGATGCCTGGTTGGCTGATCCCTATAACAAGCGGCGTTTCGAGGAGAGGATCAAGGCGGAGAATATGCTGGAGGGGATGACGCTGCTGACGGCTGCGACAGAGGAGGTCGAGCGGGTAGGCGTGGACGGGAACAAATCGTGGGTAGACTTCGACCGGAACAAATTAAGCATATCCTCAGCCCCGGAAAGAAGGGGTGAGGGCCGGCGTACCAGGTGGACGCGGATGGTTGTCGTTGCGGCCGCGGCCTGTGCCCTGCTGGCGGTAGCGGGAGGTACTTTTTGGAAGTTGAAACAAGAGCGGGAGTTGCCGCGGACGACGATTGCACGGTCGCGGCAGACGTTGGGACCCGGCCGGAATAAAGCGACCCTTATCCTTGCTGACCATAAAGAAGTCTCTTTGGACGACGCCCGCCAAGGCGAGATCGCGCGTCAGGGGAACACCGAGATTGCCAAGACCGACTCCGCGCTATTGACCTATCGTACACGATCCCTCAACCATAATCATAACCACGATGTAGCCTTCAACACGGTCGTTACGCCCAGGGGTGGTCAATACAAGCTGCAGCTGGCCGATGGGACGACCGTGTTTTTGAACGCGGAATCCTCGCTTCGTTTTCCGGTGGCTTTTGAAGGTAAGGAGAGGCGGGTGATCCTGGAGGGGGAAGGGTATTTCGAGGTGGCGAAAGATGCCAGCAGGCCCTTTGTGGTCGAGCTGAAATCGGGACGGGAGATCACGGTGCTCGGGACGAGGTTTGATGTCCGCGCCTATGTGGACGAACCGGTAGAGTCGGCTACGCTGCTCGAAGGTTCGGTGCGGGTGGCCAGTGGCGAGCGTTCGGCGGTACTGGCAGTAAACGACCGGGTGGCCCTGCAGCCGGATGGGTCGCTCCTGGTGACGAAAGACGACTGGGCCGACGCGAGCATTGCATGGACGCGCGGGCTCTTCCGGTTCCGCAACGCCTCGCTGGGCGAAGTGATGCGGCAGATCGCGCGCTGGTATGACGTGGACGTCGAGTTTGGCGGCGCCGTTCCGGATGTACCTATCACGGCTTCGATCAGTCGCAATACCAGTGCCTGGGATGTGCTGGATGCGCTAAAAGAAATTGCTGGCCTACACTATACAATCGAAGGGAGGAAGGTGATCGTGTTGCATTGAGGTCCTTTTGCCGACAAAATATTCAACTACATGGGAAGGTTTGTGATTTTCTCATGTGTGCGTAGATGGTAAAAAATCTTCGCAGGGGGAGTCGTGTCTACTTCTCCCTTACTTTTTGACACACGGACTTTTGACACACGGAAAACCAAAATAGAAAAGAAACTTGTCGCCAAAAAGAAGCCGGAAGTGATTGGAGCCACTCCCGGCAGATTTGAGGTGATGAAGGGGAAAGCGCCCGTAAAGACTGCTGCCCCGTATTGTTCACCCCTAACTGTACAAAATTATGACTGTTAAGGCAGACTGCCTGGATTTTTCCCGAGCGGTCGAAATTACCACCAAAACACTGCGGATTATGAAGTTAACCGCGATTTTTTTGTTAGCTGGATGTTTGTCGGTCGCTGCGCGCGGGAGGGCGCAGGACCGGGTGACGTTGCATTTGAAGGGGGCGAGTCTGGAGACGGTGCTGGATAAGATACAGGAGCAGACGGGGTATACTTATGTGTATTCAGCGAAGGATGTGCCACTCTCTCGAAAATTTGATATCAATGTGGAAGCTGCTACGGTACGGCAGGTACTGGATATTTGTTTTAAGGGTCTGCCGGTTCATTATGAGATTCTTAACCGCCTCATTAAGATTGTTCCTGGAGTAAGCGCATCGCCTGCCCAAGTGGAGGGGCCAAGGCCCGACGCCTATGATGTGGTGATCAGCGTGTTGTCCGAAGATGGCGTGAGGATGGTGGGGGCGACGGTGAAGATTCCAGCTTTGAAATTCACAGGGGAGACGGATGAGATGGGTCGATTGTTGGCGAAGGCTGTGCCGAAGGGACAATACGAGGTGGATGTGACGTATGTTGGCTTCCAATTTTACCAAACGACTTTAGAGGTTGACAGCAAGCCGATGACGTTGCCGGTGGTGCTCAAACATGCGGCGAACCGTCTTGACGAGGTGCAGATCATCGCTTACGGGCAGACGACGGAGCGCTTGAGCACAGGCGACGAAACGACCGTACGGTCCGAGGACATTGAGAAGCAGCCCGTGAACAACGTCTTGGAGGCGATCGATGGGCGCGTACCGGGACTGCTTATTACCCCGCAAAGCGGAAATCCAGGTGCATCGTTTACCGTGATGATTCGCGGACAAAATAGTATTCAGAATGGCAATGATCCATTTTATGTGATTGATGGGGTTCCGTACACGTCGGATTTTAAGTTGATCGCGAATTCGACGCAAAATCCTTCTTTCGGAAATCCGTTGGATTTTATCAACCCGATTGATATCGAGAGTATTACGGTATTGAAGGACGCAGACGCCACGGCGATTTACGGCTCGCGGGCGGCGAACGGGGCGATTTTGGTCACGACGAAGAAGGGGAAGGCCGGAAAGATGAAATTGGAGGTGGATGCGTCGCAGGGCATCATGGATGCGGCGATGAAGGCGAAATGGCTGAATACGCAACAATACTTACTGGTGCGCAATGAAGGGTATCACAATGATGGCGCGACGCCCGACAGCGGAAGCGCGCCCGATCTCCTGGTGTGGGATACGACAAGGTATACAGATTGGCAGAAGCATTTGATCGGGGGCAACGCGAACTATACGAATTTGTCGGCGAACGTCTCCGGGGGGACGAGTGCGGCCCAATATCTTTTCGGGGCCAATTATCACGATGAGTCCACGGTAGCGCCCGGGTCGTTCAGGGACCAGAAGATCGCTTTGCATTTTAATATTGGGACGTCGTCGACCGACCAGCGGTTCAAAATGAACGTGACGGCGAGCTATCTGGTGAATCTCCGGACGTTGCCGCAATCAGATATGACCGTGGCCATCAACACGCCGCCAGATGCACCTCCCCTGTATAATCCGGATGGGAGCCTGAATTGGTCGAACTCAACGTTTAATAATCCGGCTGCGATGATCCTCGAAAAATATATGGCGACGACCAACAACCTGGTCAGTAATGCCGTGTTGAGCTATAATTTATCGAAGGGGCTGTATATAAAAAGTAGTTTCGGGTATACGAATATGCAGATCAACGAGACGGCAATCGTACCAATTGCTTCGGCCAATCCTGCTTATTCGCCGACAGGGTCGGCCAATTTCTCGAATAACAATATTCATTCATGGATCATTGAACCTCAAATATCGTATGTGACAATGTTTGGCTCGCACAGGATTGAGGCCCTGGCAGGATCGACCTTTCATGATAATGTGACGAACGGTGAGGAGCAGCAGGGGTCGGGATATACGAGCGATGCATTGTTGCAGTCGGTGCTGGCGGCGGGAAGTGTATATGTTTCATCGCTAACCAATACGGTATATAAATATAACGCGTTGTTCGGAAGAGTGAATTATAACTACGCGGAGAAGTATTTGCTGGATATTAATTGGCGGAGGGATGGCAGTAGCCGATTTGGTCCCGATATGCAATTCCACAATTTCGCGTCGGTGGGGGCGGGTTGGATATTCGCGAAAGAGCGGGCGTTGGCGTCGACGAGTTCAGTGTTGAGCTATGGCAAGCTGCGGGCAAGTTATGGTACCACGGGTAACGATCAGATTGGCGACTATACTTTCTACAATTTATTCCAGAATACGTATTATCCGTATCAAGGCACGTCGGCATTAACGCCTTCTGGCCTGTATAATCCTACGATTGCATGGGAGCTGACGAAGAAGCTGGAGGGTGGGTTGGAATTGGGTTTTGTCAAAGACAGGGTATTGCTTTCTTCCAGTTATTATTACAACCGGACGTCGAATGAGTTGTTGAGCGCGTCCTTGCCGTCGATTACCGGATTTTCCGCGATTCCGGAGAATTTTCCGGCGACCGTAGCGAACTGGGGTTGGGAGTTTACGCTGAACTCGACCAATATTATAACGAGCAGCTTTAGATGGAAGATGAGTATCAATGTTACGTTCGCCCGTAACAAATTGGCGGCGTTTCCTGGATTGGCTTCAAACCCCAATTACGAATATTCCTATAAGGTAGGTAGGCCAATCACAGGCGCTCAGAAGTTTCATTGCCTCGGTGTTGATCCCCAGACAGGCGTGTACATTTTCGCAGATAGTTCGGGCAAGTCCACCTTCACGCCTCGGTACCTGACAGATCGGACGGCTTTTGTGGATATAGCGCCCAAATACTACGGAGGCTGGTTGAATTCGTTCACGTATAAAGGCTGGCAATTGGATGTCATGGTCCAGTTCAGAAAGCAGTTGGGCGCGAATCCGTTATTCCAGTCATTCATACCGCCAGGTGGTTATACGGCGAACTCACTGGAGGCGGTTATGGACCGGTGGCAAAAGGCCGGCGACAAAGCGCCGATCGAAAAGTTCACCTCTTCGTTCGGCTCACCGGCATTTCAAGCGTATCAGAATGCGAAAAGCAGTGATTTGTACTATACCGATGCTTCTTACTTGCGGTTCAGCAATGTGACGTTGTCCTATAACCTTGCACCTGGTTGGGCGCAGAAGGTGGGCTTGTCGTCGGCACAAATTTATGTCCATGCACAAAACGTTTGGACGATCACAGGCTATAAGGGATTGGATCCTGAGACGCAGAGTACGACAACACTGCCGTTGCTGCGTATCGTGACGGGGGGGCTTCGGGTATCATTATAAATAAATTTTTCATCGAGATCAATGTTTTTACATGAAATATATAGTTGGTTTTATTGCATGGGCTAGCCTGTTGCTGGGAGATACGGGTTGCCGGAAATTCGTGCAGGCGCCGCTGCCGACGACGGAACTGGTTGGGGCGTCGGTTTACAATACCAATCAAACTGCAGCATCGGCGGTGTCGGGAATATTGTCAACCATGGAGAATAATTGTATAGGTGGCGGCGCGAACGGGATTTCGGCGTTGGTGGGATTATCGGCGGATGATTTTGCATTGTATCCGGGTGCGAATTCTTTGCTGCAGGAGATGTACGTGAATGCTCAGTTGAGTTCAAACCCGTCGACGATCTGGAGTAATCTGTACAATGTGATCTATCAGGCCAATTCGGCTATACTAGGTATTACTTCCTCTACTGGGGTGACGAGTTCGATGAAACTGCAGTTAGTGGGAGAGGCGGAATGTATACGGGCATTCTGCTATTTCTACCTCGTCAATCTCTACGGCGATGTGCCCTTGGTGCTGACGACTAATTACCGGGAAAGTGAAGGGATGGGGCGGACGGCGACCGTGGAGGTGTATGGCCAAATCAAAGCCGATTTGATTGCTGCTGAGGGGGCCTTGAGCCAAAACTACCTGACACCGGCAGGTGCGACGACGAGCGAAAGGGTTAGACCGAATGCGGGAGCGGCGGCGGCGTTGTTGGCAAGGGTGTACCTCTATAATGGTAAGTACGATAGTGCCGAGATGGAGGCGACCAATGTGATCAACAACAGCAATTATAGCTTGGTAATGGATTTGGATAGCGCGTTTCTGGTAAGCAATACAGAGGCGATTTGGCAGTTGGAGGCTCCGAACGGTGGTTTCGATGCCCCGGATGGCGGCGCATTTCTGCTGTCTGCCTTTGGAGGTCCGAGCGCCTTTTTTCCGTACATCCTCAGCGATTCGCTGGAATATCATTTCGAGCCGGGGGATCTGCGGCAAGTGCATTGGACCGATAGCATTGTCGTGAATGGTACGGTGTACTATTATCCATTCAAGTATAAGTACTATTATACCGGAAATCCACCTGCGGAATATTCTACGCTTATACGGCTGGCGGAAGTATATCTGATTCGGGCCGAGGCGCGTACACAGCAAGGGAATCTAACGGGACCGATCGGTGCGCTGGCGGATTTGAATACCGTTCGCTGGCGGGCGGGATTAGGTGGTAGCACGGCGATCTCGCAGGCGGACATGCTCTCGGCCATCATGCGGGAGCGGCGCTTTGAGCTTTTTACGGAATATGGGCACCGGTGGATGGACTTGAAAAGGACGGCGACGGTGGATGCGGTGATGCAGACGGCAACCTCTTTGAAAGGTGGCACTTGGGCACCGACCGACAGTTTATATCCGATTCCATTGGACGATATATCGGGCGATACAAAAATGACGCAAAATCCTGGATATAATTAATCAATACGGATAATATGAAAGCAATATTATGGTTTCTGCTGGCCGCTATGTTGTCGGGTCGCCGAAATGTGGGTGACCAAGGGGTCTCGTTCGATGGGAGTAGTTGGCAGCAGGTTTTGCAAAAGGCAAAGCGGGAAAAGAAGATGATTTTCCTTGACTGCTATGCGTCGTGGTGTGGACCCTGTAAGTTGATGGACCAAAATGTATACAGTTCGGATAGGGTAGCCGCCTTTTTTAACGAACGATTTATCTGCGTGAAGTTGCAGATGGATACATCTAAAAAAGACGGGCAAGATATTCAGCATCACTATGAGGACGCGCATGACATTCTGGTAAAGTATGGTGTAAAAGCATATCCGACGTTTTTGTTTTTTGACGCAGATGGTAAGGCAGTGCACCGAGGAGTCGGTTATCAGGATACGGTAACCGTGATCAAGATGGGACTGGATGCGATGGATCCGGGCAAGCAATATTATACGTTGAAGGGAAAGTATGAGAAAGAGGAGTGGCTGACACCCAGTGATTTTATGTTGTTGGCATGGACGGCAAAGCGATTGGAGGGCGATGAGGCTGGTCACCGGATAGCAAAGGCATATATTGATGGATTGAGTCATGATGCGTTGATGGATTCCGTAAATCTGGAATTCATGTACTTCTTTACTTCGAGCATGAAGGATCGAGGGTTTTCGATGTTCAAGGATAGTGCTGCGGCGATGGTGAAGGTGTTGCCCCGCCTGTCGGTGGAAGTGAGTCACGGCTTGGTGGTGAAATTGTTATACGATGAAGAAGTGAGACCCTTCGAGACGAGTAAAGAAGGAAAGCCGGATTGGGACCGAATTAAAGGCAATCTGGAAAAATATGGCCCTATCGGACGAAAGTGTATGGAAGTCTACCGACCGAAATTGATTTTTGGCTCGGTGGTCAAGCCGGTGATGAAAGCTGACCCGAATTGGGAAAAAACGCTTGCGTTGATTGAGCAGCAGCGCATGGGCGAGCAGGAGAAATATTTGTTTGCGTATGTGATTCAATATTATGAGACACGGCTGAAACATGACTCTACTGAGGATATTCGGGATTTATTCGCTTGCGGGAAGTATTATTTGGATCACTTTACAGACGTAGCAAAGGCACCGCAGCACAATGAGATTGCCTTCGAGATATTCAAACGGGATACGGTGAGGGATGATCTGGAGGTGGCATTGCAATGGGGAAAGTATTCGGTCGATTCAGCAGAAATGGATGATCCTTGGAAGCCGGACTATTTGGATACCTATGCTAATCTCTTGTACAAATTAGGACAAAGGCGTGAGGCCATTGGCTGGGAGGAAAAAGCGGTGACGGCCAGACCGAAGGACAAATTGTTGGTAGATGCATTGGAAAAGATGAAGGCTGGGAAACCGACGTGGTGAAGAGGCGTTGCGGTTTACGAATGTATATTTACGATTTATGAAACACATTCTGTTCTTGTTTTTAGCTTTTTTTGCAGAGGCTTTCCAGGTTGAAGCACAACGTCAAGTGTTGGACAGTATGGCGGTGGCGGGATGGCCCGTCATTACCGAAGAAAAGTTGTCGGCGGACGGCGCCTTCGCACTGTATCTGTCAGGTCCAGCGAGGGGGATGTGGTTGCGGACGGGGAGGACGTTGTCCGTGGTGTCGACGGATGGGCGACAAAAAGTGACATTAGATAGTGTGATGGAGGCGTTCTTTACGGGTGACGCCAAATACATGGTGGCGAGGACTGTGGTGAATAGGCTGGTGATCCTAGACTTATTGAAAGGGAAAAGTTATATTTATGGTGGGGTGAAATCGGTTGTGATGCCAAAAGGGGGGAAAGAGGATGTGGTCGCGGCAGTATTGACGAATGGCCAGGTTATGGTGTTGCGGTCAGATCGGAGCGAATCGGACACGTTGGGAGAGGCCGGTCGTGTAGAGTTCGATCCGTCGGGCCGTTGGTTGTTGTGGTGTAGTAAACTAGGCACGGGTATCGAACGGTGGTCGTATTTCGATTGCGATCGTCACCGGGGGCGGGAATTCTGGACTGGACAGTCTATGGGTACGATTGCGTTCGAAGGCGCGTCTGGAAAGATGGCTTTTTTGGCCAGTGCAAAGGCAGGGGGTAGCTATTCCGTCTGGGAATATGAAATTGGAAGGGACAGTGCTTGGTGCTGGTTGAATAATGTGGTGGATCAGCGTGGGGATTCCATGGTAATCGAAAATGGCCGGTTAGATTTTTTTCCCATGATTAGTGCATGGCTGTTTCATGTACATAAGAGGTTGGGTGATTCGCAGACCGAGAGCGTGGCCGGTGGCGTACGGGTGTGGCGGTCGAGCGATGAGTATGGCAGCCCGATGGATATAGGGGCTAGGCCGGATTGGAACCGGAATTTCCTAGCCGTAGCATACGAAGGGTCTTCAAAGATGGTGAGGCTGGGCATGGACGGTGATTGGCCGGGTGATCCTTTGCTGAGCTTGGAAGGGATGGGTGGCTATGCACTGACGAGGACGCTGAGGAATATAAAGGAAGGATATAGATCGGCGGGTGAACGTCCGGATATATTCCTGATCAGTTTGAAGGACGGCACGCGGAAGTGTATCAAAAGTGAGCTGAAATTTGCGGATGTCGGCTTGTCTCCTCGAGGGACGTATGTTTGGTGGTATGATCTCCAGGAGCGTAGTTACTTCACCTATGCAATCAAGAGTGGTCAGGTGACTAACGTGGGTAAAGGGGTGTCAACGTCATGGTGTGATGAGGAATGGGACCGGGGAGGTGATCCCTTCGAATATGGATTGGGCGGATGGATAGATGGGGATTCCGGGATGTTGGTTTATGGCCGGTATGATATATGGAAGTTGGACCCGGCGGGGGTTCGCGAACCGACGAATATTACCAAGGGGTTTGGCCTATCTCATAGGATCAGGATGCGGTTGGTATCGTACAATTCTGCGATTTTTCAGGAGCCGCCTCCAATGAAGGCAGGGGATAGGCCGTTGGTGGCAGCACTGGATGAAAGAACAGAAGCGAATGGCTTTTTCAGAATAGGTCTGGATGGAAAAGAGGAGCCAGAAAAAGAAAGCTTGATGATGGGTGAATTGTGCTATTATCCGGAAAATATCAGCTTCGTAACGTTTCCGTACTCTGTTATAAAGGCAGAGCATACTAATGTTTTCCTGGTGCGGAAGATGAGTGCGGATAGTTTCCCGAATTTATATGCCACCCGGGATTTTCGCCGGTTTTGGGCGGTGAGTTCGCTAGCACCGGAAAAGAAATATAATTGGCTAACGTCGGAATTGGTTCGCTGGAAATCTTTTGAAGGGCGGGACGGAGCAGCCATTTTGTATAAGCCGACGGATTTCGATTCTACCCGGAAATATCCGGTTATTTTTAATTGCTATGAGCGGGTGACCCCGGGCGTCAATGAGTATCAATATCCGGAATATTCCAATGGGTCGATAAACATCCCGTGGTTTGTAAGCCGGGGTTACGTGATCGTTTGTCCGGATATTCGATACAAGGTTGGAAATCCAGGAAAAAGTATCTATGACTATGTAATGTCTGGCGTGAATTATATAAAAGGGAAAAGTTGGGTGGCATCGGATCGGATCGGGTTGGCGGGGCATAGTTGGGGTGGTTTTGAAGTAAATTACCTTGTGACAAGGACGAACGCGTTCCGTTGCGCGATGGCCGCATCGGCAGCGTCGAATTTGAGCAGTTTGTATGGACTGGAGGGTTTTTCACCCTGCTCGGGACCGTCCTTTGTGGAAGAGGCGAGTTATCGGATGGGGGGGATTTTGTCGGACAGCGTGGACGGATATGTAGAGAATTCACCGGTATTCAGGGCGGGTAAGGTCGAGACGCCGTTGTTGTTGTTGAGCAACGACAAGGATGGCAACGTGCCCTGGGAGCAAGGTGTGGAAATGTTTACTGCGTTGCGGAGATTGGAGAAGAAGGTCTGGTTACTCGAATACCCGGATTCGGGGCACAGTGTAGGGAACAAATACATCTGGGATTTTACGCAGCGGTTAACAGCTTATTTCGATTATTATTTAAAGGATGTGCCGGAGCCGGATTGGATGAAGCCATGACGAACGATAATGAATGGAAATGCCCGGCTGATTGAGCGGGGTTTTTTTATGGGTTAAAATATATGATGGTACCAGGGGGAATTTCGTTACGGCAACTGCCTAAGCAAGAAAAGCCGGTTGTGCCGGTAAAATAATAAGGAGGTGAACTGGGGGCTGAGATCAATACGCCCTGGTGGACAGTGGAGTATGGAGATAGTTCGCAAAGACTGTGGCTATCGCAGTAATAGATGTTGGCTTGATTTCTCTCTAAATACTTACGGGCAACGGTGGCGACACTGGTAAGAAGAATTATGGTAATACAAAGGAAGATTTTAGCGCGGTTCATAAAATAGATTTGGTTATTTATGGGTTTTCTTAAACGGTGGTTCCGGGTGGGATCCGTTTACTGCATTTGTTCTCAGAAGGTTGGCATTGCGTCGTTAGCAAAGTAGGTCGGTGACGCAGGAAGTATAATGGAATTGCCATTGGGAATGCGGGAAAGATCGGAGAGTTCGCAAAGGTCACTGCTGTTACGGTATTAAATGTTGGCCTCGATGGCCTTGAGGTGTTTGCGTACGACGGAAGAAATTCCGACAACTAGGTTTATCATGAAAATGAGTAAAAGCCTGGGATGATTCATGGCATGGCATTTAGGTTGTGGGAGGAAAGAGCGCCCCGATCCGTAATAGGATGGGGCGCTTGTTTTGAAAAGTCAGATAATGACCTGGGCAAGCTTATTGCGGATTGTTATAGGCCTTTAAAATCTGAGTGCTGCCGCAGGTCGTCGTGCAAGCTGCGCCTTGAGTGCCACCGGTGAAATATTCGGCGGAGGTGGGAAGGGTTAACAAATTGCCGAATGGGGTGGTGGAATATTCGGTAAGTTCGCATTCGCTACTGACGCATGTGTAGATGTTAGCGTGGCTTTTTTGCGCGTGGGTGAATGCAAATGCGCCACCAACGACTACAACGACTGCGGCGGCAGTCAGGAACAATTTTGTTTTTTTCATAAATATGTTGCTTTTTGAATCAAAAAGCTAAACTTAACGTGTAAATATACCCGCTCTTGTTGTTACAGGGCGAGGATAGCGGCGGGTATGTAGCTGCCTTGCCCCTATCTGGCCAGATAAGTTGATTTTAATTATTTAATCGTTGAGGGCTTTGGTAAGTTCCTTACTGGAAAGCGTCCCTAAATAAGTCTTGCTTAAGGTCCTATCGCGGCGATAGATGGCGGTATATGGAACTGCTTGCGGGCTGAAATAGTCTTGAAAGCCGTTGTTATAATCCAGTGTTATAAAAAAATTTGAAATATGCCTGCGCTGAATATTCTTTGTGAAAATTTTAAGTAAGTTGGACGCATTTGCGGCGATCAGATAAAACCGCGCTTCTCGAAAAGTGGAGAGGTTTTCCAAGATTCCCGTGATCTCTGACCTACAAAATGGACAATCAGGCCTAAAGTATAGGAGTATGATGGGCGCGCCTGGCGGAACATCCTGGGTATTTATGTGATGACTACTATCGGAGGAGATCAGGTCCAGGTTCGGAATTGGTTGGCCTTCGTGGCCAGTGTTCACGACCTCGTAGTGTTTTTGGGTACAGGCGGATAGGATCGTCAAGCATAGACATAGATACAGGGTTGCCTTTGTTGGCATAGGACAGGTATTTATGGGTGAACAATGGTTGGAAGAAAATGTAGTCGCCGCCAGGAATAACGGCGACTTATATTGAAGTGAGTTTGTTCGACCAGATAGTGGGGAGAACGTTACTCACATAAACCTCGTGTGTGCTAAATTGAATAAGGCGTTGGTGTAAAAGGAGCATGGATGAGTATTTTAGAATTAGGTGGTGTTTATTAGCCCGAACTGGATGCAAGGTACACTGTGCTGATAGTCTAATAAAGGGCATTTGTGGTACAATGCGGGACGATTTTTTAAGGGGTTTTGTGTACATGGTGATATGTCTGACGGGAATTTTCACCCAGGTAGGGGGTTAATACTTGCAGATAACTGGTAGCGATATTGCCCTGGAGTAATACCCATCCTTTTTCTGAATTCACGGATGAAATGGGAGGCGGAGCCAAAACCATGTTTGCATGCTATATCTTTGATGGCTTTACTGAAATCCTCCAGCTCCAGCCTGGCGAGATCGATTCTCAAGTTCATCTTATAACTGTGTATCGTGTGCCCCGTGAGGAACTGTACCAGCGACTGCAGCTGCTTGGTGTCCATCTTGACCTCTTCGGCCAATTGCTCGGGAGAGAGCGTTTCCCGATGGTGGGTGTGTATATATTCGATAGCTTTTCTGGCACGTTCTAAGGCATATGGAGAATAAGATCCGTTAATAGGCATATGACAGGTTTGACACATTTAGTGAAACACGCAAAATGATTATTGACCGTCAGAACCTCAGCCGTCGGAATATATATGTAGAGTACGGGGTTGGATCGTAAGAATCGTTGCAGCCTCTTACAACCCCTGAACAAAGGCCGTCAATCAGGCTGCATGAAATAAAGCAAAAATCTGAGGCTCAGCGGTTGGGCCTGATCAGGGCTTGCCAAATGAGCCGGGTGTAACTTGGAACAGCAATTTACGTACGTGCTTCCTACGATTTTGGTGAATTATCCGACACTTTATGGCGCGGTCCGACACTTTTGCGGTGGGATCGTGCGAACACCAACCAGGCATTGACCTTACTGTTAATTGGGCGAAGAGATGGTTGAACAGGCAATGGTTCCCGAGACAGATGGATTGCACGCTGATTGACGAGTCGTTCGCCAGGCGGAAGGCGGGCAGTCGAATTTCGTGCGAAAACAACGGGCAAAGGCATCGGCACTTTTGAAACCCGACCTGGACGCGATATGCCCGATGGTCTTATCTGTTGTGAGAAGAAGGTCCGCAGCAATTTGCAACCGGAGCTCGAGCTGAAACTGATAGATGGACTTGCCGAATACCTTTTTAAAACCCGCCTGGAGTTTCGCCACATTTAAACCGACCTCACGGGCAAGGGCATCGGCATTCATCTTGCTATAGGGATCCTTTCGAAGGAGGGATTCGGCCATTTTTATATTAGGAAGCTCGTAGCCTCTAATAGCATTTTTTTCCATAAAAATTGCTTTACTATCAACGATGCCGCCGATGATGGATGATACAATAGTGATTCAGCTGACGAACGGAACTGGTGGGATATGAGGCCCTAAAAATTTAATCGGGGGAGACTCTATTATCGACCTTGACTGGAGGGGGTAGGAAATCCAGGCCACCGATTGGGATGTTGATAGAAAAGCAACAAACAATGCTGACCGTCGATCCGGGCATACCCTGGTCAGCAACTGAATGCAAGCTATGGAATAATGCCTGGCAATGACAAATTTCGTTGGGGTCTTAAAAGCAAAAATTGGTTTACAATTGGGCGGTAAAAATAAGATAAAACATGTAGCCGTACCGCTCACGGCAATGTTATCGCGGCCAGGAGAATCGAAGGGGGTGTCCGGGAGGCAATAAAAAAACCTCCCGGGTGGGGAGGCTTTTTCGCTTATGCTTTCTGGAGTTAAGCTTTCTTGGCTGCTTTTTTTGCGGCTTTCTTAGCTGCTTTTTTAGGAGCGGCTTTTTTTGCTGCTTTTTTGGGGGCTGCTTTCTTAGCGGCCTTCTTGGGAGCTGCTTTCTTGGCGGCTTTCTTTACTGCTTTTGCCATTGTTTTTTTGAATTTATAATTGGTTAGTAAAAACTAATGTCTGTCCTTACGGACGAGCCGCCCCCGGCGGCTCAGGCGCGTGTTTCAACACACGCGCGCGCAAAGATAAAGGTTTATTTGATAAATTGTTATGGAAAACCTGTTAAATCGCATCACCGAGTTATGAAAAAGACTTTATTTCCTATGTTTATCGGCGGCTTGTTGGGTTTTTCCGCAACCGCACAAATGGATTCATCGCCACTGAAAGGTACTTTGGGTACGGCAACACGTTATGCCGGCGGCGTCGACAAAGACAAGGTCATGGACCTCTTCGAGGATCAACAGTTCGACGAGGCGATCAACTATCTTTCGCCGGTGCTGAAGGCGGATAGCGATAACCTACCCGTGCTGACCTACGCCGGTTACGCCTACTATATGGAAGACAACGAAGCGGCCGCGGTGGCCTGCTATCGCCGGATGCTGGGCGTGGATAGCAGCTCCGTTACCGGGTTGCATTACCTCGTCCTGCTCCTGCAAAACAACGAGACCCGCGAAGCGCTGGGCTATGCTTCGCGTCTGCTGGCGCTGCAACCGGCCAAAGCGGTATGGTGGCGGACGGTAGGCGAACTATGGCGGCGGCAACAAAGACCCGATAGCGCGCTGGTCTATCTCGAGCGGGCCTATACCCTGGCCCCCACCGATCTGAAGACGATCTCGGCCCTGGGCAGCGTGCTCATCGACGGCCGCGCCTATGACAAAGCCGATAGCCTGCTCGACACGGGTCTCGGGCTAGATTCGATGAATGTCTCGCTATTAAAACTCCGGGTGCAGGGCGCCTACTCGAGCAAACACTATGAAGAGGCACTGATCCCCGGCGAGCGGCTGCTGCGTATCCAGGAGCCGGCCGTCAACGCGCTGGAATGGCTCTCCCTCTCCTATTATAATCTCAAACAATATCCCGACTGTATCCGCGTCTGCGAAGGGATGCAGGAGCTCGGATTCGAGCTCGAAGCCGTCTATTATTACGAATCGCGGGCGCAGGCCAAGCTGAAGAACTATGCGGAGAGCGACTCGCTGCTTCGCAAGGCGCTCAGCAAGGCCGTGAGCAATACGGCGGAATGGTATTATGACGACCTCGGCGACAACTACGAATCGACCCATGACTATCGCCACGCCATGGCCCATTACGATACGGCGTTCTATCTTTTCAAAAACCCGCTTGCGCTGTATACCTGTGGGCGCATCTGCGAAACGGAATTGCATGACGCCGGACGGGCGCGGATCTATTTTCGCCGGTATCTCGCGCTGGCTAAGCCGGAGACCGAGGAAGAGAAGAAGGTGTATAGGCTGGTGAAGAAGCTGTATGGCGCTAAGTAGATGTCCCGAGCGCCGTGTTGCCGAGACAGACGGAGAAGCCTACGAGCAGGACGATGCCGGTGGAAAGAAGCCAGGCACGGCCCATTTCTTTGTTCGACGAGGCGAAAAAGCCCAGGGAGATGACGGCGCTGATGACCACGTGTGCGGCAACGACAAATGCGGAGTAAATTATGATGCCCATGTTAGAGCCCCCACTGGCGAAGTGGATCACGATAGAATAGATAAGAATCATCAGGAGGTTGTAGCCGACGACCGATTTGATAGTATTCATATGGCGTGTTGTCTGAGTTTTTCCAATTTGTCCCCGAATTCGGGGCGATAGAATAAGTTCATGGTCTCAAAGGGAATGATCCTGCCGTCCGGGTTTACGATATGGACGCAGGACTTTTTTATGGCGCGGACGTCGAAATCATAGGCGTCCATGAAATTCATAATGATGATGCGGAAGAGATTGTTATAGGTGAGCCCTTCGGCGAAGACCTGCGGCAGGCAGCAGAGGAGCTGGTTAAAGGTCTCGCTTGCCGAAAGGGGAGAGTTGCCGGTGCTGAATAGCTTCATCACGTAGTTATGGAGCGTGGCATCCTGTTCGTAAACGATGGTATTCCGCGAGGAGTTGAGCAGCACCTCCGGGTCGATGAGTCTGGTGAGCGGTTGCACATGGCCGCCGAGCTTTAGCGCATAGGCCATGGTGAGGGCGTCGGGATTACAGGGGACGGGGATGAGGTCGTTGGGCTGGAAGAGGGTGGTCTGCTCGAGGATCTTTTGGCGGACTTCGGTGGGTGTGAGCTTGCCGGTGGCAGGGTCGAAATGCTCCAATCTCCCGCTGATCTGCGTCGGCTGAAAGGTAACGCCCCTGACACAAGGCTGTTGCAAGGCGAACTCGATGATGGCGCCGATCTCGTCGTCGTTGAGGCCTCTTTCCAGGGTGACCACGAGGGTGGTAGAGAGATTGAATGCATTGAGGTGTTCGAGGGCCTTTTTCCGGATGTCGGTGAGATCGCGGCCACGAAGTTTCTGCAGGGCTTCGGGCCTGAACGAGTCGAATTGCAGATAGACCTCGAAGTCCGGTAGGTAAGAGGCCAGTGTTTCGACGAAGGAGCGGTCGTTGGCTATTCGGATGCCGTTCGTATTGACCATGAGGTGTTTGATCGGCCGGCTCTTGGCCAGGTCGAGGATGGCGAAGAAGTCGGGGTGGACGGTAGGCTCGCCGCCACTCAATTGGACCACGTCGGGGTTGCCTTCGCTGGCGACGATGGCGTCGAGCATGGCTTCGATCTCCTGCAAGGTGCGATGCCGGCCATGGGTAGGGGAGGAACTGGCATAGCAGGTGGGACAGGTGAGGTTGCACCGATCGGTCACTTCGATAAGGGTCAGACAACTGTGCTGCTCGTGGTCGGGACAGATGCCGCAGTCATAAGGGCAGCCGTGGATCGTTTCCGTGTGCGGCTTACGGGGATATTCACTGGCTTTGTTGTAGTTCCTGATCTGTTTATAATAGTCGATGTCCGTGGCGATCATCACTTTCTGAAAGCCATGTTCCTTACAGCTCTTGGTGAGGTATACTTTTCCCTGTTCGAAGATGATCTTGGCGCTAACCTGCCTATGACATACCACGCAGAGGCTGATGGTGTGGTCATAATAGATGTAATCGCGTTTATTTTCCATGTTGTGCGCTGGGTGTCGGTGCCGGGGTGATGGTGAGTGCTGAAAAGTTAGAAAATATTTTCCAGATGGTCTTCGCATAATAGAGTAGCCCCAGCGCGCAGCACAGCTGGATGGTGCTGAGACCCAGGAACCAGGCGAACCGGGGTTTTATGAAATCCAGCAGGAAGCGGAATGACAGGTAGGCGATCAGGAACAACTGGAACCTATAGCCGTTCCTCAGGGGTGTGTGGTGTTCGACCTTTTTTAGGGTGAGCCAAAGCAAACCCAGGAAGGCGATCTCGTAGAGCGTCACCGGGTGTCTGGGGCCGTCGCCGAGATCGATGCCGGTAAAGGAGGTCGTTGGCAGGCCGTAGGTCTCTTCCGTCAACCCGCTGGTAAAACAG